>Ga0206956_1015_pt1 | contig 65866 bp, 69 predicted proteins | sample Alteio_BWOrgHeat_35_FD_153252 | JGI IMG/M metagenome (GOLD analysis project Ga0206956, IMG submission 153252) | Enriched cells from forest soil in Barre Woods Harvard Forest LTER site, Petersham, Massachusetts, United States -... | ecosystem: Environmental > Terrestrial > Soil > Temperate forest >...
GCAAGGCGTTATACACGAAGAAAATAACCAGCAGCATGACGCCGACGCCTAGAACGTCAAACAGGCTTCGCAATCGCTTCCAGCGAGCTTGTCGAGGATCGTAAAAAACCGGTTGCGTCATGAGTGAGTTAGCACCATCCTAAGCCGTGGAGAAAGTCGGGTCAAACTTTGAAGGGCAGCCTTGCGCTTCAGGCTTCAGGCTTTCGGCTTCGGGCTTTCGGTTGCCAGCTTCCAGGTTGGATCTTGTGCTCAGGCGAAGACTGATGCCTAACGCCTGAAGCCCGACACCTGAAGCCTTCTGCTATATTTCCTCCGTGCGCGAATTGCTGCGCAAACATTCCCGTTTCTTTCTGATCGTCACCCTCGCGGGCGCTGCGCTGCGCCTTCTATTCATTTTCCGGTTTCCCGGAGTCACCAGTGACTCGTTTGTCTACGGCGACATTGCCAAGAACTGGCTGCAGCACGGGATTTACGGCCTGAGCGGCATAAATGACATTTCCCCTACGTACATTCGACTGCCAGGATATCCCGCCTTCCTGGCCGCAATATTCGTGATCTTCGGCATGGAACACTACCGCGCGGTGCTGGTCGTGCAAATGTTCGTGGACATCGGCACGTGCTTTGTTGTTGCCGACCTTGCACGCCGTTTGATTTCCCTCCGCGCGGCGCGGGTTGCCTTTCTGTTAGCGGCTCTTTGTCCTTTTCTCGCCAACTACGCTGCCAACGCACTCACGGAAACCTTGGAAGTGTTCTTCACGGTACTGGCGCTGGACTTGGCCATCGCTGGGCTCGGCACGCGCGGCGATTTGCAGATGAAAGCGTGGGTGGGATGCGGCCTGGCGATCGGAGTAGCCATACTGCTGCGTCCTGACGGCGGATTGCTTCTGGTCGCGGTTGAAGCATATCTAGCCGTGCTCTTGGTGCGTAGCTGGATGCACAAAACGTCGTCAGTATCCGCTCCACACATTCTTCGCGCGGGCTTGATTCTGGCGGTCGTCGCCCTTGCGACCCTCGTTCCCTGGACAGTGCGCAACCTGCGTGTATTCCACGAATTTCAACCGCTCGCGCCACGCTACGCCAATGAAGAAAATTCTTTTGTACCACTGGGATTCAATCGCTGGGTGAGAACCTGGATCGTCGATTACACCTCGGTTGAAGAGATTTACTGGGCGGTACCGGGCAACAAAATCGATGCTGAGAAACTTCCCTCGCGCGCGTTCGATTCATCCGAGCAGAGGGATCAGACGCAGCAATTATTGGACGATTACAACGACACGCTGCATGTCACTCCCGATCTCGATGCGAGGTTTGCTGCGCTGGCCAACGACCGAGTGCATCATTCTCCGCTCCGCTATTACCTGGAACTTCCGCTGCTGCGCATTGCCGACATGTGGTTGCGGCCGCGTACGGAAACCTTGCCTTCTGACACGCGCTGGTGGGAGTTTGATGACGATCCGGAATGGCTGGCGCTGGCGATCGGCCTGGGGATTGTTAATCTTTTCTATGTAGGAGCGGCCTTCGCTGGGCTGGTGCGTGGACAATTTAGGCCTTACCTCGACTTGTTGCTGGCATTCGTAATTTTGCGATCGGCGTTCCTCGGCACTCTGGAAAATCCGGAGCCGCGCTACACGCTCGAGTGTTATCCGCTGGTAATTATTCTTGCGGCCGCCTTGTTCCAACAGAAAACGCGGCGCACGGATGCTTAACAATCAGCAATGCCAATTTTTCGGGGAGCTTTTACCTAAGATGCCGAACCCTCAGCCCAAAGGAGAATCGGTCATGCGGAAGCGCGTACGCACGTGCTCGGAAAGAAGTTCGATCGCCTCACGATTCGATACCGGATCCGCTTGCGCCAGGTATCTCATCGCTTCGACCAATTGCCGCTGCCCGTCAACATAGCGAGGATCGGAGGTTCGCTCACGACGCTTACGCCCTATCTGAGGAGGAATCGGAATGGTGAAAACCTTGGCCATAAAAGAGTATTACCGCGATCGGAGTCTTTTTGCCCTCTCCTCTTTTCTCTATGAGCGTCTTTTTGGCAGTATACCGTCCTGCTCTCAGTTTTTCAGCCTTTATCTTTCCACAGGAGAAAGGCACTGGTCCGACAACCATACACTTCGTTTGACTACTGTCCGGACCTGCTCAATAGCCTTGGGCTACCCCTGAGGCGATACAAACTTGGTTTTGCTCGTGATCTTCAGCTTGAAGACGGAATCCGGAATCTTTTGATTCAATTGAATATCGGAATACTCAGCTACACGGTAATCGCCTGATGGCTCGAAGAGTTGCTGCTGAACCGACACGCCGCGGGAGGTGTCGACCCATAACCAGATGTGATCGAACATGTTGCGGCCTTTCACCGATTTAGGCACCAGTTCGAGTTTCGCGGTATCAATCCCATTCAACTTCTCAGCGTCGATGTATTTCACATCGAACGACTTGAGCATATCTTTCCCGCTGCCGCCGAAACCCAGCACCATGAAGCTCTCAACTGCGCCGCGATCCTTGCTCGTATTAAATGTGGTCACTTGATCTATGCTGGGCTGATAAAACTGAACCTTGCCTTCCGAAAAGATCACATACTTCAGCGCGGGCTCCCGGATGTCAGCAGCCATTTGAATTTCGTTTCCTGTACGGCGAAAATACACCGTCCCTTTTTGTACGTCGTGGTCGTCCACAACTTTCTGATATTGGTCCCAGACAAAGCCAGCTTGAGCGGTGCGGAAGCTGGCTGCAGTCTGATCCATCTGACTGAGAACGCGTTGTAGTTCGTTCGAGTCTGGTGTCTGGGCTGACGCGACTGCCAGGAAAATAATGCCCACAAAACCCAAGCTCATCCGGCACCATCCGAACATCAGCAGAGGATTCATTGTTCAATCCCAGTGTCGAGCGGACCTACTCTCGCGCCACCCAAACCTTGTAGCTCAGGACGTGCCCCGCGCTGTCATACACGGGCTCAATCTTCGTAATGCTGACTTCACCGGAAATAGGTTCGATGATTTCCAGCAACTGGTCGTGAATCGCGTCATCGTCTTTGCCTGCAACCGCAGCCGCTTCAATCTGGTAAATCAGTCCGCCATTGCCGTCGGGCACCACCGCGACTCCAGTACGATGCGGATTATGCTCGACCGGTTTGTCCTTGAAATTGATCAGCTTCGGGGAAAGAAAAACAAACAGCAAGATCAGCGTGACCATCACGTCGTACTGGATGGTGCCGCGCTCGTAGGACCAGAAAATGTAATCGCGGATTGTTCGCCAGATCCCACTCATCGGAACAGTGGGAGCAGCCATAACCGTCGCATTCGCTTTTGCCCTGTCCAAGTCTATTTTTTACTTACTGTCTTTGCAACGACTAGTGCCGCTACATTTTTCTGGGTGTAAGCCGGTCCGTTCCCATATACGAGCGCAGAACTTCCGGTATGAGCACGCTACCATCCGCTTGCTGGTAATTCTCCACAATCGCTACCCAGGTGCGACCGACAGCCAGGCCGCTGCCATTCAGCGTGTGCACGAATTCCGTTTTGTTCTTGCCCGCAGGACGATAGCGGATGTTCGCCCGCCGCGCCTGAAACGATTCGAAGTTCGAGCACGAAGAAATCTCGCGAAACAACTGCTGCCCCGGCAACCACACTTCGATGTCATAGGTTTTGGCGGCAGAGAATCCTATGTCGCCGGTGGATAAAGCGACCACCCGGTAATGCAGGCCCAGCTTCTGCAGCACTTCTTCAGCGTTGTGCGTAAGCTTCTCCAACTGCTCATAAGAATCTTCCGGACGCGTGAATTTCACCATTTCAACTTTCTGAAACTGATGCTGCCGAATAATTCCCCGCACATCCTTGCCATAAGATCCGGCCTCGCTGCGGAAACACGGCGTATAAGCAGTGAGCGAGATCGGCAGTTGTGCTCCATCGAGCACTTCATCGCGATACAGATTGGTCACCGGAACCTCCGACGTCGGAATCAGCCAGAGATCTTTATCCCCGTGCGGAACCTTGAAGGAATCAGCCGCGAATTTAGGCAACTGCCCGGTTCCGTACATCGATTCCGAGTTCACCATGTACGGCGGCAAGACCTCGGTATAGCCATGCTCACGGGTGTGCAGGTCGAGCATGAAGTTGGCGAGCGCCCGCTCCAGCCGAGCTCCCAGATCCCAATAGACGGCAAAGCGCGCACCGGTGATCTTCGCAGCTCGTTCCAAATCGAGGACGCCGAGTTGCTCTCCAATTTCCCAGTGCGGCTTGGGAGCAAAATCAAACGTCGGCAGCGTGCCCCAACGGCGGACTTCCACATTGTCGTCCGCGCTCTTGCCCACCGGAACACTTGGATGCGGAATGTTGGGGATGCCGGAGAGAATCTGCTGCAACCGGGTTTCGTACTCTTCTGCGGCTTTGCCCAGTTCTTCGACGTGCTCGCGCAATTCCTTGGTCTCGGCGATCAATGCAGACGCGTCCTGCCCGCTCTTCTTCAGCTTCGCGATCTCTTCCGTGGCGCGATTGCGCTGCGCCTTCATGGTCTCGGCGCTGGTGATTGCTTGCCGCCGCTGGGCATCGATTTGCGCGAAGTTCTTCAGAACCTCGGCCGGCTTCATGCCGCGCTGGCGCAGCTTTTCCTCGACCAGCGGCAGATTGTCGCGGACAAAACTCAGATCAAGCATGGGAATGAACTACTGTAACGGAAAAGGGGCCGTGAATGCACGCGGCACGATAGGGACGTAATTAATTACGTCTCTACAATTACGTCTCTACACGGGTTACACTACAAACGCGATGCCCGCTTCCCCCGCCACCGTCAGGCGCACGCCGGACCTCTCCGTCAGCTTCGCTGGCCTTGAACTCAAGAACCCCGTAATCGCTGCCAGCGGCACGTTTGGTTACGGCATCGAGTTCGAAGACGTCGTTCACCTGGATAAACTCGGCGGCTTCGTGGTCAAAGGACTGTCGAAAGAGCCCATGGCCGGAAACCCACCGCCGCGGCTATACGAGACCGCCGCAGGGATGCTCAATGCCATCGGTTTACAGAACATCGGAGCTCGCGCCTTCGTCGACGAGAAACTCCCGAAGCTGCGCGAGATCAAGAACATCGTCGTCATTGCCAACGTGTTTGGCTACACCCGCGAGGATTACGAGCGCACTATTCAGATCTTGAATGAAGGCGAAGGCATCGCGGCTTACGAATTGAATGTCTCTTGTCCCAACACCGCCCATGGCGGAATTCAGTTTGGCAGCGATCCTCGTTCGCTCGACGAAGTCGTAGCTACGGCCCGGCATTTCTCGCAGCGGCCGCTGATCGTGAAGCTTTCTCCTAACGTCACCAGCATCGCGCAAATGGCCTACGTGGCGCAGGAAGCCGGTGCCGATGCGGTTTCGCTGGTCAACACTTTCGTGGCCATGGCCATCGACGCGGAAACCCGCAAGCCGCGCATTGCCAACGTCACCGCTGGGTTGTCCGGGCCCGCGATCAAGCCGATTGCGTTGCGCATGGTTTACGACGCAGCCAAAGCGGTGAAAATCCCAGTCATCGGTATGGGCGGCGTTTCGACAGCAGTGGATATCATCGAGTTCATGCTGGCCGGCGCCACTGCCGTGCAGATCGGCACTGCCAGTTACTGGGATCCTGTAGCCACCGAAAAGATCGTGAACGAACTTCAAGACTGGTGCGCTCAGCACCGCATCGAGCGATTAGCTGACCTAACCGGCGGGCTGATCCTCGAATAGCTCATACCCCTTGCACCATCTGGAGGAAAGGAGCTCGAGAATGACAACTGATTCGAATGCGACGGACCCTGCAGGACCAAAACCTCCCACGTTCGGAATTAGACAGATCGTGTTTTCACTCGTTTTGCTGGTGATCCTTCTCTTGCTGGGCCAAAGCATGGTGCGCCACCGCTTCTTTCAAGGCGGCCGATACCACCAGAACGGCTCTGTCGGGCAATAAGCAGAACCGGAAGCGAGCTGAGAGCATAGCTCCTTAGTAGACAGTCGCTGTGAGGCCTGTTGGGGGATTTGGAGGGTTTGGAGTGAGGACAATGTGCTCAGTCTCGTTCGCTTTGATTAGGACTGGATAGCCTATGATTCTGTCCCCTTGGTCGATCTGGACCCTGTGGGGCCCAGCCAAAAGATTCGCGACTGACATCTGACCGTCCGCCTGCAACAAACCGAGGCGGAAATTGTCGATTGAGACGTCGCCGCCCATGCCGTGCGTGGCATCTAGGATCAGCGTTCCAACTGTTGCGTTAACGCTCGTGTCCACCGGAGAGTCCGCGCCGAAGACGGCATAAACGATGCCGCCGCTCTCGACCGTCACGTCTTTCTGCCCGACGATCCCGGCCGAGCCCTCTCCCGGAAAGGCCCTGAGTATAACTTGGTGCGGCCCTGGGGCCTGCCGCCGAAACGTCAGGGTTTCTCCCCGGAGGATATTGCCTACGATCTGGCTATCGATTGCCAGAAGCCCGCCTTGAGTCGAAAAAATCTCGATTATGCCCGCGCCGGCACCCTTTTCGACCGAGACGCTGTCTCCTTGCTTTGCGACGGTTCTGACGCCAAGGGCCTCGGCTTGGTCGCTAGGCAGGCGCCCAGTTTCGGCCCGCGCATTTAGGAAAACGAAAGTTCCTCGGTAGTCAGTTTCGTCAAGCCTCACCATCTGGGGCGTGGTGGCGACGCGATTGTTCTTCCTAAACTCGGCCATTTCCTTTTCAACCCGGGCAAATAAGTCGCTGATCGTTACCAGTGCGGTTTTCGAAAGATCGGCGGACCTAAAGGCTTTCAGCAATGAATATGTAAAAACGCCGTTGCCGAGGTGCTCCCGATCCTCTAACGAGTACGTTGCCTCCTCAGCTGTTCCGGCCGTGATCACGGTCCTGCTTCCATTACCACTCAACGTCTCAAGCAGGGTATCGCTTAGCGCAGACTTACTCGTGAAAGCTAGCCCGGACGCGCAGCTGTCTAAGATAAAGAGCATGTGTTGGAATTTGAGTTCACGACTCCAGTCTTTCAGGGTGCTGACCGCTAATACTTGAGGGCCATAGAATTGGCCAGGCTGTGCCGCTCCAAATAGCATGTATCCAGTTTCGCCCTGGTTGACGCCCTTACTCCCCAAAAGGCCGCCGTGCCCTGTGTAGTAGAAAAGCAGACGGTCATATTTGCTGGCTCCATTGGCTATTTTTCCCTTAACGTACTCCTCGATCAGGTCGCGGTTTACAACGTCGTCCTTTGCAATGTAGACCTCGTCGAAGCCCATCTCATTCATGAGTAAGGCTCGCATTTCGATGAGGTCATTGCGGACTGAGCTCTCCAGTTGCGGAGAAATGGAGTGATACGCACCTACTCCTACTAGGAAGGCTATGCTCCTGCCAAACGGGTGCGCGTTCTTTGAGAACGCAACGCTGTAAAAGTCTTGAAACCATCGCTCAAAGTAGGATCCGCCATCTGCGGGCTCAACGTAGTACCAGTGCTCGACACCGTCCTTAAAGGTCTCGTTCTTTACCTGCGGACGCGATACCTCCGAGCAGGACAGCACCGCGAAAAAAGGCACAAAAAGACACACCGAAGCGGCGACCCAAAGACGTGACCAGTAGGCTAGTAGCAACGAGGAGCGCGGCACAAGTTTCTCCGGTCTATTGTTCCCAAAATACGCGCCATTGTCAGATGATACCGCACACAAATATTTCGCGCTAAGGCGAATCAGAAACCGATGAATTGCCGAAATGTTCGAAGTTAAGAGCAGGCGATATATAATCCAATCATTTCAGAAGCCGTGAAATGACGCCAAGAGCCGATCATCAGGAGGGGCGGTGACTGCGGACGTTAGGAAATGCGCGATCCTTGGCGGACTCGGTGCCGTGGCGCCGGACGTCGTCCTCCTCTACTCTAAGCGCTGGACGATGCCTACCTTGACGTTTGATCCTTATATGTACATAGCTGCGACTATTCTTTACGTCGCGCTTGCCGCATTGGTAGCGGGAATTTACCCCTACCGTCGCAAGCCACATGGCTGGAAGGCCTTCAGTCTGGGGGTTGCGATGCCTACGGTCATCTCCGCCCTTGCCAGCATCAACCGAGCCCAAATTCTTCTTCCCAAGGGCGGATCAGTGGCAGGTTCCTTTCATGATTTGATAGCTTGGTTCTGAATCAGGCGGAGCGGTTCTTCGAAGGAAATTTCGCACCAAAACGTTTATTGAGAGCGGCTTTACACTACCGGCCGGTGGTGTACCAGATGGAGCCTGGGGAGCGGAAATTCAGGCCTTCCCCCCAGACGGCTTGGGTGCGGCCCTGGTTGTCGATGCCGATGCCGAAGTAGTCTCCGAAGGGAAAGCTGAAGCCGCCCGTGTGAATGTAGGGGTAGCCGGGGGCGTAGCTGGACATCTTCGACTCAGCGGACCAGGTTGCGCCGCCGTTCGTGGAACTGCGGTAAAACGCGTTCCAGAGCGGGTGGTTGCGGGTATCCAGATTGCGCGAATCCATCCACGCGATTCGCACGTCGCCCGCGTCTCCGGCGGCGAGTGCGGGAAAGGCGTGCTCAACGCTCGAAGCCGCTGTCGAAATATTCAGCCTCGGCGACCAGGTTTCACCGGCCGTAGTCGAAGAAGAGAAATAAATGCGCGCGGGACTCTTGTCGGCGGCGCCGGAATTCCACAGGGCGTACAAAGTGCCCGCCGCGTCGGAGGTCATCGTGATCTGCGCGCCCAGGTAGCCCCACTCGCAGCGGTAGGCTCCGCAGTCGGGGGGTGCGCCGGACGCATCCATGAGCCGGGTGGTCCAGCTCTCGCCGCCGTCGGACGACTTGCTGATATACAGGCTCACGCGGCCCGTGGCGCCGTCGCGCTGTGTGTATCCGGCCCAAGATAGATAGACCGAGCCGTGGGGATCGACGGTCGCGCCTCCGGCCAGAGCTCGCACCAGCTTGGATTTCGGACTCACGTTGGCGGAGGTGAACGTAATCCCACGGTCGTGCGATGAAGCAATCAGGATATGCCCGTCGCGATTGAACCCGATGTAGACATCCTCACCGCGAACCGCGAGCACCGGCTTGTCGGCATCGAGGAGGCCGCGGTCGGCTACGACAATCGACCAGCTCTGACCGAAGTCAACTGATTTGGCCACGACCATGTCCAATTTGTTACGTTGCAGCCAGGCCGCATAGACCGTGCGGTGGTCGGCGGGGTCGACCACGATCTGAGGATCGTACTGGCCGGTCCCTGGCGGCGTGATCTCGCGCGGGGGTTGCCAGGTTGCGCCATTGTCGTTGCTGACTACCAGAATCATGGAAGGGAGCGGGCAACCGCGGCATCCCGGAACGCGCCCGTACTGCGGATAAAGAATGTAAGTATGGCCAAAGCCATCGGTTGCGATGGCAGGCTCCCACTGATCGCCCACGGTGAAGCCGACCCGGGCTTGGGGCGTGAAGCCAGCCTTCGCGGCAAAGGCGGCCGGAACGATCGCGCAAACAAATAAGATCGCGAGAGCCAGCCGGGAACTTCTGTGGGTGCGGTGGACAGCCAAGGTCACAAAACCTCAGGCGAGCTGGGGGGCAAAGCCGCTAATGCAACATATCGCGGAAAAGCGGGGTTCGTCAACCGGAATGGCGGGCAGGTAAGTATCCCAGGTCATGTTTAGGCCTGCCAGCTCGGATATTGACTGTCGGTTGCTCGAACATCCGCGTTGAGATTTGATTAGGCCACAGCGGGAAAAGATGTCCGTCCGGCTCTTAGCGGTCGCATCGCATATAATGATCCGGTAGGCAGCTGGACCGGACGGTCGCTCTCGGCGCTTCGGCGGCGAGGGAGGAAAGTCCGAACTCCGCAGAGCAGTGTGCCGGATAACGTCCGGGAAGCCGGGTTCAAGCCCGGTTGACGGCTAGTGCCACAGAGAACATACCGCCTGGTGCATCTTCGGATGCGCGGGGTAAGGGTGAAAAGGTGCGGTAAGAGCGCACCGCCGCGGCAGTAATGCAGCGGGCAGGGCAAACCCCACACGGAGCAAGACCAAATAGGGAGGGACTCCGGGTTCGCTCGGATCGTGCCGGCTCGGCGCGTCACAACCTCCGGGTAGGTCGCTTGAGCCCCGCAGTAATGCGCGGCCCAGAGGAATGACCGTCCTGCGGGAGCAATCCGGCAGACAGAATTCGGCTTACAGGTCCGGCTGCCACAAACTACTTTTAGTTCAACGACTTACTGAATTGGTCTAGGAATTTGTGACACAGGTGTGACCATCGATTCGAGGCCGGAGTCGGTTTCAAGGATCGAGCGAACACGTTCGCGGAGTTCCTTTACGAACGGCGTGTAGTGTTTCTCGATCGTTTCGATAGTGTCTCCAAGCATCTTGGCCACGTCATATGGACTCGCGCCACGACTCAGCATGTCCACCGCCAGCGTGTCCCTGAACCTATGCGGATGAGATTTTGCGACCCCTGCTCTCTTGCCAATAGCCATTACACGCTGGTAGAGACGTGGACGAGAGAGTGGGCGTCCGGTTGAAGGATTCAATAAAACGCGGTCAGGAGGCTGTGGTCTTCTCCGTTCGTAATCCGCTTCCAAAGCGAAAAGCAGCTCGGTGTGGATCGGTAGCACTACTTTCTTCTTCCGTTTCTGCGTGACGCGTTCAATCTCTTTACTCTCGAAATGGACTTCTCGCCACGTCAAAGAGACCGCGTCCGAGCCACGAAGTCCTGTCCATCGCAGTAGGAGAAATATCAGCAAATCGTTGCCAGAGTGCTGCCTCAGTCTTGACAACTCTTGAGCCGCGAAGGGCTCTGCTCCGTGCTCGGGATTCTCTCCGGGCTGCCCCTCCATGCGCACCGGATTCTTCTCTACCATTTCGCTTTCGAGGGCAAATGCGAAGACGCGGTGCAGGATCGCTGCGTCCAGAACCAGCCCGGTTGCTCCCCGTGAGTTTTTTTGCTTTTTAATCCTGTCGATACGCCACACTTTGAACGCTTCTACAACGGGCTTTGTGATGTGTTTCAACTCTGTAATTTGTCGCTCTGCCAAATATTTGCAGAATTCCTGGATGGTGACCTGATATCGGTCCCGCGTGGAGGTCTGAAATCTGCCGATCTTGATTCGCTGCTCCATATGAGCTTTGAAGGCTTCCTGCAAATCGGCCCACGTCAGCAATTGTTTTTCCCTAACACCAATCAACTGTGCGAACCGAATATAGGTAGAGTCGGGAAGCAACTTCTTAAGTTCGGGCCATAATAGGGAATCACCGCCCTCGGACAAGGCAATTTCCAGTCGGTGAACCAACCGGCAGGCGGCATCCTGATTTCTTGTTCCGAGTGAGCATCGGGCACGAAGGACACCAGTACGAAAGTCAACGTGGTAGACGTGCCCGCGCTTATGAACGTTCAGCATATCGTTACAACGTCTTCTACAAAACTACGATCCATACTTTTTCCTATCGCGATGACCTTCAGCGCAAGCGCTTCATATTGCATTTCTCGATCGCCAGCACGACATCGACAGGCACGCATTTTCTACCCCTCTTCCCGCACGTCGCGAAGTCTAACACCTGCGCCGCTGTTCGGCGAAGCCGGTTGTAAACAGTTCCACGTGAGCATCTCCAGCGATTCGCCAACTCTCCAATCGAGAAAAATTCCTGCTGGCGCGGAAATGCTTCGCCGGTCACCCGCCCCTCTGATTGTGGAATTGTGGTCATTTCACTTTGGGTCGGGCTGACTTCACAGAATCAATCAATGCAGCAGCCAGATTTTTGGAACGCGGAATCGTCTTCGCTTCGACACCGCTCAACCATTTCTCGTCCTCCAGCTTGAGAGCTTCCGAAAGCAGAGCATTCAGCCGTGGATTGCTGATGGGCAGGGGATAGGTGATCTGCCTGGAGACTATCGGCGAATCCATCAAAATCCGAACCCGGCTGCCTTCACCCACGTAATCCAACGCCGCGATGAGTCCGTGCCATTCGGCTTCCTCCTTTGCCAATCCATCCACCCACTCCACGTGGTTCTTACGGGTGTCTACCTTTATCCACGCAAATCCAGAACCTTTGCTATCCCGACCTTTTCCTTCACCGTAAACATGAAATATTTTCGCTTCGGGCAGCCGCCGCGGTTTCCGGCGTGGCCACTTCAGCTTCTCCCAATCGTCCAAGTCAAACGCCGTTTCCGTTGTACCTCCCGTTGAAACCTTCATCAACCCACCAAACTCGCAGGGCAAGCGGCCAGTCTGGAAATGTGCGATGACTTTTTGAGCATCATCTTCGTTCGCCATTTCAGCAATCGTGTAGATCGAATCGAAGTCCACGTCCACAACTGCGCCGTAAGGCCGAAATAACTCGACGATCTCGTTTGGGTCAGCCTCGCGGTGGAAATTTCGGATTACCAGTTTGTTCATCGAAGGGCCTCGTCTTAACCAGCCGGCAGTGTTCTAGCACCGTTCTCTACCCCAGGAATCAGGGCCATAAACACATCGTCCTTTCTTAATGTTGAATCATTTTCACGGGGGCGCGGGTCACGGCGATTCGCGCCCCACTGCACAATAGCACCTCGGACTTAGGGACTCATTTCTGCCTTCAACTTCTCAAGGGATAGTTGGGCCACCAATTTCCGCAGCAGCAGGTTGTCATTCTTCAGTTCTTCGTTTCGATCCCTTAGCTCCTCCAGTTCCAGTTCCCCCCTCTCGTAGGCTACGTAATAGTCCTCCTCCTGATGTTTGCGCCTGGGCTTAGGTTTTTGACTTGTTACGTTCTTAATTGCGCTCATTATTGTTCTCCTTTGTGTTTTCTATTTACGTCCGGTCCAGCAACTTCCCAGCGAGATTGCGCTCGCGTGGGATCCATCTCACCTCGACCTCCAGGTTTCGCTCTTCCATCAACATCTTTGCCTCGTCCAGCAGTCGCTTAAGTCGTGGTTCATTGACTCGGAATTTTCCAGCGAACTGGTTCGAGACGAGAGCGCTGTCGGTGAATATCAACACGGAGCTGCCACGACCGACATACTGCAACACGCCGATCAACGCTCGGTATTCCGCTTCGTTGGACGTGAGGCCATCGACTCGCTCGATTTGCTGCTTATCCCTGTTCACGTAGACCCAGGCCCAACCTGAACCGCAGCCATCCGGCCCTTCCCCAGAACCGTCCATATAGAACGTCTTTACCTCGCTTTTTGCCGGCGTCCTTGCTTTGTCACGATTCATGACCGCACTCACTTGTCCATCGAACCTTCCGGCATTTTGTTCTACTTACGACGCCCTGGCATGGTCTGGTGAAAGAGTGCCTTCGGCAATTCAGGACTGGTAGCGACCACCGAGCATCCAGGTGGCGATCCAGCTTTTTTCTCCGTCACTCTCTCGTCCCCGAGCCGAAGGTCCCATTCCGTTTGCTCAAGTCCACGACCGATGTAACGCGACAGGTAATAGGCCGCTGGTCTTTCGTATGGCAGCACTCTGGCAAACCCCGCCCTTCGATTTAGCCATCCAGCGATTCGAGAGCGTGGATACTGGGCAAGTCCCTCACCCGACAACAATGCATGCTGATGAAATCGGCCGTTTAGCGATCCGAACTGATCGGCAACTACGTAGTCAATTCGCTCACCGAGAACCTGCTCCAAGTGTTGAACCAGATCAGCGAACACGTGATGCGCAAAATCCGGACTCGGCTTGCCATCGCCAGAACTCGGAAACCCGCGACTCCACGGGAACGCGAGAGTGCGATAGGTCACGGTTGCGAAATGAATCCAAGTCCCTGACCTAGTTCTTGACCCAAGACCCTCTAACCAAGTTCCCAGCACACCAGCGATGCAGCGGTAGCACCCGCAACCGCTATCGTGCAGTCGGGAACTGGGTCTTGGACTCGATTTCTTCACTTTTGCCCTTCTTTCTTGACGCAATTGGGGGAATCAAGAACGTGAGGAAATATACGAGGGCCCGGCTGGAAAAACACAATCAGGTAAGGGGAAATTTTGTAGGGTTGGCGACGCGGCTGGGCTCCCCATCAGAAAGCTCGGAACTGTGTGAGCCAAGGTAAGAGTGGGGCCGGTTGTGGTAAGACTTACCAGCGACTTTTTGCCTTCGAGATAATCGCCTGCATCCGGCTCTTCGTACGCGAATCTTTGTATGCGGCTAGGTAGAAGTTCCAGCCGTGCTTCTTTTGCCAGTCGGGGCCGAACTTGTCCACCCACTCGTCAGGTATACCCATCGGAGAATCCCCGCGTCTTGCCAGCTGCGCGTCCAACTCGATGCAAATTTTCTCATTGGAATCTTCCTTATCGGACAAATGCTTAATCATCAAGTCTCGGACGGCTGCATACGGATCGTCGATGCGGGACCGCAGCGGAGCTTTTCCTACTAACGAAGAAATCTCTGGGTATTCGGGTAACTGGACCTGGAGAAGGAGCGGCTCGATCCGAGAGATACGCCCTTCGATGTCAGCCAGTTCAGAGCTCACCCGTGCCTTGCGTTTTTCAAGTTGAGCCGCCTTGCGCTCGAGCTTCGCTCCGAAGCATTCGTTGCGCTTCCTGGCACGAAAGTAGAAGTCTAACAACCACCGCTGATTGTTTATCTGGCTCAATTCGGCATTCGTGTGCGCCAGATCGTACTGCAACTCTTCGCGCTTTTGTTCAAGCCGCAGCAGTTCCTCAAGTTTCCCCTGCTTCTCTAACTCAAGATACTTCCCACTGACGGCTTGAACAGAAACGTCGATCTCATCGCTCGGAGTAGTGGATTCTCGACTGGCTCTATCTTTCGATTCCGCCGCGGCACGGGGCAGATCACCTATATCACTTAGCTGGACGGGCGCAGGCGCAACGGCGGACAGTGGTCGTGTCGCTTTCGTAGGCTTCTTTCCATCAGGCAATGGCGTTGACCCCTGCACCGGGGCATTTAGCGTAGCACACCATCCTGCTCACCTGGGCCTCCCACATACTGGGGGGTGGATTTGAACCACCGACCTTTGGGTTATGAGATTCATGATCTTTTTTCTCCTCTGTGAGCATTCGCTCTCACAGGCATTCAGAATCTGACACTTGCCTTTGTGCCTGCATTCATGTTGACACTGCTGAAGAGTTCTGATTGCTCGTGATCCATCGCAGTTTAGTGGAAGTTTCTGTGGAAGGAAAGGAAATGATGGCTATATGAGACTACACGCCGCGGGATGAATTCAGTCCGATCTCAGCGTTCCGATTCCCAGAAATCCAACTCGCCAGAAATCGACTCCAACGGGCATGACTTCTGGCGGGTCGGCCCGACCGTTGGCTACCTCGGGTACTTCCGGCGACCTCGGGAAAAGACCTCTGGCTCTCTGGCGCAGGTTGCTCAGTTTGTGGCATCACCATCGGGCAATCGATCACTCATTCTTACTCAATAGACAAACAGGCTTCTTTCGGGGAACCCAATTTAATTTCTGTTACTTGGTTGGCCGCCCCTCCAGCAAATTCCGTAACTTTCCCGTCAAATCCCACAAGAACGTCAGCTTCCCAGTAGGCATCGTTCATTCCGGCTCGACCACGGATCACGATAGTATAGGACCCGAACGCAACCCCCGACACACGAAACTTGCCCTCCTCATCCGCATCTGTACCTTTGAACTGTGAATACATTTTGCTCTGCTCAACCCATCGGGCCACTTTATCGAGTGCTTCACTCACGATTAACAACCCCTTCTGGCAGACTACCGCTTGGGAGTAGTTGTCAGTTGTTTCCATCCACTGAGTCAACTGCTTATTCCCATCAATCTTCCCCTGAAGAAACACAGTCTCAGCGGACTCGTGCTGGGAGTTTTGAAGATTCCCGAAAACATAGACGTGGGCAAACCTTGCTGGCTTCAAATCACCGGCCTTTGTGACCGCGAACACTCGGCCGGATAGTGACCACAACTTTCCTGCACTTGCAGGGTGCCCTGAGCTCGTCTTCTGGGCATTTGCACCAGGTGGAGAGCTCTTAGGTGCGGCGGTTTGCGACGCGGAGATCAGACTCAACGACCAAACAGTCCAGGCGAGAAAGACGAGGCGTGAGGTCACAAGAAAAAGTCCTTTCAATGGGACAACTCCGGCTCAGCGCGACTTCCCGACCATTCCCCGGCTAGTCGAGACATGCGGTATGTGGCGATGCCAACTTCATTTGCACGCTCTCACCGGACTTGACCTTGAAGTTGTACTCCCAATACGCATCGTTCGCCCCCGCGTGTCCGCGTGCAAGCAGAATGTAGGAACCCGGCTCCAACCCACCAAATTGAAAGAAACCCTCCTCATCTGAGGTTGCGATATGGACTTGATCCTGCTTTCCATTGACTTTAGCCCACTCTAGGGTGGCCTTTAGAGAATTGATGAACAGCAATAATTCGGCCCGACAAGAGGCTTCTCCGGGGGTCGCCAACAATTTGTATGATTCTTTCATTTCTTCAAGCTTCGTGTTCAAGTACACGACGGCAGCGGTTCCAGCATCTGACCCGTAGAACAGAGTTACTTGAGCCAGCCTTGCCGGCTTCAGATCGCCGCCCTTGGTGATCAGGAATACCTTCCCCGAGATGTCGGCACCTTGCATTTTTTGGTTTTCTTGTTGCACAGACTGCCCAGGCGAAACTTCAGACCTACCTTTGGCTGGTTCTTCGGTTCCGAAGCAGCGAAGATCGTCCTCTCCGATAGCCCCGGATGGAATCTCCGGTGATTCAAATCTCAGCTTCTTAAAGCCGTCTTTGCACAACATTGCTTCCGCTCCGCTGGTTTGGAGAAGTTGGTGGAGAGCTGTTCGCACCTGCTGTGCTTCAAACACCTTCGGGTCAGCAAATATAATGATGTTGCCCAGAGTACGAACCCGCATATTGGGGAACCCCGGTGCCAGGGTGGCTTGTATGCCACTGGAAAGTCGCGCAATCTCTGCTTCCTTCCCCGCCGTACCCACCAACCCTTCGTTCGCATCATTTGAAAGTGGCTTGGGCTGGACCTGTGAACCCGCTGCCGCGAGGTCAAAAGTGAATTTTGTGTTCCTGTCGTCCGTGCAGACAAGATACCTGAAACCTAGCTTTCTCAGTTCCGCTACGACATTTTGATTTGTTGCGAGATTGTTGCACATGGGGAAAGTGACCCCGGGTTGGTGAACAACACAGAGAGTTGCATCAGGGCCATCAGCCGAGATGTTGTATCCGGGGGGAACTGCCGACTTTTTGACGACTTGTTCTCCGAGTGTTTCAGCATAACGTTTTCTCTCAGCAGCGTCTTGTGCGACGGCGATAGTGGCCAGATTTAGGGCGATAAGCCCCATCACAACTTTGCAGACCTTCATCTTGATCCTCCCCTTGAGGACAAAGCGGGGGTACCAAATCATCGGATTTTCCTTGCGACGCCAATGACGGGGGTAGTTGGCGGACTCCCCTGTCCGGATTCTCCCCCACACCCCACCGCCAACAGCACCAAAGACTTGAGATCAGGCTTGCCCCGAGTCCGGAAATACGTCGCATGAACTCCTCCGGTACACGAAAAATGTCTATCGAAACGCGGTGCCTGAGAACTGAAAGGGGGAAACCAACTCGGGACAAAGGAGCAATGGACGAACGGGGGATTCTACACCTTTATCTCCGAATGAATTGTACACCCTTGTCGCCCATCATAATATTCGATTTTGGGATATCGCCTCGCTCACCTGTAAACACTGCTTCGTAAGCATCGAGGCAGCCACTGAAGACCAAAACCTATATACGGGAATACAAACTCTTTTTGAAACGGCTGAGGCAGGCACGGGAAGAAACTCACCTAACCCAAGTCCAAGTCGCTAAACTTCTATCCAGACCCCAATCTTTCATCTCGAAATCTGAATCTGGGGAACGACGCGTTGACTTCGTGGAGTTACAACATCTGGCCAGAATCTATCGAAAACCACTTTCATTCTTTGAAACCCGCTGATGGTTCTCGATGTTGCTGCGGTCACTCATCCATCCGTATCCAGGACATCTATTCATTGGAGGAATTCGGGTCCCAGACTGTTCTGAAACACCCTGTAGCACCCTTGGCGTGACTTTAGCGGCGTCTTCAGGCAATCGCCCTGTTTCGTCCTCTCCCTTCAAATGCGAAAGTTTTCAAGCTCGCTTTGCTGCCAATCCGCGAAAGATTCACCGCGAGTGATCCGTCCTCCATCGTAGTCAACGCAACATGCCAATATGACTTGTCTCCCTTCTCAGTCATGTTTAGATTCTTCTTGTTCGCGTTGATCCAAGAGTACGGCAATGCATACGCCTCTGGTCGATCCATGCATGCCAGCACAAAATAGCTATCCTCACCTTCGGAAAGGAACCGATCCCAGTTCGGATGAAACGCGTACCAGTACGGCTGATAATCTCCTTCGTAGCGCTTAGATACGGCACAACAAACGCGAAGCTTCTTATCGGCACTCCAGAATAAGGTCCGGCTGTATCGAATCAAACTGCACGCCTTTTAGCTCAGAAAAGGCGTCAACAGCATCATGCCGCTTACCATTCAGCAAGTCTGGGTCCGTTCGATCCTGCTTGTATCCCGCGCTGGTTTCTTCGTCGATTGCTTGAGTCTCCGCGACCTGCTGAGTTTCCACGTCAACCGCCGTGGTGAAAATAACGTCAATGATGCGGTCGATCTTCGTATACTCGAACGGCCGTAGCAGTTGGCGTATCTGGGCTAGAGTGTTAGGGTCATCGGATTTCTCTTTTATCTGCACTAGCTTTATCAATCTTTCCACGCCGATCAGTCGCATGTCCCATGCATATCGGGAACCTCGTACTTGAGCCTCCAAAGCACCCGTATCCTCCCGCCCCACAACAATCAGAATCGAAGCGTTGGGCTGGATACGGTTTTCCGCGCCAAGCCTTTCCTTGTATCTGGCGATCTTCTCCAAAGGTATGGTGACATAGTCAGTGGTTTTCACTTCGATCAAAATGTCCGGGTCCCCATGAGAGCGCCAGATGCCATCGAATCCAATCGCCGTCCTCTTGCCCTGATACAGCCCGTTCTCAACCTCAAAAGCTAGTCGCCTACCAAGTTCATTTACGATATCTTGCAAAATGATTCCACCCTTGTTCAGGGCATTTTCCAAACAGTGACGGGCATAATTGAAGAGTGATTCGCTTGGTGCCTCGCTCAAATAGGCGCGAAATTCCAGCGCCGATTCGCTGGCATCTCTGAGATTCCCATCACCTGCGCTGGCGACGATCTGCTCGACGGTCATTTTCAGAACTTCGTCTCGATTGCTCTTCCAAAAGCTCAGTAGCGGCATGCCGCCAATGATATCAAGTTCCTTCATTTGGGAAGATGTGGGTCTCAGACCCCTCGTAAACTCTTGGTCCCATCTAGCAGGACCGTGGCGAGGTCTTCTTATCCTGGTCGTTGGTCCGCGTACTCCCCCCGAAAACTGACTCTCCTCGGAGACACTAGCATTTCGTTTTCGAGGGAACGGAACGTTAATGATTCACACGGGGGCAACCTCCTCGTTGACGGTGCGGAGAATAACTGGGCCTGCCCTCCCGATGCGTTGGTTTAGGAGGTCTGGACAGAACAAGTTGTAGTACGGTTTACTTCAGAATGGCTCCTCAATCTCACCATCAATCAGCGGTAGAGCCATCGTTTCGGTTCTTTTCTCACGAGCCTTCGGAGCCTTCTTGAACGTGGCATCCACCCACCGTGGATACTTCAACTGGTCACCACGCAGCAACTGCTCAACCGTGAGTATCTGGATGCGTGGGAATTTTTCCTCGAGATGTGGTGACTTGTAAAAACCAGCCTCGGCAGCCTCCTTCAACATCGGCTTCGTGGCAGGTTCCATCGAAATCAAAACACCGATCTCAGCTTTTTCCCTGTCCAACACCCCACGAAGGTCACGGATGTGGGTGACATTCACATTCTCACCAGCCTTTACCGAAATGATGGCCTGCTTACTCTTGCCACTCTTATCATCGTGAAAGTACAACCGGCCATCAATACCCCTGTCGGCACCTTTTCTGGCACTGGTTGCTACTCTTGCCCCAACCAACCCCAGAGCCCACGACTGGAACTGGAACGGGTCTTGCTTGGCAAGTTCGGCTGCATCAGCGAGTGAGACAGGTTCACCGATTACTTCGTACGTGCTCTGCACCGCGTCACCAAAGTGGTCACGCAATCGTTTCTTGATGAGATTGACTGCCAAGTGCGTGATGTCGATTCCCACCCAACGACGATTCCACTTCTGTGCGACTGCGATGGCGGTACCGCATCCACAGAAAGGATCAAGCACAACGTCACCTTCGTTGGAACTTGCTTTGATAATTCGCTCAAGGAGTGCTTCGGGTTTCTGTGTCGGATACCCCAGACGTTCCGCCGCTTGTGCTGCAACGGGATTTATGTCCGTCCACATGTCCTGCAAGGGAACCCCGGGCATCTTATCCAAGTAGCGCTTTTCCCTTGGAACTGCACCGGGGCTGGGCTGATACACACGACCCTCAGCTATCAATTTTTTCATGGACTCCTTGCTGTATCGCCAGTACCGGGTGATCCCCATGACTTCGTACTGAGGATTGCCCTTGGCTGCCCCACCCGGGCCTGTTATGTCGTAAGACCCGAACTTTCTGCCCGTGCCTGCTTCTTCGTGCTTGAAAAACTGCCTGACGTACTCCGAGTCATACGGTGTGTACAGCGGATTCCATGTCCACTCTTCACCCTTGGTATAAAACAAAATGATGTCATGTATCCGGCCGTGTTGTTTGCGTCCCTGCTTCGTGTCGCTGTGTGCACTACTCCGCTTCCAAACGATTTCGGAACGGAAGCACCACGGACTAAAAATCGCATCCAGCAACATTTTCAGGTAGTGGCTCGCCGTGGGGTCACAGTGCAGATAAATCGAACCTGTTTCTTTCAAAACACGGTGCAGCTGTATCAATCTTGGTGCCATCATCGCAAGGTAAGCCATCATGTCGCTGCCACCAAGGAAGGTGTGAGGCAATCATCACCTGAGCGACACGGCCACCTTCTTCAACAACCTGCTCGTAGGTACGGGCTGACTCTTGATTCCATTCCCACGTGTCTTCAAAAACCATAATCTGCGATGCAGACCGGGTGCCGTCCTTTTCCGCGAACAAGACGTTGTAGTCCTGACGGCTGTTGAACGGTGGGTCAAGATACACAAGGTCAACGGATTCGTCCTTCACGTACCGACGCAGAACGTCCAGATTGTCGCCGTAATACAGCCTATTTTCTGCCATTGCCCGTGATTCTACGCCACAGCCGTGCAGCCACGATCTACGTTCCAAGAATCGGAACCTGATTCACCAACGCAAACTGCATGTATTAAGTAAGCTGCCGCATCGTTCGGACCGTCTCCGTCCAAGCCCTTCTGGGCCGCTCAAAAAAGGGTCTGTTTTTCTGCCTCTGTAACTTACTGACCTGCAGGGAGCGGGAATCGAGGATTTCACCCTCCTGAAAGGAAAACCTTTTTTGAGCCCTACTGGCTTGGAGGACCAGACCATTACCACCCCGGTACCCGGCCCGATGAGTGTAATCGAGAGTAGAGTCGAGAACAGGCGCAGTGGCGGCTACGCCTGCCGACGAATGAGTATAAAGAGGATGTTACAAGCTAGGATTCGAGATTTGATCTCTCACCACTCGACTCTCAAGGCCCGAGCATCAGAGAAAGCCAGCTACGGTGTAACCTCAAACACCGAACCCTCGCTCGTGATGCCATCGCCAAGGGTCGTCCCATAGAGATTGCCCGCTGCACCGAAAGTCACGCCTCCAGCGGGGCTGTCTCCCGGATGGTCGAAGAAGTCGTGCAGCACTGTCTCGCTCCATCCGCCGTTTGTGTTCGGCACTAGCTTGAAGACAGTGCCACAGCCGTCTTGGCAGCGACTGAGATTGCCGCCTTGCTGGGTCGTGCCATAGAGGTTTCCTGCCGAATCGAATGTGAGACCAGCAACCGGGGTGGCCCCGTCTCGCCTGCCCGTAAAACTGTGAATCACCGTCTCTTGCCACTTGCCGCTTGACTGGGTGAGTTTGAAAGCCGCGCCATACTCATAAATGCCTCCAAATACTGTTGTCCCGTATAAATTTCCTGTCGCATCCATTACGAGATTACCGGAGCTGGTACGGCCTCCATCACGGCCCCCCGTAAAGCTATGAAGCACAGAGATTGTCCAAACTCCTTTTCTTGTCGGCTTAAGCTCGAAGACAGACCCTTCATTGTCCGCTCCCCCGATCTCAGTCGTACCATAGAGATTGCCCTCCGCATCAAGAATCACACCAGCATACGCGCTTCCGCCGTAGTCTCCGCTTGTCGTGAAGTCATAAAGAACGCTTTCGGTCCAATCCGCGCCGGAGTGGGGCGTGAGCTCAAACACCGTTCCGCTTCCATACACTCCGCCGTTGGAGGTTGTCCCATACAGATTGCCAGATAAGTCGAGGGTCAGCTCGCAATATGGCTCAGCGCCGTCGCGGCCTCCGGTAAAGCTCCAGAGCACGTTCTCGGTCCAACTCCCGTCTTCGGTCGGCGTAAGCTTGAAAACAGTGCCCTCGCCGTAAGCGCCACCCATGGGCGTCGTTCCGTAGAGACTGCCCGTCTGATCTAAGATTAGCCCAGCGAGGGGTGTCGATCCGTCAGCGCACCCGCCCCCAGAGCAGAAGCTATGCAGTACACTCTCGGTCCAGCTTCCGTCCGAGTTTGGCGCCAGCTGGAACACGGTGCCATTCTTATTTGCACCGCCGACCGCAGTCGTGCCGTATAGATTTCCCGCCTGGTCGGAGATCAGGCCTGCCTGGGGCTCACCCCCGTCTTGCCCCCCGGTAAACTTATACAGCGATTTGTAGTTGCTCTGCGCCCAAGCGCCCGGGGTCATCACTGTAACTACCAGCGAGACCGCCAGCAGAGCCGCGCTCATTATCGACAAGCTCTTATCGTGCATAAAAATTGACACCTCCTTCGGATAATTTCTCGTCATGATCGTTCAGAACGGGAATGCCACCGTTGGCCTTCCGCATTCTATACGTCAAACCGTCCGAAGCGAACCCAAATGACGTAAGACGACGCCAACAGCCATACTCAGTTGTAGATCACTTGGAATTGCTGATTGCTTGTCAGCGTGCCGCTGGGCGTGGCCACCGTCACGAAACCGGTCGTCGCTCCGCTCGGAACTGTGGCCTTCAGGTAGGAATCGGAAACCACCATATAGGCTGCGGCGGTCCCGTTGAAGAGAACGGCAGTGGTGCCGGTGAATCCTTGGCCCAGAATGCCACGGGTCCGCCCAATCCGACCCGAGTAGCGCTGCAAACTCACGAACGGACCGAGTCCAACAGACAGGCTGAAGATCGTGCCGTAGTTGTTGAGGCCGCCTTCATATGCTGTCCCGTAGAAACTCCCGTCCGTGCCTTGGACCAGCCCTCCGTAAGGGTTGGCCCCGTCGGTCGAGTCGAAACTATGCAGGGTCGTAAGCATGCCTCCAGGGGTGATTGTGTGTTCGAGCTGACTCCAACGTCCAACGGAATCTGGACGGAGAAAGTTCTGCATTCGTTTAAGGGCGAGGATGTCGCCAGTCAGGCATGCCAGTAGATGAAAATGCCGCCTTGAGCCACAATATTCTATGCGCAAAAGGTCGGCAGGGGAAGGTAAGTGACGTAAACAGGCCTCTCTGACAATGTCGGCGGTGTCAAGCACTTTTCGAGCGCACGACTGCATGCACTCGAAGAAGAGCGCCATTTCGCTCTCGTTGAAGGTGTTGCTTTTCCAACCGTAGGCTCGCTCGTAATCCATTCAGGTCAGGACACTCGGTCCGACCCATGCATCTCTTCGGTCACAACCGCAATCATGATTACTAGTTCGAACTCCTCAGTGAAGAGGAGCGGGCTGCCCAATCAATAGCTCGATGTTCTACTGAACACCACGACCTGTTCCGAGCTGGCCCGCGTGCGAACCGAACTTTTTCACTGGCTCGTAATCCCATCTCTTGCGCCACATCCAGTACAAACGAATCGCCAAGCGCCGCGCCATCACGACTTTGGCGATCTTCCGCCCCCGGCGCATCCTCAAGTGGAAATATTTGCTGCACCATTCCGGAAGGCTACGCACCGTCACCTGGGCAGCTTCCACCAACAAAAAGCGCAACATCGAACTCCCCTGTTTCGTGATGTGCCCCAGCCGTCGCCGGTTCCCACTGGAATCTTCCAGCGGCACCAGTCCGAGATAGCTCGCGATTTGCTTGCCACACTCAAACCGATCCGCTTTCCCGATGATCAGCACGAAAGCTAATGCGGTCAGCGCACCCACTCCGGGATGAGTCCTCAAACGTCGTGCCTCGGGGAACTTCTCGGCCTCTTGCTCGATCGCCTGACTTAGCTCCGCGATCATCGGGTTCAGACGATCCAGCAACTCCAGCAGGTCGCGTCGTCGTCGGCTGGCCCACGGCGCCAGGCGGAATGATTCCAGGTTGCTCCCGTCCGTGTTTGCGCCACAGCCCCTTCTTGCAGCGCAGCCCTTCGTTGAGCGCCACCGCTTGCAACTGATTCATGATCCGCGTGCGCGCCTGCACCATCCGGTGCCGGTGCCACAGCAGTTGCCGCAGATCCCGATTCTCCCCGCTCGGCACCCAGATCTTCGGGAAGCGATCTTCCAGCATCAACTGCAGAATCAACTGCGCGTCCTGACGATCCGTCTTCTGCTTGCGTACGCGTTTCGTTCGGATCTTCGCTGCATCTCCGATCCACAACTCGAAGTGCAACTCGGAGAGCAATCGTTCGAACCAGCGCCCGTGTCCGCTGGCTTCCATTCCTACACGCACCTTCTGACCTGCTAGTCCACGGTAGAACTTTTCCGCATCCTCCCGATGCGCTAGTCGCTTTTCCTGGAACTCTCCGGTGTCGGTATCCACCGAAGCCATTTGCTGAAACTCGGGATGAAAATCTACTCCTATAATGATCATGTTCGGCTCCTTTCTCCCGAGCCGGTTGGTTGGATCAGCACCACCAACTTTACTCGAGCGGGGGAGCCGACATTGTCATGGAATCAATAGCACAAGTGTGCGCGGCCTGTTCGCCCCCCAAAGTGCAGTGGTGTGCTGTGCCTAGGGGTTTTGAGCGTAATCGGGATTTTGCAACAGCTGGCAGCCGTTCACACTCCCAACTGGATACCTATTCCAATCGTGCGCCACATTTTGAGCAGTATTCCGCTCTTTTTGGAGGCATGAGTTGACGCTCGGACAGACCGCAGACTCGCGTGACAAAGAGTGGGGCATTTGCATTTGAAATCGATGGACCGCTGAGTTGGCGCAGGCCTCGATATCAGGGGAAGGGGTAGAACGATTGAGAAGTCGTCCGATTTAGCGGCGGTTTACTTCGGTTTTCAGGAATCCGTGAGCGCCCTGGTTGTGGTCTTGATAAAAGCCCACCTTCTGCTCTAAGGCGTTTACACTCAGAACTTCCGTGTAGTCCGCCCGAGGGACGTTGATGATGCCAAAGCCCCATCCTGCTTTAAACGCGAACCCGAACTCACTTCCATTTTCCGAAATTGCGAATCCGACGACCCTTCCGATGTCGTTGACTCCCAATGGCACCACAGCATTCCATTTCGGGAAACTGATATCTTGAAATCGCCCATTTTTAAAAACAAACCCAACGGTTTTCCCGGCGGCGTTGCCGTAGTAGCCCACGACATCGCCCAGGTTGTTTATCGCTGTCGCTGAGGTGCCTCCCGTGGAAGCCTTCGGGTCAGTTAGGGTCGTAACGACGCCTTGATTCCATATGAATCCTGAATACACATTCGTAAAGGAGTAACCGACGACGACGCCCTGATTATTGATTCCAGAAGCCCAGGTGGACGAGGCTCCTAGCACATCAATCATAGTGAAGTTAATGCCCGTTAGGAGAAAGCCGTGATCACTGCCCATAACGGTATAGAAGCCGACGATCTGCCCAGAATCATTAATGCCGGTAGCGTATGTCGCGGTTGCGGCTGGAAAATCGATCTGTGTGAATACCCCATCACTTAGAAGGAAACCATGCGTGACGAAATCGTGCCCGTAAAACGCTCCTACGATCTGCCCACCGTTGTTGATTCCGAAGGCTTCCGTTAGGACTGCGCCTGGAACATCAATCGTGGTGTACTTTGTGCGGGCGTGCCCTGGCGGAGCCAAGACCGTTCCCAGAAGAAGGAACACTAGCGAGAGTCGAAATTTTTTCGCAAGGTCGGTCATGCTTAGAAGGCGAGGTAATTATAGACCTCAGCGGCAACGCTGTTCGGACAAAACAATGCGTATCGGCAGGTTAAGGAAATCCCCAAAATATAGGTTCTAAACCCCCCGGAACGGTCACTGGAAGCCTCTGACCGCAAACTGTCGTAAACAGCCAATACACTCAAAACCCCCAGTCGCGGGGGGTCAATGAGTGAAATCGCGATATAACGCCAATAATGGGTTTCGCTAAAATCAGTTACGTGCGGTTGTAGCGCCCGCAGACTCTTCGCGCTTCCAGATCGACAATCCCGGTGCCCCTAACGCCAAACTACCCAGCGAAGCGGGTTGGGGAACGTGCGTATTGAACGACGTGGTTAGTTCGTCGTCCAGGCCCTTGGTTGCACCAGCGATGATTGCTTTGCCGGGGATGGTCTCGTACGCGTAGCCGGTAAGAACTGCTTCCCTGCCACTCTTCACCCTAAATCGCGCCCAGCCGTAGTGCATCTTTCCTTTGACCTGGAACTTCAGGCCTAGATACCGATCAGTTGTCTGGAACCAATAACCCCTGTGAGACGTCCTGCTCCTGTATCTTCGGAGGTGATGCATTATGGCCGAACCAGTGAACTTTCGTTTGGAATCGATTCGACTTCCCTCCTGCAATGCGAGAGCAAGCGGGTATTGATTGAACCTGTATGCAATCCCATTTTCCCCCGACGCAGCGCCAACATCCAAGGTGCTCACGCAACCCGAAAACGAACAGAGATCTGTCGAATGGACAATGAAGTCATTTATTCCGTCGTGATTGAGATCGATGGGAAGCTTTCCCCCAACTTCCGTGTTAGCGGGCGTGTACACAATCCTCGCCCCGGCTGGTAGTGCCAGCGCCGACATCCCCACTCCCGCCACACCTGCCGCGAGCGCGTACACATTGATATGTTGCTGAAGTGACTGGGAAAGTTCGACCGTCCTACGTGGCCGGGAAGAGCGCTTCATAGTCCTCCGTCCGAAGAGCGGGAGCTATTATCCGTCTCTTCGGATCGAGAGTCAACGCTGCGATTTCTCAAGTGACGAAATCAGGCCATTACACTCAAAACCCCTGATGGCGAGTCAGGACCTACACCTTCAGCGCTTCCATCGTTGCTGAATTTGTCAACCTCGCCACCATCCACTGACTTGTACCGAAATCCTTCGCCAGTTTCCGCACACTCGTTCCATGCGACCGCAACTCTCGCATCCGATCAATATCAATCGGTTGAAATCTCCGCAGGGCCGGTCTCCCCACGTGTTTTCCAGTTCTACGTGCGTGAGCCATTCCTGCTTTTACTCTCTCCCTCAACAACTCCCGTTCAAACTCCGCCACGGCTCCCAAGATTTGAAATGTCAATCTTCCTGCAGGCAGCGTGGTATCGATGTTTTGTCTCAACGAAACCAAATCCACGCCCAGAGATCGGCATTCCTCACCGATGGTCAGGAGTTGTTTCAACGATCTCGCCAGTCGATCCAACTTCCAGACCACCAACACATCGAATTTCCTTCTCCGCATGTCATTCAACATCGAGTTCAGCGCCGGTCTATCGTTCTTCGATCCACTCTGACCCTTGTCCTGATACACGACACAGTTCCAGCCACGACTCTCGGCATACTGCCGCAACTCAGTTTCCTGCAAAGCAGTATCCTGCTCCGAGGTCGATACCCGAACGTAGATTGCGGCTCTCTTTTCCTTCATGATCATTCATCCTTTAACGCTTCCGTTTCGCCCACCGTGCCTTTGCTGCATTCCGAGCGATTTTCTTCCGGCGTCTGGCCGAAACCGTTTTCATTCTCACTTTCGCCGACTTTCGACCCATCGCGGCAAAATACTCGGACAACTTTCTGTCGATCATGATTGCAGTATATGCGCAGCCGTTGAGCATCTCCACCAGTGATGATGCAGCTAATTAGATACCGTAGCTGGTCTCAACGATTCGCCATAATTCTGTTTCCCCAGACCATCTCGTAGAATCACCGTGGCGCCACTTTGCGTGACCTCAGCGACGACTTTGGACCGGGATCGGGGGTTTACCTACCTCCCAATGACCCCGTTTCTAGCCCCCAGCGTTGGGTAATTTCACCATGGTCAACCTACACTTGTTGTTGGTGTTAATCCTTAAAGCGGATGGCCGACCCTTTCACCTCGGAAAATCTGAGATCAACAAGTTGCTTGCGACGAGGCTTGTTTTGGCGACTGATTCTTAGGAGGGCTTTCTGTTCATTGGATTTACAGGGGATCAAAACTGTTTCTGTTCGTCGGGGTCATCAAGACGATCAAGCACGGATTTGTCGTCTGGTCCGTCTTCGAGATTTCGCTTCCCCAGTGGTGTCTTCCGAAACCTCTAGTAGTTTGTCTGCTGCAGGCAGCAGGATAGTTGAGGGCTTGTTGGTGTAGGTGCCGCTTTCAAACCACGGGCTAGTGCCGGCGGCACAGGTCATGCTCACTCCCTTCACTGGCAACCCCCGAGCGTCGATAACTGCGCCAGTGGAGGGGTAAGTGAGTAGGTTTAAGGTATTGTTAATCGAGGAGCAGAAATCAAGGCCTACCACGGCCGCCACGCTAGCATCAAAGAAAGCTGGCGATTTTCCAGTTGAACACTGCGTCGAGCTTGTGCAAATCGTGTTTTGTTGCCCTGCTGCCATTCCCGCACTCAATAGGCAAGAAACCGCAACGACAGGAACCCACGATACAAGAACTCCGCACACCGATTTCGGGATATTTTTCATCTGCCTGTCTCCTTCCCGGACCCCAGACCAGAACTCGCGCATCTCCTCGTTACGTTTTTCTTCAAGGTTGCAGCTCGAAAACGGTTCCGCAACCTCCATACTCGCAGCCCGTACCTGTGCCGCCGTATAGCGTCGTACCAAGAATGTTTCCATGTTTGTCGAAGATTAAGCTTGATTGTGGACTCCCTCCACCTGCGGGGGAGCCAAATGAATAGACGACCGTATACAGCCAGTTCCCCTGCTCAGGGCCACGCCGCGCTAGTTCAAATACAGTACCGGCTGCGGATTGACCACCACGATTTGCGGTACCGTATAAACTGCCCTTTAGATCAGAGATTAAGCCAGCCAGAGGGTCCCCCCCACCGGACCCATCAAAGCTCTCCAGCAAGGTCTCGCTCCATGAGTCGCCGCTAACATTGTGCAGCCTAAATACTGTGCCTTCGGATGGCTTGTGCTTCCCCCCTCCCGCAGTAGTGCCGTACAGATCGCCATCGGGTCCGAAGATAACTCCGGCGGCAGGTTCATCGCCCATGCTTTCATCGGACTTGAAACGCAGCAGTAGTTTCTCCGTCCACGCGGCACCTTTCTTGATCGGCGGCTCCAGCTCGAAAACGGTGCCGCAGCCAACCCCAGAACTTGAACCACATGCCTGGTTGCCCCCATAAACAGTCGTCCCGTACAACGCGCCTTTGCCGTCGAAGATTAATCCGCCATTCGGATTCGCTCCATCGGTCCCACTCTTGAACGCGTACAGCACCTGCTCTGTCCATTTACCGCCTTTGGTCTTCGGTGGACTCAGCTTGAATACCGTGCCGCAATACTGGTAATACGGTGCGTTACAGCTTCCGTAGCCCCCCCCGTACTGGCTAGCGCCGTACAAATTGCCTGCGCTGTCGAAGGTGAGGTTGCCCCAGGGAAAATAAGCATCTCTTCCACCCCGGAAGCTATGTAGTACCTTCTCCGTCCACTTGCCACCCTTCTGCTTCGGCGGGGCTAACTGGAAGACCGCGCCGCAACCTACCCTGCTACCGAATAGCTGGCACGCTCCGCTGCCCCCATATGCGGTCGTACCGTACAAATTTCCCGCTTGATCGAAAATCACCCCACCCTGCGGCGTATTCCCGTCGTTGTAATTAACACCTTTAAAGATATAGAGCACAGTTTCAGCCCAAGGCCTACCCTTTTCCGTTGCCGGCTTCAGTTGGTAGACGATACCGCATTGCGCGATACCCGGACACTCCATCACGCTCCCGCCGCCCCAGCCGGTTGCGCCGTAAAAGTTCCCCGCCTTGTCGGAAACCATACCTCCTGCAGGATAAGCACCGTCATTCGGCAATCCCCGAAAGCTGTACAGCACTTTCTCCTTCCACTCGGCGGAAGCACCTTGAGCAAAAGCCATGACCATCAAAAACACTGCGAACACTCGGTTTCTCGGTATGGGACACAGGCGAGTCATCGATGGGAGCACTCCTGATCTACCGCTTCCTGGCACTCTGAGGCAAGTGCAAGAACGGGCCAATTGGCCGCCATAGTACATCGGCTTGGCATATCCCGTCCACATCTAGCTCGTCCTACATTCGTTCGCTTGTCGCATTGCGACGGCGGCCCAAAACCGCTCAGGTTAAATAATGGGCAGCCACTCATTAGCGGAAGGCGACAATGTCACGCACCCCCATAAGGTGTAGCCGCTCGTGCCGGTCTTAATCGAATATAGATCGCCGACAGAACACGGAGCAGTAGGAGAACCGGTCCCGATTATCCACGTGGGAACACTCGGGCTAGTGGTGAACCGCGAATTCCCGATGGCCGTTCCCGGAGGAGTTCCCGCAGAGACCTGTTCGCCGATGACATACATACCCACGGTCGGATCAGTCGCGTACGACAGCGTAGTGCCGTTCTGATCATCCTGTATCGTGTTGCCCGCCGAGCTCGTGGCCTCCATTATGGTAATGTCGCAAACATTGTTTACAATAGCCGAATCGTTGCCATTCTGCGGTGGGCAAATGCTGGTGGTGCTCCGCCCCTTGTCGATATGGATGAGATTAGTAAGCTGGCTGCCTCCCGCGATGTTTAACAGTATGTTGTCAAATGCTGGATACTCCATGTCGGGTCTAGGGCCGGACACTCCAATGTAAATACCGTCATAAAAGCCATTGATGTACACATCCTCGATGGAACTGGCGTAGCCTCCAAGGACGTACGAAGAGGGCAGGCCCCCAAGGTAAATACCGGCATTTGGGTTAGAACACGCAGTTCCATTCAGTACACATGTGCAACTAATGCCGTGAAATCCGCGAGCGGCGGCGGCGGTCTCGATGCAGGTGGCAGTCAAAGCACTCGTCACCTGAATTGAGATATCCGAATAGGGTCCCGCATTCACCGTATTGGTGTTTAGCCCTACACCTCCGATGTTGAACATGGCCACGTGCTGTACGGAGCTCAATTCCTGGGATGTAAAATTGTCAATCCCGTCGATTGCCGCGCCCTGGGCGTCAAGAGCGAGGTCCGAGACTGCGACGCTAAAACAGCTGGACGAATTACAGTCGTTGAATCCGCCCATTTGCTGCAACTTGGGCTTGGGTAAGGGGCTGTGAATCTGATGTTTGAATATGGTCCGGAGTTTGCTGCACCTACGTTGAGCCCTACACCTCCGATATTGTTGAGAAACACATCATTAACAAAGCTTTGCTCTTGCGCATTGAAATTGTCGATAGCGTCAATCGCTTGGTTATTTGCGTCTAAGGTCACATGTTCGACGGAAATGCCGGTGCAAATACCAGAAGGGCAGGAAGAATTTCCCATTTGAATCATCGGTCCGGTAAAACCGGACGCAGCCTGCAAGAAGCCTAAGCTCGGGAAATCTCGCCCCGGAGCGTTTGCCGTAATTCTGCTTCCGTTCGGCAGCACCCACGTTTTAGTAATTTCGATTTGCGTGTAAGGTAGAAGGATCGTTGCAGGGTTATTCGTGCTATTGCCGTTCGAAGATTGCCACGGCGTACCGCTGCACGTCAGGTTTCCACTGCTGCTTGGGGCGTTGTTAACATTGAAGCCGCGAGCGTCGATAACGGCTCCGTTGGGAGGGTAACTGGACGGACTGATAATATTGTAAAGCACGGTGCAAATATCATTTCCCTGGACTCCATTAGCAAAAGCCTGCGCGTCGATAAAGGCGGACGAGCCGACCACGCCGCCACCGTTATAGACTGCGTTGTTGCCAGTAGTCTGAGCCTCGGTCAGACTAGACGAAACTAAAGACCAACCCAGAATGAGAACAAGCGTTCCGCAGAATGTGTCGCACGCGGTCGAACCATTAGCTTTAAACATAGGGGCTCCCCTCCCATAGCAAACGCCCTTTGACCTAAAGATAGTGTCCCCCGGCGCGACTGCCAGGCCATTAGCCTTGTCCTCTCCCGCGAGGCATCAAGGGAGAGTGTCCTTATGCGTTTAATTTACCCAGGGAAAACAGCGATCGAACTCAGAGACGGAGAGAATTCAAACAATAACCGCTGTAGAAAAATGAAATATTGCTCTCCGCTTAGAAATTGTCAAGCAAAAAATGTGACCCCACAGTGAATAAAGGAATTGTTGTCTGGGAGCTAGACAAAACCTGCTCTCCAAGCGCGGGAGCCGACATTGTCATGGAATCAATTTCACTCATCGAGATGGTTTGAGTCCAACCCTGAAATCGTCAACTAATACTGCGATCAGGACCCAGCCACCCTCAGCTTTGCTGGCGCGAGCCCGATCAGGGGCTCAGGGCTACACCGACGATAACAAGCGGAAGCACGGCTCGCAGCAGATCTCCGCGCGGGATCAAATTACAGAGACATCGACCGTCTCCTGAAAAGGATTGTTGACCATAAATCGTCTTTATACTTATTGACTGGGTTGCCCAGAAGATCCGTTTGTGAGCCTAGCCACCATCCACTGACTAGTCTCGAAATTTTTCGCCAGTTTCCTTACACTGGTTCCCTGCGATCTCAATTCCCGAATCTGGTGGATTTCCGCTGGTTGGAATTTCCGCAGAGCCGGGCGCCCCACATGTTTTCCAGTTCTCCGTGCCTGTGCCATCCCTGCCTTCACTCGTTCCCGCAGCAACTCTCGTTCAAATTCGGCCACGGCTCCCAAGATTTGAAAGGTCAACCTGCCCGCAGGCAATGTTGTGTCGATGTTCTGCCGCAGAGAAACCAAATCCACCGCAAGAGACCGACACTCTTCGCCGATAGTTAACAACTGTTTCAGGGACCTCGCTAACCGATCCAGCTTCCAGACGACCACAACATCGAAACGCCTTCTCCTCATGTCATTCAACATCTGGTTCAGCGCCGGTCTATCATTCTTCGCCCCACTCTGAGCCTTGTCCTGATACACAACACAGTCCCAGCCGCAACTCTCGGCATACTGCCGCAACTCAGTTTCCTGCAAAGTAGTATCCTGCTCCGAGGTCGATACCCGAACGTAGATTGCAGCTCTCTTTTCCTTCATGCTCATTCATCCTTTACGCTTCAGTTTGGCCCACCGTGCCTTCGCAGCATTTCGAGCGATTTGCTTCCGGCGTCTGGCCGAAACCGTTTTCATTCTCACTTTCGCCGACTTGCGACCCATCGCGGCAAAGTATTCCGACAGCTGTCTATCGATCATCTTCGCATTGTATCCTAAGCCGCTGAGCATTTACACGCAGCAAATATGCTGCACCAGATGCATACTATAGTGATCCCACTCGTTGGATTATGGTTCCTTGGACTTCTCTCTAAAACCCTCGTGGCGCCCTCTAGCGTGACTTCAGCGACGACTTTGGACTGGGATCGGGGGTTTACCCATCCACACAGAGACCTCGTTTCCAGCCTCCGTCGTGGGGAAAATTCCCACGTCCGGACCCAGACTTGTTGTTGGTGGTTATTCTCGGTGTGGCGGCCCACTCTTTCATTCGGAAAATCTGAAATCAGCAAGTTGCCTGCGAGGGGGCTTGTTTTGGTGATTGATTCGACGGAGGGCTTTCAATTCACGGGGCTTACGGCTAATCAGTCTCGTATCTTTTCGACAGCGTTTCCTACACCTAGCAGCCAAACATCAGCAACAGACGCAGGAATCATGGACGAGTTGCGCCATGATCAATCCTCGTTCAGACTGCAATCCCTTGTGTGCAGGCGTCAATGCTTCATGCTTACTCCAGAGAACCTAAAATCAATTGTACCGAGGCTGCACTCCTGCACAAGGGAAAAACAGAGCCACGATTACCATCCCCAGCGCGGCTACTGCGAGTGATCTCTACCGCAAATGCACTCGAAGTGTGACACCAGTGTGACCCAAAGCCTCCCGACACTGACAAAGTTGACATCATTGACAGTTCGCGCAGGTTCCGATTCAATAACTTACGTGGCTGCAACGTGACCCGGCGAATTCGGCTTACAGGTCCGGCTGCCACAATTCTTGGAATCACAGATCTTGGATTAGAAATCACAGATTAGAGATCAGGAGCGTAATTCATGTCCGCACCCAGTCGTCGTCCGGAGATTCGGCGTCGTCGTACCCGCAAAGAGAAAATTCTTAAGCTGCGCAAGAGCCTGGCCGCGGCCTCATCAGAAACCGATCGCGCTCGCTTCCGCGCGAAGCTGCATCGCCAAGGGCTGATTTCGCCGGGAACGCCGCTGCTCAAGAGCGAGTAGCGACGCGTCGCGGCTACTCGCTGGTGCATCCCGCGATCCTGAGTTTTCGTGGTCTCGCCCGCGTCGGGACGCCCGCGCCTACACAGCTTTGACGTATTGAATTTCTCTCGTTTGTTTTCCTGCCACGGCTTCGTACACGCCGAGGATCTGCCGGGCTGAAGCGTCCCAGGAGAATTTCTTGACCTGCTCGTAGGCTCGCTGTTTGAACTTGTCGCGAACCTGCTGGTCCAGCAGCACGCGGTGGAGCGCGCGCATGATCTCGAAGACGTTTTCCGGATTCACCATCACGGCTGCGTTGCCCACAACCTCGGGGAGCGACGAAGTATTCGACGTCACGACCGGAGTGCCGTGCGCCATAGCTTCGAGCGGCGGCAATCCGAAACCTTCGTAGAGGGACGGGAAGACGAATATTTTGGCCGCGTCGTAAAACACTCGCAACATTTCGATAGGAACGAATCCCATGAAGCGTACGTCATTTTGCACGCCGCCGCGAATGACGGTTCGGCGCAAGTCGGGATGCTTTGAAAGTTCATCGCCGATAATGATGAGTTTCAGATCTGGGAAGCGCCCTTCCTTTTCGAGTTCGGCTTTCAAGGCCGAGAAGGCTTCGATAATCCTCACCAGATTCTTAGGCGGACTGATACGGCCGGCATAAAGAAGAAAGGGATAAGTCACCAGATACCGTTCGGCGAGGACTTGCCGCTCGGAGTCGGACGCGTGTCCGCGGAGGAAGCGCTCATCAATGGCGTTGTACACCACTTCGATGCGAGAACCGGGGATGCCAAACAATTTCTCGATTTCGCTTTTCGTGTACTTCGAAACCGCCAATATTCGGGCCGCCCCTCTTAGCACGCGGCGCGTAAGGTGAAAATGCAGCGACCGTCGCATGCTGGAGCGATCATGGGCGCGATACATATGTTCGAGAACGTCGTGGACGGTCATTACGTAGGGGCAAGGCAGGGTCCGGGGCATCCAAAACAGATGCGGAATGTGCACCAGATCGCAATTCACGCGCTTGAGAATGGCCCGACATTCGAGATATCCCTTCGCTGTTGTGCCGTCGTCCAGCAGGGGAATTGCCTGAAAGTTTGGCGGGAGCGGATCTATCTCCGCTACTTTCTGCGGTGAACCGATCAGAAAGTATTCGTTAGAGTGATCCAGCCGGCCGAGCGCACGCACCACATTGCGGGTGTAGGTGCCGACGCCGAACTCAGTCATCCGCCGGATATCAATCGCGACCTTCACGGAGTGATTTAACCACAAAGCGGCGGGCGAAGGTACACAAAGGAAATCCCGGCTTCGAGAGAAGCTCTCAGGCCCTTGCCTCCGCTTGCGCCTTGGCCCTGCGTTCCGGGTATAGCGGGAAAGTGTCAGCCAGCGCCAGCACCTGCTTGCGGATTTTTGCCAGGACAGCGTCGTCGGTTCGATTGTGAAGAACTTCGGAAATCCACCGGCCAACTTGCCGCATGTCGGCTTCTTTCATGCCACGCGTGGTGAGCGCCGGCGTACCAATGCGGATGCCGCTGGGTTTCATGGGCGGGTTGGTGTCGAAAGGAATGGCGTTCTTGTTGACGGTGATGCCCGCTCGATCGAGCGCTTTCTCGGCCTCGCTTCCCAGCATACCTTTAGAAAACACATCCACCAGCATGAGATGGGTGTCGGTTCCACCGGAAATGATGCGGAAGCCTTCCGCCGCCAACGTATCGGCTAATACTTTCGCGTTTGCCACGACCTGGCGAGCGTAATCGCGGAAGTCCGGCTGCATAGCCTCGCGGAAGCACACAGCCTTGGCCGCGATAATGTGCACGAGTGGCCCACCCTGCATACCGGGGAAAACTACTTTGTCGATCGCCGCGGCGTAGTCCTGCTTGCACAGGATCATCCCAGCTCGCGGTCCGCGCAACGTTTTGTGCGTGGTCGACGTGACAATGTGGGCGTGCGGAACTGGCGAAGGATGCGCGCCACCCGCGACCAGGCCGGCGAAGTGCGCCATGTCCACCAGGTAGATTGCGCCCACTTTGTCGGCGATTTGTCGCATGCGCACAAAATCAATAATCCGGGGATACGCGCTGCCGCCGCCGATGATCATCTTAGGGCGCTCTTTTTCCGCAAGCTTCTCCAGATCATCGTAATCGATGGTCTCGGTTTCCTTGGTCACGCCGTAAGGAACGATGCGATAAGTCTTTCCGGAAAAGTTAAGATGGAAGCCGTGCGTAAGATGGCCGCCGTGGGCCAAGTTCAACCCAAGGATAGTGTCGCCGGGCTGCAGCACCGCGGCGTACGCTTCCATGTTGGCTTGCGATCCGGCGTGGGGCTGGACGTTGGCGTGCTCGGCTCCGAAAAGCTGTTTCGCGCGATCCCGCGCCATATTCTCGACGATGTCGGCAAACTCGCAGCCTCCGTAATAGCGCTTGCCCGGATACCCCTCGGCGTACTTGTTGGTAAACACCGAGCCCATGGCTTCGAGCACGGCTTCGCTGACGAAGTTCTCCGAGGCGATCAGTTCCAGGCCTTCGTGCTGGCGGCGGACTTCATTGTCGATCGCTGTGGCCACCTCGGGATCGGCTTCGTAGAGCGGGCGCGACATGTCGTTGCTTTTCATCTCATCCTCCGCAAAAAACGGGTTCAATCACCGGGATGCTGATAAACGTCCGGACGGTGAAGTTCCATGTAGTTCTGAGGCTTCTTCAGAGGCTCGAAGCCAAGCTTCGAGTATAGCCCGTGAGCGTCTTGGGTGACCAAACTCCAGCGGCGCAATCCTTGCAACCGAGGATGCTGCATGACGCATTCCATCAGCCATTTGCCCAGGCCGCGGCCGCGAAACGAGTCGATCACGAATACATCTCCGATATAAGCGTAGCTCGCATAATCGGAGATCACGCGCGCAAATCCGATTTGCTTGCCGTCCGCATACACTCCGAAGCACAGTGAATTCTCGATGGAGCGGGCCACAACATCGCGCGGGATGCCCTTGGCCCAGTAGCACTCGCTCAAGAAACCGTGGACGACGTCCAGCTCAATCAGTGCGGGATCGGTGCTGACGGTGAACTCGTCTTTGCGATATTCCAAACAAGCATTTGGCATTTGGCAATTAGCACTTGGTCGGTGAAGGTTTCATGGTTGGTGATCCGAACCGAGTCCGCTAAATGCTAAGTGCCAAGTGCTAAGTACCGCCTTCGAACGCGGTTCGCATGAACGACGCCAGATTCCAGCCGTCGATGTATTTGTACGGCGTTTCTCCGGTTGTGTAATGTCCGCAGGGCAAAACCACTACTTTGTGATCCAGACCGTGTCGCGCAAACTCGTGCACGGCGCTGCGCGAAAATTCCGGCAGAAATGTCAGGTCGTACTTGGCATAAATGATGAGCGACTTCTTCCGCCAGCGCGCGAACTGTTCGAAGTAGGACGCGGGGCTGACCGCGCTCCAAAGAATCCGAAGACGTTCGAGATCGATCTGGGTTTCCAACCCTTCCCGGATGTGCCGGGTGGATTGTCCGTGCCACACTACATCGGCAACGTAAGTTGCGGCATGATTGAAAGCCGCCACCTGAATCCGCGGGTCGTGGGCGGCAGCGAGAAACGCGTAACACGAGCCAAGACTCGTGCCCAGAATGCCAAGACGGCGATAGCCCTGGGATTCGAGCCAGTCCAGACAGCAGCGTACATCGATGACCGCTTGGCGGCAGGCGTCGAGGGTTCGTCCGATGTTGGCGGAAACGGCGTAGTCGGCGCGCAGGATCTCGGGAGGGGTTCGAATGTCGTGGTAGGGCATGCTCAATCGCAAAACCGAAATCCCGAGAAGATTGAGCACACGGCACAAGCTGTTGTACGCGAGGGCGTCGGAGTTCCAGTGCGGCAAAAGCACGATCGCGCGCTTGCCTCGCGCCGGAAACCAGCGAGCGTTGGCCAGGTTGTTTTCGGGAAACGGTGTGCGCACCGGCGAGGTGAAGCGCAGAAAATCGGCGTGGGTGTCTCTAACTTTTTCTTCTAAGGTTGGGTCGGGCACGGCGCGCGTGCTGAAAACTTTGACCTCGCGACGCTCCAAGCGGAAATCCGCCGGTTTGATATAGGAAAAGAATTCATCGCTCGATGCGATGATTCGCCGGTTGTATTCGCGCAAATAGCTTTCACTATCTTGCGGAATATGCCCCGGCGCATAGCCGTTGCGGCAAGGCCAGTCCCGCGCCCACTCTACGCCCCATTCCAGCGGACGCACCACGCGGTTGTTGTCCACGGAGGTGAGCCGCGTTTCCCAATCGTACATCCACTGTGCGTAGCGTGAGGGCATGTAGTTTTCAGGATAACAAACAGGTGTGCAGCACGATCAGAGTCCCGCAGTGAAGCGCAACAACGAGCATTGGATGGGAGTTGGGAGACTTGACAATTGTCTCAGAGAAACTCGCGAAGCCAGCGCGGAACTGGCGCAAGCTACAGCTTTGCGAAACGGGAAATCAAATTTCCCGTTTTGACTTTGGCGAACATTTTCCAGAAACGTGCGGCCTCGGCGAGCGCTGCTTTCGTGACATCCTAGAAATCGGTGGCTGCGAGGCGGGGTTCCCTAAGATGTACGCTATTGCCCGTAGCTACAATTGGAGTTACAATGATTTTTGAATGGGACGATGCAAAGAATCGAGCCAACATCCGGAAGCACGGGTTAGACTTCTCGGACGCGGAAGCGATGTTTCGAGGCTTCCTTCTCGTTCGTCCTGACACGCGTGAGGACTATGGCGAAGAACGATGGATCGGGATTGGGATGATTCGGGGGTGCGTTGCGTTTGTAGCGTTCGCCGAACCCTCATACGACACCGTACGCATTATTTCGCTGAGAAAGGCGGATCATGAAGAACGGAAAGAATACGAAAAGGCGATCGAGGACGGACTGGAAGCGGGTTGACGCCCTCCGGGATGAGGATATCGACTATTCAGACATCCCAAAACAGGGGGCAGACTTTTTTGCGCATGCGATAATCTGGCCCGGACCCAAGAAGCAGATTACCTTGCGCGTTGATCCTGACGTTCTGACGTTTTTCCGCAAGCAGGGCCGAGGCTATCAGACCGTGATCAATGCTGTGCTGCGCAAATACATGGAAGCAAGAAAAGAGCGCACGGTGTGAAATCGCACGTTTGGGTTTTCAGTGAGCCTGACTGCCGTATCTAACTTCCGTATCTAACTTCCGTACCTAACTTCCGTACCTAACTTCCGTACCGTCTCGGTACGCGTTTGGAGATTCCGCAGAGTATTTCATACGGGACAGTGTCCGAAAGCGATGCGTGTTCCCTGGCGTCGACGCTCAGGCCATCGGTCGTGCCGAGCAAAATGACTTCGTCTCCGACGGAAACTCCAGGCAGACCGGTCACATCGGCCAGGGTCAAGTCCATGGAAATCCGTCCTACGATGGGGGCATAGTGCTCGCCGACAATGACTCGGCCTTGCGAAGAGATCTTGCGATTTAATCCATCCGCGTATCCCACAGGAAGGACTGCGATTCGGGCCGGCGCTTTTGTCACATAGATTCCGCCGTATCCCAGCGCCTGGTTGGCGCGCATGTCTCTCAGCGATAGAATGCGGGTCTTCCAGGTCAAAACAGGTTTTACTTTCAGCCGCAAACCGCTGCCACTAACTTCTCGGCCGGCGCGTTCGAACGGCAGATAGTATCCATACAGCGCGATCCCCGGACGCACCATCGTGTTCCACGATTCGGGACGCGATATCACTGCTCCAGTATTGGCCGCATGAATCAGTGGCGGATTGAATCCTTCGCCGCGCAGAAAGTTACGGGCCTCGGCGAAGGATTTCAACTGCGCCGCCACCGAGGGCTCGTCCAGCACCTCAGAAGAAGCCAGGTGGGTGGACAACCCCTCGAGCACCAAATGCGATGAAGCCTTCAGTGCAGAACAAATTCGCGGCAGGTCCTCGGGCGCAACTCCTAGCCGTCCCATGCCAGTATCCACTTTCAAATGGATCGGATGTTTTGAAACGCCGAGAGCGGTCGCGGCTTTTTCGAACAATTCAATTTGCCCCGTCTCCCAGATGGTCGGCGTTAAACCCAGGCGAATGATTTCTTCCTCTTCGCCACGCCAGAAACCAGTCATGAGCAGGACGCGTCCATTAATTCCAGCTTCGCGGAGTGGAATCGCCTCATCCAGCGAAGTCACGCCGAACCAGCGCGCGCCTTCCTCTTCGAGCGCTCGTGCACACTCGACCGCGCCGTGGCCGTATGCGTCGGCTTTTACGATGGCGCAAACTGCCACTGCAGGACTTATGTGCCGCTGTACAGCGCGAAAGTTCTGCCGCAAGGTTCCCAGCGAGACTTCTGCCCAGGTCGGCCGAGTCGCAGTTCGCTTGGCAATTTCGATAGTAGCCACTAGCCTGATTATAGCGGCCTCAGGGGACGCAATCAGGTTACTGCCGTACTACTCCCTACCTGAAATCCTCGGCGCTTCCAAGACCATTTCAGTTATCCGCCCGACAGCGTGAAGTTCACCGTGACCTGGGTTTCCACTTCTACGGGCTCGTTGTTCAAATAATACGGACGATAGCGCCACTGCAGAACGGCGTCGATGGCGGATTTCACCAGCAGGGGAGGGCCGCTGACGACCTGCAGGTTTTCAATTCTGCCTTCGCGCGAAATCACGGCGCGTAGCACTACAACTCCCTGAACCCGCGCCTGCCGCGCCAGGGCTGGATATTGCGGCTGTACGCGATAGATGAGGTTTCCCTCCATCATGCGGGAAACGCGTGGCGGTTGAGCGGATGGCGTCGGTGGAGGCGGTGGCACAAAAGCCCTAAATCCATTTCCAATCGAGTCAAGAACGCCGTTGCGGGCCGCCGGATCGGCGGTCCCGCCGGAGACTCCCAACCCATTCAGATTGACGGGCGGTGGGGCGACCGGTTCGTCGATGTTTAAGATCTGTCGGGGCACAGAAGGTGGAGCGATCACGTGGCCGTCGGGTGACAAGTTGCTGCTAACCGCAGTGTTTCGCGCAGGGGCGGGGGCGGGCGGCGCCGGTGGTGGAGCTGGCGCGACCAAAGATGACATCAATTGCAGCTGCGGCAGGCCTTGGGTGTAGAGCAGCGGGAGCATGAGCAAGCCTCCCAACCCTGCGGCTTGCATGGCAAACGAAACCAGAGTTGTCCAACCGCGGCGAGAACGGTCAGTCCAGGTGGTGTCGATTAGCGAATCAGCAAACATGGTGACCTCCAGACTTCGTTTCATCTAAAGACACCGGCATGCAGTCCGAAGGGCGCTAAGCAACACTGACTCCGCGAAAATAAAAAGCCGCCTTGTGGGCGGCCTTCTGGGAACTTTCTTCGTGTTTAGGTGTCGCGGCTTTACTTAGGAGGTGCAGTAGTTGTCGCCGGCTTTGTCCCGCCAGCTGGAGCAACAGGCTTGGTGCCCGTGGTTGCCGTCGGTTTGGTAGCGGGCCTCGTCGGCGCAGGAACACCAGATTGCAGATTGTAGGCGTCGACGATCGCCTTGGTGATATCGACGGAAGGCCCCGCCCAGAGCACTGGTCCTTGCGGCCAAGGATTGGAAGTATCCATGATCAGGCCGAATCCTTTATCGCCCGCATACTTCACGATGATTGGCGCCATCTTTTGCAGGATGCGCTGTGCGATCTCATTCTGTTGTGCCTGAGCGTCATCGCGTGCATCCTGGACGCTGCGCTCAAGTTTCTTCTGCTTGTCCTCGACCTGCTTGACCAGAGTGGCGCGGGAATCTTCGTTGAGCTTGTCGTTGGTCAGCTGTTTCTTCAGACTCTCCACTTCGTCGTTCATGCCCTTCAACTCGGTCTGCTTGGGCTCGAGCTTCTTGCTGAGTGCCTCGAAGTCGCGCTGGCCTTCATTGCTGGCGAAGATCGCCTGCTCGATGTTGATCGTGCCGATTTTGTTTGAGGTGCTAGCGGCGGTGGTATCGGGCGTGTTCGCAGCCGCACTCGGGGCTGCGGGCAATCCGGGGTCCGCGCTAGCGGTTTGAGCCAGGGCGGTAACCGAGATAACGAACACAGTGGCCAGAAGAAATCGTGGAAGCTTTCTTGTCATGGGATTGCTTTGAACTCCTTGGAAATTGTTTCGGAATCTCGCTTGAGGTCTTTTTCACGGACCATGCTGGGTCCCGCCCCGAAGCCAACCAGGCCGTGTGATCAAACGGGGAAGGCAGACCTTAACCTCCAGCGTCTCACGCTAACGTTTCAAACGTGATGACCACCCCGTACTATTCGATTTTCAGGGTGCTGTAGGTTTCATTATAGGAACACTTCCGCTCCAGCGTCAAACGGTCAAACCTTGAGGTTCGGCCCTCCTGACAAATGCTCAGAAGGTCGTCGCCACGGTGAAGCGGAACGTCTTGCGTGGCTCTCTCAGTTGGTAGGGAGGAGAGAAAGAATTCCGGGCGAGCTGATACGTATAATCTCCGGCGGCGCCGGCGGGGAACATGCCGCGAGTGATTGGAATCGGAGCATTCACGATCGTATCCAACCGCAGCGGGTTATACGCCCAGTAGATGCGGAAGGGCGCGTTGACCACGGGCAAGAATACCTGCAACTCCAGGCCAGTGGACATCCTGGGCGTCCAGTTCGTCCCCGGCACGGGGTGCAGGTATTGCGGGAACTTCTGCGTGGATCCACCCACGCAGTTAAAACCGGCGTCCAGCGCGGGGCAGCCAAAAACCGTGCTATTGATCAGGTCGAACTGTCCATTGTTAATTTTGAGCTGGGAATCTCGGAGGATCGGTTCCACGCCCATGTCGACGAACGGCGCCAACGCCACCGGGCCAGCGATGGTGATCCGGTATTCCAAATTTCCGACCAGGCTTAAGTCGCCGCCAGGGAAGACAATCTGGTCCAGGGGCACGGGGATGGTGTAAGCGCCTTGAAGGGGATTGGCGGGATTCTTGGGCACAAATGAGCCATCAGGATTGCGCAACTGGATCGAGGTTGTGTTGGGAAGAAATGCGACGGGCGAGATGGAGCGAATATCAAAGCCACGCAGATCATTTTCGCCGCCATCGTAGAAGCGCTGAAAAGGCGGAGGCACCAGGCCGTCATAGCCAGTGAGAAAAGAACCCTGAAAGTTAAAGCCAACCGTATTGTGCCCCCTCTGCATAGGCTTCCAGTGCGTATATTTCACGATAGGACGAATTGTTTTGACCGTCCCGCCAATGCCGGCAAATTCGCTCGCCACGTAGAAACTGCTGCCCTTATGGGGGTACAGGGCCCTGTCCAGCGAGTTTATAGAGAAGCTGGGAGTGATCTTGCTGGTGATGATCCCGTTCAGAGCGTTTGGCCCGCTGATTCCACTGAATGACAGGAAATTGAACAGCGTCTGCGACGCCGTGGTGAGGGCTACGATAGAAGAGTCGTCGTACGAATAACTAATTCCAACCCGCTTGAAGGAGCGGTGCAGCGGATACGCCAGGTTGATGGCAAAGCCCCGGCTCGACTGCGTGTAGTTCTGAAGATTCTCCTCCAGTTCAGCCGGCAGATTGATCGCCTGACCGCTGAGGATGGCCGCTTGCCGCGCCTGATCGTAAGTGAACTTCGTGAAGTAAACCGTAAAACCCAACTGCAGAGGACGATCAAACAGGTAAGGTTGAGTGAAGCTGAAGGAAACGTTACGCTGCAGGTTTCCTATGTTCGCTTGTATGCTCAGAGTTTCGCCCAAGCCCAGAAAGTTATTGGTACTGTAGCTGAGGCCAATGAATGTGCCCGACAAACCGCTAACCCCGCCGCTCAATCCGATGCTGTTCTTCCCCTTTTCCTTGACTTTGAGGGTGAGATCGACGGTGCCATCCTTTTCGTTCAGGTGGCGTTCGGTGACGTTGGGATCGTCGGGCTTCAAGTTGTCGAAAAAGCCCAACTGATTCAGCCGCTGGATGCTGAGTTCCCAGAGTTGCTGGTTATAGACTTGGCCTTCTTCCAGAACGATCTCGCGGCGTATCACCTTGTCGCGAGTGGTGGTATTGCCTTGGAATTCGATTCGGCGAACAAAGAACTGCTTGCCTTCATCTACGTCAATGTCGAGGAATACAAGTTTCTTTTCCTCGTCGAAGGTCGTGTTCGGAATGGAAGTGAAGTTGATGTAGCCGATTTGGCCATAGGCCTTGCCCAGGTTTTCCAGGCCTTTCGCGATTTTGCTTCGGTCAAAGGTATCGCCGTCCTTTATCGGAAAAAGGGCGCGTAAGGCCTTGGTGTTCGACACTGCTTTGTTGTTCTTGAAAGTGATTCCGCCCAAGTTGTATTTGTCGCCTTCCTCAATGGGCATGGTGATGTCGACGGCCTTGCCCGGCCCAGCCTGGATCAGCGGGATGTGAAAGCCCTTATGTCCGGTATCGTGGATTACCGTCTTGGGCTCCTGAACCAGCACTTTGAAGAAGCCGCGGTTTTGAAACTCGGCGCGAACTCGCTCGGTGTCTTCATCAAGCTTGGTGGCATCGTAGGTCTTCGAGAACAGATTCTCCAGAAAGATCGAGTGCGGGATGCCGATGGGTTTAAGGTTCTTCATTGCGCCACGCAGAATGCGGCTTTTGACGTGTTTATTTCCTTCGAAAATAATCTTGCCGACTTTAACTTTCGGTCCTTCCTTGATCACGAAGGTGATGCTCACGGCGTTGGGCGGGATGGGATGAATCTCGGTGCGGATCGTAGAGTATTGTCTTCCATGCTCGGCCAGCAATTGCTTGATCGTGACCTCTGCCTTCTTCACTTTAGTCGGGTCATATTGGCTCTCGACCGACAATCCGACTTTGGCTTCCTTGAAGCGGTCGAGCACGTCGCTTTTCGAGACCGAGTTCAGCCCTTCGTAGTTGATCTCCCGGATGGTTGGCCGTTCTTTTACATAGATATGAAGAATCCAGCCTTTCGGTGTCTGCTCCCGCTCAAAGCGAATATCCTGAAAGTATCCGGTATTCCACAGTGAGTTGAAATCACGCTCGATGGCTGCAGGATCGTAGACATCTCCTGCGTGGGTAAAAATTCTAGCCTTAATGGTCTCAGCCGGAATACGACGGTTGCCGTGAACTTCTACGCCGGCAATCACGTCCTGCTGCCCGATGGCCGAGGAGCAGAGCAAGAAAAAGGCCAGCAGGAAACTGAAAAGCGAAGCTCTCCTACCTGCACAACGCTTTAAAAATGAAGGAGATGGCCTCGCTGCGACAACCGAGGGTCGCCATGCGCGGCCGTGCCTGCCCTCGATAATCGCAGGGCTATCCTGATGAGTGCGATGAATCGCCACTACCTCAAGTTATGGGAGTGTGGAAAACCGCAATTATACGGTAGAGCAGTGGACACCGTCCAAGCACATGCGCCTTAATCGCCCTCAGGATGCCGTTTGGAAAAGCTCTACTTCAACCAAGACGGAATAAAAGGTGGCGGAGTTGCCCAAGTCAGTAAGTTTTTCCGAAGTAAGCACATTAATGTTCCGTCCCTGCGGACTGAGCTTGGCCCAAGAGAGCCGCGCGCAAACCACACCGGGCTGCAACACGCCGTCTACTTTGGCTTTCAGAAGTATATCGCCACGGCGGTTGAAGACACGTACCCGGTCGCCATCCGCGATGCCGCGTGTTCGGGCATCCGTGGCATTCATTTCAAGCAGGCCAGCTTCCTCCATCTCCTGGATCGCGGGTAAATTGGAAAAGGATGAGTTGAGAAAATTGTCGGACTTACGAGCCAGCAACTCCAGAGGGAAAGTTTTCGCCTGCTCGCTGTGGCGCGATTCGCCCGGCGGTTCGAAGTGAACCACGGGATCCAAACCTTGAACCTTGAGCGCTTCGCTGTACAATTCGGCTTTGCCGCTGGCGGTTGCGAAATTTCCGTGAGCAAAAGGCAAAAAGAAATCTGGGGAGTGCGAACTGTCATCTGCGACCTGTTTTTCAAAACTGAGTCTTACGTGACCTTCCCGCTCCAGTCGCTCCCGGCTGATTCCTTGTAGCCAGGGATGGTCAGAGTCCAACGCCGCATCGATCATCTGGTCCACGGATTCGCGGAAGCACTCGTCCTCGAATCCCATCCCCTCAGCGAGCGCGCGAAAGACTGCCACATTCGAGCGACATTCGCCCAAAGGCTCAATGGCCTGATTCGAAACCTGCAAGAAGTAGTGTCCGTAGGCGGTTTGCAGATCCTTGTGCTCAAAGAAAGTAGTCGCGGGCAGAACCATGTCCGCGTAATCGGCAGTGTCGGTGAGGAACTGCTCGTGAACAACGGTGAACAGATCGGTCCGCCGCAACCCACGAATAACTTCATTGTGATTGGGACAGGTCGCCGCCGGATTACAGCCATAAACGAATAGAGACTTGATCGGCGGGTCATCAATCGAGTTCAAGGCCTTCCCCAACTCCACCATGTTCACGGTGCGTGCGGGACGGCCCAGTGGCTTGAGCATCAAGTCGGAACATTTAAGAGCTTCTTTGTTCAACTTAAATGCTCCGCTGGTGGACATCTGCAACCCGCCGCCGATCTCTTTCCACGACCCGGTAATGCAAGGCAGCATGGCGACGGCGCGTGTTGCCATTCCGCCGCCTTCCGAGCGCTGGACTCCGTAATTCAAGCGAATGACGGCTGGATGGGTCGTGGCGTACTCGCGGGCCAGCTTCACAATGTCGGAGGCCGCGATTCCCGTCCACTTCGCCACGCGTTCCGGCGTGTAATCCTGAACTTTGTTGCGAAGTTGCTCGAATCCGAGCGTATAGCGCTCGACGTAATCAGCGTCGTGAAGATTCTCGCTGATGATTACATGCATCATGGCGAGCGCCAACGCAGCGTCTGTGCCGGGATTAATCGGCAGATACCAGTCCGCGCAGGCCGCCGTGCGGGTGCGATAAGGATCGATCACCACCAGCTTGGCGCCTTGGCGGCGGGCCTCCGCGATGAAGGGCCACAAATGCACGTTATTGCCGTGAATATTCGCTGCCCACGCAATGATGTAGCGAGAATGGCGAAATTGTTCCGGCTCGGTACCCAGTTTTATGCCAAACACGGATTCCAACCCTGCTTCGCCTGCAGCTGAGCAAATATTACGCGCCAACTGCGATGCTCCCAGCCGATGGAAGAATCGGCGGTCCATGGAAGCGCTATTCAACATCCCCAGGGTGCCGCCGAAGGAGAAAGGCAGGATCGCCTCGCTGCCAAATTCAGCGATGATCTTCTTGAAGCGAGAAGTGATTTCGTCGAGAGCTTCGTCCCACGTGATGCGTTGCCAAGACTGTGTGGCGCCCTCGCCCGCGTTCCGTTGCCCCTTCGGCCCCATTCGCCTCATGGGATACAGAACCCGGTCGGACGAATACACCCGATCCAGATACTTCGCCACCTTGGCGCACAGGAAACCACGCGCTACAGGATGCGCAGGGTCACCTTTGATTTTGGTCGCGCGTCCGTCCTCCACCGTAATCAAGACTCCGCAGGCATCAGGGCAATCGTGCGGACAGGCGGCGTGGACAACCTTCTTCATGACCTTCCGATTATAAGATGCCGAGTTGCCATCCGGAAAAATCAATAAGGAAAGGAAACGAAGTATCACAAAGGTTCGAGTTTGTCTGATTTCCTTTGTGAGACTTCGTCTGCTTTGTGTTTGAAGCAAGAAAAAAGGGCGGCTTGCGCCGCCCGCTCCATGCTGCGGTTAAGTTTTGCCTTACGGCAGTATGCGAACGCGTCCGGCCCACACGATGGGCTTTTGTGTGTTCGGATCGTAGAATACCAATCCGCGGGAGATCAGATTGGTCGCACCCGCACCTTGCAATCCGGTCAAGCCGTTGATGTTGACGAATGTTGTGAGGTTGCCGGTATACACGGTGAACGGTCCACCCGCCGAGTAGCTCATCAGGGCGTCGTTTTGCATCTGATAGTTGCCCTGATTGCCGTTCGTAATCTTCACGCTGTTTGCGACCAGCGATCCGATCACACCCTGCCTTCTCAAGGAAACCATGTCAGGAGTGAACGCATTGCTCTGATAAGTGCCGCCAACGAAGATGCGTTGACCGACCACTAGAGATGAGCCGCTGAACAGCTCGTTGGTAAACCAATTGTCGATAAAGCAAACGTCATACTGCGACACCAGGCTGAGGTCCACGGTGTAGACGCTATCCACCGGGATGCTCGCCGAAGTTCCAATCTCTTCGCCGACGAACATGGTCACCACCGGTCCGGGGCTCACAGCCAGGATTCTGCCAGAAATGAACGCTTTGTCGGTTGTGATCAACTCGACGCTGCCGGCCAGAATGCTGCCATTGGCCTGCACCGTGCCCTCGACGGAAACGATGCCATTCGCCATTAAACTGCTTAACGCATTGCTGCCGTTGTACAGAGTGCTTGAGTTGACGTCGATGGTCTCTTGGAAGCCGTACGGCCCTTGCATCACGAATGAGTTCCCCGAAGTATTTACCGAAACGATGTTACCGGTGAATTCGGTGATCTGGCCCAGATCGCCGGAAGCTGAGACCGCCATCACGTCCAGCACTGGTTTGACAGCGATGGTGCCGTTGTTAATGATCAGGTTGCCGTTTCCATCCATGGCCAGCGACTGACGCAGATCGAAGTCCATATGCAAGCCGGCCAAGTCATTACTTCCCACCACCAGCGGAGCTGCTGTCGGGAATGCGACCGTCACTGCCGGGCTGCTCAAGGTTCCGGTTGCGGTGCCGATTGAAGGTGGATTGGTGGTGAGGTCGACGTAATTAATCGAAGGCGCCGGGTTGCTGGTCGCGAAAGTGAAAGTGGCACTGGTGTAGGTCCCGGGCGCGACCGTGTTAAAGCCCAGGAGCGAACGCAAACCGATCAGCCGGCCGAAGTCCACGGTAGTCGGCGTGGAAAGGACTTGTGCCGTAGTCGAGCCATTGTTAAGGGTGATGCTGTTAATGGTGATATTGAATGCAACTACCGACGACACGGGCGCGTCCTCGCCCGTAGTGAAGACCTGCCCCTGGGTGTTCGGTGGTGGCGTTGACGACGAGGAATTACTTACGCCATTACAAGCACTGAAGCTCAGGGCTAACGCAAGCAGCCCAGTAAGTGATGAAAACCTGTTCATGGTGGCTCCTGTAAATCAGAATCTGTGGGGGAGCTGCGAATTTTTGATACTGGAATGAAAACACGTGTGATTCTAGGAAGTCTTCATTACGTTAGGACAGATTACGCAGGTAATAGTGCCTTGGGCGCAGGGTTGGGACGCGTGTCGGTCGCTGACTTCTGTCGCTGGAGGAGAACCCGGATTTCTCGTCCGCTTTGCTCGTCGGGATGACAAAAAATAGGGGTGGAATAACAGAAAAAAGACGGAAAAACGGGAGCGCTACTTTAGACCTATGTACAGGTCCACTTGCGAGTCCTGCGGGTTCTGGCTCCGCTGGTCGTAGACCTCGAAGTCTGCTTTGTAGGAGCGTGCGCCACCGAGCTGTTTGTTATCTTCCAGGCTCCAGACCCGCTGCCACGCCCGCGGGACCACCTGCTCCACCGGTCCCTTTACGCTCGTAACGATTGCGTATCTCCCGCTGGGCACCTTTTTCGCGACCATCCCCGGCGGAACATCGGATACGCTGCTGACTTTCATTCCGATGATGAAATCATATTCACCGTTGCGGTCGCTGGCATAGGCGGTATAAACCGCGTAGATCGTGGAATCCATTTTGTTCGGAATCTTATCCGCGATGCCTTCTTTGAAAAACTTGGCCCATTGCTTAGGGATCGCGGCGCCGCCAGTCATTTCCTTGGCATTACTGGTTCGAACTTGAATTCCGATAACCGAGAACTCTGGCTGTTCCACGACTCTTGGTTCCATTGCGGCTCCCACGGGGACGGCTGTCACGGCGAGGACATTAGGGAGACACATCAAAACGAGTAATCCGATGGTCAAACCGAACCCTAGCCAGGCCGCTCTGGAAAAAGGCTCGCCGTGCCCGATCATCAGATTTCCATGACTTCTTTTTCCTTGCCCTTGCTCATCTCTTCCATCTTCTTGATTTCGCCATCGGTGAGCTTTTGGATTTCATCCATGGCTCTTTTCTCATCGTCCTCGGTGATCTTCTTGTCCTTCATCGCCTTCTTGATGGCGTCGTTGCCATCGCGCCGGATGTTGCGCACCGCGGTACGATGCTCCTCGAGCACCTTGTGAAGGTGCTTGACCATATCCTTGCGGCGCTCTTCGGTGAGCGCTGGCACCGGCACACGCACGATCTTGCCGTCATTCATCGGGTTCAAGCCGATGTCTGCCGCGCGAATCGCCTTTTCAATCGCTGGCAGCGAGGTCGGATCGAAAGGCTGCACCGTAATGAGCTGCGGCTCGGGCGCATGCACTTGCGCAAGCTGATTAAGCGGCATGTACGAGCCGTAGTATTCGACGTTGACGGAATCCAGCATGTGCACTGACGCCCGCCCGGTGCGCGTAGACGCCATCGCCTTGCGAAAGTCCTCGACCGCCTTGTCCATGCGGGTTTTGAGTTGAATGTAAGTGTCTTTAAGGCCAGGAACGGCGGCCATACCAGCTTGAGCCATGGTCAGCTCCCCTGAGGATGAGTTACCAAAACTGTGAATTATAAACCTTTGAAACGGACGGTTGGCCAAGAACGAGCAATCCGGCGAAAATCTCGCAGATCTGCGGCAGGTCTTTACGCGCTCACCAGCGACCCGATCTTCTCGCCGGTTACGACCTTGCGGATATTTCCCCGCTGATTGAGATTGAAAATGATGATCGGAAGGTTGTTGTCTTTGCAAAGTGAGATGGCGGTCGAGTCCATCACTTTCAGGCCTTTTTTTAGCACGTCCATGTAGGTGATCTGGGTGAATTTCTTGGCGTCTTTTACCAGCACAGGATCGGCGTCGTAGATGCCGTCGACCTTCGTAGCTTTCATGATGACGTCTGCCTTGATTTCCATGGCGCGCAGCGATGCTGCGGTGTCGGTCGAGAAATACGGATTCCCAGTGCCCCCAGCGAAAATCACCACGCGGCCTTTTTCCAAATGACGAATCGCGCGCCGGCGGATAAAAGGCTCGGCAACCTGGTTCATCTCAATCGCTGACTGCACTCGGGTGTAGACGCCCTGTTTTTCCAGCGCATCCTGCAACGCCAGCGAATTGATCACCGTGGCCAGCATGCCCATATGATCTGCGGAAACCCGGTCCATCTCTTTCGCTTGCTCGGCCACGCCCCGGAAAAAATTACCACCGCCCACCACGATCGCGATCTCAATTCCGAGAGACCGTACGTCCGCGAGTTCAGCAGCGATTTCATGAATGCGAAAAGGGTCGACACCAAAACCCTGGGTCGCAGCCAAAGCTTCGCCGGAGAGCTTAAGTAAAATGCGTTTGAAGATGGCAGTCGTCATCCGTGATTTAGTCTAGCATCCCGGCGGGAGTGTGAGTTGGGGAGCAGAATTTTTGTAGAGTAAAAACTGAGTGGGGACAGCTGTCCCCACTCGATCTACTCAGCTTTTTGTTCGGGCTTGGTGATGGCGATGGTCTCGCCTGCCTCGCCCACCTTGAAACGGGCAAAGCGGCGCACCGCGATGTTTTCACCCAGCTTGCCGATCTTGGTGGCAATCAGTTGCGCGATGCTTACCGTTTGATCTTTGATGAATGGCTGCTCCAGCAGGCAGACCTCTTCGTAGAACTTGGCCATCTTGCCTTCGACCATTTTTTCCGCGATGTTCGCAGGCTTGCCGCTGGCGATCGCCCGCGCCAGCGCGATGTCCTTTTCGCGGGCAAAATCTTCCGCAGTGACGTCTTCCCTGCGGATGTATTTGGGATCGCTGGCCGCGATGTGCATGGCAATGTCGTGAACCAATTCTTTGAAGTCCTCGGTACGGGCCACGAAATCGCTCTCGCAGTTGATTTCGACGAGTACGCCAATCTTGCCTCCGGCGTGAATGTAGCTGGCCACCGACCCTTCGCTGGTCACGCGGGTTGCCTTCTTCGCCGCTACGGAAACACCCTTCTTGCGCAGGACGACGACCGCCTGTTCCATGTCGCCCTTGGCTTCGGTCAGAGCCTGTTTGCAATCCATCATTGGCGCTCCGGTCTTCTCCCGGAGCTCTTTCACTTGTGCAGCAGAGATGCCAGGACGCTTGCTGTCATCTGGTTCTGGACTGATTGTTGTAGCAACCATAATCTTTTATGAATCCCTTTCACTCCACAAACTTCGACCCGCGCCGGACGACCCGCGCGGGTCTGAATCCCTCTGGGGCTAAAGCCCGGAATCTGATCTATGTAACGCCTGAAGCCTAGAGCCTGGGCCTGCTCTAATACGTCTGCGTTTCCACCTGGGGCACAACCTCGTCGGCGGTGTCCTTTGCCGCCACCGGTTGCTTGCGCGTACCCGCGCCCAACACGTCTTCCATGCTGATGTCTTCCGCCCCGGCGTCTTCCGATGCGTCAATGTCTACTGTTCCCGCGGCCTCGCGCGCCGCCGCATCCCGCTCGGCCTGCTGCGCTGCGCCGGCAGCAGCAGCCAGATCGGCAACTTGTTTGTCGGTCATGAGCTGCGCGCCTTCAGCGACGGAATCGGCAATCTTCGAAGCAAACAAGCGGATCGCCCGCAACGCGTCATCGTTGCCCGGAATCACATAATCGACTTCGCTGGGGTCGCAATTCGTATCGACGACTGCGACCACCGGAATGCCGAGCTTGCGCGCCTCGCGTACCGCGATCTGCTCTTTGTTCGAGTCAATGATAAAGATCGCGTCGGGCAGGCGGCTCATGTTCTTGATGCCAGCCAGGTTCGCTTGCAAATGCTTGCGCTCGCGCTCCAGCTTGATGACTTCTTTCTTAGGCAGTAATTCGTAACGGCCATCCGTGGCCATCTCGTCGAGTTCCTTCAGCCGCTTTACTGACTTCTGCACCGTTACCCAATTGGTGAGCAAGCCACCCAGCCAGCGCTGGTTCACGTAGAATCCGCCACAGCGCGTCGCCTCTTCGGCAATCGCGTCCTGGGCCTGGCGTTTGGTTCCAACGAAAAGAATGATCTTGCCTTCGCTTGCCAGTTCCTGCACGAACTTCGACGCTTCTTTGAACATCTTCAGCGTCTTCTGCAAATCGATGATGTAGATCCCGTTGCGCTCTCCGAAGATGAATTCCTTCATCTTGGGATTCCAGCGCTTGGTCTGATGCCCGAAGTGTACGCCCGCTTCGAGCAACTCCTTCATGGTGATATTAGCCAATTAACCTCCTCATTTGGTCTGCATCCGGCGCTCACCCTGAGGCTGCCCCGAATTGCCATTCCCGTCCCCGTACCGAAGCACGGGAAGAATTGAACACCTAAAAAACCGTCGCTCGTCCTCGGTCGTGCGTCGTCAGCCAACTGCCGTTGAGAACGACCAACGGCGAATGGCCAACGACAGAGCTTAACGCTTGCTGTATTGGAACCGCTTCCTCGCGCCCTTCTGGCCGTACTTCTTGCGTTCCTTGCCGCGTGAATCGCGAGTGACCATGCCTTCGGCCTTGAGCTTCTTGCGCAACTCAACATTGAACAGCATGAGGGCGCGGGCGATCCCGAGTTTCACCGCGTCGGCCTGCCCGTTCACGCCGCCGCCGGAAACTCTGGCGACGACGTTGAACGTGCCTGCGGTCTCGGTCGAGAGCAACGGTTGCTTCGCGGCCGAGCGCTGCGCCGGAGTCACAAAATATTCTTCGAAAGCGCGTCCGTTAATCTTGAATTCGCCGCTGCCCGGCCGCAGATAAACCCGCGCGATCGCCGACTTGCGGCGTCCCGTTCCGTAATATTGCACTAGCTCTGCCATTCTTAGCCTTTAGCACTTAGCAGTTGGCATTCAGCCAAACCGCTCTCCGTGCAACCTTTCAAATTTAATCGGTTGAGACGTAGCCTGCCACGTCTCACGCCAAACTCTACGCCCTGACTTCGAGCGCCTTTGCTACCGGCTTCTGCGCTTCGTGCGGATGCTTCTCGCCGCGATAGACATTCAGCTTGCTAATCATCTGCCGCCCCAGTTTCGACTTGGGGAGCATGCGCAGAACCGCAGCCTCGATGATTGACTCAGGCTTACGCTCGAAGCGCTTGCGAAACTCCTCGGTACGCAATCCGCCCGGATAGCCGGTGTAATGCTGATACACCTTCTGCTCGGATTTAAAGCCGGTTGTCTTGACCTTCTCGGCGTTGATCACGATCACATGATCGCCAGTGTCGAGAAAGGTCGTGTATTGCGGATTTTCTTTACCCATCAAAATGCGGGCGACCTGTGACGCAAGCCGGCCGAGCGTCTGCCCGTCAGCATCCACGACGTACCACTTGCGCACAATTTCCCCCGCTTTGGGGAAATAGGTTGACATGCAAAATCTCCCAAGAAATATAAAAACGCAAAGAAGACCGCTGAGCTCCCAGTGAGCGCCGAAGGCGCAGGGCTATCAGGCGGGCAACCGCAGGACTTGCAAAGTCTTAAAGATAACGTAGCCAGCGGGATATTGTCAACGAAGTAGCTGCTACATCAGCGTTTCCCATAGAAGGGAAGCCAAGAAACATCGCAAACGCCCTGTAGAATTGCGGTCGGCGCGCTATTCGCATGCCAGCATTGCTCGCAGGCTATTCATAGGCCAGCGCGTCAATCGGGTCTTTCTGCGCGGCCTTCAGAGCCGGATAAACAGCTCCCGCAAGGGCTCCAACTAGAGCAATAACAGTCGCGCGAAGAATCCAGCCGGCCGTCACCTCCACTCTGATCAGCGGCATCCGATAGATGATTCCTTTCTCGGCAAGCAAGCTGAACACGATTCCCAAAACGATCCCGGCAATGGCCAGCAGAGCCGTTTCTCGCAGGATCACATTCACGATATAGAGCTTCGACGCGCCCATCGACTTCAAAATCCCGATCTCGCGTGTCCGCTCCATCACCGCCGTATACATCGCCTGAAAGATCACGATCAACCCAATGGTGACGGAAACTCCAATGACGACGTCAATGAAGCTGCCCAGGTAGGGGTAGCTGGTCGGCGTCATCAGCGACAGGTACTCGCGCATAGAGCGGATGTTGTAGCTCTGCATACCCGGGACGGCCTTGATTTCGTCGACGACCGCAGGAGCATTATTGGGATCGTCAAGCTTGAGATAAAATCCCGATACTTTGCCTTGCGCCCCCATCAGGTTCTGGAGCGTGCTCATGGGGAGGAACTTGCGCGCGCCTCTGCCATGCTCAACGATGCCCGCGATGCGGAAGGTATTATTGAGGAGTTCAATCGTGTCGCCTACTTTTACTTGCTTCGATTTGGCAAAGACATCATCGACCAGCACATCATTCGGCCCCTGAAATGGTCCCCCAGCCAGATAGTGAAAGGGTCCGCCCAACTCTTCGAAACTCTTGAGATCGATTCCATAGATGAGCTCCAAAGTTCCGGCAGTCGAGAACTGCATCACGACTGGTGCCACGCTTGCGACATGGGGCAATTTGGCTAAAATGTCCGCGATCTTGATCGGTAAAGGCGCGCCGGAAACTCCCGCGATAACGGTGGACCCCGGAGGCATTACCACAACGTCGGCTCCCATGCCTGCCTGGCGGGCTTTGGAATCGTTCAGAATTCCCAACGATAATCCGACAATCAGCAGAATGAGCGTTACCTCCAACGCAATCGCCACGATGCTGATCAAGGAGCGGATCGGCCGATGGACCAGGTTGGCGACGATCATTTTGTTCATCATAGTTAGCACTTAGTAATTAGCACTCAGCAACTTAGCAATTAGTCCTTCGGCAGTTCGCACAAAGTCCACGAGCCAAATGCTAAGTGCCAATTGCTAATTGCTGATTTACCTTTCGCCTTGAGGCCCGGATGACGACTGCGCCTCCGGCTTGTCCAGGTGAACAACCTCGGCTCCTGCCGGCTGCTCCAGTACGAATTTGTCATCCGGAAGAGGTTGGTTCAAGTCCAGTTTCACGATGTTCAGCGTAATGTCGTACTCTTCCTGCGGCCGCGCAATCTCGATTCGCCAGGGAAAGTCTATGCCATTGTCCTGCTTATAATTTCCGTACACCGCGTTGGTCGCGACATTTCCCTTTTCGTCGTAGAGAAGCTGGCGGTGCGGCAGTAAGTCGGTGCGGCTGAAAACGATCTTCCGCGAAAGCATCCATCCCTGATTTCCTTTGTGGATTACATCGACGATATAATCCGCGCGCGATACCTTGCGGCTCTTGGCCTCGGTCACCAGTTCAGTGTCGTTTTCCAGCACCGCAATCTCATTTTGCGGATCGATCTGCCGTAGCAGCAGCGCGTCATAAATGTGTTGTGGGCGCAGATTCTCAAGCGGTTGCGACGGATTGTGGGTCTCTACGTCGTTTCGCCCCAACACGAATCGGTTCTTCGGAGGAATCCATAACTTGAAGCCCTCACCATCGCTAACCATGTCGAAAGCCTTGTTGCGAACAATCGGCATCAGTCCAATCATCCGCAGCATGGCCGGCTTGCGCGCCAGCACGTAGCCGCGGATTTCTTCGTAGTCCGTGACCTTACCCTTCTTAACCCCGCCCACAGTCGTGTCAATATCGACGGTGGCTTGCATGGATTGAATGCTGCCGGCCTGAGTGTTGATGTAGTCGATGAGTTGCTGTTGCGTGGCAGTTTTTAGTTGGACAGAAATGAAGGGTGGTTCGACTATACGGGAGCGAAACAGGCAGCCCGTCAGGGGCAGAATTGCCAACAGGATGAAGGCACCACGATATCGAAAGAAAAAAGACATGAGGAAGCTTTGATTCCGTGCCAAAGAGATGAGTATACCGAAGCTGGAGATTCAGAGTTGGCCTTAAGGCTTCGGGCTTTAGGCGTCAGGGTTCGGGAACCTTCGGTTCTGTGGATGGTGGCGGAGCGAGCGATCCACATCGGGACTCGAATCCAACTATCGCGCTGGCTTGGTGATGGCCATCACATTCCGGGTGAGCATCGGCCATGTATTTTGGATTCATGAGCGGCACTTATCGCGACTTGAAGGCTTGGCAAACCGCGATGGAGATGGTCCAGGAGGTCTATCGTCTGACCCAAGCATTCCCCCGAGAAGAAACTTACGGCCTGACCATTCAACTCAGGAGGGCAGCTGTTTCGATTGCAAGCAACATCGCTGAGGGCAAGGGCCGTTCTTCGGACAAAGAGTTGCTTCATTTTCTCAGCAACGCAAAAGGTTCGCTCTTTGAAGTGGAAACGCAAATCATGATTGCGGACGGACTAGGATATCTGACCCACAAGCAGGGAGAAGAACTTCTGTCGCGCACCGCGGAAGTAGGTCGGCTGCTAAATGGATTGATGAAGGCGTTTCGCAACACCGCCGCCTGAAGCCTGCAGCCCGATTCCTGAAGCCGATCCCGCTACTTCCCGATCATCGCTTTCCGATATGCTGCCACGTTCTTATTGTGCTCTTCCAGGTTCTTGGCGAAGCGGTGATGGCCGTTGCCATTGCTGACGAAATAGAAATAGTCGGTATCGGCGGGATGCATCGCCGCTTCGAGCGACGTCTTTCCGGGATTGCCAATCGGCCCCGGCGGAAGTCCTGCGTGAGTGTAGGTGTTGTAATCGGAATGGAACTGCATATCGGCATGATGAAGTGCGCCGCTGTAGGTTCCCTGCAGAAGTTCGGCATAGATCACGCTGGGATCGGCTTGCAAGGCGCCGTGCTTCGCCATGCGGTTGTAGTAGACACTCGCCACCAGCGGCCGTTCTTCCGGTGCGGCCGTTTCCTTCTCAATAATGGAGGCTAGAGTGACGGTCTGCTGAACGTCGTTGGCCTGGTTCTGCAGATCGCTATTCTTCACATCTGTGATCTTCGCGTCGTTCGTCAAACCAATCTCTTTTGCGACCAGGCGGAACTGTTTTACCATCGCGGCCGCCATCTCTTCCATGGTCTGCATGCGCGTGAACTCATAGGTATTCGGAAAGAGATAGCCCTCCAGAGTTTTGGCGTCTGGAGCAAGGTCAGAGATCAGAGACGTGTCCGATGTCGCGACTTTCAAGAAGTCCTCGCTCGAACCCAAGCCGGCGTTCTGGATGGCTTGCGCGATGTCGAACATGTTGAAGCCCTCGGGAATCACAACCGTGTGGAAATAAACGTCTCCACGAACCAGTCGCCTGTGGACATCAACGGAAGTCGCACTGTTGTCGAAAAGATACTCGCCGGCCTTCAGGGAGCGTTTGTGATGGAGGTAATGCCAGACGACGAAAGCGTCAGCGCTGCGAATCACGCCCGCAGATTGCAATTCGGTCGCGATGCGCCGAGTGGAGTAGCCCGGATGCAAGAGCACAAACGTCTGCCCCGCCGGCATCACCGGCTTCATCAGCGCCCAAGCCAGCCATCCTCCGGCGGCTAGGATAGCGAGCAGGAACAATGTGAAAATGACTCGCACCGTACCAATAGTTTAGATGAGAGCCGGTCGTGGGTCGTTGGCCATTGGTCGTTAGCCGTTGGTCACCTTGGGAGGGCAGAGCCAACTAAGTGCTCTCCCTGGCGTCCATCCAGCTTTGCAGGATCAAGACGGCTGCCATTTGATCGACCACTTGTCCCCGCCGCTTGATCGACATTTCAGTTTCGCGCAATAGGCGGTTGGCTTGGGCCGAGCTCAGCCGTTCATCCCAGAGGTGAATCGGCAAGGGAAAACGCTGACGTAGCTCTTCTGCGAAGCGTTGCATCTTTTCGGCTTGGATGCCTTCAGCCCCGCTCATGCGCAGCGGGTAGCCCACAACGATCGCGGTCACCTCGTATTCGCGGATCACCTTTTCCAGTTGGGCGAAATCCAGGCGCTTGTTTTGTCGCTGGATGGTTTCGAGTCCCTGCGCAGTAATGCCGAGGGGGTCCGATATGGCAAGGCCGATCCGCTTGGACCCAACGTCTAAACCTAGAACTCGGGCCAGACTACGCGGCCCCAAGCCGTTCTGGGACTGGGTTGGTTCAGAGGGCACGTGCGCATTATAAGTCCGGATGAAATAGCCAAGAAATGGATTACGATGCTGAAATGGCGACCGGCGAAGCTCAGGCTCAGACCCCGACGATACCAGTTCCGTCGTTGCCGGTGCCGAACCCTAAACTGCGCCCGCACTGGTCGATGAACATCATCGGTATCGCCGGAATCCTCACACTCTGCTATGTCGGCGAATCGGTGCTGGTGGTGATGCTGGTTTCCGTGCTGCTGGCGTTCATCCTCGCTCCCATCGTCGATCTGCTGACGTATCTTCGCTTCCCTCGCAGTCTGGCGGCCGCGATCGCCATTCTACTGTTGCTGGCTGCGTTGGCCGGGATTGTCTACTTTTCTTACAACCAGGCGGCCACACTGCTGCAGGATCTCCCCAAATACACCAGTAAAGTTCGCGATGAGGCTTTGCGCTTCCGCAAGAGCGCGGAACGCTTCGAAGTCCTGGCTCCGGAACATGAGAAGGGAGTTGTGAGCGTCCGTCCCGCGACCGACTGGACCGAAGTCCTGACTCGTGGCTTCGGTTCGGCGAGCGCAGCGATCCTGGCGGTCTCGTTCGTGCCCTTCCTGGTGTTCTTTATGCTGACTTGGCAGCAGCACGTCCGCTCGGCCACGGTCATGCTCTTTCCCTTGGAGAACCGCCATACCGCCTACGTCACTTTGGGCCAGATTTCGGCCATGGTCCGCAGTTTCATGGTGGGAAACTTGCTCATCGGGCTATTGCTGGGGGCCATAAGTACGGTCGTCTTCTGGCTGATTCACTTGCCATTCTTCTACTTCGCCGGATTTGCCAGCGGCTTTTTGAGCCTGGTTCCTTACATGGGACTTCTGCTCGCTCTAGTCCCGCCGATATTTGTAGGGCTAGGGCACACGGATTCCCAGGACATCGTGCTGATTATCGGTGCCGTGCTCGCCTTGCACTTGGTCGCGCTGAACCTGCTCTATCCCAGAATCCTGGGCAAGCGCCTGCAACTCAATCCTTTAGCGGTAACCATGTCGCTTTTGGTCTGGGGTGCGTTATGGGGAGCGATGGGCCTGCTCCTCGCTATTCCGATTACCGCCGCCATAAGGATCATCTTTGCCCACGTGGAGTCGTTGAAACCCTACGGGGCCTGGCTCGGGGAATGAGATTCTTGCGCTCAAACGCTAACTCTTTGTGTGGCTGAGACTTGTACAGAGTTCGCCCTCCGCCCTTCCCATCCGAGGAAGCCCCGGCGATTGCAAGGCGCCATTCGAAATTGCCTTTCTGTTCCGAATCGGGTAAAATGAAGCTGAATTTGTTCCTCGCTTTCCCTCCGTTCGTGGATGGTTCTTCATGCTTAATGGTGATGGCAATTTCCACATAGGCGACAAGGTCGTCTATCCCAATCATGGCGTTGGCATCATTGAACAGATCAGCAGCCGGACTATTGGCGAGAGTGTGGAAAACTTCTACCTGCTCAAGATCAAATCCAGCAGCCTGAAAGTCATGGTGCCTTTCCACAACGTCGGCACCGTCGGCCTCCGGCGGGTAGTGAAGAACGGCGAAATCCAGAAGATCGTGGATTTTCTTGAAGATGGAGCCTGTGACAACAACGCCGACTGGAAATATCGCTTCAAGGAAAACTCCGAGCGCATGCGCACCGGCTCCTTGCTAGAAGTCGCCAACGTCTTGAAGGCGCTGCTGGTGCTCAACCAGTCGAAGTCTCTCTCCTTTCGCGAAAAGAAAATGTTGGAGCGCGCCCGTTACCTCCTGGTCAGCGAATTGGCGATGGCGAAGAACTGCGAAGAGCCTCATATCGAGGAGTTGTTGACCAAAGCTCTGTCCAAGTCCAACCTGAGATTCCCTGAAGCTTCCGAATTTCAAGCTTAAGTTCGGGGCCGCCGCAAAACCTGCCGTTGTTTTTTGAATACCGTTCGTTCCATCCTGACAAAAAGTCTGTAAACCGTGTGAGTTTGCGGCTGGCGCTGGGTTTATAATCCGTGGAAGCATGACCGAGCAAATCAAGCGGAAGCTACAAGAGGAAATGAATCAGCTCGAACACGAACTGGTTCACGAACTCCCCAAAGAGATCAAGAAAGCCGCCGCCCTCGGAGATCTCAGCGAAAACGCCGAATACCACATGGCCAAGCAGCGCCAGGAGTTCGTAAAGGCGCGTCTCCGCCAACTCGGCAAACGCATGAGCGACCTGGCTTTGATCAACATGGACAACATTCCCCGCGACAAGGTGGGTCTGGGATCGACTGTCCGGGTTTACGACAACGACAAGAACGAAGAAATTGAATACAAGCTGGTGACCAGCGAAGAAGCCGACTTTCCTTCCGGAAAGATTTCCACCAGCTCCCCGATCGGGCGCGCGCTGCTGAACAAAAAAGTGGGCGACACCGCTCTCGTAGTAACGCCCAACGGCAAGCGCGAGATGGAAGTCCTGAAATTAAGCACCATTCACGACGAGGCCGCAGCCGGGTGACGGACACGAACAAATCTGGACCTCGGACTTGGACCAGTGCCTTCGGACGCGCCTGCGGCGTCCTGCTGGATGCCATCGTGCGCCGGCTGGCGCTCGCCCGCGTCAACCCAAACGTCCTCACTTTTCTGGGCCTCGTAGTCAACATCGTCGCCGCGTTTCTGTTTGGATATGCCAACGGCGACAATCAAGCTCGCATGTTCCGCTACGCCGGCCTGGTCATCATCGGTTCCGGTTTCTTCGATCTGGTGGACGGCGCCGTCGCTCGAGCCAGCAATCGAGTCACCCGCTTCGGCGGCTTCTTCGATTCCGTAGTCGATCGCTACAGCGACGCCTCGCAGTTCCTCGGATTGCTGGTCTTTTACGCCCGCGGCGACCGCTTTTTCTACGTCGTGCTCACCGCCATCGTGATGATCAGCGCCATCATGGTCAGCTACACTCGCGCCCGTGCCGAATCACTCATCGGTTCCTGCCGCGTAGGTTTCATGGAGCGTCCGGAGCGCCTGGTCTTAGTCATCATCGGAGCCCTCTTCAACCGCATGGCCCCGGTGCTATGGATCATCGCCGTGCTCTCGACGATCACAGTCATCCACCGCGTCCGCTACACCTGGACCCGTACCGAATTGGTAGATCGAGCCGCCGCAGCCACTCCCGGCCAAGCCGCATAGAGCGGACACCCCTGTCCGCTGCTTTTGTCTTTTCCGAATGGCCCGGTCTTCGCCGTTCGTAATTCTTCTTGACATCACGTTCTGGATGAATACTCTTAGGGCGCCAGCCCTCCCTTGTTTCAATTACCGCGAATCTCGCCTGCTCAAAAATGCCATACCCAGGGAGAACGGCATGTCTCGCTTCCCAATCCATTTCTTCGCGAAGCTGTTCTTACTCTTGCTATGCGTTTCTGCCGTCGCAGAGGACAGCCTCAAGACCATCGACAACCCCGGTGGAGGGCAGATCGTCTACGGGCCCGTCGCCGGACAGACCTCAATGCAAGGCGCGATGGGAGCCTTGCTCCGCGATATCCACAACCGCTTCGGCGAGCGTCCACAGATCGGCAGGTTCTTCCAGGCCGGGGGCACAGACTCCGTGGCAACCTTTTTCACAGTGACGGCAAAGAGCCAGGCTGGAAAGCACATCGCCGGCATGGTCATCGTTTCCATGCCAAGCGGAACCCAGCCTACCGGCGCGTTCATTTACGACGATGCACAACGTTTCGGCACCACTGCCAACCCATGTTGAAAAAACTGAACGAGGTTTTGCACCCCGATTCCGGCAAACCCGCGTCGCCGACAGCATCAGCACAAGCAGCCAACCTTCCCCCACTCCAGCAGACGCCCTTCCCAGACGGAAGCGGCAGCATCGGTCTACCCCCAGGATGGCAAATCACCAACGCCGGTAAAGGCACAGTCAATGCTGTCGGACCCAATTCAGAATCGATCCATTTCGGATTGTATTTCCCAATCCTCGACCCCAGAAATCCACAAACTCAGATGTCGCTCCGCAGCGGCCGCCCGCTGCCCGGAATGTATACCGCCTACCCGTCCGGAGGAGATCTGGTGCAGGCGTTTCTTGCCGTAATTCAGCAAGTTCATCAAAAGCAACACGCTGCAATGCCCACCATCAACATCACCAGTTCGAAAAAGATGCCGACGTCGCCAACCGAGACTGACTCGGTACTGCTGACTGCGGACATCGACTCTCACGACGGCAAGGGTCTCATGGCCTCGAGCCTTCTGGTCTCCGCGCTCCGGCCGATTACGGGTGGGACTTGGGCGATCACGGTAAATCAGGGAAGCTTGCCCAAGCGACTTGCAGATCAAGAGTGGCCCACCATTACGGCCATCGCTAACAGTTGGCGGCTGAACGGTGCCGTCATTCAAGCTCAGACCCAGGCCGAAATCGGGAGAATCAAACAGATCGGCGCCAACGCCAAAGCCCAGGCCGATGCCGCCCATGCAGCCGAAGACGCTCACAACGCCAGTGTCGAAGCCCGATGGGATAGCCAGGCCAGAAGCAATCAGAATTTCTCCAACTACCTGCTTGACCAGACCGTCGTTCAGGACAACAACACCGGCGGCCACGCCACGCTATGGAATCAATACGCTGACTCGTTGGTCAAGAACGATCCCAATCGCTACCAGTACGTGCAGACACCAGACTTTCTAAAAGGAATCGATTATTAAGGGCTATTCGGTCGGGGCATTCCCGGCTAAAAATGTCGCCGGATGCAGCGGCCTCCCAAACATGATCCCAGTTTCCACTTCCACCGGTTCTCGGTCCCGCAGGTACGGCTTGAACTTCCATTGTTTGAAGGCATCCGTAATGGCTTTTGCCTGGTCGGGAAAAGCGCTCAGAAAGTGAACGTGCTTTACCTTGCCTTCTTTGTCGATGATGATTCGAACCGGAACCGCATTGAACCGGTGCTCGGTGAAAACCGGATCAGCCCGCGCAATCACGTTTTCCCCCTGCGCATAATCTTTAATGCACACTGGCACATCGCCGCCGCCAGTCCCTGCCGTCGGGCCGGCCTCCGCAGGCAACTCCATCTTGTTGAGGTCAAGCATCAAGCTCGACAGCAGCTTTGTGTCCCTGCTGCTTAGCACCACTTCCATGGTGTGACACCGGAGTTCGGTCGCGAGCACGTACCAATGCAGCTCTGCCACCGGAGACCAATAGGCAAAGAAAGTAAAAGGACGTCCGCCAATTTTGGCCGGCGTAGGCGCGAGCTCCAATTTGTAATCGGCTTGCAGGTTATCTTTTGAGTAATTGACGACCTGTAACGCGTTGGTCGCGGGTAGAGTGGTGAAGAACATATCGTCCGCCGTGATCAGAATGCTGCCTCGATCCGGCCCTTTAAATGTGTCCCCCGGACTGATCTGCGCCAGCACGTAGCGGCCACTTTCCGACGGAGGCGGTCCCTTGTATTTCTCCGTCCAATCCTTGGGCAGCGCGTAGGTCATACCGAAATACGGGTCGCGGAAAACATTGTTGGTCACGTTGCCGTCTTCGGGCACGGGAGTTACTGAATCGCTCGCACTGGACCATGCGCCCTTCACCAGGATGACCCCAGCAGGCACCTTCGTCAGCGGTTGCGTGCTGTTAGAAAAGTCGCCGCCATTCTGGGATGCGATTTGGGATTTTGCACTTTGACCCCACGCCAGCAACGGTAAAGCGAGGCCAACGAGCAGAGATAAAAACCTATGATGCATACGACCTCCAACCCAATGTAGGCGCAGGCGTCCCGCCCGAAGTCCTCGCCGCCAATTCACCATTGTCATTCCGAGGAGCGAAGCGACGAGGAATCTCGGTTTCTGCCGATAGTGCGAAAAACACCCGCCACCCGCAAAACTCCGGCGAGACGCTCCCGCGTCTCGCCAGAATCCGTAAATTACAGCGAGCGCAGGAAGTCCAAAATCTCCTGTCGCTGGCTGGTACTGAGGTTGCTGAAGTTCTGCTCCACGGTTGTGGCTTCGCTGCCATGGCCCGCATGCGCCGCGATAGCGGCGTTTAGGTTCGTGGTGCGACCGTCGTGCAGGAGGAAGATCCGTTGTCCCAATCCCCACAGCGGAGCGGTGCGGAACTGATCGCCCCCAGCGCTGCCCTGCGAGACGTTGTCCGCCAAGCCGTTGCCCATGTGATGGATCTCGATGTCCGAGAACGCAGGCACCGGGGCATTGCTCAATGCGGGAACCATGCTCGAAGCCTGTGTCGAGCCTGGCGTCGCATTGTGGCAGGTTGCACAGCCGATAGCGCTAAATAGCTGGCCGCCGGCGGAGATCGAACTCGCCGGAACCTGTTGGCCGTTCAACACCACTCCACCAGGCGGAGGCGGAGCCAGGAATCGCGTGAAGTTTGCAAATGCCGAGACGTCATCCAAAACCGCTGCGCTGGACGTCTGCGATGGGTTGGATGTGTCTTCCGGATAACCCGTTCCCGAGAGATTCAAACAGTTCGAGGGCAGCCCAGTTTGCTGCTGGTCTTCCCCAGGCAGCGGCCGGTCTTGGGTGAACAAAAGGTTGGTGATGCCCATCTCCACGTTGTAGGCCTCG
>Ga0206956_1016_pt1 | contig 65394 bp, 61 predicted proteins | sample Alteio_BWOrgHeat_35_FD_153252 | JGI IMG/M metagenome (GOLD analysis project Ga0206956, IMG submission 153252) | Enriched cells from forest soil in Barre Woods Harvard Forest LTER site, Petersham, Massachusetts, United States -... | ecosystem: Environmental > Terrestrial > Soil > Temperate forest >...
AAAATCAAATCCTCGGCCGCTTCGACTTCATGCTTGGGAATTTTGTGCAGCGGTGCGATTTTGGAAACATGGATGATGGCGCCGGTCAGGCCGCGCTTGGTGGCGTGATCGAGATACACTGAATTGAGCACATGCCGCGCTGCCGGATTGAGCCCGAAGGAAATATTGGAGAGGCCCAGAATAATCTGGATATCCGGCAATTCCTTGTGAATACGCTCGATGGCCTCGAGCGTCCAAAGCCCTAATTTTCTGTCATCTTCGTTACCGGTGCAGATGGTGAAGGTCAGCGGATCGATCAGCAAATCTGACGGCGGCAAGCCGTATTTATTGCAGCAGAAATCATAGAGCCGGTGCGTGATCTGTAACTTGCGCTCGACATCTTTAGCCATGCCTTGCTCATCGATGGTAAGCGCGATGACCGCCGCGCCGAACTTGCGCGCAAGCTGCATGCGCTTATGCGCCGGTTCTTCGCCGTCTTCGAAATTGATCGAGTTGATGATAGCTTTGCCGCCGTAGAGTTTCAGCGCCGATTCGAGCACAATAAGTTCGGTCGAGTCGATGACAAGCGGTGCTGTGACCGAACCGCGCAGGCGCGTGACCATCTCGCTCATGTCGCGCACTTCGTTGCGGCCGACGAAAGCGGTGCAGATGTCGAGCGCATGCGAGCCTTCGCGCTGCTGTTCCTTAGCCATGTCGAGGCAGGAATCCCAGTCTTCCTCTTCCTGCGCGATGCGGAATTTTTTGGAACCGTTGGCGTTGCAGCGTTCGCCGATGGCGAGGATGGCGTTGTCCTGCCGTAGTTCGGTCGGTTGGAATAATGAAGCGATGGAGGGAATCCAGTGATATGTGCGCGCGACGGGAGCAGGGCGGCGTTTGCCTTTTTCCTGACGCTCCAGCATTGCATTCAGCGCGGCAATATGAACTTCATTGGTGCCGCAGCAACCGCCGATGATGTTGATGCCATCTTCTTTCAGGAAGCGCTCGAGCCATTTGGCCATTTCATCCGGCGACAGTGGAAAATGTACGTGCCCCTGATGCAGCTCGGGCAAGCCGGCATTGGGCAATACGGAAATTTTGCGCGGCCAGTTTTTCGACAGCCATTTCACATGCTCGGCCATTTCCTGCGGTCCGGTGGCGCAGTTGAGCCCCATCACGTCAGCGCCCAGCGCTTCAACGACCGCTGCCGCCGCGCCGATGTCGGAGCCTACGAGCAATGTTCCCGTCGTCTCCACCGTGACCTGCACCATGATGGGCAGCGTTTTGTTTTTTTTCTTCATGGCGAGTTTCGCGCCGTTGACGGCGGCTTTGACCTGCAGCGGGTCCTGCGCCGTTTCAACCAGTATCGCGTCGGCGTTGCCTTCGATCAGTCCTTCGGCCTGATCGGAGAAAGATTTTTCCAGCGCATCGTAATCGATATGGCCGAGGCTGGGCAGTTTCGTCCCCGGCCCGATCGAGCCGATGATGAAACGCTTGCGGCCGTCATGCGTAAATTCGGCGGCGGCTTCGTGTGCCAGTTCGCAGGCGCGTTTGTTGATCTCGAAGGTCTTGTCCTGCAGGCCGAATTCGCCGAGCGTCAGGGTCGAACCGCCAAAGGTGTTGGTCTCGACCGCATCCGCCCCGGCGGCAAAATATTTCCGGTGCACGTTGCGGATGAAATCCGGCTTCGACAGGTTCAAGATTTCCGAACAATTTTCTTGTCCCTGGAAATCCTCCAGCGTCAGATTTGCACCCTGAATCTGCGTCCCCATCGCACCATCGAGGAGAAGTATTTGTTTTTCAATGAATTCTAAGAAATGCATGGTTAAGAATGCTTATAAAAAATTAACTTTATGACTCTACAATTAGCATTTAATTACTCATACAGCAATTAACATATAGATTAGTATGTCATCACAACTTAACAGAAGCACTATAGAATTTGGCGGAAAACACTTGCCGGATATAATTGCTGACATCCTCACAGGAGAAGTGCGGAAAGCGTACCCGGTAGATCTTGCATACGAAGTCAAGAATTCCACCCTTACTTACAGCAATGTACTGTATCTGGCAGTAGAAGAATTATCTGCTGTCAGAGAAGAGATAGAGAGTAAAGACGTAGCTTCAAGGCTTTCTAAAGAAGACCAGGGAAATTTTCTTACAATCAAGGAATTAGAGGATTTGAATGATGCGCTGACTACACCTGCCACTACTGCTCTGGGTTTGACCAAACGCCAGAACATACTCAACGCAGGCGTGAGCATTATGAACAAGGCTGCTTTCCTTCTAAGCGGTCAAGAAGATGAAAAATGTAAGGCGTTGTCTTCTGCGCTGATGGATATGACTTGTAATTATGCTGATGTACTTACAGCGCTTGAGGGGGCAAAAGAGAAAATAACTTTCTCTTTTAGCGGGGGATTGGCAATTCGTGTTATTCTGCTAGACTCGCGGGCCTATGCCTAAATCCGCCTCCCATTTCGTCTGCCAGTCCTGCGGCGCGATTGCGCCGAAATGGGCGGGACGGTGCGATGCCTGCGGTAGCTGGAATTCCATCGTCGAAGAAGCCTCCATCGAAACGACGCCCAAGGGCTTAACCTCTGGCAAAGGCCGCAAAATCGATCTCGTCGTGCTGGACGATAAAGCCGAAGATGCAAAACGCGTGCAAACCGGTATCGGCGAACTCGACCGCGTGTTGGGCGGCGGACTGGTGGCCGGTTCGGCCGTGCTTATCGGCGGCGATCCCGGCATCGGAAAATCGACGCTACTGCTGCAAACTGTCGTTGCCGTGACCCAGAAGGGCTTGAGCTGCGCCTATATTTCCGGCGAGGAATCGGTAGCACAGACATCCTTGCGCGCCAAACGTTTAGGGTTGTCCAGCGCCAATGTGCAGATCGCCGCAGCGACATCCGTGCGCGACATCATCGCCACGCTTGATGGTCTGAATGCGCCGCAGGTGGTCATCATCGACTCGGTGCAGACGATGTATCTCGACAATCTAGATGCTGCGCCGGGCACGGTTTCCCAGGTTCGCGCCGCCAGCCACGAGCTCATCAAACTGGCAAAAACGCGCGGAATTACACTCTTTCTCGTCGGCCATGTCACCAAAGACGGGCAGATTGCCGGGCCTCGCGTGCTCGAACATATGGTGGATACCGTGCTTTATTTCGAGGGCGAGCGCGGCCATCAATTCCGCATCCTGCGCGCCGTCAAAAACCGCTTCGGCGGCACCGACGAAATCGGCGTCTTTGAAATGAGCGACGCCGGCCTCAAGGAAGTCATCAATCCGTCGGCGCTGTTCCTCTCCAACCATGAAAACGCCATCAGCGGTGCATGTGTCTTCGCCGGCATGGAAGGGTCGCGTCCTTTATTAGTTGAAATTCAGGCGCTTGTTGCGCCAAGCTATATGACCTCGCCGCGCCGCGCCGTTGTCGGCTGGGACGACCGGCGGCTTTCGATGATTTTAGCTGTACTGGAAGCGCGTGCCGGCATCCGTTTTTCCGATAAGGAAGTGTATTTAAATGTCGCCGGCGGCATCGCTATCCGCGAACCCGCTGCCGATATGGCGGTGGCCGCTGCGCTCCTTTCAGCGCTTTATGATGTGCCGCTGCCTGCCCGCTCAGTCATGTTCGGGGAAATCGGACTATCGGGCGAAATCCGCTCTGTTTCGCGCATGGAAGCGCGCCTGCGCGAGGCTGAGAAGCTGGGATTCACCAGCGCCTATTTACCCAAATCTCCGTCATTTAAAGCTTTGACGCTTTCGCTAAATCATGTAGAAAATATAGCCGCGTTGACGCGAGGGCTATTCGGCGCAGCAGCGAAGAAAACCCGTCATCTCGAACGAAGCGAAGTGTGATCTAGGATTGCTCATGACCGAAGCTACTCATTTTACGGATTTCGATTATATCATCATCGGCGTGATGGTTTTTTCATGCGTGTTCGCGTACGTACGTGGGCTGGTGCGCGAGATTTTATCGCTGGCGGCATGGATCGGCGCCGGTATCGTCACCATCTTTTATTTTCAGCCCGTTGCCCAGCATCTGCAGACGCATTTCAAAAGCCCGGTGGTGGCTGCCTGTCTCGCCATCGTCGGCGTTTACATGGGTGCCCTGATTGTCTTTACCATCATCAATATCATTATCATTAAATCGATCAAGAGCGGCGGAGAGCCCGGCATGCTCGACAATATACTCGGGCTGGCCTTCGGTGCCTGTCGCGGTGCGCTGATAATATCGCTCGGGTTTTTCCTGCTTACCGTCGTCTTGCCGGAGAAAGAATATCCCGAATGGCTTAAAGCATCGGTCACCCGGCCTTACGTGGCGCAGGGAGCTGCCATGCTGGCAAAAGTAGCGCCGCAATATCTGTTTGAGATTGCTTCATTGGAAAGGAAAGCGCAGGATCGTGTACAGGGTAATGCCGAGTTGGCGCCGACTGCTCCCAGTACTCCATCCGCTCCGCTGGTGCCGTACGATGCTGATAACCCAAGCAACGCCGTCAATAATGCGACCGGCACCAATGCCGGCTATAACCGCACGACGACACAGCAACTGGACAGGCTGATTGACAGTACGGGTAATCGATGACGGATGACGATTATTTCCACGACGAATGCGGCGTTTTCGGCGTTTTCGGCAACCTGGAGGCATCGGCGCATACGGCGCTTGGATTACACGCATTGCAACACCGCGGACAGGAAGCGGCAGGGATCGTCAGCTTCGACGGCAAACATTTTTATTCGCACCGCGCGCTGGGATTGGTCGGCGATAATTTCAGTTCGGCGGAGATTATCAGCCGGCTCAAAGGCCATATCGCCGTCGGCCATAATCGTTATTCGACGACCGGCGATACGCTCTTACGCAATGTCCAACCGTTGTTCGGCGATTTTTCCTTCGGTGGATTGGCCATCGCCCATAACGGCAACCTGACCAACGCCATGACATTGCGCAAGCAGCTGATCGACATCGGCTGCCTGTTCCAATCGACGTCCGATACGGAGGTCATCATCCATTTAATCGCGCTTTCCAAGCAGACATCGGTGGAAGACCGTCTGTTCGACGCGCTGCAACGCGTTGAGGGCGCGTATTCGCTGGTGGTGATGAGCAATGATACGCTGATCGGCGTGCGCGATCCGCTGGGTGTGCGCCCGCTGGTGATGGGCAAGCTCGGCGATGCGATGTTGCTGGCATCGGAAACCTGCGCGCTCGATATCGTCGGTGCCGAATATGTGCGCGATGTCGAGCCGGGCGAAATCGTCATCATCACGAAAGACGGTATCCGTTCGCTGAAGCCTTTCCCCAAAGTGCAAAAGCGTTTCTGCATTTTCGAATATGTCTATTTCTCGCGGCCCGATTCGTTTTCTGAAGGTTATAATGTCTATGAAGTTCGCCAGCGCATCGGCGCGCAGCTGGCGCGCGAAGCGCCGGTTCCCGCTGATATCATCGTGCCCGTGCCCGATTCCGGCATCCCCGGCGCGCTCGGTTACGCCAAGGAGTCAAAAATTCCGTTCGAGCTCGGCATCATCCGCAACCATTATGTCGGCCGAACGTTCATCGAGCCATCGGCGCAGGTGCGCCATTTAGGCGTCAAGCTCAAGCATAACAGCAACCGCGCCATGATCGAAGGTAAGCGCGTCATCCTCGTCGATGATTCCATCGTGCGCGGCACGACCTCGAAAAAAATTGTCGCCATGGTGCGCGAAGCCGGCGCGAAAGAAGTGCATATGCGCATCGCGTCACCGCCGACAACGCATTCCTGTTTCTACGGCGTTGATACACCGACGCGCGACCAGTTGCTCGCCGCTAATCACGATGTGCAATCGATGGCCAAGCTTATCGGCGTTGACAGTTTGGCGTTTGTTTCACTCGACGGTATGTACCGCGCTGTCGGTGGCATGAGCCGTAACAACGCCGGGCCGCAATTCTGCGACGCTTGTTTCTCCGGCGATTACCCCATCCCGCTCACCGATTGTCAGGCCAACGAGCGGCAGAAAGATTTATTCTCCGAATTTTCGGAGGTGTAAGTGGCGAAGGTGCTTTCCAACCGCATCGCCCTTATCACCGGCGCAAGCAGAGGTATCGGGGCGGCGGTGGCCGCGCGTTTCGCCGCCGAGGGCGCACAGGTCATTCTCGTCGCGCGCGATGTAAAAGGCTTAGGCGAAACCGACGATAAAATCCGCGCGGCAGGCGGTTCGGCGACGCTGGTCGAACTCGACCTTGCCGATTTTTCCAAAATAGAATTGCTGGCGGCTCAGGTGGCGCAGCGATTCGGCAAACTCCATATTCTCGTTGGCAATGCCGGACTTTTGGGTGAGCTTACGCCGCTGCAGGATCAGTCCACAGAAGAATGGAACAAGGTCATGGCGGTCAATGTCAGCGCCAATATGCATCTCATCCGTTGTTTCGATGCGCTGCTCAAAAGTTCCGAGGCGCCGCGCGCCATGTTCGTCACCTCCGGTGTGGCCGAGCGCGCGATGGCGTATTGGGGTGCGTATGCGATGAGTAAGGCAGCGCTCGAAATGATGGTAAATATTTATGCTGCCGAAAATGTCAAATCAAGCTTACGCATAAACCTCATCAATCCCGGCGAAGTGCGTACGCACATGCACGCGCAGGCGATGCCCGGCGCCGACCCAATGCAGTACGCAGCACCGGAGGACATTACCGATATTTTTGTTAAACTCGCCAGCGTCGGCTTCAAGGAAACGGGGAAGATATTCCATGCCCAGTAATCTCATCGCCGCCTCGTTCCGCGCTTTGCGCTCATTGTTTGCGCCGGGGATGTTCGGCCTGTTCATCGTCTCCGTCGGCGTCACCATCGCTGCGCTGGTTGGATTTGTTATGTGTTCCGGATTGTTTTTTTCTTCGCTGGCCGCGCATCTGCATGGTTATGCGTATCTAACATGGATCGGCACGCTCGGCGCTGGCGTCATCGCCTGGTTTTTATTTCCCGGCATCATGCCGGTCATCGTCAATTTTTTCGACAACCGCATCGCGAGCATTATCGAAGAACGGGATTATCCCTCCAAGCCGGTGCAATCCCCCGCTTTCTGGCCGGAATTACTGCATGACGCGCAATTTTCCGGCCTGACCATCCTGCTTAATATCGTGGTCCTACCGCTTTATCTGGTGCCCGTCATCAACCTCGTATTGTTTTATATTTTAAACGGCTATTTGCTCGGTCGTGAATTTTTTGTCATGGCCGCACGCCGCCATATTTCGGTTCATGAGGCCGAATCGCTGCGCAAGCGTCACGCAAAAACGGTGATGATCGCGGGCATGATGCTCACGGTGCTGGCGACGATTCCCATCGTCAATTTGTTCGCGCCGTTCTGGGGTATCGCCGTCATGGTGCATCTTTACCATCGGTTATCGTCCGTGTGACGCGGCTGGCCTCGTTTCTTGCCGCTGAGCGCCCACGCTTGATGCTGTGGTCGCCGGTGGGATTGATGCTCGGCATTGCCACTTATTTTTCACTTGATAACGAACCGCCATTTTTTACCGGCATTATCCTGCTGGCTGCAGCGAGCACATTGCTGGCGCTGACATGGCGGAATAAAGCACGCTTTCTGGCGTGGCCGCTTTTCCTGCTGGCGCTTGGTTTTTCAGCGGCGCAGCTTCGCGCCCATGTGGTGATGACGCCGCTGCTGGCGCGGGAACTTGAGTATGTCACGGTTGAGGGCTCCATCGATGAAATCGAGCCGGTGGAAAAGCGCGTCAAGCTGGTGTTGTCGCATCCGGTTATTGAAGGAATTTCTGCGGACCAGACGCCGCGCCGCCTGCGCGTCAGTTTCCGCGAACATGATCTGGACGGCCTTGATCTGCGCATCGGCGACCGCGTGCAGCTTAAGGCCGTGCTGTTCCCGCTGCCGCAGCCGGTGATGCCGGGCAGCTACGATTTCGCGCGGCATTTTTATTTCCGTTCCATCGGCGGCAATGGTTTCGCTGTGCATCCGCCGCAGCGGGTCGGCAGCGCGCAAACAGGCCTTGCGCAGTGGTGGGGCAATCTGCGCCATGACATCGGCGATGATATGCGCTCTCACATGCCGGGTGCGACAGGAACGGTTGCCGCCGCTATGACTGTGGGCGAAACCGGACCGATCCCCGACGACATCAAGAACACGCTGCGCGACGCAGGCCTCGCGCATATGCTTGCCATCGCCGGGCTGCATTTGGGCATTGTCGCCGGTATTATCTTCTTCAATGTGCGATTGGCGTTCACGCTTTATCCGCCGCTGGCGCTTAAGGTGAATGCGAAAAAAATAGCGGCAGCGTTGGCGCTGGCCAGTGCGGCAATTTATCTGGCGCTGGCCGGTGCACCGATTCCGGCCGAGCGCGCCTTCATAGGCGTGACGTTTTTGTTCATGGCAGTGCTGCTCGAGCGGCGGGGTATTACGCTGCGCACACTGTCGCTGGCGGCATGTTTCATATTGCTCGCATTTCCCGAAGCGATGCTCGGCGCCAGTTTTCAATTATCCTTTGCGGCGACGCTTGCCATCGTCGCGTTTTACGAACGTTTCGGACATACGTTTTTCCGCCCGCGCGGCGCATGGTGGGGAAAAATCGCGCATGAAATTACCGGCATCGCCTTTACTTCGCTCTCCGCCACGCTCGCCACGGCGCCGTTCATTTTATATAACTTCAACCGCTTCGCTGCCTTCGGCATGCTTGCCAACATGATCGTCATTCCGCTGGCGACATTTATCATCATGCCGGGCATCGTGCTGGCGCTGGTTCTGATGCCACTCGGCTGGCAGGCGATCGGCTACGCTCTGCTGAAATTCGGCGTTGATGCCATGATCCGTATGGCAGCGTGGGTGACAAGCCTGCCTTACGCTTCGTTGCATTTACCTGCGCCAAGCGACGCCGGCTTAATAGCTTGCGCCTTTGGGCTGCTGTGGCTTTGTTTGATGACGCAAAAATGGCGGCTGGTGGGCCTCGCATTTATTGCTGTCGGGCTTTCGACGATGGCGCTTCATGTGCCGCCGGATGTGCTCATAAGCAATGACATGCGGCAGGTGATGGCGCGCACGGATGATGGTGGGTACACCATGCTCAAAGGTGCCGGGCGCGCATTCGTGGCACAAAGCTGGCTGCGTGCTGAGGGGCAGGATGAAGTCGTGCCGGTTAAGGAAACCGATATCGAATGCGATAAGGTGTTCTGCGATTATACGCATAATGGCCATCGCGTGCTGGTGCTTAAAAAACCATCCGACGATGAAGCGCTTAAAACATTATGCGCTGAGAAGGCTGATATATTAATCGCCTGGGATTATCTCACGCGTGACAATTGCCCTATACCTATGATGCTGCTTGGCCGTGGCGAAGTGGAGCAGGGGGGTGCCTATGAGCTATGGCTTAATCCGGATGATATAAAACTCCTGCGCGCGCAGGAGAGGAAAGATAATCGTTTGTGGCATCCGTAAATGTCATCCCGAATTTATTTCGGGACCCACCGTGCCACATGTATTGTTGAGAAAGTTGAAATGTGGGTGCTGAAACAAGTTCAGCATGACAGCAAAATTTTATCCTATTCTTGCGCCTTTTTTCGCGCTTCCAATTGGGAGATTTTTCTGACTGCGATTCCATGTTCCTTTAAAAGCAGAGATAACGTTCTCTATAACATCCTCCGGAATATCTAGCCCTCCTAATTCCCTCGATAATTGCTCGGAATTAAAATCCAGCAGGCTTTCCCGAACATCATCCTGAGTATCCGCAGGAATTTCACCGCGATTTATTTGACCTGAGATGCGACTTAGCCCCTCATTCGTGTGCTCACTAAGGATGCCGATCAGGTGACTCCCATAAGCAAGTTGATGAGCACTCATCTGACGATGATGAAATGCTTTCATCAATACTTGTATAAGAGACCTGTCGGCGATGTCCTCTAGTACCGGTCTATTAATAGAGCTAGTGGGCATAGCCTACTCCAACACCTTGGCGACGACACCCGACCCGATGGTGCGGCCGCCTTCGCGGATAGCGAAGCGGAGGCCTTCTTCCATAGCGATGGGCGAGATGAGCGTCGCTTCGATCGTCACGTTGTCGCCGGGCATCACCATCTCGACGCCCTTGGGCAGCGTCATGCTGCCGGTGACGTCGGTGGTGCGGAAGTAAAACTGCGGACGGTAGTTGCTGAAGAACGGCGTATGGCGGCCGCCTTCTTCTTTCGTGAGCACATAGATCTCAGCGGTGAACTTGGTATGCGGCGTAACCGAACCCGGTTTGCACAATACCTGGCCACGTTCGACTTCTTCGCGCTTGGTGCCGCGCAGCAGAACGCCGACGTTATCACCGGCACGACCTTCATCGAGCAGTTTGCGGAACATTTCAACGCCGGTGCAGACCGTTTTCTGCGTCGGGCGGAGGCCGACGATTTCGATTTCTTCGTTGACCTTGACGATACCGCGTTCGACACGACCGGTCACCACCGTACCACGGCCGGAGATCGAGAACACGTCTTCAACCGGCATCAGGAATGGTTTATCAATCGGGCGTTCCGGCTGCGGGATGGAGGCGTCCACCGCTTCCATCAGCTTTAAGATGGCATCATGGCCCAAAGCCGGGTTCTTGCCTTCGAGCGCACACGTCGCCGAACCTTTGATGATCGGGATGGTATCGCCGGGGAACTTATACTTGTTCAAGAGTTCGCGTACTTCCATCTCGACCAGCTCGACCAGCTCAGCATCGGCCAGGTCCATCTTGTTTAAGAACACCACCAGCGCCGGGACGCCGACCTGGCGGGCGAGCAGGATGTGCTCGCGCGTCTGCGGAGCCGGGCCGGAATCAGCCGCCACCACCAGGATAGCGCCGTCCATCTGCGCCGCACCGGTGATCATGTTCTTCACATAGTCGGCGTGGCCCGGGCAATCGACGTGCGCGTAATGGCGCTTGTCGGTTTCATATTCCACGTGCGCCGTGTTGATGGTAATACCGCGCGCCTTTTCCTCCGGCGCCGCGTCAATCTGGTCGTACGCCGTGTACTTCGCTTTGCCGGTCTCAGCCAGCACCTTCGTGATCGCTGCCGTCAGCGACGTCTTGCCGTGATCGACGTGACCGATCGTTCCAATGTTGCAATGCGGCTTCGTTCTCTTAAATGTCTCTTTGGTCATGATCTAATTCCTACATTTTTATAATAGTTGCCAATGCACGAAATGTGACATGGCAGGATAAATACCGCGTTTATAATGAAAGTCAATGGGGTGGAGCGGGTGAAGGGAATCGAACCCTCGTATGCAGCTTGGGAAGCTGCCGTTCTACCATTGAACTACACCCGCAAGTTTTAAAATATAATGGGTTAGTCTAGTGTGAAAACTCAGCGTTACCCCGAATACCTAGGATTTTTTGTCCAAAGGTAGCAACAGGGTAGCAACAGGTTATGACCAAAAACCGCTTTAATTTCACAGCCAAAACTATATCCAACCTATCATTTTCTGATGCCAAAGGTAGCAATGTTACATGCTACTACGATACCAAAATAAGAGGGCTAGGGATATATGTCACGCGCAAAGGTGTCAAATCTTACTTTATTTACAGGAAGGTAGAAGGCAAGCCCTTGCGAATCGTCTTAGGGCGCATTGATGAAATCACTTTGGAGTGTGCTAGGGAAAAGGCTTCAAACATAAATTCGCAAATCGCTGATGGCATAAATCCACAGGAAAAGAAACGGGCGATACGCCAAGAAATCACCGTGGGCGAACTATGGGAATTATACTGGGAACGTCATGCGCTACCCTTCCGAGCATGTCGCCGGAATGATGAGTCGCTATATAGGCTCTATCTTTTGCCGTGGGCTGATAAGAAATTATCATTTATCAATGCCAATGCTATTCGAGAATTGCATCATCGCATAGGGCGAGACACTGGCACTGTACGAGCTAACCATGTTCACGCATTGCTTCGGTTGATGTTCAACAAGGCAATCGAATGGGGCTGGAATAAACCCAATCCTGCTTATGCCGTTAAACGATTCAAGGAACATAGCAGAGAACGTTTTTTAAGCGTTCAGGAGATGAAAGCATTTCTAACAGCACTGGAGAAAGAGACGTGTGAAATGGTACGTGATTACCTTTATATAAGCCTTTTCACTGGTGCTAGACGAAGCAATGTACAGGCAATGCGTTGGCAGGATATAGATTTTGAATCCGCACAATGGGTCATCCCTATGACCAAGAACGGCAAGTCTCATATCATACCGCTAGTAGAACAGGCTGTTGAAATCTTAAAGCGCCGGAGATTAAAAACCAACAGTGAATGGGTATTTCCAAGCAAGAGAAGCAAAAGCGGCCATCTTGAGAATCCATGTTGCATTTGGAATGACGTTCTCAAACGTGCAGGAATCACCAATCTTAGAATCCATGACCTGCGCCGAACACTGGGAAGCTGGCAAGCCGCATTAGGCGCTAACAGCTATGTCATCGGAAAATCTTTGGGACACAGCAGCCAACATGCTACGGCAATATATGCGCGTCTTGACCTAAATCCTGTACGGCAATCTTTGAACAAAGCGGTGCAGGCAATGTTGAAGGATAAGGAAACGATGATATAAAGCAGTAATTAGTAGGTTAAATGAGAGGCATGTATGACAGACGCGGCTCAAGCAAAATCAAAAACTGAAGATGTACGCACGTTCATTACGCTAGCAGATGTATATCATCGAATAGGAAAAGCCCTCTATGAGGATGCATGGCAGGATTACCGTATAACAGATATATACTCAGAAATCCCTATAGTTGATTGCTCTCGATTTTTACGAACCGAACACAATCTGAGCCGACAACCAGAATTACGTAGCATACAGGGGGATGAGCTAGCTGACCTTCCAATAGAAAAACCCACTGCACAAGATAGAGAACACTATGACCGCATCATGGGGCTATTCCTAAAAGATGTGCAAGGTATGGCGTATTACGCGAGGTCATTAAAGGGCGAGGAGTCAGAATGCCCTGCCCCTAAATTATGGGGCGATAACAATTACCGTCTATCCACATTACTATCACGACTCACGCGTCAGAATGATGGGACGACATGGTATTTAACATTCTCACCGCGTAGCGTAAAAAAGACGCTCAATCATTATAACCATATCAGCGGTGCAAATAAAAATCCGAAAGGCGGTATGAAAACAAGGCTACCGTGGAATATTTTAGATGTGTGGTTGGTAGAGTTATTTCGAGGCGCACCCCCACCACGTTCCTATAGATATGTTCAAAAAATTATCGAAGATAAAATTAGAGAAAATCCTACACCTTTGAACCCAGAAAGATTACCTGTCGATGATTTGATACCAAGCGAATCCGCAATTAAAAAAGCTGTATTACGTCTAAAAAAAGAGGGGCGCTTATAACTACTGGACAATAATAGATACTAATAGATTCAAATCGTCATCAATCGGCTCTAATCGAGCTTACCAACTGAAATTCTAGTAAGATATTGGCATGGTAAGAGATGTTCTCTTGCCGCTAATGTTTATATCAGGATTTTATAATGACTACTAATTCAAATGAAAATAATAAGGTTACTTCTGCTGTCACCACCCTTCCGGCTGAACAATTTACTGATGCTCAACTGTCAGATATTTTTGCAAGGGATTATAAAAATAAAGTCCGTTTCTGTCATGAGACCAGCTGTTGGTTTGTATGGAATGAAAAACAATGGTCACCAGATATTTGTGGCGAAGTGATTGGTCATGCTGAAGAGTGTGTCAAAAAACAAATCGCTCAATATGCCCAAACTGCCCAAACGGTGGAATTGAAAAAAGTCCTTTCATGCTTGAGTACAGGGAAATTTAGAAGCATTGTTTCTTTGGCTGAAAGTAAGATGCCAATCAAGAAATCTGAATTTAATGCTAACCCTTGGCTTTTTAACTGTAAGAACGGGGTGCTTAATCTCAAGACAGGTGAGTTGATACCACATAGCCCCGACCAGCTTTTATCTTTCATGGCTAACGTGGACTTTAACCCTGATGAGGATTGTCCGGTCTTTAAGGCCTTTATCCATCAAATTATGTTGGGCAAAGAGGAATTGATTTCCTATTTACAGCGTGCCGCCGGATACACGTTGACAGGTGACACGTCTGAACAATGTTTTTTCCTTCTGATGGGAGATGGCAAGAATGGCAAAACAACATTGCTTGAACTCATGCGTCATATCCTGGGGGACTATGCCCGTACCGTTGGCGCTAAAACTTTGATGATAAGTAATACCGAGCATATCCCTTCAGATATTGCCTTACTTGAAGGAAAAAGATATGCACCCTGTTCAGAAACTAGCAGCATGCAAAGACTGAATGAAGCCAGAGTTAAGGCATTAACAGGAGGTGACCAAATAGAAGCTCGTAGGCGTTATGCTGATGAGTATAATTATAACCCTCAATTTAAATTATGGGTTGCAACCAACTCGACACCTACTATCAAAGGGACGGACGAAGGCATCTGGCGCAGAATACATAAGATACCTTTTGAACTCCGTTTAGAATCTGCACAGGTAAATAAAAGGCTGTTGGATGATTTAAAGAAAGAGGTATCGGGCGTTTTAAATTGGTTATTTGAGGGATGTAAGCAGTGGCAGAAAATGGGCGGACTGATGCCACCCGATGTTGTAAAGAACGCTACGGCAGCATATCGTGCTGAGATGGACACCGTTCTTGATTTTGCCTCGGATTGCCTAAAAAAAGTTGCAGGTACCTCAATCCTAAACCCGCAGATGTATGCCACATTTAGTAAGTGGTATTATGATAATGTGGGAGACAACCACCTGCCCACTCATAAAGATATGACCCAGCGTTTAAAGCAAGCAGGATATAATCTTAAAGGAGGAAAGAGCCGTAAGTGGGTGGATGTAGCATTTAGGGAGGAAAACGATTGGACTGATGCCGAGCTAGAAGATTTCTTCGCCAAATCTGAAGCAAAACCCGAAGCGGTTTACATTGCTCCCCAGAGTGGCTCGCTGGATGAGTCCTTACCGTTCTAGTTAAACTTGCCGATGACAGGTTGACACTTGATGACGGCGGGTATTGGAATACTCTATTTGTATAGGGATTCCTTTATTCTTCCGTCATCTGTGTCATCTGTCATTAAGCGGTCTATTGATATGCTGTGGTTTTAGCTAAAAACTAGTCTTCAGAAGGGGTATATATTAAAATTATCTTGGGTATAATCAAACTTGATTACCTCAAATCACAAGTAAAATATAAAAAACATGCCTACACCGCTTACAGAGTCTGAAGCACAAATTGTTAACCAATTTATTGGTCAAGTAAGCTCACTTACCAATCGTTTCCGTGGGTCTGATGATTTTAATACTGCTCTTTCTAACCATGCTTATAATAGATGGCATTCTTTACAGGATGCCAATCAACGAACCGCACATAATGAAAATGCAAGAAATAAGTTTTTAGGGCTCTTGATACAAATTCAAGACGCATATAATACGCAGCTTCAAAGCTATCCTACCCTTCCAGTATGTATCAAAAAATATAATGAATTTGACCAGCATAATATACCTAAGGGAATCATTGTTTTTCAGGAATTCTTTTTCGCCTTTCCTCTTGAGTGGAATATTTTATGTCCTCAAGAATTGCTTGGCATTCCTATAAGATTCCAGAACTGTCATTTTTTTGAAGGGTTTTTTCTTCGCAATAATGCCGATATCGGCAATTTAACCTTTTCGGATATTGGAAATTGGCGAACACTCCATTTGGACAATGTAGGGTTACATAATTTATTCTTTAATAATACACAGAGCTTCAATCATGTAGTGTTTAAGGATGTCGTAGCCTCTGGTTACATCCATTTCCAAAACACAGTTATTCAGGGCGAATTTTGTTGTGATAATGTTAGCGCAAAGAATGGGCTAAGTTATAACGTCAACATTGCAGGAAAGTTCTGCATATTTAATTCTAAATTACACCGTTTAGATATAGCAAATGCACAGTTCGGCCAATTTGATTCTCGCCCACCTAGCAGCAGCGATATAACTATAGGGCTGTATCGTACACATCACATCCTGTCCAAAAGCATAGTCTTTTTTCACAACAATACTTTTGCAAACGATGCAATATTTGAAGGTGCAAATTTTAATGTCCCATTGGAAATGCGGAATGTCAATTTTAAAGGAGATGCAAGGTTTAATGACTGCAAATTTAATCGCACCACACTATTTCAGAATGTAGTTTTTCATAAATCTCCTAAATTTCACGAGGTACATTTCCATGAGGAAACTGATTTTTCTACGGCCAGATTTTTGGATTTTAACAGCCCTAGTTCGTACCGCGATTACAGCACTCTAAAGCACTCCATGAATGAATTGAATGCTGAAATAGAAACCCATCGCTTTCATGCATATGAACTTAAGTCTCGTTACAATACCGTATTACCAAAATGGAAAGAATTTTTAGAATGGAGAAAACTGAATGATGCTGCGTCGAAACTAGTAGAAAAATTTAGTTCATGGTTTTTTAAATTAGTTAGTGATTATCATCAGGATTTACTACGTCCATTTTTATGCCTCTTTTTTGTGGGCCTTTATTTTGCCTGCCTATATGCTGTAATGGGTGCAGTTCATTGTTTACCAGATGCAACCGATAAAAAAAATTATTGGTTAATAGGTATTTGCGGAAACGATGTAAAGGAAGCAATAATATTTTCCATTCAGCAAACAATTTGGCCAGTAGGGGTCATTTTACAAAATGAGGTATGGAATATCCAAACATACGGAATGAAAGTCGCCGCCTTCTTTCACCTTCTCATTACAACAATTATTTGGTTCCTACTTATTTTTGGTATTCGTAAAAGATTTAAACTTTAATCCTCATTGTGAGCTTTTTAAATCCTCATTCTCTTGCTGCAACCGTTGTATTTCCTGTTGTTGCTGCTGTACCTGGGACTGGTCTAACCAATATTGATTATCGGAATCATTATTTTGATTAGCTAATGGCTGCCGCTGTATTGCTCGTTGCTGTGGTCGTTGCTGCACTACCTGCATCGCCCTTTGCTGTTTAATTTGTTGTTTTTGATTTTCAAGCTGAGTACTACAAAATTGTTTTTGTGCTTCATAATTTGCATCAAATGCATCATCAAATTCTTTTTTGATTTGAAGTAGTTTTGTCTTATGAGTACTTACGATAATTGACCATCTTTTTTGAAATTCATCATCTGTCATTTTACCATTTTTATAATTCTCAATTAGATTTTTCTTTGCTTTCTCCGTTTTACTAAATTCGGCTTCGACCTTTTTCTTAACAGTTGTGTTATGTGATTTTGCCATAGGCGGAGTAGATTCAAGACATGCTTTATATTGGGCTATAAGCACATCTACATCGCCGTGAGTAATACCCGTAGAATTACTCGCATTATCTTTTATCTGGTTTTGTTGCTTTTGTTGCTGTGCTTGAGAAAAGCCATAGGCAAAGCTATTAAATCCACCTGCATAGGCGGATGATGTATACAAGCAGGTGATAGTAGTGAATATTATCGCTGTTATTTTCATAACTTTGTTTCTTGTGGTCTGTAGTCTATTGAGCGCTATATTAGTCGAATTTATCATTTAATAGTCTATAATCAACTATTATAACTTATAGTAAACTACGCTAACTTATAAAGATTGCTAGCCTTCTCGCCTAATCATTTTCTAAATGGTGGCGTTTATGAAGGCAAAAAAAGCAAATCTTTGCGGAAAGCAAATCAAAGTGGCAAGAGTAGATAGGGAGATGCACCAAGTAGAGTTGGCAGCGGCTTTATCAGTTGATTGTGATATTGAGATGAATCAGTCTATGGTATCCGCCATTGAACGTGGTCAAAGAAGGGTCTCAGATGTGGAATTAGATTCCCTAGCACGAGTGTTGAAAAGGCCTGTTGTATGGCTTTTGTATGGCGATAAAGGGGAGCCTAAGCGGTCTAGTTGAAAGGCACTAAGGAGTTTCAACTTCTTTTGATAATGCACTGGCCATTGGTTCAAAGTCCTTTGCATTAGTTGTTAAAATTTTGGAATCTGGCGGAGCAAAAAAAACAAAAAAAGCATCCCCTAAATTTTTACATTTTTTATTATCTAAGATAGTTTTTGGATAACGAATTAAATCTCCAAGTACGCTGCTTCTTCTGATATTCTCTTGTTTTTTTGATTGTAACTCTATAGCGGTTTTCAGTTTTTCTAAATCCTCAGGCGCAGCAATTAACTTGCTTTTTAAACAACACTCTAATCCTTTATTGCAATCGATAGGTTTGCAATCTATTTGGCCGCGTTGTATTGTAAGCTTTGCTTCATGGTAACATGGAAGAGGTAGAGTAATATCTGTTGTTACTTTTCTGCGTTTTTCCCATGCCAGAAAAACTTTGATTTTAATTTGAGTTCTGAAATCAGCACAAAGCATTTGGTCAAGAGTTGCTGTAGACCCATATTTTTTTTCTAAGTCTTTAGAGGTTTGTTTGCCTAAACTATCCGCTGCCTGCTGAAGAGCCTCTATTGCTGTGGCTGTGGTATAACGTCGGGGCGTAAGTGACATGCCGTGAAGTTTTTGAAGCGCACCAGAAAATGACTGCATTTCTACCAATTTATTATGCATCCATATAAAGTTTTTTAGGGGGCCACCCTTAAATTCTTTTATCGCATACGTGGGCAATTCTGTTTTGCTAAAACGTGCCAAAGCCGCTTTAGCCTTAGTTTTTGACTCCCCTGATTTAAGTAGAATATCCGCAAGGATAGTAGTATCGACGAAAGCCTTAGCCACCTAATATCTCCGATAAATATTCAAAGCCTTTGGATTCTATGTTAAGTTCCGATTCTTCAATTTTGCTAATCAGCTCAAGTGCCGAATCAAAATACATTAAAGGTTCTCCTTTAAGAAGCTTCAGAGCATAGGCAATTTCTATGAGTTGTAATTCATTAATGGCTCTCCTTTTCGATTAGCCAACGCATAATAAATTGCGTTTATTAATGCTCCGAATCCTTCTCCAATATCTCGGCAACAAAATAGTTCGGGTAGTAAAGCATGTAGCTGCATTATCGCATTATCTGAACCTATAATATCACCATTGCGGAAACTTTCTAAAGCCTCTTGGGCATTATTTTCAGCAGTATTTAATAATGTTATTGCGGTAGCAAATTGGGGGGAGAGTTGGTCTTGAAAAGGATATAGTTTTTCAATCGCCATTTCTCCGCCAGTAGGAGATGATACCGTTTGGGTTTCGCTATATGGATTAGGTTGAACTTTAAGTGTATTATTTTTAAGGCCCTTGTTAATCCAATCTGACATATCGGTAACATCAGCCATTAGCCACCTACATAAAAAGTTAAGTCTCTTTTTATCACTTGATAAGTCTGACCTATCCAATCCTTCCAGCTTAATTTCGTGTGAGGGATGGGTTTAAGAGAATAGTAATCAACATCAAGTTGAATGCCGTTTCGCTCTATTTTAACTGGTTCAATTTCTTGTAATAAATTAATGGGAGGTTCAAAATTAAGAGTATTGGATACAGCATCCATTTTTAGATTTATTCCATAATGCTCATCTTCCCATCTATACCCATAGGAGGGATTAATAATTTTACCTTCGATATTAAAGTGTTTTTTACTGGGAATTTTTAACAAACCAAATTTTAAAAACTGTTCTGCGGTCTCTTCTTTAGAATCAAATTTTCTGAAGGAAATAATACGAAACCCCACACGACTATAAATGCCAAAATTAAATATCTCTTGCGCTAGAGGTATCACATCCTTGCAGAGCTCTTCAAATTTTTCTAAATCATTTGAGCCTACGTATTGGGTAACCCTAAATTTCCCTAGCTCCAGTGAAATTTCGGTTTCCTTATCTAAAGTAAAATGAGTTGTAATTGGCGAGCCATCTACCATTTTCATATCAGGCCAGCGTTCATTTATTTTAGACCAAAATTGTCCAACCTTATCCCAAATAGTGTAGGCATTTTTAAATGTTATTTCTATTGTAGCAGAGTGTATTTTAAAATAGCTGAGGCTCATATTACCACCTGTAGACCTGAAGAAACATTTTAAATCATTAGTATCAAAAGCTTGCAAAGGCAAGGGGTAAGGTAGTGATTGGTGGTTTCCAAACTCAAAATCAGAAAATTCTAGGACTACCATATAAGAAGCGGGTAGATACCGGAATGTCCCCACATCCCCCCATCACGTAATCAAATCGGTTGAATGAAAAATCTCTGCGGTAGGTACTTCAAGTTTGTCCGAAAGTAGCAACAGGGTAGCAATAGAATTCTCAACTGGATTTAGCGTGTTTAAATGATATTATAAATCAACTAGGTATATCAGGGGACAGATTCTCGAACTGTCCTTGGGAAGCTGCCGTTCTACCATTGAACTACACCCGCTTATTAATTCAGGTTGGCATGACAAATAGCGCATGGCTGGTCAAGCGGTATTCTTTTTACGCGAGTATGGACGCATTGATATTAAGCGTGATTAATGTGGCACTTAATGATTTATCCAAACAATTTGAAATAAAATTGATCTATATTGTAAGATTGAAAAAATTAAATTATTAATGTTTTCTGTAGCTAAGAATGACATAATAATTAATTATGCAGGGCTATTATCTCTTACCCGTCAAACGTGCCAAAAAGCACGCCAGTGATGAGCATCATGGCGGCATGTGGAAAGTCGCGTATGCCGATTTCGTCACGGCGATGATGGCGTTTTTTCTTTTGCTCTGGCTTATCGACGTCACTACGCCGGAGCAAAAGAAAGGCCTCGCAGCCTATTTCACCCCGACCATCGGCCTCAAAGATTCGATGGGGATTGGTTTCAGAGGCGGAAGAAAACCATCACTCGATCCAGGGCAAGCGGCAAATGATTTGACTGCGCCCGGCCTGGTGGTGGGGCAACTCGCGCAGGGGCCAATACCTGCACCACCCGATGCGCATCCCAAAAACCCCGATCCCGACGCCGAATCGACATCGAACGATCAAAAGGCCAAGGAAGATGGTACAGACAATGAGCATTTCAAAAATACAGCGCAAGAAATAAAGCAGGAATTGGAACGCGACCTGAAAGTCTATAAAAACGATGTCGTCATACAAGATACTTTGGAAGGGCTGAAGATCGACATAATCGATGACGCAAAAAAACCGATGTTCCTGCCCGACAGCGCAACGCTTACTGACGGCGGCAAAAAAATACTCGATTCGATGGCGAACATTATCGCCAAGACGCCCAATAATATCACCATCAACGGCCACACCGCCGCCGGCAGCGACACCACCAACCCGCAATACACCAATTGGGAATTGTCGTCCGACCGCGCCCATGCGGCACGACGTTTCCTTATTACGACACAGGTAGAACGCGAGCGCGTAGTGAAAATCGTCGGCTTCGCTGACCGCGACCCGCTGGAGGCCGATGACCCTGCGTCTGCACGCAACCGGCGCATTACCATCATTCTCATGCGTGGGTCCTATTACCGCGATCCTCATGCGGCGCCGAAAGCACGCGACCTGATTTCAGTGTCGGACGCCCGGGCCAAAAAACATTCTGCGGGGGAAGATGGTTTCATCCCTGCGGGGAATTAGCGATTTTGTAACAAAAGTTTAACAAAAGAGCGTGCGGATTGGTGCTACCTTTTACGAAATCATTGGAAAGGTAATCCGCTTGTTAACAGGTACGCCCTGCTCGTTCCGTGCATGCATGGAGCAAGCTGCCACGAGCACAGCATTAAACGCAACGGTAGACGGCTTATGCCGTTTTGTGCCCGATGAAATAGAGGGCATTGCAAGCGCCGAGATGGCGGCCTATACCAGCGCCGTCAATAATACCGGCAAGGGCAATGGCGATAATGCCGCAATTGAACGTTTCCTTGAGAAAACATTCAATGCCAAAAAATTTATTCTGTTGTCCAGATCGGTAAGGCAATCATCTGCAGCCGTAGCACTTTATGCCGGTGACGGCCTGGTTATCAAAATAACGGAAAAAAGTTATCATGAGCCGAGGATCAGGCCTCAGGGGTTACCGCCCATTGGTCGTACTTACGAAGTTAAGGGCAATTCAAAAACATTCGAGATAGGAATTTTTCCCTGGGTAAACAATAAAGACGTTAATGACAACGACGTGAAGGAAATGAGAGCCATTCTCGAAAAAAATGGCCTGGAATTTCAAGGCGGAGATGCGCGGACAGATAACATTGGCAAACTGGCGGATGACAAGACTTTGGTAGTACTGGACGGTAACGCGGTTGAGTTTATAGATGATAAGTATGAGAAAAGCCATCAATACAGAGAACAGCGGGATAAATGGATAAAATGCATATATAAAGATTTTGGTCATCTCTATAATCGAGACCCAGATGATCCCATCCGTCTAAGTGATGATCCGGATTTTACACCGCATTTTTCGCAGCCGCCAAAAAAAATCCCGTCGGAAAAAGGGCGGTCTCATACATCGCGCATAGAAGCTGGCATAGAAAATGGTGCCGGCTTCTTGCCCTGGTCGTTTCCATAAGTATTTACGCCCGCGGATGGGCGTTTTCATACGCCTTCATCAGCCGTTCTTTATCGACATGCGTATAGCGCTGCGTTGTCGACAGGCTGGCATGTCCGAGCAGCTCCTGTATCGAACGCAGATCACCGCCGGCGGATAATAAATGCGTGGCGAAGCTGTGGCGGAACGCATGCGGCGTTGCCGATTCTGGCAGGCCGATGGCGCGGCGTGCTTTACGCAATTGCAGCTGGAAGATGGCGGGGTCGAGCGCCTTACCGCGCTGGCCTAAAAATAGCGGCGAGATATCCGAAAATGGATATGGGCAGACGGCGACATAATCGGCGATGGCTTCCTTGATGATGGGTAACACCGGTACGGCGCGTTGCTTGTTGCCTTTGCCGATTATGGTCAACGAATCGCCTTTTGGAATATCGCCATAACGCAATGACAAGGCCTCGCTGATGCGCAGGCCACAGCCATAAATCAATACCAACAGCGCCAGGTCGCGCTTGTTCACCCATTCCTCGTCATGCTGCGTAGCGACGGCTTGCATGGCCTGTGCCGCCTGCCCTTCCGCCAATGCGCGCGGCAGGGATTTTTTGATTTTCGGACTGCGGATATGGAAGATGGCGGCGTTTTCGATGGTCCCTTGTTTTTCAAGCCAGCGGAAAAAACTTTTGACGGTAGAGAGCGCCCGCGCCGTCGACGCCGACTCAAAATGCCCGCTGCGTGCCGCCAGCCACGAACGTATATCGCGCGGTTCCAGTTTTCTCAAATCACCCAAAGTCACTTCCGCACCCAGATGCTGGCTTAAGAACCTGCAAAAATGATCGAGGTCGATGTGATAAGCCGTTACCGTATGTTCGGAGGCGCGTTTGACATGACGCAGCCATTCCTCCCACGCCGCTATTACCTGTTTCAGTTCGTTGGAAACCGGTAATGGGATCTGGGCCATGATTAATATTCCGAAGAATTCACCAGCCGTTTGAAGAAATAGGAAATGCGGCCGCGTTTTTCCTTGCGTTCGTAATCCTCCCAGCTGCGCAACCACGCTTGCTGAATCACGCGGCGTTCGCCGGCAAACGGCTTATGGCCATGCCAGGAATTGTGCGTACGCGCGAAGGCAAAAAAGGTTCCGTACGTAGGCGGGACTTCCGCCGCCGTATCGTCAAAACTTTTATCACTGCGCAAGACGCGCAGGCGGCCGGCATCGCCTTCCGGCCAGCCCTCATTCAGATAAACCAGAGAAGTGGCGATTTTCGCTTCACCGTCGTTATGGATATTTCCGTCCTTAGCTGCCGACCATTTGCGTACGGTAATGATGCATGGCTTACCCACCAGATCGAGCCCAAGCTTTTCACCGACGACGCGGGCATAGGCCTCACTCTCAAGATCGGAGAGCAACGCATCAAATGCGCCTTTGCGCTCCACCACACTTAGCGGAAGATAACCGGTTTTTTTGATATTGGGAAAATCGCGTTTAAGTGCGGCAGCAGTATCCGGCAATAACGCACCGGAAGCGATAACATGCGGATAAGGATCGCGTGAAGCCTGCGCCTTTGCAATGGCATCCAGTTGCATGAATTGCATCGGGCGGGAGGCCGCAGCGTACGTCTGTTTGGCTACGTTTTGCATAGGGCCATTGTAAGAGCCGCAGCAGCTACTGTCAAAAACAAAACGGCCGGGAAATCCCGGCCGTTTTTTCGTCGACATCAAGACTATTATTGGCCTTCATGCTCTTTGTGCTCTTCGCGACGCTCTTTCTTTTCATGACGTTTCTGACGTTCAGCGCGGCGCTTTTCCATCTCTTCTTTGTGTTTATTGCGCTCATCTCTGCGAATTTGCTCGCGTTCCTGGTGCGCGCCGGCTTTATTTCCCGATGCTTTGTCAGCCCTCAGATCTTTGCGATCTGCATGAATATCCCGGTTATCCTGGCCGATGGCCTGGTTATCCTGATGGATGTCCTGGTTGTCATGATGAATGACCTGACCGGGAGCTTGAGCGTAGGCAACGGGAGCAGCCAAGCCGAGCGCGGCGATGAGTGCCAGAGTAGAAATCTTATTCATAACATATTCCTTCTAGTTGGAGGTTGAACAAAGAAATAACGAACCTAGTAATTATATCCTACAGTGATTGCCATTACGGCAGCGTGGGTGAAACATTACAATGTTGTCATGTGCCGTCACTTAAAAAAAACGGCCGGGAAATCCCCGGCCGTTTCTCACTATCAATAAAGAGCAGCTAATTACTGGCCGGTCTTTTCATCATGATGTTCTTCGTGTTTCTTTTCTTCTTTCTTGTGGTGCTCTTTACGTTCATGATGCTTCTTCATTTCTTCTTTGCGGTGCTCTTTGTGTTCTTCGCGCTTTTCCATTTTTTCCTTATGGATTTCGCGGGTGGTGTCCGGATGTTCAGCAGCCGGAGCCTGAGCGTAAGCGGGAATGGCGAGGCCGAGTGCTGCGATCAGCGCCAGAGTGGAAATCTTATTCATGGTATTATCCTTTTTGGTTGGTGGTTGACGGGGAGGAAGCAAATTAGCTCCATTTGACAGGTTATAGAAATTGCCATTACGGCAGGGTGAGGGAAACATTAAATAATTGTCATGTCAAATTATATTTCGAAATCAATTGCTAAATTGATAATTACGACCCGAAACGCTTATCGGTATTTTTAGCTTCCAGCAGCTGGCGAAGAAAAGGAATGGTCACGTTTTTGCGCATTTCCAGCGCGCTTTTATCGACCAGTTCCACCAGTTCCCTCACCTTCTCCAGCGAGCGTTCCATGCGCGGCAAGGCATAAGCAATCACCTCATCGGCCACTTTCATCTGGCGGTCGGCGAACTGCTTGCGCATCGCTCCGGCCAGCACGGCGTCATCGGGTTCGGAAATCTGAACCGATGTCATTGCCAGCAACCGCGAGGTCAGATCCGGCAACACAAACGGCAAATGCTGCGGCGTAGCGTTTGCCGTCAGCAGTAGACTCAATCCTTGTTCGCGGGCATGGTTGAGCAGATGCAGGAGCAGACGTTCATCGCGCGTACGTTCGATATTCTCGATCAGGCCGGGAGTGGCTAGTGGATATTCCATCGCATCCAGCCCCGTTGCCGGCCAGGTCAAGGCGCGTGCCGGTTTGGCCCATATATGCCCGAGATGCGTTTTGCCGGAACCTTTGGGACCATACAGCAGCAAGTTATTTCCCGGCCAGCGCGGCCACGCCGTTATCCAGCGATGGGCGTCCTTGTTGGAATCGGAGATGAAGAAATTGTCCTCCGAATAGACCGGTTTCAGGTTTAAAGATAAGGGAAGTTGGGACATGGTTATGATCGCACTGCTTTCAAGGCTTCTTTAGCGGCCTGCGCCACATAGGACGTATCAGTACCCATAGTAACCAATCTGAATCCTTCGGCAATCCACATCTTAGCTGCCTCATGGCCGGCGACGAAAATACCGGTCGGCACGGATCGTTTTTCGCAGGCGGATTGTATCTTCACAATCGTTTCCTTTACTTTTGCATGATCCACCTGGCTTCTGAGTCCCATGCTATCGGATAAATCATAAGGCCCGACGAAAATAGCATCTATCCCTTTAACCTTCAGAATATCGTCGATGTGTTCTGCGCCATCGATAGACTCAATCTGCAGGATCGTGAGCACTGAATCATTGGCCGCTTCTATATATTCTTTGAATGTATGGCCGAATCCATGCGCGCGTCCAGCACCAATGCCCCGCGTTCCCAGCGGCCGGTATTTGGTATTGTCGATGGCAATTTTAGCTTCATGGGCGGAATTCACCTGAGGAATGATGACGCCATCACAACCCGCATCGAGTACGCGCTTGAGCCAGATGGTATCGTTGAGGGGCACGCGCGCAATCACCGCGCAATCTTTCCTTACGCTACGCACAGCTCTGATAATGTCTTTCAACATGGCCGGGCTCAGCGTCGAATGTTCGAGATCGACAAACAGCCAGTCGAACCCAGCCAGCGCCAGAATTTCTGCTACATCTGGCGAATCAATGCCAAGCAGAGTACCAATGCAGGCTTGCTGGCGTAATTTTTCTTTCAATGAGAGCATATCATCATCCAGTTTCGTTTAATCAGGCTTCACCTCGGTAATATTCACTCTGCAAATAGCGTTCGATAGCAAAGCGGATCAGCACGCCGATGACGGCAGTGACGGGAACGGCAAGCAACACGCCGACCAAGCCGAACAACGCCGCGCCGGAGAGCATGCCGAAGATGATCCACACCGGGTGCAGGCTGACCTTGTCACCCACCAACTTTGGCGTAACGAAATATCCCTCCAGCATTCCTCCCGTGAGAAACGCAACCAGTACGATGATTATGCGGCTCATATCGTCGAACTGGAAAAAAGCTACGGCAAGCCCGACAGTCATGCTCAGGATAAGTCCGACATAAGGAAAAATAACCAGTATACCCGTCATCAGCCCGATGACGATGCCGAATTTAAGCCCGGCCAGCGACAACGCCAGCGCATAATAGGTCGCCATGATCAGGCAGACATTGAGTTGCCCGCGCAGGAAACCGGCTAATGTGTGGTCGATGATGGCCAGCTGCTGGCGTATGGTAGCGGCATGTTCGCGCGGCAGCAGTTCATCGATGCGGATAACCATGCTATCCCAGTCACGAAGCAGATGAAATGCCACCACCGGCGTAATCAGAATCAAAAGGAGCAAATGGACAAACGCCATGCCGGAATGGAAAACACCACCGACAAATTCTCCTACCAGCTTGACCATGACGCCGGAAAAATTGGCAGCGGCGGCTTTGATGCCATCCGTTGTCGCCACCGGCAAACCGCCCAGCCAACGCGAGAGATCAGGTGCATATTTTTGTTGGTACTCAGCAGCATAGTCGGGAAGCGTGGCGATAAGATCAGAAAGCTGGCTGGCGATGACCGGAACAATAAGCACCGACAAGAGCGAAATAGTCAGGAAAAAGCAGGCAAGGACCATGAGCGTGGCGATGCTGCGCGACGTACCGGTTTTTTCCAGCCGGTCAACCAGCGGATGCAGGAAATAGGCAATGAAAATGCCGAGCACAAACGGCAACAGGATATTGCGTATCAGGTAAATGAAGACGAAAAATAATACGCTGACCATAAGCCAGAACGGCCATTTCTTTTGTCCATTAATCATGCGATACCACCCAATATTTTTCGTTTTTGACCAGTCGTAAATTTTGGGCGGTGATGGCGTTAGCCAGCGAATCCGCCGTACCGCGGTAATGCACAATCATGTCGACCTGCTGCGGCGAGATGGCCATGAGTTCCAATCGGTCGATCATTGGCAATTTGGTCAGCTTGGAGCGCACTTCCGTCCATGAATGAAGCGTGGTGACACTGGCGAGCAGCATCAGGTCGTTGCGCTCACCGCCATGTACCATCTTGACGTTTTCCGCTTCCTCAGTTTTCTTATGCTCTAAACTGTCGGCGATATCGCGGGCCGCGCGCGCCAGCAGCAATTCTTTGGTTTCCTGCGGGTCAGCGCGGTAGGTAAGCAAATTGACTTCATTGCTCGTGCGATTGATGCGGCGCTTGACGACGTTGAGGACCATGTCAGGCGTATGGGTGAATTTGGCCTGCAGCACAACGATATCGCTGACGCCATAACGGATGGTGAGCGGTGCTAAGGAAGCATAGTTGGCGGATGCGAGGGTTTTAGTATCGACGACCGAAATATCGGCATTGTCACCATAAGGCACAACGATGTCACCCGATGCCACTTCCAATCCGGCGGCGCGCCATTCCGGAGTCCATGGATTGGAATCTTCCCACAGCATGGCTTCACCATCTTCTTCATAACCGGGAATAACCAGGAATGAGCTGACTGTCGCCTGATCGGTGCCGGTATCGGCACTGCCGGCGGGGCCTTTGCCGATTAGATTACTGATTTGGTCGCCGTCGAAGGTCACCATGATACGGGCGCGATAGCGGTTGCTCGATATTTTTTCCTCCAGCACCTCGGTACCGCGTACGATGCTGGCGACTTTATTGGCATCCATGCTGTCGATGATGCTTTGCGTTTGTTCGGGTGTGGTGAGCTTGTTGAGCAGATTGGCCAATGCGTCCGATTCGGCTTTTACCATAGCCTGCGCACGCGCATCAGCCGCATCCTTGCCGGTAACGTCGACTGATGCCTCGCTGTTGACCAGCGCTTCGCCAGCCGAAGCGGGCAAGGCAAAACCCGCCCAGATCAGGCAAAATAAAATACATAAGATTTTGATTGGACGCATGGCTAAACTCTGGCATTACTCACAGGAACTTTAATTATCATTTATAGCAGTAATCGCAAACCTATATAATATATATGAGCAAGAATAAGGCCACTACTTATAAACAGGCCGGCGTCGATATCGATGCCGGAGACGAACTGGTCGAGCGCATTAAGCCTTTCGCCAAGGCCACACGCCGCAAAGGTTCAATGGATGATCTGGGCGGCTTTGGCGCCCTATTCGACCTGAAAAAAACAGGCTATAAAGACCCCTTACTGGTTTCTTCGACCGACGGTGTAGGCACTAAGCTCAAAATCGCTCAAGGCATGGGTAAACACGACACCATCGGCATCGACCTCGTCGCCATGTGCGTTAACGATTTGGTCGTGCAAGGCGCTGAGCCATTATTTTTTCTCGATTATTTCGCCAGCGGCAAACTCGATGTCGATGTAGCAGAACAAGTCATTAAGGGTATCGCTAAAGGTTGCAAGGAGGCCGGTTGTACCTTGGTCGGCGGCGAAACCGCCGAAATGCCGGGAATGTACGCTTCCGGTGAATATGATCTGGCCGGGTTTTCCGTCGGCGCCGTCGAGCGTAAAAAATTGCTGCCGAAGAAAAATCTGGAAAAAGGCGATATCGTTTTGGGATTAGCGTCGAGCGGCCTCCATTCCAACGGCTATTCGCTGGTGCGGCATGTTATGGAAGTACACATGCTCAATTATCTAGCGGCCGCACCGTTTGCCCGCGGCAAAACTTTTGGCAACGTGATGCTGACCCCGACACGCATTTATGTGGAAAGTTGCCTCAAAGCCATCCGCAAATTTCCCAAGGGCGTCAGAGCGCTGGCGCATATCACCGGCGGCGGCATTACGGAAAACTTGCCACGCGTATTGCCCAAACACTTGGCGGCTGAGATCAAGATGCCGAAATTGCCGCCCGTCTTCGCCTGGCTGCAGCAAGCGGGAAATATACCTTTGGACGATATGCGCCGCACCTTCAATTGCGGCATCGGCATGGCGCTCGTCGTATCAAAATCCAAGGCCAAGGGAATTATAAAATTGTTGGAACGCGAAGGAGAAACCGTAGTCCGGCTTGGCACACTGACGCGGCGAAACAAAGAAGCGGTCATCTTCCGTGATTAAAAAAAAAATCGGCGTACTCCTATCCGGTGGCGGTAGCAATCTACAAGCGCTAATCGACGCCTCAAACAAACCCGATTACCCGGCAGAGATTGTCTGTGTCATTTCCAACCGCGAAGATGCCTACGGCTTAAACCGCGCGCGCGAACATGATATTCCCGCCCACATCATCAACCATAAGAATTTTAAAACGCGCGAGGCATTCGACGACACCATGCAGGAAATGCTCGAGCGCCACAATGTCGAGATCGTCTGCCTCGCCGGATTCATGCGGCTGCTGTCGCCCACATTCGTAGCAGCCTGGCAGGGACGGTTGCTTAATATCCATCCGTCGTTATTGCCCGCATTCAAAGGCGCGCACGCCGTGCGCGATGCGCTCCAAGCAGGCGTAAAAGAAACCGGCTGTACTGTACATCTGGTTACCGATGAGCTCGATGCCGGACCAATATTACTTCAGGCAAAAGTGCCGGTATTATCCGATGATACCGAAGAAACGCTACATTTCCGCATCCATGAAGTCGAACATCGCATCTATCCACAGGCATTGAAAATGGTTGCATCTAAAGATGTTAGCTAATATTGTCGATTTTCATACTATGGTTTTTCTGGACACAAGCTTTTTTCCTATGATAATCACCACAAGTGGGCTAAATATTCTGACTTGACGTTTCGAGTTAGGTGACTATTGTCTCCGGCTCTACGGTTTGCTTAACAACTAAGGATGGACATCATGAGTGATATTACCGAACGCGTGAAAAAAATCGTGGTTGAACACCTCGGTGTGGACGAAGCTAAGGCAGTCCCCGAGGCTAGTTTCATCGACGATCTCGGCGCCGACAGCCTGGACACCGTCGAACTGGTGATGGCGTTCGAAGAAGAATTCAACATCGAAATTCCCGATGATGCTGCCGAAAAAATCCTGACCCTCCAGGATGCCATTAATTACATCCAGCAACATGCCAAAGCCGCTTAAGCAGACGGCATAATTCATTTTTTCTATGAGAAGAGTCGTAATCACCGGTCTCGGTCTGGTTACTCCGCTGGGCTGCGGGGTGAAAGAGACGTGGGATAATATTATCGCCGCGCGCTCCGGCCTTGCCGCGATTACGAATTTCGACGTGTCCGACCTTCCCGCCCGCGTCGCCGCGCAGGTACCGCGCGGAACCGGCCCCGGCCAATTCAATCCGGATGACTATATCGAAGTAAAAGACCAGAAAAAAATGGATCACTTCATCCATTTCGCGATGGGTGCTGCCACACAAGCGGTGCAGGATTCAGGCTGGTTGCCCCAGGATGAAGAGGGTAAACAGCGCACCGGCGTCATGATCGGCTCCGGCGTCGGTGGCCTCAACATCATTGCAGAGACCACGTTGTTGCTGAAGGAAAAAGGCCCCAAGCGTATCAGCCCGTTCTTTATTCCCGCCTGCCTGATCAATCTCGCCTCCGGCCAGGTTTCGATCAAATTCGGTTTCAAAGGCCCCAATCATGCGGTTGTCACCGCCTGCTCAACCGGTGCGCACGCCATTGGCGATGCTTCGCGTCTGATTCAATTCGGCGATGCCGACGTCATGGTCGCCGGCGGTACCGAAGCAACCGTTTTCCGCATCGGCATTGCCGGGTTCGCCGCTGCAAGAGCGCTTTCCACCTCGTATAACGACACACCCACCAAAGCCTCGCGCCCGTGGGATAAAGGCCGCGACGGCTTCGTCATGGGCGAAGGCGCGGGCGTGGTCGTGCTTGAAGAATATGAACATGCAAAAAAGCGCGGCGCAAAAATTTATGCCGAAGTAGTGGGCTACGGCCTCTCCGGCGATGCCTATCACATCACCGCTCCCTCGCCGGAAGGCGATGGCGGCTTCCGCGCCATGAAAGCAGCGCTGACGCGCGCCGGCTTAAACCCATCTGATGTCGATTACATCAACGCGCACGGCACCTCCACACCGCTCGGCGATGAAATCGAACTCGGTGCCGTCAAGCGCCTGTTCGGCGACGCGGCCTCTAAGCTTTCCATGTCCTCTACCAAGTCGGCCATCGGCCATCTGCTCGGCGCCGCCGGTGCGGTCGAAGCCATTTTCTCGGTACTCGCCATCCGCGATCAGGTTGCCCCGCCGACGCTCAACCTCGACGATCCTTCCGACGGCTGCGACATCGACTTAGTTCCCCATACCGCCAAGCAGCGCAAGATAGATATAGCGCTGTCCAATAGCTTCGGCTTCGGCGGCACCAATGCGAGTTTAGTATTTAAGAAGGTGTGATGCCTCCCTACCGGCAACCTGACATCATCGCCTATTCCAGCCGCATAGTCGAAAGTTTCAGGCATTGGACGGGAAAAGACCTGATCGAACTAGCCGATACGCCAGAAATGCTGGCGGAAAAACTTTATCACGCTCCTTTCGTGCTCGTTTCGCACGGCACCCAGTCCGATCCGATTTTTCGCTATGCCAACCTCACCGCACAGAAATTATGGAGTATGACATGGGATAAATTTATCACGCTGCCGTCGCGGCTTTCTGCCGAACCGGATGCGCAGGAAGAACGCGAGCGTTTAATACAGCGCGCGCAAGCACACGGCTTTGTCGATGATTATCAGGGCATCCGCATCACTTCCGACGGCAGGCAATTTCACATCAACGATTGTATTCTATGGAACGTAGTAGACGAAGGGCTTGCCAAAATCGGCCAAGCCGCTACGTTTAGCACATGGCATTTCTAAAAACCGTAGCCGCCTTTACTATTATTTTTGTGCTGGCCGTCGCTGGCTACGGTTTTTATTATTACGCCGGCAACGGGCCGCTGGCGGCCGATACGACCATCATCTTCAAACGCGGCGAAGGGTTCCAGGGCATCACGCAAGACATGCTGCAAAGAGGCATCATCAGCGACCCGCTGCTGTTCAAAGCCATTGCCGTCGCCTCCGGCGAATACCGCAAATTCAAACCCGGCGAATATCATTTCACCGCTGCCATCAGCCCGGCTCAGGTGATCGACATGGTTTCGCACGGCCGTGTCGTCGTTCATAAACTGACTATTCCGGAAGGCTTGACGGTGGAGCAGGTGGTTGGCTTACTCAATGATGAAAAAACGCTCGACGGCAATATCGTCCAACCAATTCCCGAAGGCAGCCTGCTGCCGGAGACGTATCATTTTACCTATGGCGACAAGCGGCAGGACCTGATTAACCGCATGCGCTCGGATATGACGACGCAACTCACTGGCTTATGGGAACATCGCAAGGAGGGATTGCCGTTTTCCACGCCCGAGCAGGCGCTGGTGCTGGCCTCAATTGTTGAAAAAGAAACCGGTGTCGACGGCGAGCGCGGACGCGTCGCTTCCGTGTTCATCAACCGCTTGCGCAAGGGTATGAAATTGCAATCCGATCCGACAACGGCCTATGGCCTCGGCAAACCCGGCACAGCGCTTACCAACGCCGATCTGCAAAGCAACACGCCCTATAATACCTATGTCATTTCCGGCCTGCCGCCGACGCCGATTGCCAATCCCGGCCGCGCTGCACTGCTCGCCACGCTCAATCCGCCCGATACGAATGATCTTTATTTTGTTGCCACCGGTAGCGGCGGTCATAATTTCGCCGCAACGCTTGCAGAACATAATGAGAATGTAAAAGAATACCGGCAGAAAATAGCAGAAAAACGCTGAGAAAATTAGCGCTGGTTTTGTTTAATATCGCGGGTTCTTAACCCAAAATATTCCTGAAGCTTGGTTTCTATCCCGGGGCCGCAAAAAAATATTTCGCGTTCAACCTTCTGACCATTACTGGCGGCTTTAAAGTAAGCCTGTTCATCTACTGCACAACCATCCACTAAATAACGGGGACGACTCATCGCTTTCAAATCGGGATTATCCTCTAAATGATCCGCAATAAAAAAAGGCAAATTCCCCCATGGTTCATCGCAAACGGCATAGGCTTTGCCTTGCCGCGTATTTTCGCAGCGCCACGGCGAAACGTCTGCCAATGCCTTTGCCACATCCTCGCGTAACAATTTGCGTAAATTATGCCAATCCAGTGGTTCTGTCGCTCTGACATCAGGAGTAATTCTCCAATAAGCTTTCTCCTCTGCATAGCGCACACCGATGCCTAAAAAATGCCTGTTATGCTGTTGATGATTGAATAAATCATTTAACAATGCACATACATTAAAATCCTGATTTTCCGGAAGTACTGCTTCCACATAGGAGCGCTGGCTTTGCTCCAACATCTCTGCATCCGCAAATTCCTGCTCCGGTGGTTTGCCTTCTGACAGACGTTCGGAAATTTCATGCAATCCATCTGCAATATTGTCTAGCGTTTCATTGTTTTTAGCATTCCAGTAAGATTCCCATAGCGCCTCTCCGTTTTCATCCAACGAAGCCTCGAATTTTTGTTTTGCCGCTTCAATCGTTTGCGTATCATGCATTTCATGGGTATCGCTTACATGGAAGTAATGCTCTAAAAGTCTGGATTGCTCATCGTTTAATCCGGCCAGCAATTGTGCCCTGTATCCACTTTCGCGCTCTTCTTCGGTGTCGCCGATAACAACGAAAGAAGTAGGAAATGAAAGTTCATCTTCGTCATCAAACGGGCTGGGCGTGATTCCGTAATCGTCATTAGGAGCATTCCATGCCCCCAATCGTTTTTCTTTTTCTTTAGCACCTTTGATCAGTGCTTCCAGCACTTCAGCAGCATCGTCAATCAGTTTTACCATAGGCCGCTTTCAACGTATTCTCCAGCAAACAGGCAATGGTCATCGGCCCGACACCGCCGGGAACGGGTGTGATCGCCGCGGCAATGCCCTGGCAGCTGGCAAAATCAACGTCGCCGACCAATTTCCCATCAACGCGGTTGATGCCGACATCGATGACAACAGCGCCGGATTTAAGCCACGAGCCTTTGACCAGCCCCGGTTTACCGACGGCAGCGATGACGATATCAACGGTTTTTATCAGCGCGGGCAAATCCTGCGTTTTGGAATGAGCGATGGTCACCGTGCAGCTTTCTTTAAGCAATAAAGCCGCCATGGGCTTTCCGACGATGTTAGAGCGGCCGATGATGACGGCATGCTTGCCGCTTAAATTACCGATTACATCTTTGAGTAACATCAGACATCCCAGCGGCGTGCAGGGAACGAAACCGTCCTGACCCGTCGCGAGTTTGCCGGCATTGATGACGTGAAATCCATCGACATCTTTTTCAGGATCGATGGCGTTGATGATGGTATTCTCATTGATCTGCTTGGGCAGCGGCAGTTGCACGAGGATACCATGCACTTCGGGATTGTGATTGAGCGATTGCACCTTGGCCAGCAATTCGGCTTCCGTCGTCGTCTCAGGGAGCTTGAATTCAAACGATTTCATGCCCGCTTCGCTCGTCTGCTTCGCTTTATTTTTCACATAGACTTCGCTTGCCGGATTATTTCCAACCAGCACCACCGCCAATCCCGGCGTGATATTTTTTTCCGCTTTAAGCTTCGCCACGCGCTTGGCGATATCGGCACGAAGTTTTTCTGCGAATGCTTTGCCGTCGATGATTTTTGTTTCGCTCATAGCTTCGGCACTCCGCTCGTCGTCGAATATTCGAAATGCAGCACTTCATTTGGATGCACGAGTTTATAGGCGGCGTGCATCGCCATCGCGCTTTCAGAGAAACCACTCAAAATCAGTTTCAGCTTGCCTTCGTACGAGGCGATGTCGCCGATGGCGAAAATGCCCGCAGCACTGGTTTGCATCGTTGCCGGATTAACGCTGATGTGGTTTTGCGTCAGGCTCAGGCCCCACTCAGCAATCGGCCCAAGCTCCATCGCCAGGCCAAAGAACGGCAGCAATATATCGGCGTCGAGTTTTTTCTCTTCGCCTTCAAGCGTGGCGACGACGACAGAAGATAATTTTCCATTTTCGCCTTCAAGACGCGCTAATTGGTATGGCACGACCATCTCAATTTTTCCGGCCTCGGCCAGCGCCTGTAATTTTGCCGCACTCTCCGGCGCACAGCGGAATTTGGCGCGGCGGTGGATGACGTATAATTTTTCGGTGAGCTCGGAGAGCGAGATCGCCCAATCGACGGCCGAATCGCCGCCGCCCGCGATGACCACTTTTTTACCGCGGAAATCTTCGCGTTTACCGACGAGATAGAAAATGCTTTTGCCTTCGTACTGCTCCAATCCTTCCAGCGGCGGGCGATTGGGCCCGAACGCGCCGCACCCTGCGGCGATAACGATGGCTTTGCATTCCAGCGCCGTACCGGCGCTGGTTGCCAGTTGCCAGTTACCAGTTGCCAGTCTTTCTATTTTTACGACGCGATGCCCCAAATGATAGGTGGGCTTAAACGGCGCGGCTTGCTGCTGCAATTTCTCAATCAATTCAGCAGCAAGAAGCGAGGGATGGCCGGGAATATCGTAAATCGGTTTTTCGGGATAAAGCGCGGCGCATTGCCCGCCGATGATGTCGAGCGCATCGACGACATGGGCGCGCATTTTGAGCATTCCCGCCTCGAATACGGCGAACAACCCCACCGGCCCGGCACCGATAATAACGATATCTGTCTGAATTTGCTGCATAGGGAGCGGAATATAGTAGAAGCTAATGAAAAAGTAAGGATTATTTGGTAATATGTTGTTTCATAGAAATCCAAGGGTATTACATGAGCATTGCCCAAGTAGCAAAGGGATATCTAAGGGAGGCGCTATCCTCAGGTAACGCTGAGCGATTTGTTACCGCTAAAAAATCTCAGATACTCGATTCTACTTTTCGTAAAAAACGCACCGTACAGGTAGCATTTTTTTTAGCCGTTTCTACAATAAAGATGGCTTTAGAGCAAATTCCCGAGGGAAAAATTGAGGATAAAGAGGCTGTAATAAATGCTATGGATAAAGAAATAGATCGTCGGGTAGCGTTGCTCAAAGATGGGTGGGTAAAGAGCGGACGCAGCCTGTACAGTAAAAAATTCCGTGATGCATATGAAGTATTGGATTTTTGCGATTTGGTTGAGGAAAGCGGGGTAAAGATCAGGAGGCCTCCTCTTAATGATGAGGTCACTACGATATCGCTTCCCGCTAAGAACTATAGAGAATTTAGTACCATATTAGAAAATCGAGAATTGGAATTATAGCAAAAGGACTCCCATGACCAATGCCGTTATCTGCGCCTATGCCCGCTCTCCTTTTACGCCCGCCAACAAAGGCGAATTGGCCAAAACCCGCCCGGATGACCTGCTGGCACAGGTCATTAAAGGACTGCTCGCCAAAACACCGATCAATACTGCAGATATCGAAGACGTACTGATTGGCTGCGCCTTCCCCGAGGGCGAACAAGGCCTCAATATTGGCCGCATGGTCGCATTGCTGGCCGGCCTGCCGGTCACAGCCGCCGGAGCGACCATCAACCGCTGGTGCGGCTCATCGATGAGCGCTATCCACATCGCAGCAGGCAACATCATGAGCGGAGCCGGTGAATTATTTTTGTGCGGCGGCATCGAATCGATGACGCGCATCCCGATGGGCGGTTTTAACCCCTCGCCTAATCCGAACCTGTATGAAACCATGCCCGGCGCTTACATGTCGATGGGCGTGACGGCAGAAAATCTCTACAAAAAATACCAGATTCCGCGCAAGGCGCAGGAGGAATTCGCACTGAAAAGCCATCAGAAAGCCGCCAAGGCAGACCTGTCGCAGGAAATTATCCCGATCACTATCAAAGGCGGCATCTGCAGCAAAGACGGCTGCATCCGTCCTGATACCACGCTCGAAGCCATGGCCACGCTCGCACCGGCGTTTGACGCTAATGGCGTTGTCACCGCGGCCACGTCATCGCCCGTGACCGACGGCGCAGCGATGGTCATCGTCGCTAGCGAAGCCTATGCCGATAAAAACAAACTGCCCAAGCTCGCACGCATCAGGAGTTTCGCCGTATCGGGACTTGCGCCGGAAATTATGGGGCTTGGCCCCGTCGAAGCCAGCCACAAAGCGCTGAAGCGCGCCGGGCTCGAATTAAAAGACATGGATATCATCGAGCTCAATGAGGCATTCGCCGTGCAGTCGATGGCAGTCATCAAGGAACTTGGTATCGATGAAGGCAAACTCAACATCGAAGGCGGCGCGTTGGCGCTCGGCCATCCGCTCGGAGCATCCGGTGCGCGCATTACCGGCAAGGCGGCGATGCTCTTAAGTAAGCTCGGCAAGAACTATGCGCTTTCCACTGCCTGTATCGGCGGCGGCGAGGGTATCGCGACGGTATTGGAGAAGATTTAGGGTCAATCAAGTTCGAGACCCCGATCTATTCCCGCACCGGCAATAGCATCCTTCAGCCCTTCCCGTTGATGTTCCTCTAAGTGAATTTCCTGTTTATCAAGGTATGCCAATGCCGCCTCGAAAATTTTTTTGGTTTCCCGAGCTGCGAATGTAAGCGCTCTGGCATCGTCAAATTCTTTATCTTTCGTCCGTTGTAAACGACGCGTCCGTTGAAGTTCGGGGTAATACGCTTGCAATTCCCGCATAATCGATACAATGGCTTGGTAGGTGCCGTTTACTTTGCCTGCAGAAGGAATAAGGGTTTTGTCTGCCGTCACCTTAATTTCATCATATAAAATAGAGCCGCTTAGCGGTTCCATTATTCTTTGCGATAGTACTTCACCTAGAATTTCCTGCATCTGCATATCACCATTCGTTTTGATAACCGTCTGCGAAGGCGATTCTTGCCGAACGATAATATCGTGATCGTCAATATAATTGTCATCCAGCTTAAACTTACAGCTTTGCAAAACTGCCGGTTTGTCTGATGAGGCCGGGGTTTTCCCGGCGTGGATTTTTTTTCCACCAAAGAATTTCATATATTAATCGCCATTTATTTAGGGTTATAATATATTGATTAAACCGCTGTTAATCAAATGGTAACTTTTATCTGATAATCAGATAATTATCAAAATCTGATTCTTAGATATGGAGAAATAAATGTTAGAAGACAAAATATTAACCGCTACCGAAGCCTCCCGCTCCTTCTCAGAGCTATTGCATCGCGTATGTTATGGCGGCGAATCCTTCGTCATCAAAAAGGGTAACCGGCTAATGGCGCGTGTCACGCCCGTTGGCGAAGCACCACAGGAAATTGAAGCGGCAGCTCCTGAGGCGGTCAACAATAAAAATGGAATAATCGCGCTAAACGAAATAGTCGCTGAAACATCCCCGCCGGCCAACATGACGCCGGATGAAGCGGAATTCTACCGCGCCTGGATGGAACAGGTGCGCAAGGTGGACGCCTAAGCCCAATTCAGGGATGACAAGCGGCATCCTTTGATTATAGGCTATATACACATTCAATAGAGGAGATATTCTTGGCTAAAGACTGGTCGGAATGGGTCGTCGAAAATCTTGATCGCGATTGCGATCCCGATGGTATCGTGCACATCTTGCTGGATAATGAATTCCCCGTCCCCATTATCCGCAAGATGATGGGCGACCGCTTTCCGGAACACTCATCGCACATCAAAAATGGCTATGGCGCGGATGAAGGCGAGGCAACGCCTATCGATGCCGATTTTCTCAACCGCAAGCGCATGGCGCTGCTGACCATACAACGCATGTTGGCGCGCCTTGATCCCGGCCGCCGAACCATCGAGCGCCGGCACGATGTATCGCGTGATGAATTCCTGGAAAAATATTACGCCGCCAGCCGGCCAGTGATTCTCTGCGACATGATGGAGGATTGGGAAGCCAGAACGAAATGGACGCCGGAGTATCTCAAGGCGACCTGCGGCGGGGAAATGGTGGAAATCATGGCGGCGCGCGAATCGAATCCGCTTTACGAAATACAATCGCAAAAACACCGCCGTACCGTTCGTTTTTCGGAATTCGTCGATATGGTCGTCAACGCCAACGAATCGAATGATTATTACCTGACGGCACGCAATGATTTCTTCAGCCGCCCGGGCACGAAAGCGCTGCTCAAAGACATGGTGATATTTCCCGAATACCTGAAAAACGATAATCCCGGATCCGGCATGTTCCTCTGGTTCGGCCCCAAAGGTACGGTGACGCCTTTGCACTATGACCTCATGAATATTTTCATGGCGCAGGTGCAGGGACGCAAAAAGATAAAGGTAGTGCCCGCCAATGAGCTCGACCTCGTCTACAACCATTTCTCCGTCTACAGCCAGGTCGATGTCAGTAATCCTGACTATGATAAATTCCCCAATTTCCGCCAGGCGACCGTCATAGACCTGGAACTCGCGCCGGGCGAAGTGTTGTTTTTACCGGTGGGGTGGTGGCATTATGTCAAGGCGCTGGACCGGAGCATGACGGTATCGTTCACCAATTTCATTTTTCCTAATAGCTATGAGTGGGACTGACGCCAGTTCTCTTGGCTTTACGTAAAATCATGGTAATTTTCACTGGTTATACATTTAGTGTAGGGGTTTCCTTTGAGTAAAAGCTGGCCGGAATGGGTTGTTGAAAACTTTGAGCGCAATTGCGATCCCAATGAGATCGTACGCGTTTTGCTGGATAATAAATTTACTGTTCCCGACATTCGCCAAATGATGGGTGACCGTTTTCCGCAGCACTCACCTCACATTAATGATGATCCCGTTTCACAGATGATCAATATGGGTCCTATTGATGCTAATCATCTTCATCGCAAGCGTACGGCGTTGCTGGCGACACAATGCGCTCTGGCCAGCCTTGCTCCCAGCCGTAAGACCATTGAGCGCCGGCGAAACGTATCACGTGTCGAGTTCCTAGAACAATATTATGCGCTCAACCGGCCGGTGATCCTTTGCGGCATGATGGAGGGTTGGCAAGCCATGACGAAATGGACGCCGGAGTATCTCAAATCGGTCTGCGGCGAGGAAATGGTGGAGATTATGGCAGCGCGGGAAACCAATCCACTCTATGAAATGCAGGACAAAAAACACCGCCGCAATGTTCGTTTTTCGGAATTCGTTGATATGGTCGTGAGTGCCAATGAATCGAATGATTATTACATAACGGCGCGCAATGATTTCTTCGGCCGCCCGGGCACGAAAGCGCTGCTCAAAGACATGGTTATGTTTCCTGAGTATCTTAATAATGACAACCCCGGCTATGGTGTATTTCTCTGGTTTGGTCCCAAAGGCACCATCACGCCTCTACACCATGATCCCATGAATATCTTCATGGCACAGGTGCAGGGCCGTAAGCAGATAAAGATCATACCTTCCAATGAAATCGATCTGATCTACAATCACTACTCCGTTTACAGCCAGGTTGATATCAGCAATCCTGACTATGATAAATTTCCGAATTTCCGCCAGGCAACCGTGATAGATCTGGAACTGGCGCCGGGCGAAGTATTATTTTTGCCGGTAGGATGGTGGCATTATGTCAAGGCGCTCGATCGGAGTATGACGGTATCGTTTATTAATTTCATTTTCCCCAATGATCATGAGTATAAATAGGGACAAGATCTGAATTTTATCTTATTTCCTTATAAAATTTCTGTTAGGGTGACGTTTCTTAAACATACATTACGCAGGAGAATCCTATGGCCGACATCAAGAAAATTGCCGTTTTAGGCTCAGGCGTCATGGGCAGCGGCATCGCCGCACACTGCGCCAATGCTGGATTTCCTGTGCTGCTCCTCGACATCGTCAAGCCGGACGAAAAAAATCGTAACGCGCTGACCGAAGGCGCGGTGGAAAAACAACTCGGCAACAAACCTCCCGGCTTCACGCACAAGAAAAATGCCAAGCTCATCACTGCCGGCAACCTCGAAGATGACCTTGCCAAACTCAAGGATTGCGACTGGATTATCGAGGCGGTACTGGAGAAACTCGAAGTCAAGCAAGAGGTCTATAAGAAAATCGACGCCGCACGCAAAAAAGATTCGGTGATTTCCTCCAATACTTCGACGCTGCCGATTCATGAACTGGTCAAGGGCTTGTCGCCGTCCTTCGCCAAGGATTTCATGATCACGCATTTCTTTAACCCGCCGCGCTTCATGCGCTTGCTCGAAGTTGTTAAAGGCAAGGATACGCGCACTGACGCCTTCGCCGCCATTAGCAAATTCGCCGATGTCTCGCTCGGCAAAGGTGTTGTAGAATGTAAGGACACGCCGGGCTTCATCGCCAACCGCATCGGCGTTTACTGGATGACGTTGGGCTTGCTCGAAGCCATGCGCCTTGGCGTAACACCAGAACAGGCCGACGCCGTGATGGGCCGCCCTGTCGGTATCCCCAAGACCGGCGTTTTCGGCTTGTTCGATCTGATCGGTATCGATTTGATGCCGCTGATTGCCAAGGAAATGCTGAATACATTACCCAAAGACGATCCGTTCGTGATGCAATATCAGTTGCCGGACCTGGTCAAAAAAATGATCGCCGACGGCTATACCGGCCGCAAAGGCAAGGGTGGATTCTACCGCATCAACAAACAGGGCGAGAAGAAAATCAAAGAAGTCATCGACCTCAAAACCGGCGAATATAAAGCGCAAGGAAAAAAGGTTGAGCTCGCCAGCGTCGATGCCGGGAAAAAAGGCTTACGCGCTGTCGTCGAATCTCCCGACATCGGCGGACAATATGCTTGGGCAGTATTATCCGGAACGCTACAGTACGCTGCATCCTTGATTCCCGAAATCGCCGACGACATCACCGCTGTCGATGACGCCATGCGCATGGGCTATGCCTGGAAATTCGGGCCGTTCGAGATGATCGACAAGCTGGGTGTCGACTGGTTCGCCGAGAAATTAAAAGCGGCAGGAAAACCGGTTCCGGCCATTTTGGACAAAGCCAAAGGAAAAACGCTCTACAGCGTCGACGGCGGCACAAGACAAGCATTTAGCATTGCCGGCAAATACACACCAATCATCCCGCCTGCCGGATCGCTCATGCTCTCCGACATCAAGCTCACCAAAAAACCGGTGGCGAAAAATCCGTCAGCGTCTTTGTGGGATTTGGGCGACGGCATCGCCTGCCTCGAATTCACTTCGAAAATGAATTCGGTCGACATGGATATTTTAGGCATGATCGAACAGGCCGTTACGCTCGTCAAAAAAGATTTCAAGGGTCTGGTGCTCGGCAATGACGGTGATAATTTTTCCGTCGGCGCCAATTTAGGCCTGATGCTGATGGCGGCCAATATCGCAGCGTGGAAAGAAATTTCCGAAATGATCAAACGCGGTCAGGCGGCAACGATGGCGCTTAAATACGCACCCTTCCCCGTCGTCTCATCACTTTCCGGCATGGCGCTCGGCGGCGGCTGCGAAATGGTGTTGCACAGCAATGGCGTCGCAGCAAACATCGAATCCTACCCCGGGCTGGTTGAAGTCGGCGTTGGCTTGATTCCCGGCTGGGGCGGCTGCAAAGAATTGCTGCTGCGCCATTTAGGCGAGAAAGATGTCAAAGGCGGCTTCATCGGCAATCTGATGGCGGCCGGCGGCGCAATGCCTGCCATTAAAAACGTATTCGAAACGATTGCGCTGGCCAAAGTCGGCGGCAGTGCCGACGAAGCGCGCGATATGAAAATCCTGCGCGATGCCGACAAGATTACGATGAATCGTGTGCGCGTACTCGCCGATGCCAAGGCACGCGCCATCGACATGGCAAAAAATTATACTCCTCCGCCGCCGCAAACGCTGCATCTGCCGGGCGGAACGGCGCGCGTGGCGCTTAACATGGCGGTGGACGGTTTTGCTGCCGCAGGAAAAGCAACACCGCATGATGTTGTGGTGTGCAAAGTGCTGGCGCGGATACTCTCCGGCGGCGATACCGACATTTCAGAAGCGCTGACCGAGCAGCAAATCCTCGACCTCGAGCATGAAGGTTTCATGGAGCTGATCAAAACCAAAGGATCCCTCGCCCGCATCGAACACATGCTGGAGACGGGGAAACCACTCAGGAATTGACCGCCTAACGGTCATCGCGGACGAAGTGATCGCAAGATCATGCAGATCCGGGATCTCGTATAACAAACTGGATTCCCGCCTTCGCGGGAATGACAAGGAGCCAATGAAACCATTCCTTCCTTCCTGCCTCATTACCGTTGCCGCCCTGCTGCTTTCCTTCCTGTGGGCAAGCTGGGACGGTCTGTTTGTCTGCGTATTGATGATTATCCTCGAGGTGGGCTTTTCTTTCGACAACGCCGTCGTCAACGCCACGGTCATGCGCAACATGAAGAAGAAATGGCAGCAGCGCTTCCTGACCTGGGGCATGCTCGTTACCGTCTTCGGCATGTATTATTTATTTCCGCTGCTCATCGTATCGCTGGCGACCGGGCTTAATATCATCGATGTCATGCACCTCGCCATCCACGATCCGAGCACCTACAGCCAGCATGTTATGGAATCGCACGCGCAGATCGACGCTTTCGGCGGTATGTTCCTGCTCATGGTGTTTCTCAATTTTATCCTCGATGAAACCAAGAAATTGCATTGGCTCGACATCGTCGAAAAAAGTCTCTCCCGTCTTGGGCAGATGGAAGCCATCGAAATCATCATCGCCATGGTTTTTCTGCTGGTGCTGCAATCATTCCTGCCGCAACCCGAGCGGCTGCATGCGCTCATCGCCGGCATCGCCGGAGTGACATTGTATGTCGTCATGGGCAGCGTCGTTTCGCTGTTTGACTTGAAGGAAATGCGCAAAACCGCCTTCGCCAAATCCGGCCTGATGGGATTTATTTATCTGAACCTGCTCGACGCTTCGTTTTCGCTCGACGCCGTGGTCGGGTCGTTTGTCATCAGCAACGATATCGTCATCATCGTACTCGGATTATCGGCGGGCGCGATGTTCGTGCGTTCACTGACGGTCCAGCTGGTAAAGAAAGATACGCTGGCGCAATATGTTTTCCTTGAGCACGGCGCACATTACGCCATCGGCGCACTGGCCGTCATCATGCTCGTCTCCATTATCACGCCGGTATCACAGATTATCACCGGTTTGGCTGGCCTCGCCTTCATCCTGGCCTCATTCTGGTCATCAATAAGGCATAATCGAGGCAATTAACCCTTCTTTAGCCGATTTTATGCTATAATTTAAGGGAATTACGAGGATTTCTATGCCCATTTTCAAAGCCCCGGTCCGCGATTTCCAGTTTGTTTTGAACGAGTATCTTAATCTCGGTCAGTACAGTGATGTACCCGGATTTTCAAAAGAAAACCTCGACACTATGCCGCCCGTCCTCGAAGCGGCGGCGCAATTGTGCGAAGAGGTATTGTTTCCGCTGAATCAAAAAGGCGACAAAATCGGCCTCAAATATGATAACGGCAAAGTCATCATGCCGGACGGCTTCAAAGAGGCCTACAAAACCTACGTCGATGGCGGCTGGCCATCCTTCACCTGCGATCCGGCCTATGGCGGCCAGGGGTTGCCCGATGTACTCAACATGCCGCTGATGGAAATGGTGTGCTCGGCGAATCTGGCGTTTGGATTAACGCCGGGACTTTCGCACGGCGCTTACAACGCCATCATGCTGCACGCTAATGACGAGATTAAAAAGAAATATTTGCCGAAGATGGTCTCAGGTCTTTGGTCGGGCGTGATGTGTCTCACCGAACCGCAAGCCGGAACGGATCTGGGCCTCATCCGCACCAAGGCAACGCCAAATTCCGATGGTTCCTATTCGCTCGAAGGGAATAAGATTTTTATCTCCAGCGGCGAACATGAGCTCACCGAAAATATCGTGCATCTCATCTTAGCGCGCCTGCCCGATGCTCCTGCCGGAACCAAAGGCATCAGCCTTTTCATCGCCAGCAAATATGACATCAATCCCGATGGTAGCGTCGGTAAGCCAAGCGGCATACGCTGCGACGGCATCGAACACAAAATGGGCATCCACGCCTCGCCCACCTGCCAGATTTCCTTCAACGGCTGCAAAGCCTGGCTCGTCGGCGAACCCCACAAGGGCATGCGCGCCATGTTCACCATGATGAATGCGGCACGGCTTTATGTCGGAGTGCAGGGCCTCGGCATCGCTGAAGTCGCGTACCAGAATGCGCTCGCTTACGCCAAAGAGCGTCTGCAATCCCGCGCTATCACCGGCGCCAAATTTCCCGACAAGCCAGCTGACCCGATTGTCGTTCATCCCGACGTGCGCCGCATGCTGCTGACGCAGCGCGCCTTTACCGAAGGTTGCCGCGCGCTGGCGCTGGAAATGGCGCTCAAAGGTGACCTCGCTCATCGCCACACCGACCCGACCGTCAAACAGGAATGCGACGATTTCGTACAACTATGCACACCGATTGTAAAATCCTATCTGACCGACGGCGGTTTCGAAATGGCCTCGCTTGCCATGCAGATTTTCGGCGGCTACGGCTATATCGGCGAATATGGCGTCGAGCAATATGTCCGTGACGCACGCATCACCATGATTTACGAAGGCACCAACGGCATCCAGGCGCTCGACCTTGTCGGCCGCAAATTGCCGGTCGGAACTGGCCGCTATTTACGTTCGTTCTTCCATCCCGTCGATGCCTTTATCACCAAGCACCGCGACAATCCCGCCATGGCCGAATTCACCAAGCCGCTCTATGTGCACTTAAGTTACCTGCAAAAAGCGACGCTGTGGATCGCCATGCAGGGCCTCGCCAATCCCGACGATGCAGCCGGCGGCGCGGTTGAATACCAGAAGTTATTCGCGCATGTTCTGCTGGCCTATGTCTGGGCGCGGCAGGCGGTCGTTGCTTTGGAAAAGATCAACGGTTCCGAAAAAGAATTCTATCAGGCGAAACTGGATACGGCGCGTTTCTACATGCAAAAAATCCTGCCCAATACTATCTCGCTGCTTGCCTCGATCACCTCAGGAAGCAAAACTCTGATGGCTGCTAATTTGTAGATAAATCAATATATTATAATTCATCTCCCGGTAAATCTTAACAGAACTGTCACACTGAATCAGCCCATTATATGGTACTCTGGATAACTATAATCAGTGACGGGGTGTTTTATGGCCGATCTGGATATTAAAAAAATACATGCCGCGTTCAAGGATGCTGTGGATAGCATAGGCGACAGCAAACAAAAGAGCCCTTTCGAAGGGCCGTCTGTATTGGATCAGCTTGAGCAGCCGAAAGCGATACAAGAAATAGAGGAAAAAATAAAAACAATAGATGCTCAGGAAACTACCGCCAGAAAAAACCGCGAGAAACAACATCGCGATGCTCTCACCGATCTAGATAAAAAAACCAGTACGATGCGACCAAAAGCGGCCACGGCATTACGGGATCGTTTTGATAAATTAGAGAACGAGAAAGGTAAGGCATTACAGACAACTCTCCGTTCACTGGAGAAAGATAAAAAAAGGGGAAAGGAAGAAGAGACAGAGACCCAGAAAGAAACAGATAAGGAAATAAAGCCGGTCAAGGATCTAGTCATCGCAGCTCGCGATGCCGCTGAAAAAATACGCGATGTGACCGATGAAACGTCGGGCAAAGAAATTAACCGACAAGAGCTTAATAATAATTTGTCGATTTTCTATATTAGTCTCGGTAACGCCATAAAAACCATAGATACTGCAAAGGAACCCGATAAATCTACACTACACGACTATAAAGAGCCTCTTCTTAAACTTCTGGAAAAAACCAACGATGTGAATCCGAACGAGAACAAGGAAAAAATACGCAGTTTTATCACGAGAGAGAAAGACAAAAAAGAAGCATCCCCAACGCAATCATCCGAAAGTCATACACCATCATCAGCGCAAAATTCCGGTGGTCACACTCCTGCCCGGCAGGGTGCTCTTCACAATCAAGCTATTAGTGATGTTGTTAAAGAGTTTAAGAGCATGTATCCACAGCCAGGCGATCCTGTTGTGCTGGGCACATCGCGCAAACATTTTATCAATGATCTTACAAAATCAACAAATCCGGATTTCCAAGACCACTTTCTGCAAGTCAAAAACAAATTTGAGGAAATCGTAAAAGCGGAAAAAAAGGGGACAAAAATATCTGCCGATGATTTGAAAGCATTTGATAATGCTGTAGAGCAAATAATCACGGAAACCAACAATATTCCCGACACAAAGGAAGCCCATGAAGGAAGGACGAAACTTCCAACACAACTGAAAGCAATCCAGACAAAGATTCATGACATTAATAATAGCATGGGCCAAACCTCGTCTATAACCGAACCTTCGCAAAGACAGAATGACCGCAAACAGGCGGTTGAATCACTCAAACTATTTACTCTAATAGATAATCCAAAAAATCCCGGCGATGTTTTAGTGAAGCAATTTATCTATGATCACAAAGACCTCGCGAAAAATTTCACCGATGCTAAAAAAATTGCCGAAGAAATTATAGAAAACGAAAAGCTTGGCAAGAGCACCCCTGCCGATGATGTGAAAAAGCTTCACGAAGCAATGAAGGAGGCAATCGAAAAATCCCACGATATCAATCAAAAAATAGGTAAGGGCGAGGACTGGATATATCTTAATGGATCACAACTTCTGCCGCGTTATTTGAACGCTATCGAAGACAAACTCCAGAAGGTTCCTGACCTGAGTGACCAAACCTCAAGTAACAAAACCTCATCCGTGACAGAGCCTTCAAAAAAACAACTATATGCGGTACAGGAAGCTGACCCCTCCCATTATGGGCAACTCTCTCCTACTACGCTGACGGCACAAACCAGATATTCCGGTCCTAACATTCCCGGCAATGGCGGTTGGACCAAGGCATAAGCACATAGTGTAGTCGACAGTCGCCAGCCGTTAGTTTAGTGTCATCCCTAGGACTAACGACTGGCTGACGGCTGATGCTTCCTGAATTCCTATTCGTTCTTTTTTCCGGCTTTGTTTTTGGTAGCTTTGTCACGCTGGCAAGCTGGCGGCTGCCGCTGGGAGAAGACATTGTCGTCAAACCGTCGCGCTGCCCACAATGCGAAGCAAGGTTAGGCTTCCGTGATTTATGGCCGGTATTATCATGGTTCACGAGCAGCGGGAAATGCCGCCATTGCCATGCCAAAATTTCTGCGCGTTACCCATTGATTGAAATCGCCACGGCCGCGTTGTTCCTGCTGGTTTACGCACGTTATGGGCTTACGTTTCCCGGCATTCTGCTCGCGCTCATGGGCGTGGCACTGCTCATCATGATCGTCGTCGACCTCGAACATTATTTGATTCCCGACCAGATCCACTGGGTGCTTTTGGTACTGGGACTTACCTACCATTTTACCATCGGCACGAAACCGGAGACGATAGTCGGCGGATTTCTGCTCGGCAGCGCTATCGGTCTTACGCTGCATCATGGTTATCGCTGGCTTAGAAAAAAAGAAGGACTGGGTTATGGCGATGTAAAGTTCCTCGCCGTCTCCGGATTGTGGCTGGGCGTCATGCCCATCGTACCGTTTTTATTTTTCTCAGGCCTGATCGGAACCATTTTCGGCCTGCTCTGGCGCGCCATCGGCAAGGGCCCTATTTTCCCCTTCGGTCCAGCATTAGCAGTCTCGTTGTTCCTATGCGTGGTCTATCCGGAATTTCCTAACCTATTCTGGCATATAGGTGATTTCATTAAATAACACATTATATTTTTGTGTAAATAATAAATTCACATTATATTTGTTGAAATATTGCCCATTGCCATTATAAGATTGTTAAATAACCTTTTCCGTGCGAAACCCATGACCGATATCAAATTCTCAAAACAGGAAACCATCAAACGCGAAAGCCACTATTTAAAAGGCGACATCGCGCAGGAAATGGCCGACCAGTCGACGCCGGAAGTGTCGGACGCGACCTATGAGCTGCTCAAATTCCACGGCAGCTATTTCGGCTATGACCGCGACACCGCCACCCAGCGCAAGCAACATGGCTTGGATAAAGAATGGGAGTTCATGGTGCGCATGAAATGCCCCGGCGGCCAATTGACCGCCGCGCAATATGTCGCGCTCGATGCTTTGAGCGAAAAATACGCCAACGGGAGTCTCCGCATCACCACACGCGAAACATTCCAGTTCCACTGCATCAAAAAAGTCGGCATGAAGCCGCTGATTCATGACATCAATAGCCTGCTGCTCTCGACGCTCGGCGGTTGCGGCGACATCACACGCAACATCATCACCTGCCCGGCGCCGATCAAGGACGGCGAACACGCCAAACTCGAAGCCGATGCGTTTCTGCTCGCCAGGCACTGCGCGCCAAAAACATCCGCCTATTACGAAATATGGATGGATGGCGAAGTGGTGCATGATTATCCGTTCCTGCCTGAGCCTGCGACCGGCAGCGATCCCGAACCGCTCTACGGCGCGAGTTATATGCCGCGTAAATTCAAGATCGCCATCGGCGCACCGGATGATAACTGCATGGATGCGCTGTGCAACGATCTGGCGATTTTATCGCTGTTTGAGAATCACGAAAAGCATCTTGGCTATAATTTCGCGCTCGGCGGTGGACTCGGCATGAACCACAACCAGCCGAAAACCTATCCCTACCTCGCCAAACCCGTCATGTATGTGCCGCCCGACATGCTGATCCCCGCGACCGAAGCGGTGATTAAACTGCAGCGCGATTATGGCGACCGCAACGACCGCAAGCATGCGCGCCTTAAATATCTCGTGGCGGAAAAAGGCGTGCCATGGATTAAAACCGAGCTTGAAAAATATATCGGCCGCACGATGGAAGACCCGCGCCCGCAGCCGACCTTTGCCGTGGTTGACCACACCGGCTGGAATGACCAGCTCGACGGCAAATGGTTTTTGGGCGTGCCGGTACCGAGCGGACGCATCGCAGGAAACATCCGCGAAGGCCTGCGCGAAGTAATTTTGGAATATGGCATGGACCTGCGCCTCACCGCCGACCAGAATATACTGCTGTGCGACATTGAAGCACCCGAAAAAGGCGCCATTGAGCAAATACTGCGCAAGCACGGCATCAAGCTTAAGGAAGATATGACGCCGATGGAAAAGAATTTCATCGCCTGCGTCGCGCTGCCGACCTGCGGCAAAGCGCTCTCCGAAGCCGAGCGCGTCGCCTCGCCGCTCATTAGCGAAATCGATGCGGTAATGCGCAAACACGGCGTGCAGGACGAAAATATTGCCATCCGCATTGCCGGTTGTCCGAACGGATGCCCGCGCCCGTATGTCGGCGATATCGGCATCGTTGGTCGCACGCCTGAGCATTATTCGCTCTATATCGGCGGCGATTTCGAAGGCACGCGACTTAATGAAAAAATCTTCGACAAAATCCCCTATGCCGAATTGCCAAAAACGCTCGATCCGATGTTCGCCCTCTGGCATGAGAAGCGCCAATCCGGCGAAGGTTTCGGCGATTTCTGCGCGCGCTACGGCATCGATGCGGTAAAAAAAGCGGCGGTTGCGGCGTTGGGCAAGGAATTTTGAGCCATGTTCCCGATTGCCCTCGATTTAACGCGCATACCCATTTTGCTCACCGGCAGCGGTGAATTGCTGGAAAAACGCCGCCGCCAACTTGAAGAATATGGTGCTACGAAATTCGTAGAAAACATTGAACAGGCCGCCGTTGTCATGGTCGCAGGCCTGCCGCGCGAGCAGGCAGCGGCAATCGTCGAGCAGGCGCACGCGCTCGGCAAACTCGTCAATGTCGAAGACATCAATGACCTCTGCGATTTTTATTTCACCGCCAACATCAAACGCGGCGACCTCATCATCGCCGTCTCGACCAGCGGCGCTTCGCCAACGCTGGCGCGCAAAATCCGCGACCGCATTGCAGGAGAGTTCGGCGAAGAATGGGCCGCACGCTTAAGTGAAATCCTGCTATTGCGTAAAGGTTGGAAAGCCGAAGGCAAAGGCATGAAAGAAGTGGTGGAACACAGCGAGCGCCACATCGCGGAAAAGAAATGGCTGGCGTCATGACTACGCAGGTTTCGCTTTCGCGTCTGGAAATGTTCCATGGAAACCTCGACGCATTGCCGCTGCTGCGGGCCATGATTCTCGATGAATTCAAAGGCGCCATCGCGCTTATTTCCTCTTTCGGTGCCGATGCGGCATTGCTGCTTGCAATGGTCGCAGAGGTCGATCGGGCTACGCCGGTATTGTTTTTAGAAACCGGAAAACATTTTCCAGAAACGCTGGATTATACGCGCTTGCTTACCAAACATTTGGGGCTGACACAGGTGCATTGGCTTACGCCCGATCCGGACCTGCTAAACCGCACCGACCCGAAAGGCAATTTATGGAGCACGCAGCCCAATCGCTGCTGCTGGCTGCGCAAGGTTGAGCCGCTGGACCGTGCCGTGGAAAAGCTGGGCATCAAAGCCCTCATCACCGGCCGCAAACGTTATCAGACGCCAGAACGCGCCCAGATGCAGACGATCGAACTGGATGATAAAGGCATTTTCCGCATCAACCCATTGGCATTCTGGAATAAAGAGCGCCAGAAATTGGAAACGGCGGCCCGTCATTTACCCTTGCATCCACTGATGGCAAAAGGCTATCTCTCTATCGGCTGTGCGCCGTGCACGGCGCCGGTCGCCGCTGGGGAAGACGAACGCGCCGGCAGATGGGCGCATACGATTGGCCTCGACGAAGATAAAAAAACCGAATGCGGCATTCATTTACCGGCAGCAGAAGTATCGAACTGGAGCGTGTAATGGATCATTTGGACCAACTCGAAGCGCAAAGCATTTTCATCTTCCGCGAGGCGTTTCACGCTATCGACAAGATCGCGATGCTGTGGTCGTTCGGCAAGGATTCAAACGTCATGATCCATCTGGCGCGCAAAGCGTTCTTCGGCCGCATCCCTTTCCCGCTGATTCATTGCGACACCGAGCTGGAAATGAACGAGGTTTATGAATTCCGCGACACCTACGTCAAAGAATGGGGCATCAATCTCATCAGCCATCTCTGCCCACCGATTGAAGCCACCGACGCAACGCTGCCGCATGCGGCACGCGTGGCAGCGCGCAAAACGCTGGGCCTCAAGGAAGTCACGCAGAAATACGACTTCACTGGTATCATCGCCGGTATCCGCCGCGACGAAGAAGCAACGCGTGCCAAGGAACGTGTGTTTTCACCGCGCGATACCGAAGGCGCCTGGGACGTCAAGGAACAACCGCCGGAATTCTGGGATCAGTTCAAAACCGATTTCGCGCCCGGCACCAGCATCCGTATCCATCCTCTGCTGCACTGGACGGAACTGGATATCTGGAATTACATCAAACGCGAGAATATTCCCGTCGTGCCGCTTTATTTCGCGCGCGAATATCACCAGCTCGACGGTCGCAACTTTGAAGGAAAAATGATGCGTTTCCGCTCACTCGGCGAGAAAGGCATCACCTGGCCGATTGAAAGTTCCGCCGCGACGCTCGATGCCATCATCGCCGAACTGAAGGTGACGAAAGTGTCGGAGCGCTCTGGCCGGCCGATGGGCGCCGATGAGGATGAGTCGAGCTTTGAGCGACTGCGAGCAGACGGATACATGTGATGGCGCAGGATAAAAAACATCAACTCAAACTTGTCATCGTAGGCCATGTCGATCACGGCAAATCGACGCTGGTCGGGCGCTTGCTGCACGACACGCATTCGCTGCCCGATGGAAAATTCGAGGCGATTCAGGCCAGTTGCAAAAAGCGCGGCATGCCGTTCGAATGGTCGTTCCTGATGGACGCGCTGCAAACCGAACGCGATCAGGGCATCACCATCGACACGACACAAATTTGGCTCAAGACCGCGCACCGCGACATCGTCATCATCGACGCACCGGGGCATAAGGAATTCCTGAAGAACATGATCACCGGCGCGGCGCAGGCCGATGCGGCGCTGCTCATCATCGACGCTTTTGAAGGCATCCGCGAGCAAAGCAAACGCCACGGTTACCTGCTCCATCTGCTCGGCGTGCGGCAGATTGCCGTGCTCGTCAACAAGATGGATATGGTGAAATACGACGAGAAAATTTTCCGCGCCATCGAGCGTGACTACACGGCGTATTTGAAAAGCGTCGGCGTCGAGCCAACCTGCTTCATCCCCATTTCAGCACGCGAAGGCGACGGCATTGCCCAGGCATCAGCACACATGAAATGGTATAAGGGCGCAAGCGTCATAGAGTCGCTCGACCATTTCAGCGTCGCCGCATCCGATGAACGCCTGCCGCTGCGTTTACCTGTGCAGGACGTCTATAAATTCGACGAGCGGCGCATCATCGCCGGACGCATCGAAAGCGGAAACTTGAAGGTCGGCGATACATTGTTATTTTCTCCAACCAACACACAAGCCAAAGTCGCCAGCATCGAAGCATGGCCGAAAAAAGAAAAAGTCGCGCATGCTTATGCCGGGCAGTCCATCGGTATCACGCTCGATGACCAGATTTTCGTCGAGCGCGGTAACATCGCAAGCCATGCACAACATGCGCCGCTGATTACCAACCAGTTCCGCGCCCGCCTGTTCTGGCTGGGGAAAAAACCGCTGGAAGCCGGGCAACGTTATAAAATCAAGATCGCCACCACGGAAATCTTAGCCGAGGTAAAAACCATTGAGCACGTCATCAACGCGAGTACGCTAGCGCAGGTCAAAGCCACGAGCGTCGAGCGCGGCAACGTCGCTGAAGTGATCTGGCGCACACGCGGCGTCGTATCGGTCGATGATTTCGCCGCCAATCCGCGCCTGGGCCGCTTCGTCATCGTGCAAGATTATGATGTGGCCGGCGGCGGTATCATCAGCACAGAAGGATTCTTCGACCAGCGCGCCAGCGCCCGCCCACAGGTCAAATCGCAGAATATTATCGGCGTCGATTTCGGCGTAAGCCCGGAACAACGGGCGCTGATAAACGGCCATTTCGGCGGCATCTTATGGTTCACTGGCCTCTCCGGCTCCGGCAAATCAACGTTAGCCAAGCTGCTGCAGAAACGCCTGTTCGACAAGGGCTATCATGTCTTTGCGCTCGACGGTGACAATATCCGCAAAGGTTTGAACCGCGACCTCGGCTTCTCGCCGCAGGACCGTAGCGAAAACGTCCGCCGCGTCGGCGAAGTAGCGGCGCTGATGGCACAGGCGGGAACCATCGTCATCAGCTCATTCATCTCGCCCTACCGCGAAGACCGCAGGCGCGTGCGCGCCATCGCGCCAGATATGTTCCATAATATTTATATCAAGGCGTCGCTTGAAACGTGCGAAAAGCGCGACAGCAAAGGCCTGTACAAACAGGCGCGCGAAGGCAAAATCCCCGAATTCACCGGCATCAGCGCGCCTTATGAAGAACCAGAAAATCCCGACCTCGTCATCGATACTGAAACGACAAACATTGATGACTCCATCGAGCAACTCGTCGCCTATGTCGAGCATCATTTCGTAAAACCGGTCAAGAGCCTAGAGATGGATGTGACGGATTACAGAGGAACGGGCATATAAATGGCGGGCAATTTCGGATTCGGAATCACCTTTGAAGAGCTATACCAGCACGACGGGCTGGTTAAGCTCGATGCTGCTTTTGTTGAGGAATTAAAAGTCGCCGACGTCGCATTGTATAATCGTTTCATGGCCGCGCGCGCCGATTATGCGGCGCTTCCTGCCAAAGATCATTCCGAGTTATTGCTCAACCTCGCGCCGCATGTCGAGGATTTCATCGGGACATTATTCGGCATCGAAAAAGAAATTTTGGCGCTGGCAGAAAAACATAATGAATTAGCGCCGCTTTATGCCTGCAAACGTCTGTTCGTGCAGCGCCGCGCTGCTAAGGCTTTGACGCCGGAAGAAGCAAATCGTGTCAGCGGCGAGGCTTTACTTTCTATGCTCCCGCTGCCTCATGCTGAAGGAGTGATATTTGAATTGGTGTTCGCCAAAGTCGTCATGGGCTGGCTGGAAAAAGAAGAGCAGAATAAATCACTGCTCGAACTCGCCGCGCGCTATGCCGCGTGGGCGCTTTACTCCGACGCGGGACGAAAAAAACACGGGAGCGGCTTGCTGTTCAAGCAGCCAAGAAAACTTGACCCGTTACATTTGGTTGCGGTCGAAACGGAAACGCGCGATGGCGTTCAGATGTTGTGCCTACCCAAACATCATTTGCGCGCGCGCGACGGATTCAAACTCACTGACGATGGCGGTACGCTGACGCAGGCGCTCGATGCCGCGCATTACTGCATTTTCTGCCACAACCAGGGCAAGGACTCCTGCTCGAAGGGCATGAAAGAAAAAACCGGAGAATTTAAAAAGAATTCGCTCGGCATTACTCTCGCCGGTTGTCCGCTCGAAGAAAAAATCTCCGAGATGAACCAACTGAAATCCGAGGGCGTTCCCGTCGGCGCGCTCGCCATGGTCGCCGTCGATAACCCAATGTGCGCCGGCACAGGGCACCGCATCTGTAACGACTGCATGAAGTCGTGCATCTACCAAAAGCAAGAGCCGGTCAACATCCCGCACGTCGAGACGCACGTCTTAAAAGACGTACTCGCCCTGCCCTATGGTTTTGAAATTTACGGCCTGCTCACGCGTTGGAACCCGCTTAATCTCGAACGCCCGCTGCCCAAACCCGATAGCGGCCGCAATATATTGGTCGCGGGTCTTGGGCCAGCAGGCTATACGCTTTCGCATCATTTACTCAATGATGGTCATACGATTGTTGGCGTCGATGGCCTTAAAATCGAACCGGTAGCGGAAACGTTATCCGGCGTGACAGCGCTGGGTGAGCGCGTTCCATTCCAACCGATCAAAGACATCAACGAACTATACGAATCGCTTGATGAGCGCACGCTGGCGGGATTCGGCGGCGTCGCTGAATACGGCATCACCGTACGCTGGGACAAAAATTATCTCAAAATCATCCGCCTGCTGCTTGAGCGCCGCGCGCAATTTTCCATGATCGGTGGCGTGCGCTTCGGCTCATCGCTCACCTATGACAACGCTTTCTCGCTCGGCTTTGACCATATCGCTCTGTGCATGGGCGCGGGCAAACCAACGCTCGTCGATATGCCCAACGGCCTTGCGCGCGGCGTGCGAACCGCATCGGATTTCCTGATGGCATTGCAGCTCACGGGCGCCGCCAAAAAAGATTCGATTACCAATTTGCAGCTACGCTTGCCGGTCGTCGTCATCGGCGGGGGCCTGACTGCCATCGACACGGCAACGGAATCGCTTGCTTATTATCCGGTGCAGGTAGAAAAATTCCTCTCCCGCTATGAAGCACTGGTCGCCGAGCGCGGTGAAAAAACCGTGCGTGCCGGCTGGAGCGATGAAGACACCATTATCGCCGAAGAATTTATTGCCCATGCGCGCGCCATCCGTGCTGAAAAGAAAAAACCAAATCCCGATGTATGGTCGTTGCTTGATAGATGGGGTGGCGTTAAAATCATCTACCGCAAGCGACTCATCGACGCACCGAGCTACCGGCTTAACCACGAAGAAGTCGAAAAAGCGTTTGAGGAAGGCATCTTTTTCTCGGAACTCTTCGAACCCGCCTCCGTCGAGGTGGACAAATTTGGCCACGCCAGCGCCATCACGCTCAAAAAAGCTGGATCGGACGAGCGCATCACCCTTCCCGCCCGCGCCATATTAATCGCCGCCGGCACCAACCCCAACACTGTCTTGCAACGCGAAGACCCCGATCATTTCACGCTCGATGGCAAATATTTTCAGGCCGTTGATGACGAGGGAAAACCGATAAAACCGCAGGCCGTCGCCAAGCCCGATGTGCCGCGCGTGCTGATGTCGGTCGACCAAGGCCGCGCTGTAAGCTTCTTCGGTGATTTGCATCCCTCGTTCGCCGGCAACGTGGTGAAAGCCATGGGCAGCGCCAAGCAAGGCTATAAGGTAGTGACGAAGGTGCTGGAGAAAAGGGGTCAGGATTCAGAATTCAGGATTCAGGGATTTTTGCAGCATATCAATAAACAACTTCGCGCTACGGTACATGAAGTGAAAAGGCTCACTCCTACCATTGTCGAAGTGATAATTCATGCTCCGCTTGCCGCAAAACAGTTTGAACCAGGACAATTTTATCGGTTACAGAATTTTGAAATGAATGCGTTAAAAATTCAGAAAAATTCCCTGAATCCTGAATCCCGAATTCTGACCACTACGCTGGCCATGGAAGGCCTGGCCATGACCGGTGCCTGGGTCGATAAAGACAAAGGATTGATCTCGGTGATCGTGCTCGAAATGGGCGGATCGTCGGATTTATGCGCGTACCTCAAGCCGGGCGAACCGGTGGTGCTGATGGGGCCGACGGGCACACCGACTGAAATTCCCGCCGATGAAACGCTGCTGCTCGCTGGTGGCGGATTGGGCAACGCCGTGCTGTTTTCCATCGGCAAGGCAGCGCGCGCAAAGGGGTCGAAGGTGCTCTATTTCGCCGCGTATCGAAAAGCCATCGACCGTTATCACACACAAGATATCGAGCAGGCCGCTGATCAGGTGATCTGGTGCTGCGACGAAACGTTGCTTTCCGCCAATCGCCCGCAAGATTTAAGTTTCCATGGCAATATCGTCGAGGCGATGTTGGCCTATGCGACAGGCAAGCTGACTGCCGATAATAAGCAATTCGCTGCTGTCTCCCACCTCATCGCCATCGGCTCCGACGGCATGATGGCAGCCGTAGCGGCGGCGCGCCACAGCGTGCTTAAGCCATATTTAAACCCGAAACATACCGCCATCGGCAGCATCAACTCGCCGATGCAATGCATGATGAAAGAAATCTGCGCGCAATGCCTGCAAAAACACGTCGATCCGGTGACGGGCAAGGAAAGCTATGTCTATTCCTGCCAGAACCAGGACCAGTTGCTTGATGCCGTATCGTTCCCGCATCTCAAGCAGCGGCTTAAACAGAATTCCGTACAGGAAAAACTGACGGCGCAGTGGATCGATGCCTGCTTAAAACACCTGCAACTGCGCAAAAACGTGGCGTAATTATTCCTTGGTCATTAATTTAAGCGTACTGGCGGCTTCAATACCGGAGGCGACGGGCAGGATTTTAAGCCGGATATAAATCGGGCGGATGAGGTCGCGCAGGCGCGGCAATAAAGCGCAGAACAAAGCCGCGGAAAAAAGGCAGGCCGATCCGTTGATCATCAGCGCCGGGACAATGCCGAGCCGAGCCGTCAGCCAGCCGGTAAGCAGGCTTCCCAGCGGCGCCATGCCGAGGAAACTCATGGTATAAAAACTCATCACACGTCCGCGCTTGTCATCATCGACGATGGTTTGCAGCAGCGTATTGCTGACGGCCATCTGCACCATCATGCCAAACCCGACTACGCCCAGCGCTACCATAGCCACCCACAATTGCGTCGTGTGCGCAAAGGCCACCAGCCCAACGCCCATCAGCGCGAGGCCAATCCATATCCATTTGCCCAAACCGACAACGCTGGACCGCGCCGCCAGAAACACGGCGGCAGCTAGCGCGCCAAGCCCGGTAGCGGCGCTTAAATAGCCGAGCGTGCGGGCACTGCCGTGCAGACTGTGGGTGGCAAATTCGGGCAACAGCACATTATAAGAACTGCCAGCGACGCTGGTGACACACACGGAAAGCAAAATGATGCGGATGGGAGCAAAGCCGAACGCATAGGAAAATCCTTCCATCACGCCTTCGTGCAGTTTTTTGCGATGGCGTGGCAGCTCGCGGAGCTTAAGCTTCATGGCTAGTAACGCTATCAGCACGGCGACGTAACTCAGACCATTGATGAGAAAGCAGATGCCGGCGCTGGTTTCAGCGAGCAGCAATCCGGCTACGGACGGGCCGAGCAGCCTTGCTCCGTTTACTATCGACGAATTGAGCGCGACAGCATTGCCCAAGTCCTGTTTGTTGGTCACCATTTCGGTTAAAAAAGCCTGCCGTCCGGTCATATCGAAGGCGGTGACAACGCCGAGGAACAGTGCCAGCGGCCATATCTGCCAGACAGCAATCGTCCCACTCATGTCGAGGAAAGCAAGCAAAAACGCCTGCAGCATGGCCAAGGTCTGCGTCAAAAGCAGCAAGCGATGGCGGTTCCAGCGGTCGATTAGTACGCCTGCCACCGGCGACAAGAATAAGGCGGGAATCTGCCCGCAAAACAGCACCAGCCCGAGCTGAAATGAGGAGTTAGTCAGCTGGAACACCAGCCACGACATGGCGATCTGCTGCATCCATGTCCCGATCAACGAAATGCTCTGGCCGAGGAAAAACAGCCGGAAATTGCGGTGGGATAGCGAACGGAGCAGGGATTTAAGCTTCATGACGGATTTTCCAAAGGATCACCCCTTATTGTATACCATATAGAGATTAAATTATTATTTGATTTTACCCGCCCGCCGCCTATGCTGCGCGGGCTTTTTTAAACGGACAGGTGGCCGAGTGGCTGAAGGCGTCGGTCTCGAAAACCGATATACCGGCAACGGTATCGTGGGTTCGAATCCCACCCTGTCCGCCAATCTTTTTGTTAACTGCGAGACCGATTTCTCACTGAACCTTATAGTAGAAAATGAGGCTTTATAGGTTGTAATTGACTATGGGGGATAGTGATTGCATAGCGTATACAGCTTGTATTCTAAGGGAGAAGGACAAATGGGCAAGGTTAAGGTCGCGGGTTTTTCAGTATCGGTAGATGGCTTCGGTGCCGGTCCGGAACAGAGTTTGCAGGATCCGCTCGGCAAGCGTGGAAAAGAACTACATCAATGGTTCTTCGACACACGCTTCTTTTACGAGATGACGGGGCGGCAGGGTGGCGCTACCGACACCATCGACCAGACTTATGCGCAGCGGGCAATGAAAGGATTCGGTGCATTTATTTTGGGCCGCAATATGTACAGCCCGATTCGTGGCATCTGGGACGGTACTGACTGGAAGGGCTGGTGGGGCGACAATCCCCCTTATCATGCACCTACCTTCATCCTCACGCACCATGCCCATCCACCGATCGAGATGGCGGGTGGGACCACTTTTATCTTCGTCACCGACGGGATCGACAGCGCGCTCGATCAAGCGAAAGCAGCAGCGGGCAACCTCGACGTCAAAATTGGCGGCGGGGTTTCGACGGTGCGGCAATATCTGCAGGCAGGATTGATCGATGAATTACATTATGCGGTAAGTCCGGTCGTGCTGGGACAGGGAGAAGCGATGTTCGCAGGCCTCGACATTCCTGGCCTGGGCTATGCTCCAGTCGAACAAGTCATGGGTGAGAAGGCATTGCATCTCGTTCTGGCCAAGAAGTGAAGAAACACGCCATATGGTAACTTTAGTAAATCTACCATGAAGAGAATGAGAAACGAGTTCGCAGCAGACTACGCCCACCGCCATTGTCTCGATTAGGATGACTTAGAATGCGTTAAGAACGGGGGGCGAGTTTTTTGCGCAGCTGTTCTTCACGAGCAGCAATCTCCGGTGCGACGGCATCACCGAAGTCCTCCAATTCATAGAAGGGGCGAATGTCGATGTCGGAGTCCTTCAGCATCGGATTGGGGGCACGCTTGACCCATTCGATGGCTTCTTCCATCGATTTCACCTGCCATATCCAGAAACCGGCGATAAGTTCCTCGGTGTTCTTAAAAGGACCTTTGCTCACCGTGCGGTCCTTGCCGGAAAAATGCACACGCACGCCTTTGGAACTTGGCTGCAAACCTTCGCCAGAGAGCATGATACCGGCGTTCACCAGTTGCTCGTTAAACTTGCCCATAGCTTCGAACATCTCCGTGCTGGGCAGCGTTCCCGCCTCAGAATCCGCGGTGGCTTTGACAATGACCATGACTTTCATTTGACCCTCCTAAAAATACATATGCCTTTATGAAGAGGGTAATATAAAAGGTAAATGGGTTATTGCAAATTTTTCTGAACACCAAACCTTCGGCAGTCATATGCTGCACCTTCTTCCTCGCATTTTGTATAGGCGTGATTATTCTGTGGAGAATGGAGATTACAACTATAATTCTGCCAAGCTTTATTAGATAGTTTCCGGAATTCCCGCCTGTTGCAATTCAGCGGCGATTTGCTGGACTACCGCCGGGGTGTCGCCGGGGATACCCATATTTTCGTCAGCGATATGCTGCAACGCCTGTTGTTGCGTGCTGCTTAAATTCATTTGCTTATCTACGTAGGCAAGGAACGCCGGGAGCGGTCCGCCATCGGCGATAATGGCTTGTTCGAATGACGGGCCAGTGAGCGATGTCGGAATGATAGGAGCCGAACCGGAGCCAAGCCCGGCAAGGCTTTCGAACAGGGAACTGATCCCGTTATCCGTTCCTTGCGAGGCACCTGAGTAATTGGAATAGGTCAGCGAGTTGAGTATGCTTTCTGCGGAATCCGTACCGGCATCGCCGCTGCCGAACATGCCAAGCGCAGCGTTGCTTAAGCTAAGCGAATACGCGTCGCTAAACAAATCGTTCGAATTGGTCCCACCCTGGGTCTGCTGCAAACCGAGCTGACTGGAGAGCATCTGGCTGGCAGACAACTGCGATGCGGTTATGCCGCTCGAATAATAGGGCATCAGGGAAGATTGAATACTGGTCATAACGGCCTCCTTTTCAGGAAATAAAAGCAACATTCATGCCGAATCCAGGAATGACCCGGCATTTTCGCCTTAGCGGTGGCCGTTATTTTAATTCTTCCTTAATGATAGTAAATAAATAGTTTATTTTTTAATAATTAACCTATTGTTATTAAATAATTATATTGTTTTCTGATTTGGCATAGACATTGCGCTTGTCTCTTTGTTGACTCATTCGATAACAGTAAAGGGAGACAGTCTATGCCGCATACGTCACAGCAATTCAGCGAAGCCGGCCGCTTTGCTCCACCGTTGCAATATGCAGATTATGCCCATGCTTCCCTGCTTTTATGCAACTGGCACATCATGCGCCGGGAGCTGCTGCGGCAATGGACATTACTTACCGCCGATGATCTGGATATCGTCGGACCGGATTGCCGACGCATCGCGCGCCTCATCGCGCATAAATACGGCATTGTTCCCGATGTGATGGAGAATTACCTGCGCAATTTCGAGCGGACGCTGCCGCTGTTATGACGCTTTATTGTAGGTCAGCTTCAGGAAAATATCCTCAAGGTCGGCTTCGCGCGTCGTGAGATCGGCAATAGCGATGCCCGCCGACTGCACGGCAATCAGGATATCGCCGATAGTGTCCTTGCTCGGCTTGTAGCTGATGGCGAGCTTGCCTTCGGCGGTAAGCTCACTCGACCAGCGCTGCAATGACAGCGGAACGGCAGCAAGCGGTTGCCCCGGCGTAATCACAAGCTGTTTGCTGTCGAAGCTCTTAAGCAACGTCGTTTTCTTATCGCAGGCCACCACTTCGCCATGATTGATGACGGCAATCGTATCGCACAGCTCCTCGGCTTCCTCAAGGTAATGCGTCGTGAGCAATACCGTCGTACCATTTTTATTGAGCTTTTTGACATATTCCCATAACTGCGTGCGCAACTCGACGTCAACGCCCGCCGTCGGCTCATCAAGCACCAGCACCGGCGGCGTATGTACCAGCGCTTTCGCCACCAGCAGGCGGCGGCGCATCCCGCCTGAGAGACGGCGCGAATTGATGTCAGCTTTATCAGTTAGCCCCATCGTATCGATAATCTCCTGCGTCCGGCGTTTGTCCTTGGGCACGCCGTAATATCCAGCCTGGATGTCGAGCGCCTGGCGTACGGTGAAAAACGTATCGAGTACCAGCTCCTGCGGCACGACGCCGAGCGCAAGCCTTGCCGCGCGCATGTCGCTTTCGATGTCATGGCCCATGATGCGCACATCGCCGCTCGATTTAATGACGAGGCCGGCCATGATGTTGATTATCGTCGATTTGCCGGCGCCGTTGGGCCCAAGCAGACCGAAAAACGCGCCGCGCGGAATGTCGAGGTTGATGCCTTTGAGCGCGACTTTATCCGGGCTTTTCTTGCCACCGGTGTAGGTTTTTTTTAGGTTACGGATTTCAATGGCGTTGGACATTATTTTTGCTCGTCGTACGGATTTTTATTTTTGCGAATCTTAATCCGAATCGGCACACCCGGCAAGTCGAACGCATCACGCAATGAATTGACCAGATAGCGCAAATAGGATTCAGGAATCTCCGACGTATTTGAAAATAAAATAAACGTCGGCGGCCGCGCACTTTTTTGCGTCATGTAACGGATTTTGATACGCCGCGTTTTGACCAGCGGCGGCGTATGGATTTCAAGCGCCTGCTCCAGCCAGCGGTTAAGCGCGCCGGTCGAGATTTCTTTGTTCCACAGCGCATAGGCATGGAAACATTCCTTAAACAGCTTGGGAATATTGAAACCCGTCGTCGCCGAAATCGGCACGACGGGAATACCTTTGACCTGCGGTAACACCGTCTCCAGCCGTTGGTTGATCGCCTTCAGATAAGCCGGCTTGTCAGGCACAGCGTCCCATTTATTGACGGCGAGCACCATGCAGCGCCCCTCCTGCTCGATGAGCGAGGCAATCATGTTATCCTGTTTTTCCAGCGGCTGTTCAGCATCGATAACGAGAATCACCACCTGCGCAAACTGAATCGCATGCAGCGTATCGCCCACCGCCATTTTTTCAACTTTCTCGGTGATGTTGGGTTTTTTACGCATCCCGGCGGTGTCGATGAGCTTTATCGGCGTGCCCTCGAAATCGAAGGCGACCGCGATAGCATCGCGCGTAATGCCCGCTTCCGGGCCGGTCAGAACGCGTTCCTCGCCTAAGATACGATTGATCAGCGTCGATTTTCCGACATTGGGACGACCGACAATGGCAAGCTGCAGCGGCGCGTCAAGAGCGGGTGCAGCGTCATCGTCTTTTGTTTTCTTTTTTTCAAATGGCGCCAGACGGTCATACAAATCTCCCATCCCTTCGCCATGCTCGGCGGAGATAGCAACCGGCTCGCCCAACCCGAGCGCATAGGCTTCAGCAACCGAGTTACTTGCTGTACCGCTTTCGGCTTTATTGACCACCAGAATCACTTTTTTATGCATCTTGCGCAACATGTCGGCGAAATGCCGGTCCATCGACGTGACCCCTGCCCTGCCATCCATCACCATCAGCGTCACATCGGCATCTTGTATGGCTGCCTGCGACATCGCCGTCATGCGCGCCTGCAGGCTACCGCTTTCGGCTTCTTCCAACCCAGCCGTATCGACGACACGGAATTCAAGGTCGGCGATGCGTCCCTGCCCTTCGCGCCGGTCGCGCGTTGTCCCGGCCGAGTCATCGGTCAGCGCCTGGCGCTTACCGGTCAGGCGGTTAAAAAGGGTGGACTTCCCAACATTGGGGCGGCCAACGATAGCGAGAGTAAAAGACATATGTTCACTGCAGGGAATAGAGCGTCGCATCCTGACTGACGAGGTACATCCGTCCGCCGGCGACGACCGGCGCGGTATAAATACCCTCGGCAATTTCCTTGGTCGTCGCTTTACCGTCAGCGGCATCGGCGAGCAACAACTGCCCGTTCGAACCAACGACAATCACTTTGCCGCCCACCACCACCGGTCCACGCCAATTGATCGGATCTTTTTTCTCTTTGGCATTGGCGAAATCGGCAAGCTTGGTCGCCCATTTGACGCGCCCGGTGAATTTGGCGAAGCAGACCAGCGTATTATCGCTGCTGAGCAGGAACATATAATCCCCGGCCAACCACGGCGTATTGATGGAGCCGATAGGTCGTTCCCACAGATGCCGCCCATCCGCCAGCGCGTAAACGCCGATCATGCCGCCGCCGGAAACAGCAATCACAACGCCACCATCAACAACCGGATCGCCACCGATACCGGAAAAAAGGCCTGCCTGAGTATGCTGATGCGACGACAGCGAATCGC
>Ga0206956_1017_pt1 | contig 64480 bp, 67 predicted proteins | sample Alteio_BWOrgHeat_35_FD_153252 | JGI IMG/M metagenome (GOLD analysis project Ga0206956, IMG submission 153252) | Enriched cells from forest soil in Barre Woods Harvard Forest LTER site, Petersham, Massachusetts, United States -... | ecosystem: Environmental > Terrestrial > Soil > Temperate forest >...
AACCGCCGACGTCAATGAGAAAGAGCGTTGTGCCTTCCTGGTATCCACGATGATTGATCTGGGCCATCGGCTCGGCTTTAAAAGCATCGCCGAGGGCGTTGAAACTGAGGTGCAGCGAATCGTGCTCTCCGCCATGAAATGCGACCAGTTCCAGGGGGTTGTTATTTCCAAACCCCTTCCCGCTACGGATTTCTTCAACTGGATGGGGAGCCGCCAATACGCTGCGGCGTAGGCCTTTTTCAAATTGCAAAGGCTTTATTAGCATTTAATCCTTTAGAAGCAGATTTACTTAATAAGTATTAAACTAAAGAGGACTAAAATTAACTAAATAAGGGTTATCTGAGTTGATTGGGCGGAGGCGGGAATTATGAAAGGCATCAGAAAAAAACTGGTAGTGGAAGCCCGTAACGGGAGATTGCCGTCATGATGCCGCAGACGCTCCGGGTTGACCGTGGGCTACCCGAAAACTCGGTGAAATTCGCCTGCACTATGCGCGCCAAGATTAAGCGCCGCCAACCGCTGCATATACTGCTGGTAGAGGACGACCCGAGCGACGTTATGCTCACTGAATGCGCCCTCGATGAAACCTATATTCCCCACGAACTGCATACGGTGCGTAGCGGCAACGATGCGTTGCAATATCTGCGACATGAGGAAACATTTGCCGATGCTTCTGCACCGGACGTGATTTTTCTTGATCTGAGTCTACCGCACAAGGATGGGCTCGAAGTGTTGGCTGAATTAACACAGGAAGCGTCTTTTAACCATACGCCGATCATTATTCTCACCGGCTCACAGGATTACCGGCACATTCTTACATCCTATAACCTGTGGCTGTCCGACTACCTGGCCAAGCCGTGCAGCCCAGAGAAACTGCTTGAAGCATTTGGCAAGCTGCATTCGCCCTAACAAGGAGTATCTCCTCAGGAATGTATCCAACAGTGTCCATCGATGACATCTTAAGCGGTACCGCTCCAAAGTCAGCGGATTAAGATTGAGAGCTGGCTTTAGAAAATTGTTAGATCGATCTTCTCCCAAGCTATGTTTAAAGGAACTGCCGTCAAAGAAGCTGTCTAGGATTATTAGGTAAGCGACAAAATTTGTGGGTGAAATTGCGGGTGAAATTAAAGTTCACTTTTGATTTATTTTTTATAAGATAGCTGCTTAGTTATTCATTATGAATCCTGGCGCCCGCCAGATTTTCAAAGACAAATCCACTTTGAGGAGAACCAAATGACCGACATTCGCCGTATTGAACCTGGAGCACGCATGAGCGAGGCAGTCATCCATGGCAATAAAATCTATACCTGTGGTATTGTAGCTGATGCTGCGATGGGGAAGTCCGTTTTTGAGCAGACGAAAGATATCCTCGAACAGATTGACGGTATCCTGGCGAAGGCCGGAAGTGACAAGACGCGCATTCTCAAAGCCAATATCTGGCTTAGCGACATAAAAACATTCGACCAGATGAATAAAGCGTGGGACGCATGGGCAGTAGCGGGCAAAACGCCGGCGCGCGCGACGGTAGAGGCGAAACTTGCTGGCGCTGGCTGGGATGTGGAAATCATGATCGAGGCGGCGTGTTAATACGCGGCCGACATTACGGCAGTTGTTAAGCAAACTGGCTGTATCATTTTTACATCTCTTTCGAATTTTTGGTGCGTCGCAGGCGAATGTGAATAGCGTAAATTTGCCTGCGAAGTCAAATCGCACTAAATAAAAGCCATGAAAAAGTCCGTCGTCATCGGTGCGATTTTATTCAGCGTTGCCCTAAACTCTGCATGGGCGGCAAGTCCGCAGGCGTGCGATCCTTATAAAGATTATTCCTGTCTTGATAATTATCTCGGCGATGATTTCTTCTCGCGCCTTTCTAATTATTACTCGCTTGAAATGGGACATGCCACCGCGCCCGCTGATCCGAATGCGCCCGTGGCAAGCCGTGCTGGCTGGCCAACGACACCTGAATCAACACCGCCGATGCCGTTTACTGAATGGCCTTACGGCGCAGCCACCTCTCTGGGTGTAAGCCATCCTAACTCGGTGGACAGCCCGTTTATGACCGCTATCGCCAATACCGGGAGTGGAAAATGGCTGCAGGATAATCATATTCAGATTTATGGGTGGATCGATCCTGGTTTCAACTTGAGCACCAATACGGAGAAGCGGGGCGGCAATGCTCCCATGGCGTATATGTATACGCCCAATACGGCGGAGTTGGACCAGACCGTTTTATATATCGAGCGCGTACCCGATACGGTGCAGACCGACCATATCGATTGGGGCTTTCGGGTATCCGGCATATACGGCGAAAACTACCGCTATACGACGGCCTACGGCATCGCCAGTTACCAGCTCCTGAAAGACAACAATATCAACGGTTATGACTTCCCGATGGAATACGGCGAAGTTTATATTCCGAATGTCAGCGAAGGGCTGCTGGTGCGTGTCGGGCGTTATATTTCCATTCCCGACATCGAAGCGCAGCTCGCGCCCAACAACTACATGTATTCGCATTCAATGACCTATAGCTTCGACAACTACACCAATGAAGGCGTGGTGGCGAGCCTTGCTGTTACCAAGCAACTCATGCTGCAAGCAGGTGTAGTAATCGGCACCGAAGCCGCCGCCTGGCACTGGGGTGAATCGGCTACCAACCCCGACCCCGGCAATCCGCTTTATCCGGGCCGGCATTTCCCCGTCGATCCCGGCGCCCAGCCTTCATTAGTCGCCTGCGTGCGCTATACCTGGAACGATGGCAAGGATGATATTTATCCGTGCGCGGACGGCATCAACAGCGGCAATTGGGGTTATAATAACCTGCAATGGTACGGCACCACCTATTACCACAAATTCAACGACCAGTGGCATCTCTCCTATGAAATCTATGATTTACACCAGAGGCACGTGCCCAACATCAACAACAGCGTTACGCAGGGTATTATTTCCGCTGGCGGGACGCCCTTTGCATCGATACCGTTCAATGCGCCCGGCACAGCGCAGTGTAATGCCGGAGATTTGACCTGTACCGCAGAGGCCATCGGCACGGTGGCTTACCTTAACTATCAGTTCTCGCCGCTCGACAATATTTCATTCCGGCCTGAATTTTATGACGACATGGAAGGACAGCGCACCGGCGTCAAAACCCGTTATGTCAATTTCGGGGTAGGCTGGCAGCACTGGCTATCGCCGCAAATCGAGTTCCGCCCTGAGATCGATTATGATCGGGCTATCGATAAGCCGGCCTTCAATGGCAATCCTACGAGAGGTATTACTCCCGACAGGCTTTATACGCTGCTCGGAGCGATGGACGTTATCTTTCACTTCTGATTTATAGCCCTCGGCCGCCTTCGCCACCGGTGCCGGCAAAGCGGTTCCAGCGCTCACGCGAGACGCGTTTCTTACCGGTCAGGCGGTTGCGGATGGAAGAGACCTTATCGCCCCATTCGGCGTCCTTCTCTTTTTCCCCGTGTTTAGGTTTCTTGGTTGATTCCAGTTCCTTGACACGATCATCGTCGATGCGCCGCAGGCGCATGAGCTGAAATATCTCCTGATGCAGCCGGTTTTTCTTGTTCAGCGCTTTTTTGCGCTCCTTTTTATTTTCAATGACATGGCTCATGGGGCTGGCCTTGCCTTATTTTCCGCCGCTTTGCGGCGTTTCAGATTGGCCTTAAGCGCCTTGGCCAGCCGGTCCTTCTTCTGCCGTTTGACGGAAGTAGGGGTAACGGCAGCCAGCTTATGGGGCTGGTGCATAGCATCCTTTAACAAACGTTCGGGCATACCCTATATTACACAGAATATTACCGTTATTGCAATTATTTATTGGTTAAAGGCTTGCCATTCCCCCCGTCCTATGGCATTTTCCGCCGTCTTAAAACTATGCTTAATATCATAGGTATGCTGCTGTAGCTCAGTGGTAGAGCACGTCATTGGTAATGACGGGGTCGGAGGTCCGATTCCTCTCAGCAGCACCATTTTTTATAAGGCAGCCTATGCTAACCATAGTTACGGCGGTCATAGTCACTCATAATCCCCCTGATGGGATGGTTGAGCGGTTGGAAGCTGTCTTAAACCAGATCGATCGCGTAGTGGTGGTCGATAATGGTTCCGGCGATGCGCTGACGTTGCCGCATGACGACAGGATCGCCATCATCCGCAACGAAGAAAACAAAGGGCTGGCCGTTGCCCTTAATCAAGGTATCCAGCATGCCTTAATTAGCCATGCTAACTGGGTGTTGCTACTCGACCATGACAGCACGCCCGAGCCCGGCATGGTGACGCGCATGCTGACGGCGTATCAGGCCTATTCGGAAAAAGATCGCATCGGCCTCATCGCACCCGAAATCAAAGACGAAAATACGACGGAAAAAACGCGTTACCTGATATCGAAAGGAAAATTCTCCTTTCAGCGCATGGAATTGAAAACGCCTTATAATGACGAGGTGTTATCGGTCATCACTTCCGGCAGCCTGATCAAAGCACCGGTGTTCAAGGACGCCGGCGTCATGCCCGAGCATTTCTTTATCGATTATATCGATTATGCCTTTTGCCTGAGCCTGAAAAAAGCCGGGTATAACATCCTATTGGTCAGAGGCGCTGTGCTGCAGCACCGGCTCGGCGATAAAAAAGAACACGGCATCGCCGGCGCCAAAGTCATCACATCGAATCATTCGGCCGAGCGCCCTTACACTATCTTCCGCAACCGGGTCTGGCTGTGGAAACGCTATGCCGCGGTATTTCCCGGCTTCGTCATGCACGATGTGCTCGCGGCAGGATTCGATGTGCTGCGCATCACATTCTGCGAAAAAGAAAAAGGGCAGAAATTAAAAGCCGTTCTCAGGGGGATTCGCGCTGGCCTGCGTGGTGAGCCGGTATAAAAAATTAGCGGTTTTCCCTTGTTTTCAGAAACTCAATCTCCGGCCAGTCTTTCTGGACGCGGTCTAAGTGCCAAGCATTTGGCGCGAGATAGGCGAGGTGATGGTGTGCATCCTCGGCGGTGTTGTATTTATTTTTATCGCAGAATTCTTTTATTTTAGCCGCATCGCCTTTCAGCCAGCGCGCGTTAGTAAACGCCACCTGCTCGAAACTGCCCTTTACGCCATATTCTCCCGCCATGCGTGAAGCGATGACATCGAACTGCAGGGCGCCGACGACGCCGATGATCCAGGGGCTGCCGTCGAGAGGCTTGAAAATCTGCGACGCGCCTTCTTCCGATAATTGTTCGAGCGCTGCCTTGAGCTGCTTGGATTTGAGCGGATCTTCGAGCCGGACGCGTTGGAACAATTCCGGTGCGAAATTGGGAATGCCGGTGAAATAAAGCTGCTCGCCTTCGGTCAGCGCATCGCCAATTCGCAAATGCCCATGCCCGGGAATGCCGATAATGTCGCCCGGCCACGCCTCCTCGGCCAGCTCGCGCTCGCGCGCTAAAAACAGCACCGGATTGTTGAGCGACAGCGTTTTGCCCGAACGCACATGCAGCACTTTCATACCGCGCATATATTTGCCGGAGCAGATACGTACAAAGGCGATGCGGTCGCGGTGGTTCTTGTCCATGTTGGCCTGAATTTTGAATACGAAACCGGTGAATTTAGGCTCGTCCGGCGAAATAATGCGCGGGTCGGCTGGCTGCGGACGCGGGGAGGGCGCCATATCGCACAGCGCCTGCAGCAATTCGCGCACGCCGAAATTATTAAGCGCGCTGCCGAAAAACACCGGCGTCAGATGGCCTTCAAGGTAATGCTGCTGGTCAAACGGCGGATACACCGCCTTGACCATTTCCACTTCCTCGCGGAATTTTATCAATTCCGCTTCCGGAATATGTTCATCGAGCTTGGGATCGTTCGCGCCGGTGAATTGCTGGCCTTCGGTGATTTTTGCGCCCTGACCGTCGTCAAAAAGATAAAGTGTATCCGTCACCAGATTGAAGCAACCACGGAAGCGGTCACCCATACCAATCGGCCAGGTGATGGGGCAGACATTGAGCGCCAGCGTCTTCTCGATTTCATCGAGCAATTCGAACGGTTCTTTGGTGTCGCGGTCCATCTTGTTGATGAAGGTGATAATCGGCGTGTCGCGCAAGCGGCAGACCTCGAATAATTTAAGCGTTTGTTCCTCGATGCCCTTGGCGCCGTCGAGCACCATTACCGCCGAATCGACGGCCGTCAGCGTGCGGTAAGTATCTTCAGAGAAATCCTTGTGGCCCGGCGTATCGAGGAGGTTCACGGTATTGGCGCCATATTCAAACGTCATTACCGACGCGGTGACGGAAATACCGCGCGCTTTTTCGATTTCCATCCAGTCGGAACGCGCGCTCTGGCCGCCTTTTTTGGCCTTGACCGCCCCGGCTAAATGAATCGCGCCGCCAAACAGCAGCAGTTTTTCGGTAAGCGTTGTTTTACCGGCGTCTGGATGTGAAATGATAGCGAAGGTTCTTCGCTTGGAAATCTCCGACATGAATTACGCAGCCACTTTCTGTTCCCAGCCGCCGGCTTCGTTCTGGCGCAGATAGCTGATGCTATGGCCGGAATCCTTATACATTTTCCACCGGACGCGGGCTTTTTCAACGGCTTGGGCATCGTTGCCGTCGAACATGTCGATAATGCGCTCGAAGGCGTCTGGCTTTTCCGGCGTAGCGCCGTCGATAACGGCAAGGAGATCAAATTCTTTTACCCCCCCGCTTGCGGGGGGGCAGGGGGGGTGATTTGCCGAATCATTCAAAGCGCTTTGAATAGTTTGCAACACACCTTCAGTATTAGCCAGCACATCATTATTCCAAAAACGCAAAACTTTATATCCGGCTTTTTCTAAAAATGTCGTGCGTTCGCTATCATAATCCTTTTTCTCGTTATGCTGTCCGCCATCAAGCTCAATAATCAAATTTTTTTCTATGCACGCAAAATCCGCAATATAATTACCTACCGGATGCTGGCGACGGAAACTGCTCCCCAAATTTCCTTTTTGTAAAAAGTACCAAAGTTTATTTTCAGCGTCGGTGGTATTGTGGCGAAGTTCTTCGGCGTGGAGCATCGCCTCAGGTTTGCGGCTGCTATATTCACCTTCGCCTATTTTTCCGAAATGAGGTTGGACATCACCCCCCCTGCCCCCCCGCAAGCGGGGGGGTAAAGAGGAATAAAATTGCTCAAGCGAAGACACTAACAAAATGGGTTGCTTTTCAACATTGCCGTCCTTCACGCTGCCGTGCGGCAGGAAACTAAGCTGCGCGTACGTCCATAAAGACTGGTTGAGCTGATCGACGCGCTCGTCCGACCCGGCGACGAGCAGGATTTTAAACCCGCTGGCATAGGCTTTCTCAAGCAGCTTGGGCAAAGCGCGCTCCAGCGGCGTGGCGGTGAGGTGATAGAATTGGATCTGGGTCATTTGCGGGGAAAATAAGGACTATTATAAAGTTCAGCCTTTCGGTGTATCGTCATGTTCAGCAAGCAGGAAGCTTTTTGGGTACGATCATTGCCCGCCATGAATTCACAATTCATCTCCCGGAATTTTATCCATTCATCCTGCACTTGTTTTAATTTTTGCAGTTTTTCCGAAGCTGCTAACCCCCCAATTTCTTGATATATTGAATTTAATTCTTTTTCCTGTACCTGCAATTCATCGTTATAACATTCATAATAGTCTGAACGCATCTTATCATGATAACATTGATTAAGCTTGTTTGAGACAAGCTCCAATTGATAATCTTCGCTCATGAGAAGAGCATGCGCTAAAAGAGGATAAAAAATAAATCCACTGATAATAAATGCATAAATAATTTTATTATTCATAATACTCACTCACCAATTCGTTCAACAACCTCACGCCAAACGCCGTTGCGCCTTTGGGCACGGTGTCGGAATCTTTTTTGCTCCAGGCGACACCGGCGATGTCGAGATGTGCCCACGGCGTGCCTTTCTCGATGAAGCGCTGCAGGAATTGCGCGGCGGTGATGGAGCCGGCCTCGCGGTCCTTGCCAATATTCTGCATGTCGGCGATGTCGGAGTTGATCTGCTTGTCATACACATCGGCGAGCGGCAGGCGCCACAATTCCTCGCCGACTTTCTTTCCGACCTTGAACAACTGATCGGATAATTTGTCATCATTGGAGAATAATCCGGCGCGCGAAGTGCCGAGCGCAACGATAATCGCGCCGGTCAGCGTCGCCAGATCAATGACAAACTTCGGCTTGAAATTTTTCTGCGTGTACCATAGCGCATCGGCCAGCACGAGGCGGCCTTCGGCGTCGGTGTTTAAAACCTCAATGGTCTGTCCCGACATCGATGTCACCACGTCGCCGGGGCGCTGCGCATTGCCGTCCGGCATATTCTCAACCAGCCCGCCGACGCCGACGACATTGACCTTGGCTTTGCGCCCGGCGAGGGCTTTCATGAGGCCGATGACGACGCCGGCGCCGCCCATATCCCATTTCATTTCTTCCATGCCGTTTGCGGGTTTGATGGAAATGCCGCCGGTGTCGAACGTGACGCCCTTGCCCACGAACGCAATCGGCTGCTTGCCTTTGCCGCCGCCGTTCCAGCGCATGATGAGCAACTTTGATTCCCGCGCCGAACCCTGACCAACGCCGAGTAATGCACCCATGCTGAGTTTTTGCATTTCCTTGACGCCAAGCACCTGTACGTCAACACCTAGTTTTTTAAGTTTCAAAGCTTCCTGCGCCAGCGATTCCGGATAAATTACGTTGGCTGGCTCGCTGACTAAATCGCGTGTGAAAAACACGCCTTCGGCGATTTTTTCAAGTTCAGAATAAGGCTTTGCTGCGGCTTTTGAATTAGCCAGTGCTACGGCGAAATGCGTGATCGTCGGTTTTTCGTCTTCCGGTTGCGTCGTACGGTATTTGTCGAAATTATAACTGCGCAGGTTGGCGCCGTGGGCGATGCGGGCTGCCGCTTCCGGCAGCGATGCTTTCATTCCCTTGATACCCTCGAGTACGAACACGGCCGATGTTGCGCTGGCCTTGTTGAGATAGGGGACGGCACTGCCGCCGATATTTTCCAGTACTGTAAGGTCGAGCTTTTTGCCGTCGCCGATACCGGCCAGCAGAATACGATAGGCTTTGATATTCGAAGGCGGCGTGATGCAGACAAACTGACCGTGCTTGCCGGCGAATTTGCCCGAATTTAATGCTTTGGTCAGCGCACCACCGGCCTGGCCGTCGAGCGCATAGGCCAGCTTTGAGAGTTTCTTATCTTCGCCGACCGGGAAAATGAGTACAGCATCGGATTTGGCGGCGGCATTAAGATCGGTGAAAGTTATTTTCATATGGGCTTCCCTTTATAAGCGTTCCAAGCTATTTATTAATCTATGTATCGCTATAGCAATTATATCGCACGGCATCTCGTCCATTCGACGCTGCTGATCGCTTTCAGCCTTACCAGCATCGTCTGGCTGACGCAAGCCTTGCGCTTTATCGATTTCATCGTCAACCAGGGCGTTTCCATCGCCATATTCTTGAAGCTAACCGCGCTTTTGATCCCATCGCTGGTACTGATGATCCTGCCGCCGTCGCTGTTTTGCGCCGTGTTGTTCGTCTATAACAAACTGAAGTCCGACAGCGAGCTGGTTGTCCTGCAGGCAGCGGGGCTTTCGCGCTGGCGGCTTGGCATTCCGGCGTTGCAGGTGGCGGCTGGCGTGGTGCTTGTCGGCTATGGTATCGCGTTTTACCTGATGCCGGTGAGTTACACCCGTTTCCGTGATATGCAGGCGTATCTGCGCAATAATTATGCCTCGATTCTGCTCGAGGAAGGAGTATTCTCCAATCCCGTTGAGGGGCTGACCGTCTTTATCCGCGAGCGCGATCACGATGGTATTTTGCATGGCATCCTCGTGCATGACAACCGTGTGCCGGAAGATCCTATCACCATGATGGCCGAAGTCGGCAAGCTGGTTGATACGCCGGAAGGGCCGCGTTTCCTGCTGCAGAACGGTAACCGCCAGGAAATGCGCAATGGCAAAATCTCGTTCCTCAATTTCGAGAGTTATACGCTGGATATGAGTCTCTATGCGCAGACGATGAAGGAACGCGCGCTCGATACGCAGGAAATGTTCCTGCCGCAGCTTTTAACGTATGATGACACTGTAACGCCGACGGAAAACCAGAAGCGCTTCGCCGAAGGGCACCAGCGCATCATATGGCCTGCCTATAGCCTAAGCCTGACGCTGGTGGCATTGGCCGTATTGTTGTCGGGGCAGTTCAACCGCCGCGGCCAGTGGCAGCGCATTACGCTGGCAGTATTGTGCGGCATGGTCATCATCTTTGCCGCCACCGGGTTGCGCGGGGCGACAGCCACCTACGCCTATCTGGTACCGCTGGCCTATATGAACCTGCTGCTTCCTGCCGCTGCCGCGGGCTGGCTGATTGGTGATCATGTGCACCGCCGTATGCTGAGCCACGCATGAAACTCCCCTGGACATTGTTTCAATATATCGCGCGGCATTTTCTGCTGGCGATTTTGCTGGCGCTGTTCGGATTGGTGGTAATTTCGACGCTGATTGACATTGTCGAGTTGATTCGCCGTGCCTCCGGCAAGGAAGACGTACCGCTGGGTGTGATTCTCGAACTGGCGCTGCTACGCATTCCCTACCTGGCACAAAAACTGACACCTTATGCCGTCCTCGTCGGCAGCATGATGGCGCTGACGCGGCTGACGCGTACGCATGAGTTGGTAGTGGCGCGCTCGGCCGGCGTGTCGGTGTGGCAATTTCTGGCGCCGGCACTGGCGGTGGTGATGACGCTGGGCGTGTTCATGGCCACGGTGTTCAGCCCGTTTGCCGCCGTGTTGCTGCTGCGCTATGAGCATATCGAAGGCAAATATCTAACCGGTACGCCGAGCCTGCTCTCGATTTCCTCCTCCGGCCTGTGGCTGCGCCAGATCGAAGACAACGAAGGTAATGTCGGCGAGCACATCATTTATACCATGCGCGTGTCGCAAAGTTCGATGGCGTTTTCGCACGTCATCGTCTTTACCTACAACAAGGATAAAAAATTTATCGAGCGGCTTGACGCCGACAATGCCAAACTCGAACCGGGAATCCTGCATTTATACAAAGTCACGCGCTCGGTGCCCGGTTATCCACCGCAGATGCTGCCCGACTACCTGTTGCCGACAACGCTGACGCTCACACATATTCAGGATAGCTTCGCCTCGCCGGAGACCATGTCGTTCTGGCATCTGCCGTCCTTCATCACCATGCTGGAAGCCGCCGGTTTCTCGGCGCTGCGCCACCGGCTGTACTGGCACAGTCTGCTTGCCAACCCGTTCCTGATGGCAGGTACGGTGTTCGTAGCGGCGGTGTTTTCGCTCAGGCTGCCGCGGCGCGGCAAGATAGGATTGCTCGTCGTCGCAGGTATCATCAGCGGTTTTCTTTTGCATTTTTTCACCGACATCGTCTTCGCGCTCGGCTCAGCCGGGACGTTGCCGGTGTGGCTTGCCGCCTGGACTCCGGCCATCGTCGTTGCCATGATCGGCGCAGCGTTATTGCTGCATCTGGAGGATGGTTAGGTGGATGATCGTAACATGCGAGGCATGGTTAATCGCGCTCTAAGCGCTGTCAGGCACATTCCCAGTAATACCAAATAGTAGGAATCGACGGCCAGACGATAACGATTTTGCTCTATGGCCGTAATCAGAATGATAATAAGCGTAGCATAAAATATGTTAAAAAGTATATAAACCAAAGATATCCATTGTGTAAAAGATTTATGACGGTATGCCAGATAGGCCATAATACAACCTGCTATTGTCAGAAGAGGAAAGCCGATTACAAGAAACCATCCCACCTGATCGGGTTGAAATTGGCCTGATAACATGAGATTCACGTACTCCGTGAACGATTTTAGTGCGCCTTCATAATAAGGACCATGCACATATCCGTAATCATCGCTTGCAGGGACAAAATATCTTGTAATGGCGTAATCAAATGTGTCCAGATAGTTTTGCGGATATTTCCACAGCGTACGTAAGAAACTCGGCATGCATATATCGAATTGTTTTAAATAACCGGAATGATTGAAATTAATCGCACCGGTGGATCGTTTTTCCTGATCAAGCACGGGAATGCCGGTTAGCGGCACTCGACCGAGATAGGGACTGAAAATGGAAATTTCCCGGAATGGATCTAAACACCACGCGGGCAATTCGCCCGACTCAGCAAGCGATTCTTTTATTTGCGGAGGAATATGCACGCGGATGATGAGTGTCCCCATCATAAATTGCGGGCTTATCTGTATCTTGCCAAAGAGCGCTTCCTGCTTGACCAGCAATGCTATCACCAATAATAGCGGCACCATGGCAGACCTGATGACAATACGTCGGTCCATCTTGCAGCAATATATCAATATGCCTACACAAAACAAAAACCACCATGGTGTGTAGAAATTATTTAAATAAACGAGGAATGCCATCACGCCGAACAATACAACGCCGTCGCGATATCTTTTTGTCTCGAGAAATCGACATAGGCACAACGCGCTGATGCAGAGGAATAAAGGAGTGGGACAGGCATAAAACAACCAATTTTCGTAAAGTACAGTGGCAGGATGAATGGTGTGTATTAAAGTTAATATCAGACTTATGCCGCGTTGTACCTGCATGCGCAGCATCAGGTGGTAGAGCGTCAGGGAGAATGCATAGCCCATCAAAAGATAAAGCAATTGAAACGCAAATGCATAGTGTATAGGAAAGCACTTGAGTACGATACCCAGAAACGCATTGAATAAAGGGGGCTCGAAATGCAAGTAATAAAGGCTGTTCCATAAATCATGTTTGAGCAATTCGGGGTCAATGAATTGCCAGTATGATCCTAGCGTTCCATCGGCATTGAATGTCACACGAAAAACCACCAGATAGATGATTCGTGATAGCAGGAAAAAGAAGGTAATTAGGCCCACGGGGCTGTGGAAGAAGTGTCCGGCAAACCTAATCGAATTAGGTGCCAATGTTTCAGCAGACATCTTCATTGCATCTCGCACGGATACATATTAAATTTTTCTCATATCGAGACGGTTATAGCAAGGCTTTAAGATACATACCTATGCCCATTATCCTTGAGCCACCCGTGTACGAGACGCATCCATTTTCCCCCAAGCATAACCGCTATTGCATTATTGTCGTAGTGCTCAATGAAGGGCAGCGGCTGAAGGCGCAGCTGGCGCGCATGCAGCCGATGGCACACCTGATCGATATTATTATCGCCGACGGACATAGCAATGATGGTTCGACTGATCACGCATTCCTTATCTCGCAGGGTGTGCATGCGTTGTTGGTGACGGATGAACGTGGCCTAAGCACGGCGACGCGCATGGGGCTCTCGTATGCGCTAGACGCGGGATATGACGGCGTTATCACCGTTGACGGCAATGGCAAGGACGGCGTGGAAGCCATCCCTGCCTTTATTCAGGCGCTGGACGAGGGGTATGATCTGGTGCAGGGATCACGCTTCATGAAAGGTGGCGTTCATAAAAATACACCACTGGAGCGTTATATCGGCGTTCGCTTTGTGATCGCGCCCATTATGGCGCTGGGCTGCAGTTTCTGGTACACCGATCCGACCAACGCGTTTCGCGCCATGAGCGGACGCTTCCTGCGCGATGTTCGCGTACAGCCGATTCGGCAGGTGTTCGTTCGCTTTAATATCCATCATTACGTTATTTACCGGTCGGCAAAACTTGGTTTCAGGGTAAAGGAAATTCCCGTAGTCCGCGTTTATCCTGACGACGGTTCCGTCCCGACAAAAATCGTCAGCTGGTGTACAAAGGCGCTTATCGTCAGAGAATTATTAGCGACGATTATCGGATGGTATAATCCGAAATAATTCTAAAAGCTGATGTATTGCGAGAGATATAATATCACCGATCCAGTGATAAGAAGCACGCTGGTTGTCACGCCGAACCAGTAAAGCGGTTTGAAAAACCGGTTATCATTTGCTGTTTCCATGCCACGCACGAACAAAATCACCAGCGGGATGAGCATCGGCAGGACATAGCGGAAATTCTGGCAGAAGACGTAGCGATCAACGAACGTAAACATCATGCTCGCTACCACGGATACCGTTACTGCAATTATATGGAGGTACAGCCCGGCTCTTTCTTGCCGGCTATTTATCAAGCGCATCAGTACCCCAAAAATGGTTATTGCGAACCATAGTAGCAGGAGGATGTTGAGCAGTGACAGCAGGAAAGGCAGGAAATGAGGAGCGTTGCATGAAGATTCGTTATAGAGCATGGATTTCAGGAAGAAATTCAGGAACGCCGGTTCTTTATCAAACATGACAAATGGATGTTCGATAAAACTCGCTATATCGAAACGTACAAAATAGGAAAAGGGGTGAATGTCCTGGCGTGGATATCCGAAATATTCCATGACGACATTCTGCTGATGGAAAAATTTCATGTAAATAATCCGGCCCATATTGGCGATTATTCCGAGGCATAATACGCCAGCAGCCATCAGGCTACGCCGACTGAACCATTGCCGCCACGACCACTTGCCGGAGTACAAGCCATATAAGGCGCAAGCGCCGGTAATGCCGAGCGGAACCCAGGCATTTGATTTTACCATGAAGGCAACGCCGGTTAACACTACGGCCGCTTGCAAACAGCCGATGGATCGTTCCTGAAAACTCCGGACGATATAATAAAATACCGCGCCCCATAGCGCGTACATAGGAATATCATTGTTAATGTTTGTCGCCTTGAGGATGCCGGCGGGCCAGAACACGATCAATGCGCATCCGACGTAATAGGCCAGCCCAATCTTCCTTGTAGTGAGTCGCAGCGTTGCCAGCCCGTACAGGCAAAACACCATGTACATGGCGATTGAGAAGGCACGCACGGCGGTAAGCGGGTTAATCGGCCCGGTATCGAAAAGATGGAATACGCGAGCGGCTATAAAATAATACAGAGGGGGATGAAATTCTTCGTGACCATGATAATCATACGGCTGCATCCAATGATCGATCATGTGCAATATGTACGGCAGATGTCCGGGAAGATCGGCAGTGTATGAAAGATTCGGCCAGAAATACAGCCAGAATGAAAAATATGCCATTCCCAGGACAGCTATACCTCCGCTGGCCGTATTTAACCCCATTGCCCGCGCCGTATACATCAGGAGTGCTGCCGCTACGGCGAACAAGCCGAGACATCCTGCCGTGGAAAATGCCTGTGCGCCGACTAATTTGGGAGAGACATATATCGCCGCTTCCGGTTCTTCGGCATGTATCTCAAGCGCCATGCCGTTGAGCCCTTCACTGAGATAGGGGGAAAGATCGAGGACCGTTTCCTTGCAGATGGAGGTGGTGTAGATAGGCTTATTCGCCATCCGTACCTGTTCGATGCATGTGGTATCCCGCCAATCTTTACTCGGTGTCGGAGTGATAACGAAGGTAGTATTTTCTCCGCGCTTATACTTGATGACAAGCCACATCTCTCCCGTTTTTGCTGCATTCAGGGCCGCCGTGTAAGGCTGCTCATTCATGTAGCGCGCCACATTATTTTCTATGGCGACGGCCCTGACGATGGTGGGATTAGCCCATTGAATCGCTGTAAAACTGGCAATGCCAATACACAACCACAGCACCATTATTTTCATGAAAATTCTTGTCCTTGGCCAAAAATTTGGTGTCAGGATCATAGCATCTGCAACTCAAAGAATACGATGGAGCAAATCGTAAACAAAGATGCAATGCCATAACCGGCATAGTATAGAAACGTCCAGTTTTTATCTTTTGCGTGCTGCACTGACAGACAGAAAGCCATCACGATTGCTATCAGAGCAGGTTGGATATAGCGGAAATCGATATTACCTTGCACGTGGCATATGACAGTGAAGGCCACTGTTGCGGCAAATGGAAGCACAAGCCCGGATAATATGGGAAACCATGTATGGTATTTGCGTAACGGTAAAGTGACGACGAATATAACCACATAAGTCAGCATCAACAGGCAAAGAAGTTGCAGGCAGGATGCTAATTGAGGATATCTCCAGATGGAATTGGTAAATAACATGAGCCTGATCTGAAGATTCCATAATGACGAGTCTTCCCAGCTTACAAAAAACGGATGCGTTATCAGGTCGCCGATATTGAAAAGCGTAAAGTTTTCAAGGGTCGCCTGAAATTGTGATTGGCAAGCCAGATGTCCCGGACCCCATTGTATAGGTATGAAAAAATAAAAAATCTCTCTTTCAAAATTAAACAGGATGCCGCCCGCAAGCGCAAACCAGCCGAAAAAAAGTTCTCGGCTTAACAGGCGGCGTAAGGGATATTGCCCGATCAGCCACTTATATCCAATGCAGGCGCCAAGAATAGACGTCGGAACCAAGGCTGACGTTTTCACCATGAAAGCCAATCCGCAGCAGATAAAGGCTTTGAGCAGATCAGATGTTTCATTATCTTCGTACCACGCCAACGTATAGTAAAAGGCAGCGGCATAGAAAGGATATAACAGCACATCGTTGTAAACCCATGCGGCGTTAAACATGCCCGAAGGCCAGAAAACAAGCAACGCCAGCGCAAAATAACAGGCCGGCTTGGGCAACACTCGCATGATGGCGCGCATCCCGAAATACATAAACGTGGCGTATGAAACGAGCGATACCAGGCGAATGCCGCTCCATACATCGAAGGTGCCGAATAATTCCAATCCTTTGGCGGCAAGCGCGCAGACCCAATAATAAAAAGGAGGATGCCAGCTTTCTCCCGCCGTATAATTATAGGGAGCAAAAAAATGGTCGCTGACATATTGGATATAGGCCGCGTGCCTCTCCCAATCCACCGTATAATCGAATTGATGCAGGCACTGTAAACACTGTAGATACAATCCGTACCCCGCAATTAAAATCAAGCGGGTAAGCGCATCATATCCCCGTCTGGCCAGCAGCAGCCAGACCAGGCTCAGAACACTGCCCAGAAATATCAATGTGAAAACGCTTTGCGCCAGATGCGTTCCAAATAAAGGAGAGCCGACAGCGAGTCCGACAATGGGGCTGCTGGAACCCCAGGAGGCATCGGTAGGGTTGACCGATACGGTCAGCGTGTTGTTGCCGTGGTGTAATTCCCGGCCAAGATCGACAGCCAGTTCCTGACACCATGTAGCTTGTTTGTTGGGGAAACTATGTTTGATGCCGTTAACCTGGAAGCCTTTGGTGAAACAGTAACGCGGCGTCAGGCGCAACACGGTGTTGCCATAGCCGCGGTAGAAAAAATGGACCGCGATTTCCTGCGGCATATACAGAATGCGCATATACGGCGCATTGACCTCTGCCGGCAATTTGGTGCTGCCGGCGGAATGGAATATCACCGATTCTACGACGAGGCTGTTCATGCCCATGCCCACGAGCGCCAACGCGGCGGTGAGCAGTAAGGTTACGATAGGGCGCGGGAAGCGTATGGATGGCATAAGTCTATCAGCAGTTTGCTGATTTATACCAGCCGCGACGGAACCTACAATATAAACTTGCTTAAGTCCGTATCCCTGGCCAGCGATTTGAGCTGGGCTTTGACGTAGGCGGCGTCGATGGTGATGGTATCGCCCGCTTTGCCGTCGGCATTGAAGCTCAATTCCTCCAGCAGTTTTTCCATGATGGTGTGCAGCCTGCGCGCGCCGATATTCTCGACTTCGCTGTTGATGCGCGTGGCAATGGCGGCGAGCTCTTTCACCGCGTCTTCGGTAAAGCTTATGGCGACGTTCTCGGTTTCCATCAGCGCTGTGTATTGCTTGGTCATGCTCGATTCCGGCTCGGTGAGGATGCGCACCATATCTCCTTCCGTCAGCGCCGAAAGCTCGACGCGGATGGGCAGGCGACCTTGCAATTCCGGCAGCAGATCCGACGGTTTGGCCATATGGAATGCGCCGGAAGCGATGAACAAAATATGGTCGGTTTTGACCGAACCATATTTGGTGGCAACCGTGGTGCCTTCAATCAGCGGCAACAGATCGCGCTGCACGCCTTCGCGGCTGACATCGCCGCCGCGCAGTTCGCTGCCCCGTGCGATTTTGTCGATTTCGTCGAGGAAAACGATACCGTTATTTTCAACCGCATGAATTGCTTCTTGCACGACGACATCTTGGTCGAGCAATTTTTCACTCTCTTCCTGGATGAGGATATCGCGGGCGAGTTTGACGGCCATATGCTTAGTCTTGGTGCGTCCGCCCATCGACTTTCCGAGCATTTCGCCCAGATTGATGACGCCCATACTGGAGCCCGGCATGCCGGGGATGTCGAAGCTCGGGAAGCCATTACCGGCATCGGCAATCTCGATGTCGATCTCCTTGTCTTCCAATTCGCCGTTATGCAGACGTGCGCGGAATTTGCTGCGCGTGTCGGGTGTTGCTGTTTCACCGACCAGCGCGTTGAGCAGCCGCTCTTCGGCGGCTTGTTCGGCACGCTGCCGCACGTCTTTATGCTTGTCGGCACGCACCATCTTGATGGCGGATTCGAGCAAATCGCGGATGATGGAATCGACGTCGCGGCCCACATAACCGACTTCGGTGAATTTCGTCGCTTCGATTTTAAGGAACGGTGCTTTGGCGAGTTTTGCCAGCCGGCGCGCGATTTCGGTTTTGCCGACGCCGGTGGGTCCGATCATCAGGATGTTTTTCGGTACGATTTCCTCGCGCATGGTACCTTCGACCTGCGCGCGCCGCCAGCGGTTGCGCAAACTAATAGCGACCGCTTTCTTCGCGTCTTTTTGCCCGACAATATAACGGTCAAGTTCAGCGACGATTTCTTTCGGTGTGAGGGAAGAGGGGGCTAGGTTGTTCATTTTCTTGGCAAACTCTCAATCGTCAGATTCTCATTGGTGTAGATACAAATATCGGCGGCGATTTTCATCGCTTTACGCACGATGGTCTCGGCATCCAATCCGTCAATGTCCTTAAGCGCCCGCGCTGCCGCCAGCGCATAGGTTCCGCCCGAGCCGATACCGATCAGGCCGTCTTCGGGTTCCAGCACATCACCGGTGCCACTCAATATGAAGGATGTTTTTTCATCGGCAACGGCCATCATCGCCTCTAAGCGCCTGAGATAACGGTCGGTGCGCCAGTCTTTTACCAACTCGACGCAGGCGCGGGTCAGCTGGCCGGGATGCTTTTCGAGCTTGGCTTCCAGCCGCTCGAACAGGGTGAAGGCATCAGCCGTCGCCCCGGCGAACCCGGCGATAATCGTGTCATTGGCCAAGGTGCGCACTTTTTTGGCCGTGGATTTAATGACGGTGCTGCCAAGCGTTACCTGGCCATCACCGGCGATGACGGTCTTGCCGTCCTTGCGGACACACAGGATGGTCGTACCGTACCATTGATTAGGGTTTTCGTGTTCCATGAGCTATAAATGGTTAACCCGGCGGATTTTTCAAGGGATGGCTTGCCACCCCCGGATTTTCTGGTAAAAAGGCAACTTATGCGCACCGCCACCGTTAAACGCAAGACCAAAGAAACCGATATTTCCGTCGAACTCACTATCGATGGGACGGGCAAGTATGAGGTCAAAACCGGCATCGGGTTTTTAGACCATATGCTCGAGCAGTTATCGCGCCATAGCCTGATCGATCTCAAAGTCACCGCTAAGGGCGATTTGCACATCGACTCGCACCATACCACCGAAGACACCGGCATCGCCATCGGCGAAGCGTTTGCCAAAGCGCTTGGCGAACGCAAAGGCATCACGCGCTACGGTCATGCCTATATCCCGATGGACGAAACGCTGACGCGCGTCGCGCTCGATATTTCCGGACGCCCTTATTTCATCTGGAAAGTCGAGTTTACTAAACCCAAGCTCGGTGAAATGGATACGGAATTGTTCCGCGAATGGTTCCAGGCGTTTGCTTTCGCCGCCGGCGCTACGCTCCATGTCGAGAATTTATACGGCGTCAATAATCATCACATCGTCGAGTCGTGTTACAAAGGTCTGGCGCGCAGCCTTCGCATCGCTACCGAGATCGATGAACGCAAGAGCGACGATATCCCCTCGACCAAGGGAACGTTGGGCGGCAAGTCATGAGCACAAAAATCTATACGGTGCATACCAAGCCGGGCATGAATAATGCCGCGGCGCGGCCGATGTTTATCAAGGAAGGCTTCAATTTTTGGGCGTTCTTTTTTACGATCCTGTGGGCGCTTTATCAGCGGCTATGGTTGGTGGCCTTATTGCTGCTGACGTTCAATGCATTGTTGGTGGTTTGCCTAAAAAACCACATGCTCGGTCTGGCCAGTGCCGGCGCTATCCATTTTGGGTTCCATATGGTGGTCGGGTTCTGGGGCAATGACTGGCTTCGCGCGCAGCTTGCGCGGCGTGGTTACGTTTTGGCCGATGTTGCCGCCGGCGATAATCTCCTGCGCGCCGAACAGCGCTATTTCGAGCGCATGCTCGCGGCGGCATGAGAAGTCATTCCCAAACTCTACTACGTTGGATTAAACCGCTTTGTTTCCTGCGCTTCCGCTGCGCACGTACAAAACGTACGCTTGCACTGCGGTTCTCGCAAACTTCGCTCTTAATCTCAACGTAGCGAGTTTTGAAATGACTTCTGTTGCTATAATCGATTACGGTTCGGGCAATCTGCGCTCCGTCGCTAAAGCATTCGAGCGCGTCGGTGCTAAAGTGCGTGTGACAGGTTCTGTCACGGTCATCGCCAATGCCAGCCATATCGTTTTGCCGGGCGTCGGCGCGTTTGCCGATTGCATGCGCGGCCTTCAATCATTGCCGGGAATGTTGGATGCGTTGCAACAGGAAGTGCTACATAAGAAAAAACCGTTCCTAGGCATTTGCGTCGGTATGCAGATGTTGTTTGAGCGCGGTCATGAACACGGCGTTCATAATGGGCTCGGCTGGCTGGAAGGGGAAGTGGTAGCGCTTGCTCCCAAGAAGGGCTCGCTTAAAATTCCACATATGGGCTGGAACGATGTGCGCATCAAGGCCAATCATCCGCTGCTGAAAGACATCAAAACCGGTGACCACGCTTATTTTGTGCATAGTTACCACGCGGCATGTAAACATAAGGAAGACGTGCTGGCGACGGTTGAGTATGGACAAACTATCACAGCGGTGGTAGGACGCGGCAACATCATGGGTACACAATTTCACCCGGAGAAAAGCCAGCAAACGGGGTTGCGGTTGCTGGAGAATTTTTTGAGCTTATGAACATCGATCCCAAGGAAGTCTTCGGTAGAGAAGCGCACCACTACCATGCGCGTCGGCTCGAATATGCGGATGCTGATATTGACCGGATTATCAATGAGACCAAGCTTATGCCAGGGACGATGATAGCCGATATAGGTGCCGGGTCGGGTATACTCGGACGCAAGTTTCTGGAAAAAGGAATGCAAGTTGTTTTTGTCGAACCTAACAGGAATATGCGTGATCAATGTGCGGTTAATCTTAAAGCAACATCCATCGCGCCTAACCGATACAAGATTATTGACGGCATTGCCAGCGCAAGCGGTTTGGAAGCGCGCTCTCTTGATCTCATTACTATCGGTGATGCATTGCATTGGTTTGAACCGGCATCAGCGGCAACGAAAGAATTTCGCAGAATTTTAAAACCAGAAGGGAAAATGGTGTCTATTCGGCGATTACCCGATGCACAAAATCTATTTATACAGGCGCTGAATAGTTTTTTGATTAATCATGCGGAAGCTTATAGCAAAGGACAACGTTTCATTAAAGTATCGGGAAATTCTGCCAATTTACCGCTTCTCGAAAATGCGCAACGTTTTTTTAGTCCAGATTTTGTGACATATTCAAGAAAAATTCCTGTACAATATAGTATTGATCAATTCATGGATTACCTAAGAACAGTATCCTCGATTGCAGATTATATTTCCGATGACGATAACAAAACGGAAATGAAGAAATTTTTGCAGTCGCAGGTAAATGAACATGGCGTTATTGCTTTTGATTGGGAGGTAAGAGTTTGTATCGGAACACCAAGGAAGTACAAGACAGTGGACATCAGCAATGAAGTTACACAACTGTCTAAGGTTCGAGGATCATAATGTCCACTCGCGTCGAACGCCTGACTGAATTCCGCCACGCCGACCTCACCGAACTGGTGCAGGCGACAGAAGACGCTATCCGCGAGGGCATCGGCTTTAACTGGGTCGTGCCGCCGGGCAAGGATATTCTCGAGACCTACTGGAAAGGTGTGCTGGTGGTGCCTGAGCGCGTGCTCTATGTAGGCAGGCTCGATGGTACGCTGGCCGGAAGCGTGCAGCTGTTGAAACCGGGGCCGAGCAAGGAAACCTCGTCATTCGCAGCATCGGTCGAGGCGCATTTCGTCGCACCTTGGGCGCGGGGGCACGGGCTGGCCAAACTCCTGCTCGAAGCTGCCGAGCGTGAAGCGCGCAATCAGGGATTCTCGGTGTTGAAACTTTCCGTGCGCGACACGCAGGATCGCGCCATCAAGCTCTATGAAGACACCGGTTATCATTGCTGGGGAACGCTGCCGACCTATGAATTCGTCAATGCCAAGATGATCGCCGGGCGGTTTTATTATAAAAACCTTGAACCGATTACGACGCTCACATGATCCTCTATCCCGCCATCGATTTGAAAGACGGCAACTGCGTACGCTTGCTGCGCGGCGAGATGGACAAGGCCACCGTATTTTCCCAATCGCCCGCCGATCAGGCCGCCGCCTTTGAAGAAGCCGGATTTGAATGGCTGCATATCGTCGATTTGAATGGCGCGTTCGAAGGCAAACCGGTCAATGATGCGGCGGTGAAAGCGATTCTAAACCGCGTGAAAATACCGGTGCAATTAGGCGGTGGCATCCGCGATATCGACATGATCGCGACGTGGCTGGAAACCGGTGTCTCGCGTGTGATTCTGGGCACGACGGCATTGCGCAATCCGCTTCTGGTCAAAGAAGCCTGCCGGCTATTCCCCGGGCAAATCGCGGTCGGCATTGATGCCAAAAATGGCAAAGTCGCGGTCGAAGGCTGGGCGGAAACGTCCAATCAGGATGCGGCGGATCTGGCGATTAAATTTGAAGATGTCGGCGTCTCCACCATCATCTATACCGACATCGCGCGCGATGGCGCCATGCAGGGCCCGAACATCGAGGAAACGGTGAAATTCGCCTACCAACTCACCACGCCCGTCATCGCCTCCGGCGGCATCAGCTCGCTCGACGATATCAAACATTATAAAGCCGCCGAACCCTCCGGCATCGAAGGCTGTATTTTGGGAAGAGCGTTGTATGAGGGGAAAATCAAGGCCGATGAAGCGTTGGGACTATGCTCAAAACCCGCATAATACCTTGTCTCGACGTTAAAGATGGCCGCGTGGTCAAGGGCGTAAGCTTTGTCAATCTGGTCGATGCCGGTGACCCGGTCGAGCAGGCGAAAATTTATGACGCACAGGGCGCCGATGAGCTCTGCTTCCTCGACATCACCGCATCGAGCGACAACCGCTCTATTCTCTATAACGTAGTAAGCAAAGTCGCCGAGCAATGTTTCATGCCGCTGACTGTCGGCGGCGGCGTACGCGCGCTTGATGACATCCGTAACTTATTACTCGCGGGGGCGGATAAGGTGTCGATTAATACGGAAGCGGTGAAGCGCCCGGAATTCGTGCGCGAAGCGGCGGAGAAATTCGGCTCGCAATGCATTGTCGTGGCGATTGACGCCAAGCAGGTAGCAGCAGGAAGATTTGAAATCTTCACACATGGCGGTCGCAATGCTACCGGCATCGACGCGGTGGAATGGGCAAAAAAAATGGTTGAGTTAGGCGCCGGCGAGATTTTGCTGACGTCAATGGACCGTGATGGAACAAAGCAGGGTGTCGACGTAGCGCTGACCAAAGCCGTGTCGGAAGCGGTGTCGGTGCCGGTCATCGCGTCGGGTGGTATCGGAAAACTCGAGCATTTCGCCGAAGCGGTGACGAAGGGTAAGGCGGACGCGGTGCTTGCCGCGTCGGTATTCCATTTCGGAACCTATACCATCGGCCAGGTAAAAGAAGCATTGAAAAAGACCGGCGTTGCGGTAAGGCTATAGCATGGCTACGACCGATATCTTAGAACGTCTCTACACGCTGATTGAGGAACGCCGCAAAGGCAATCCCGAGACGTCGTATATCGCCAAGCGTTTGCAACAGGGCACGGCCAAGATCGCACAAAAAGTAGGCGAGGAAGCAGTCGAAGCAGTTATCGCTGCCATGCAGAAAGATAAAAAAGAACTCGTGGCCGAAAGTGCCGATATGATTTTTCACTGGCTGATGCTGTTGGCTGACGGCGGCGTGAGCTTGAGCGACGTGATGAAAGAGCTGGAGCGCCGCGAAGGCATATCGGGGCTTGATGAAAAGGCGAACCGTAAAATGCGCCGGAAAGAAGACAAGTGAGCTACGACCGTAATAATATCTTCGCTAAAATCCTCCGCGGCGAAATTCCGTGCAAAAAAATCTATGAAGATAAATTTGTTTTTGCTTTCGAAGACATCCAGCCCAACGCGCCGGTGCATGTGCTGGTCGTGCCCAAGGGCGAATATATCTCGCTGCATGATTTTGTTGCGAATGCGCCCAAAGATCAGGTCGCCGGATTTTTCGACTCGGTGACGAAAGTGGCAGCCCAGCTTGGGTTGGAGAAAAACGGCTATCGCATCATCAGCAATCACGGGCCGGATGCTTCCCAATCGGTGCCGCATTTCCATGTGCATATTCTGGGCGGCCGTCCGCTGGGAAGATTACTGCCGTAAAAAATTCCTTTGATTTCTACTATAAAGTTATATGCTGCGGATTCCTACAACCCGCCAACCGAAGGAGAATCCCTATGAATACAGCAATGAAACTACTTGCGATGGGGATGGTCTCCTTGTTGCCCTTATCGGCGCTGGCCGCCGATACGCCCAAAACTGACAGTGCCGCTAAACCTGCTGCACCCGCTGCGACGGAACTCCACGGCTTCGATAAATACTGGAGCATGATGGATCCGACCGGCAAAGGTTTCCTCACCAAAGATGAATGGCTGGCGCGTGCTGCTGACCGCTTCAAGGAAATCGATACCAACGCCGACGGCAAAATCAGCAAAGATGAAATGAAAGCCTACGATGATAAGATGATGCAGCATCGTAAGGAAATGGCTGCCCAATATAAGAAAAAGAATCAGAAAAACTGATTAGGCTGCTAATTTCACTACTTCCATTTTGCGCTGCACCGCCGGCATATACTTCGGATTGAACAGCAGCGGCTTGCGATGATGATTGCCGTGGTAATAAATCCCGAACCATAGTGCGTTGGCCAGCTGGTAATATAAATTGTGGTCGAGATTGCCGGGGCGGGTTGCGCCGGTAGCATCGTCTTTTGGGTGGGCGTAATAATTGATGTGGCAGAACAGCAGGTGGTTAGCCGCGTAGGATGGCACATAGAAAAACAAAAACCCTGCCGGTCCGAGCATCAGATACCAGAACAATGCGTTGCATGCCGTCATGCCGAGGAAGACGATAAGCAGGCTGCGATGCAAGAGATGCGTGCGCGCTGATATGCCCCAGTGCTCGCGGTAGCGCTCGGTAATTTTTTTCGAGGAATAGAGGAACATGCTTTTGGCGAATTGCCGGAAGGTCAAATCCTTCGGCGGATGCGTATCATGTTCGGCATCGTCGGAATAATGGTGGTACACCAGATGGATCAGTTTCCACCCCATGAATCCCCACAGCTGGTGCAGCCCGGCCAGTTGCCCGGCCAGCCAGTTGAGCGGGCGCGACGGGAAGCTGCCATGCGTGGCGTTATGGATGAATACGGCGGAAATGCCGCCGACATAGATGCCAAGCGGTATCAGCGCCAACTGCCACCAGCCAAAATGAAACGCATAAAAACCGGGAGAGTGTATTTTATAAGCGGTGACGCATAGCGCAGCGCTGACCAGCAGGTTAACGCTGAACGAGCGTATGTGCAGGTAACGGTCGGTATAAAATCGTTTTATTAAAGACATGAGAACCTGTTTATAATCTCTACTATGCTGGCCGTCTTGCTTGCTTTCCTGCGCTTCCGCTACGCACGTACTAAAATGTACGCTTGCGTTGCGGTTCTCGGAAAACTGCGCATCCGGCACAGCCTACCGAGATTATAAACAGGTTCTAAAGCCTCCCCATTATGATACAAGCCAGCGTTTATAAAGGCTTTCCGCCGTTCTTTCAACCGCGATGTGGACGCGGCGGCAGAGGGTCTTTAGCACTTGAAATACCCGGGGAAACAGTTACAATTCCGCACTTTTATTGCATGAGGAATAATTGTGACCTTACCCTTCCAACAACTCATCCTTAACCTGCATCAGTTCTGGGCGAACCAGGGTTGCGTGATTTTGCAGCCGTATGACATGGAAGTCGGCGCCGGAACGTCGCATCCGGCAACCTGCCTGCGCGCGCTGGGCCCCAAGTCGTGGAACGCTGCGTATGTGCAGCCGTCGCGCCGCCCGAAGGATGGCCGCTACGGCGAAAATCCAAATCGTCTCCAGCATTATTATCAGTATCAGGTGATCTTAAAACCTTCGCCCGATAATATTCAGGAAATTTATCTCGATAGTTTGAAAATGATCGGCATCGACCCGAACGCGCACGACATCCGCTTCGTTGAGGACGATTGGGAAAACCCGACGCTCTGCGCCTGGGGACTTGGTTGGGAAGTGTGGTGCGACGGTATGGAAGTGACGCAGTTTACCTATTTCCAGCAGGTCGGCGGCATCGAATGCCGGCCCGTCTCCGGCGAAATCACGTATGGTCTTGAGCGCCTCGCCATGTACATCCAAGGTAAAGAAAATGTCTATGACCTCGATTTCAACGGCAAGGGCGTAAAATACGGCGACATATTTTTAGAAAACGAAAAAGAATTCTCAGCCTATAATCTTGAATACGCCGACGTTGACCAACTGCAACGCCATTTCGCCGATGCCGAAACCGAATGCCAGGCGCTGCTTGCCAAAAACCTGCCGCTTCCGGCCTATGACCAATGCCTAAAAGCCGCGCACCGTTTTAATTTGCTCGACGCTCGCGGCGTTATTTCCGTCACCGAACGTGCCGCCTATATCGGCCGCGTGCGCGCGCTGGCCAAAGGCTGCTGCGAAAGCTGGGTCGCAAAGGAGGCCGCATGATCTTAACCCTACTCCATAGCAAATTGCACCGCGCCTGCGTGACTCATGTCGACCGCCATTACGAAGGATCGCTCGGCATCGACCACGAACTCGTTGAAATGGCCGGCATGATCGAAGGCCAGCAAATCGACGTGCTCAACATCGACAACGGCGCGCGCTTCACTACCTACATTCTCAAAGAACCGACCGGCTCGAAGAAAATCGGCGTTTACGGCGCTGCCGCGCATTTATGTAAACCCGGCGACCGCGTTATCATCATCGCCTATGCGCAAATGGAAGAGAAAGAAGCCAAGAGCCATAAGCCGGTCGTGCTGATTTTAGACGAAAAAAATAACGTGGTGGAAAATGGTTAGCGCCATCAGCCGGTGGCATTGATTTTAGACGAACAGATTAGGAGAAAATAAATATGCCGGTTGAATTACAGAAAAATGGAAACAACGTAATAAATTTTGCGGTGACGCATAATGATCAAAAATTTGAAATTAGCATACTACAAGATTCTATTGAGGAAACAGATGCTAATCCTTTAGAGCCTCCTTCTTATATAGTTCGTATTTCTACCAATGAACTGGGGTTATATGAGGAAATGCGTAACGCGCTCGGCGGAGCGACATTTACTTCTGAGGTAAGCAGTGTTGACGATTCCACCAAAGAAAATTTGTGCGCGCCTTTCCTCTGTGATTTTAGAATTAACCCATCGAGATTTGCATTAAAAGACGTGCATAGCTTCCTTGGACATGTGCTGGGCAAGTTAGAAACAGCAGAAATTATTACCGCTTCGGATGCAAAAGCAGTAGTTGATAATTGGATGGAATTGCGCCCACCTACCGCTAGCGATATTGTAAATTGGCCCACCTCAGAGCGAGGTCCAAACCGTGGCTGACCTGCTGCTCGAATTATTTAGCGAAGAAATCCCGGCGCGGATGCAGGAAGATGCACTAGTGTATCTGCAAAAGGCATTATTGTCCCCATTTATGAAGATAGCACTTCCTGCTATCGATTTATCAGGGCTTTCCAATGCAAGCCAATCTTTTGAAATACATTCTATACCTAGCATAGGAGAAAATTTTGTCACGCCGCGTCGCCTCGCTGTCTGGGTAAAAAATCTACCGGAGAAACAGTCCGACATTTCCACCGAACTCAAAGGCCCGAAAGTTGATGCACCGGAGGCAGCGCTGCAGGGGTTTCTCAAAAAAAGCGGCCTTAAATTAGAACAACTGGAACAACGCGATGGTGTTTATTTCGCGACGGTACATCAAAAAGGTAAACCTACCGCAGTTGCGTTGAAAACTATTATTGAACACCTGCTGGCCAATTTCCCCTGGCCGAAATCGATGCGCTGGGGTGCGGGCGAGGTGACGTGGGTCAGGCCACTACATAGTATTTTGTGTATTTTCGACGGCAAAATTGTGCCGGTGGAATTCGGTGGCGTCAAAGCGGGAAATACGACGCGTGGCCATCGTTTCCTTGCGCCCAAAGAAATCACCATCAGCAAACCGCAGGAGTATGAAGCAGCGCTCGAGAAAGCTTTCGTCATTGCCGACCGTGATAAGCGCAAAGCCGAAATCCTGAAACAGGCGGAGAAAGTCGCAGCCAGCAAAAGTTTTGCCATCAAGAAAGACGAAGCGCTGCTCGACGAAGTGACCGGCCTTGTCGAATGGCCGGTGGTGCTGGTGGGTTCAATCGATGCAAAATTCATGGACCTGCCGCCGGAAGTACTCTCGACGGTGATGAAAAAACACCAGAAATATTTTGCCCTCGAAGACAAAGCTGAAAAACTCGCGCCGCATTTCCTCATTACCGGCAATATGGAAGCCAAGGATGGCCGCAAAGCGATTATCGCCGGCAATGAACGTGTATTGCGCGCGCGTTTCTCCGATGCACGGTTTTTCTGGGATCAGGATAGGAAAAAACCACTAGCCGAATGGGCGGTGAGCTTAAAAGACGTGACGTTCCACGCCAAGCTGGGAACGGTTGCCGATAAGGTAGCGCGCATTAAAACATTGGCAGTGCAACTTACCGATTGCATCAAAGCCGATAAAAAACTGGTCGAGCGCGCCGCGGAATTATGCAAGGCCGATCTGGTCACCGGCATGGTCGGCGAATTCGCCGAGCTGCAGGGGATTATGGGACGCTATTATGCGTTACAACAAAAAGAAGACGCCTTCGTCGCCGATGCCATTCGTGAGCATTATAAGCCGCAAGGCCCGAACGATTCCGTGCCGCATACGCCGGTTTCCATCTGTATCGCGCTGGCTGATAAATTGGATACGCTCGTCTCGATGTTCGCCATCGGCGAAAAACCGACCGGCTCGAAAGACCCGTTCGCCCTGCGCCGCGCCGCGCTCGGCGTTATCAGGATTGTGCTGGATAATAATCTCCGTCTGCCGCTTAAAAGCTGTTTTGCCGCGCCGCCGGCTGCGAAGATCGCACTCTATGACGCGCAGCAAAAATTGGCGGCTAAGCTGCATGAAGCACCGCATAAAGTCGGCAAATATTTAACTGTGAATGAAACGGCATTTGAGGATTTGGGCGATGCCGTACCGGCAAATCTGACCGGCATGCTCTATGATTTCTTTATCGACCGCCTCAAAGTCCAGCTCAAGGACAGCGGCATCCGCCATGATGTTATTAGCGCCGTCGTCGCCGATGGGGATGATGATTTGGTGCGCATCGTCGCGCGCGCTAAAGCGGTTCAGGACTTTATTGGTACCGATGATGGCAAAAACCTTCTGGCCGGTTATAAGCGCGCAGCGAATATCCTCGCCATTGAAGAGAAGAAAGATAAAACTACTTACGATGCCGCCGACCTTGATGCCGCTGCTCTCAAAGAACCGGAGGAAATTGGGTTGATATTTGTGCGTAATCCAAAAGAAATAGAAAAAATAGAACAATTTATCAACGATGAGCAATTTATTGATCTTATGAAATGGCTTGCCTCCTTACGTCCACCGATAGATCTCTTTTTTGATAAAATTTTGGTTAATGATAAGACTAAAGGTGATGATGTACGTGCCAACCGGCTTTGTCTGTTAGCTACAATCAAAGGAAGTATGGATTATATCGCCAATTTTGGATTGATTGAGGGATAACTTAGGAGGATGTAATGGATGAAGAAAGCAAACAATTATTATCGCAAATACGTGATAACACTCATACTCTGTATTATTATGATGTAGGAGAGCATCTAAAGCATATTGATGAACAGATGAGTGCGATAATTAATTTCTTGTGGATTCTTTTAATTCTTATGTGCTTCCGCAATATTCGTGAGTGGTATGCAAACAGAGATAAATAGTGTATCTAAATTCCCGCTTTCATGGGAATGGCAAGATATAAGCAGGAAAATATGACAAAACCCAACATTAAACCTAAACCTACCACGGCGCAAAAGCTCGTCTACAATTTTGGCGACGGCGCGGCCGAGGGCAAGGCGGAGATGAAAAATCTGCTCGGCGGCAAGGGCGCGAACCTGGCGGAAATGTGTTCGCTCGGCCTGCCGGTTCCGCCGGGATTTACCATCACCACCGAAGTCTGTGTCGCCTATTACGCTAATGGAAAAAAATTGCCCGATACGCTTGCTGCGCAGGTGGAAGGGGCGCTTTCGCAGATCGAGAAAAAAGCCGCCGCGAAATTCGGCGATGATAAAAATCCGCTGCTCGTTTCGGTGCGCTCCGGCGCGCGTGCTTCGATGCCGGGCATGATGGATACCGTGCTCAACCTCGGCCTGAATGATGTGACGGTGAAAGCTTTGGCCAAAAAAACCGGCAATGAGCGCTTCGCTTACGATTCCTATCGCCGCTTCATCCAGATGTATTCCGACGTTGTGCTTGGCCTCGACCATTACATGTTCGAAGACATGCTGTCGCAGAAAAAACTCGACCGTGACGTTGATCTCGATACCGACCTGACCGCGGATGACCTGAAAGATATCGTGCATCAATACAAGGAAAGAGTGCACGAAGAACTCGGAAAGCCGTTCCCGGAAAAAGTACATGAGCAGTTGTGGGGCGCGATTATGGCGGTGTTCGATTCGTGGATGAATCCGCGCGCAAACACCTACCGCAAGCTGCATGACATCCCGGAAAGCTGGGGCACGGCGGTGACCGTGCAATCGATGGTGTTCGGTAACATGGGTAACGACTGCGCTACGGGCGTGGCGTTTACGCGCAATCCCTCGACGGGTGAGAAAAAATACTACGGCGAATTCCTTATCAACGCGCAGGGCGAAGACGTCGTCGCCGGCATCCGCACGCCGCAGCCTTTAAGTGAAATGCAAGCCGCGATGCCGAAAGTATACAAGCAGCTGACCGGCGTGTTCGATAAGCTGGAAGCGCATTACCGCGATATGCAGGATATCGAATTCACCATCCAGAACGACAAATTATGGATGCTGCAGACGAGAAACGGCAAGCGTACCGCCGCTGCCGCTGTCAAAATCGCCGTTGATATGGTTTCTGAAAAGCTGATTGACAAAAAACAGGCGATCAAGCGCATCGATCCGCTCTCGCTCGATCAATTGTTGCATCCGACGCTCGACCCCAAAGCCAAGAAAACCGTGCTGGCGACGGGACTTCCCGCTTCACCCGGCGCGGCGTCGGGCAAGGTCGTGTTCACCGCCGAGGACGCGGAGAGCCTTGGTATCGAGCACCGCGAAAAAGTTATCCTGGTGCGTATCGAAACTTCGCCAGAAGATATTCACGGCATGCATGCGGCGCAGGGCATCCTGACTGCGCGCGGTGGTATGACGTCGCACGCAGCCGTCGTGGCGCGCGGCATGGGCAAACCATGCGTTTCCGGCGCCGGCAGCCTCGCTATCGACTACGCCAAAAAAGAACTTAAAGTAGCAGGACATACGGTAAAAGAAGGTGACGTCATCACCATCAACGGCGGCAGTGGCGAAGTGATGCTGGGCGCGATTCCGACCGTACAGCCGGGCATGTCGGCTGATTTCGAAACACTCATGGGCTGGGCCGACGACGTGCGCAAACTTAGGGTACGCACCAATGCCGAGACGCCGCTCGATGCGCAGACGGCGCGCAAATTCGGCGCCGAAGGCATTGGCCTGTGCCGCACCGAACACATGTTTTTCGACGCAGAACGTATCATCGCCATGCGCGAGATGATCGTGGCGCAAACGGTCGAGGGGCGCAAAACCGCTCTCGCGAAACTATTGCCGATGCAGCGCAAGGATTTCGTCGATCTCTTTACCATCATGAAAGGTCTGCCGGTGACTATCCGCCTGCTCGACCCGCCATTGCATGAATTCCTGCCGCATACCGATGAGGATATTCGCCAGGTGGCAGAAAGCGCTGGTGTCAGCGTCGACGTTGTGCGCCACCGTGCCCACGAGCTTAAAGAGCAAAATCCAATGCTCGGCCATCGCGGTTGCCGTTTGGGCATCACCTATCCCGAAATTTATGAGATGCAGGCGCAGGCGATTTTCGAAGCCGCCGCGTCCATCATCAAAGACAAAAAGGAAACCGTGATTCCGGAAATCATGGTTCCGCTGGTGATGGTGCCGAAGGAACTGGCAATTTTGAAGGATTTGATCGACAAGGTGGCCAATGAAGTAATGCAGAAAACAAAAACCAAAATTACCTACATGGTCGGTACGATGATCGAACTGCCGCGCGCCGCCCTGCGCGCTGGCGACATTGCGCCGATGGCTGAATTCTTCAGCTTCGGCACCAACGATCTAACGCAGACAACGCTTGGTATCTCGCGCGACGACTCAGCGTCATTCATCGAAATTTACAAGCAGCGTGGCATTGTCGAAGTTGATCCGTTTGTGTCGCTTGATCAAAGCGGGGTAGGGGAGCTGATAAGCATTGCGGTGGAACGTGGACGGGCAGTGCGCAAGAATCTCAAAATCGGTATCTGCGGCGAACACGGTGGCGACCCCGCCTCGATTGCTTTCTGCCAAAAAGCCGGCCTTGATTACGTCTCCTGCTCGCCGTACCGCGTGCCGGTAGCGCGACTGGCGGCCGCGCAGGCAGCGCTATCTACCTAAGTTAATTTGGTGCCTATTGGTTACTGCGCCCGTTACAGCGCCGACGCCGCCACCTATTAATGCGCCAGTTACCGGATCACCACCGACCAGCGCACCGCCTACCGCACCCGCACCTGCGCCTATCGCACCACCGGATAATGCACGCTCGCCCGGTCGGTCACCGCATGCGGTCAGCAAGGCTATAAGCGTTGCAACCGTTATCATTTTTACACTGGCTGACATAAAATCCTCCTCATAGTTATGTCTCAGCCTATTAAAAATGGCCTAAAATCGCCATATGGCTTATCCCGGGATGTATAAGCGCATTATAAGTTAATCCCTTTTCCCGTTTCCTCTTTCCTTTAAAATCCGTTAGGCTGCGGTTATGGAATCCGCATTTGCCACATCCGAACGTTCCGCTGACGCCCTGTCATTGACTGGCCGCCAATGGCTGTTTCGCGATGCCGATGAGCGGCAGGTTCTGGCGCTGGCGCAGCGCTATGGGTTACCCGATATTCTGGCGCGCATCCTGTCGGCGCGTGGCGTCGGTCTTGAGGAAACGGAGCAGTTTTTAAATCCGAGTCTCAAAGCGACGCTGCCTGATCCCTCCCATCTGCTCGATATGGATGCGGCAGCGGAGCGGGTCGCCGGCGCGATTATGTCGGGTGAACGCATCGCCATCTTCGGTGATTACGATGTCGATGGCGCTACGTCCAGTGCGCTGCTGGCGCGGTATTTACGCGCGCTTTCCGCTGACCCGATTCTCTATATCCCCGATCGCATGAAAGAAGGTTATGGCCCGAACAGCGCGGCGCTGCTGGCCTTGAAAGAGCGGGGCGCGACGCTGGTCATCACGGTGGATTGCGGTACGCTGGCGTTCGAACCTTTGCAAGTGGCGCATGAGGCCGGCCTTGATGTCATCGTCATCGATCACCATGCCGGCGAGGCGCAATTGCCCAACGCCTATGGCGTTGTCAATCCCAACCGCCTTGATGAAACCTCGCTGCACCGGCAACTGGCAGCGGTGGGCGTGGCGTTTTTGTTGATCGTTGCCATCAACCGCAAGTTGCGCTCCATCGGCCGCGAAGTTCCCGATCCCAAACAATGGCTCGATCTGGTGGCGCTCGGGACAGTCTGCGACGTCGTGCCGCTCATCGGTGTCAACCGTGCGCTGGTGGCGCAGGGTTTGAAAGTCATGGCACTGCGCGGCAATCTGGGATTACGCACGGTGCTCGACATGGCCGCCGTTTCAGAAAAACCGGGCGTTTATCACGCCGGGTTCGTCATCGGTCCGCGTATCAATGCCGGTGGCCGCGTCGGCAAATCCGACTTAGGCGTTAGGCTGCTGGTGACGGAAGATGAGGCTGAGGCGCTGATGCTGGCGCGTGAACTCGATCAATATAACGCTGAGCGCAAATCCATCGAAGCGGCGGTGCTGGAACAGGCAATGGCGCAGGCCGAAGCCGCCGACACATCCGCATCGTTCCTGATGGTGGCGGGTGCAGGCTGGCATCCCGGCGTTATTGGCATCGTAGCGGGACGGTTGAAAGAGCGTTTCCACAAACCGGCGGCAGTGATTGCCATCGACGGTGGCATCGGTAAAGCGTCGGCGCGCAGCGTATCTGGCGTGGATATCGGTGCGGCGGTGATTGCGGCGCGGCAGGCCGGGATATTATCGGCCGGTGGCGGCCATGCCATGGCGGCAGGATTCACCGTTGAGGAAACAAAAATTCCGGCACTCAAAGAATTTTTTGCATCCCGTTTGCGCTTGCCGGAAGGGGAAACGCATGCGGCGCGGCGGTTGTTTATCGACGGCGCCATCAGCGTCGGCGGAGCGACAGCAGAATTCGCCGAGCAGCTTGAGCGGCTGGGACCGTTCGGGCAGGGCAATCCGCAAGTGCGGCTGGTGATTCAAAACGCCGTGAATTTAAAGCCGGAATGGACCACGAGCGGCGAACATTTGAAAACATTACTCATCGACCGACTGAGCAATGCGCGCTTATCAGCGATTGCGTTCCGCGCCGCGAATACGAAACTCGGGGATGCACTAATGGTAACACGCGGCAAGGGAATAAGCATCGCCGGTCAACTCCGACTTTCTGAATGGAATGGCAAACCGCAGGTGAGTTTGCATATCGAGGATATCGCCATATGACCTCCGCCATTACCCGCGCCCTCTATAAGCTCAAAAGACCAAGCGTCATTCCCGGATTCGGGCTGACGCTGGGCTTTACGCTGTTTTACCTGGCTATTATCGTCATCATCCCGCTGTCGGGACTCTTCTTCAAAACCGCCACATTGAATTTCGACCAGTTCTGGCAGGCCGTTACTGCCGAGCGTGTGATGCATGCTTATAAAATCAGCTTCGGCCTGTCGCTGCTGGCGGCGCTCGTCAATTGTTTCTTCGGGCTGATACTGGCGTGGATACTGGCGCGCTACCGCTTTCCCTTCAAAAAAATCGTTGATGCGATGATTGACTTGCCGTTTGCGCTGCCGACGGCGGTGGCCGGCATTGCGCTCACGGCCATCTATGCGCCGCACGGCTGGATCGGGCGTTATGCAGAGCCACTCGGCATCAAGATCGCTTTCGCGCCGCTCGGCATATTAATCGCGCTCTTGTTCGTAGGTCTGCCGTTCGTCGTGCGCACGGTCGAGCCGATATTGCAGGATGCGGATAGGGAAGTCGAAGAAGCCGCTATCAGCCTGGGCGCCACGCGCTGGCAAACCTTCTGTCAGGTTATTTTCCCCGGCATCCTCCCGGCGTTGCTGACCGGCTTTGCCATGGCGTTTGCGCGCGGACTGGGCGAATACGGCTCGGTCATTTTCATCGCCGGCAACATTCCAAAAATTTCCGAAATCGTACCGCTCGTCATCGTCACCAAGCTCGAGCAATACGATTATGCCGGTGCAACGGCGATTGCCTGCGTCATGCTGGTCGCCTCGTTCATACTGCTCTTCATCATCAACCTGCTCCAGCAATGGACGGGTAATCGCTCAGCGGTGAAATAATATGTTCAGATCGCGCTCACCCATTGCTGAACCGTTTAGCCTGAAGCTGCTGCTCATGGTGGTTGGGCTCGGCTTCATGGCGGTGCTGGTGCTTATGCCGTTGGTCGTTGTTTTCGTCGAGGCGTTCCGGCACCACTGGGTAGGTTACCGCAATGCGCTCGAAGATCCGCTGGCGCTGGCGGCCATTAAGCTTACGCTGCTGGTGGCGCTTATTGCCGTGCCGCTCAATGTGGTCTTCGGGCTTGCCGCCTCATGGGCGATTGCCAAATTTAATTTTGTCGGCAAGCGGCTGCTGATTACCTTTATCGAACTGCCGTTTTCGGTGTCGCCGGTGATTTCCGGCCTCATTTATATCCTGCTCTTCGGCTCAGGCAGCCTGCTGGGTGATTGGCTGTCCGAGCACGACGTACAGATTATTTTTGCCGTGCCGGGGCTGGTGATCGCTACCATGTTCGTCACCTTTCCCTTCGTGGCACGCGAATTGATTCCGCTGATGGAAGAGCAGGGGACCGAGGAAGAAGAAGCGGCCATAATGCTTGGCGCTAATGGTTGGCGCACGTTTTTTTCAGTGACGCTACCTAACATCAAATGGGGTTTACTTTATGGCGTGCTGCTGTGCAACGCCCGCGCCATGGGCGAATTCGGCGCGGTATCAGTCGTCTCCGGCCATATCCGCGGTGTCACCAACACCATACCGCTGCATGTCGAAATCCTCTATAACGAGTATAATTTCGTCGCCGCCTTTGCCGTGGCGTCGATTTTGACGCTATTGGCCGTAGTGACTCTCTTGCTTAAGAGCCTGATTGAATTTAAATTTGCTGACGAGATAAAGGCGCATAGAGGATGACATGGGAATAGAAGCCAAGAATATTTGTAAAAGTTTCGGCGATTTCGCGGCGCTGGACAATGTCGACCTCACCGTCGGCGACGGTGAGCTGGTGGCGTTGCTCGGCCCCTCGGGTTCAGGCAAGACGACGCTGCTGCGCATTATTGCCGGGCTGGAATACGCCGATTCGGGCAAGGTGCTGATCGATGGCGTTGAGACCAGCCGGATGCATGCGCGCGAACGCAATGTCGGCTTCGTCTTCCAGCATTACGCCCTGTTCAAGCACATGACCGTGTTCGATAACGTCGCCTTCGGTCTACGCGTGCGCCCCAGAGCAGTGCGGCCGCAGCCGGGCGAAATCATCGAGCGCGTCATGGCACTCCTCAAATTAGTGCATCTCGATAAGTTTTACGACCGCTATCCGTCGCAGCTTTCCGGCGGTCAGCGTCAGCGTGTGGCGCTCGCCCGTTCGCTTGCTGTCGAGCCGAAATTGCTTCTGCTCGATGAGCCGTTCGGCGCGCTTGATGCCAAGGTGCGCAAGGAATTACGCCGCTGGCTGCGCCGCCTGCATGACGACATACACATCACCAGTATTTTCGTAACGCATGATCAGGAAGAAGCGATGGAAGTGTCCGACCGCGTTGTCGTCATGAATAACGGCAAGATCGAGCAAGTCGGCACGCCCGAGCAGGTCTATCACACACCGAGTAACGGCTTTGTTTATGACTTCCTCGGCAATTATAATGAATTTGTCGGCTGGAAAGATGAGAACGGCGATGTGCATCTGGCCGAAGACGATTTATGGGAAGCAAAGCAGCAGGTACCGCCGTCGCCGGTGCTGGCGTCGCGGCCGCATTGGCTTTCGCGCTATCCCGAACTGACCAACGCCATCCGCAAGGTAATTCCCGGTCTGCCGCTGCCGACGCAGGCATCTTCCAGTCGCTCCTTCGCCAAAATGACGCGCAGCCAGATGCGCGCCGTGCTGGCTGAACGCGGCATTCCGGTGCGTGTGTTCGCGCGGCCGCACGAAATGTTCATCACCAAGCTACCCGACGACGCGCATGAATATATTCCGGTCGAGGTGATTCATATCAATCCGGCCGGCTCACTGGCTAAAACCGAATTGCAGCGCAAGAACGGCACTATCCTGCAAGCGGAAGTGCCGAAAACCATTCTCGATTCGCTCGCCATCAAGAAGGGTGATCGGGTATTTGTTCGTCCGAAAAACGTGAGAGTATTTGAATGAAAATTATTGTCGTCCGCCATCAAATTCTTGGCCGATGTTGCGGAATATGCTACGGCCTGGAAATTTTTCTTCTAGAAAGTCCCTTAAATCGCCCTGCGCCTCTGGACTCAGTATGCGCCTAACCTTGTCGCCAGAAGTAGCTATAAATAAATACGTGTCATTGAGCATTTGTTCCGCAGCATCTTCCCTCATTCCGGAAGTCTGCATATAAGATTGTTTCATTTCTGCGGCACGTTGATTGAGAAATGTTTTTGCCTGCCCAAGATAAGAAATACCATGAATACCCAATCTTTCAAATGTTAGCCAGCCTGGCCGATTAACTGCTTCGGAATAGGCACCCCTCGGTTTACAATGATAATGATGCTCTTTTAGGATTGATTTTATGTCCTCTTGTGCTTTTGGGCTTAAATCTATCCATGTCGGGCTACGACGACGATGGAACATTCTTTTGGGCCTACGATCTTCGGAACCGGTTTGCGCGATATATTCCCTTTGTATATAATGCGCCGCTTCTTCAGCGCTTGCCACCGGATGTTCTTCCTTATACCGGGTGGATTCTAACACAATGGCTTGTGCTATAAACTTTTTTATGACACCTGAATTCATACCATTTGATAATGCAGATAGTGTTACCCAGCCATTTAGTTTACGATAAAAGCGCAATACACGTTGGGTAATATTGTGCGTGGCATCTAGCCAATCGTCACCCTTATTGCTAACTTGACGACGCACGCCGGAATTATCCATAGGCTCGACATGATTTAGTCCGGAATTGACGGTTATATTTCGCGCATCGCCTATTGATATTGTTTTACTGGAACAGTTATCTAGCAGTTCTCGAATGCTTCTAATAGCCTCAACACGATTAGCAGGCGGACTGATCGGATGCTCTATTACTTCGGCAAACCGAGTCGCAAACTCATTTAAGCCCTCATCTGAAACCTCGTCCAATTTGGTAAAATCAGGAGCGTCCAAATCAGGATGGACGACATAGCGCATAAAACTTGCTAGTACTTGCGTGTCACGTTTATTCACTGGTACAATTCCGTGCAATATATGTTTAAAATATATTAAGTGATGGACAGCCTTAAAGCAAGAAATACCAAATGATGCACTGGAAACGCAACCTTCCCAATTACCTGACTTACCTGCGTATCGCGGTGATACCGGCATTGGTTCTGGTATTTTTCCTGCAAGGCGAATGGTCATATTACTTATCGACGTTTTTGTTTTTTATTGCCGGCGTCAGCGATTGGCTCGACGGTTATCTGGCGCGCACATGGCAGGTGCAATCGAACCTCGGGCGATTCCTCGATCCCATCGCCGACAAGTTGCTCGTGGCAACAGCGCTCTTGCTGCTGGTCAAAGCCGACCGTGCCGATTTGCTTCCGGCCATTGCCATCGTCTGCCGCGAAATCCTGGTGTCTGGCTTGCGGGAGTTTTTAGCTGAAATACGCGTAAGCGTTCCCGTCTCCAAGCTCGCCAAATTCAAAACGGCGGCGCAGATGCTGGCCATCGGTTGTCTGCTGCTCGGCGCCGGCGGGCCGGAGTGGCTGCACAGCGAATCACTGGGCAGGTTCCTGCTGTGGCTCGCTGCGCTGCTGACGCTCGTGACCGGCTACGCCTATCTACGGACGGGGCTCAAGCACATGGATTAATCCTGCGAGGCAAAGCCTGCGCAGGATCCTGTGCAGCCTAACGGCTCACAGGACTATCGCCGAATAATCCGCCATCAATTGCTTGGTGATCGCGCCGACGGTGAATTTTTGCTCGCCGATCTGGCCGACGGGCGTGACCTCGGCAGCGGTACCGGTCAGGAACACTTCCGACACCTGTTTTAATTCTTCCGGCTTGATGTGTCGCTCAATGACCTTGAGCCCACGTTTTTTCGCCAGATCTATCACTGTGCGCCGCGTGATACCGTCTAAGAAGCAATCGGGCGTTGGCGTGTGCACTTCGCCATTAATGACAAAAAACATATTGGCGCCGGTCGCCTCGGCGATATAACCGCGGTAATCGAGCATCAGCGCATCGTCGAAGCCGTCTTTCTCGGCGACGTGTTTCGACAGGGTGCAGATCATATAAAGCCCAGCGGCTTTGCTGGCCGTCGGCGCGGTATTGGGCGCCGGACGCGCCCATTTGGCAATCTGCAGGCGCAGACCGCGTTCCTTGGCTTCTTTCGAGAAATAGCTCGGCCATTCCCATGCGGCGATGGCGACATGGATTTTGGTCTGCTGCGCCGAAATGGCCATCATCTCGCTGCCGCGCCATGCCACCGGCCGCACATAACCATTCAAGATGCTCTGCCGCGCGACGATATCGTTGCTGGCTTTTTCAATATCTTCCAGCGAATAGGGGAGGGTAAAGCCGAGCAGCTCCGCCGATTTAAACAGCCGTTCGCTGTGTTCGCGTAGCTTGAAGATTTTTCCCTCGTACACGCGCTCACCTTCGAAAACGCAACTGCCGTAATGCAGCCCATGTGTCAGCACATGCACTTTCGCGTCGCGCCACGGCACCACGTTGCCATCAAACCAGATAAAACCATTGCGGTCGTCGAAGGGAATGAGGGTCATCGAGCAAAGCCTTCTTTTGGCGTGGCAAATGTTTGCCTGACAGCGGCTGAAAATCGCCTGTATTCTCTTACTGCATCAAAACAAGCCTGTCCTCCCGCTCTTTCGAAAGCAAGCCTCACTTCACTTGAAGCGTTGCATGTTGTCATGATTACGGGCGTTCCAGGATATGTTTTTGTGATAAATTCCGTCAATGCAATTCCCTCATTGCCGTCCGGCATATTGTTGTCGGTGATAACGAGGTTATAAGATTTTTTGGCAAGCAATTGCTTTGCGCTATCAGGATCTGAAGCGGTATCTACGGAATGTCCGTCCTCAACAAAATTTTCTGCCAAAGAATTGCGGAACTTCGCGTTATCATCAACCACAAGGATATTTGCCATTCCTCTTTTTCCTATCAAATTACGATAAAGCAATCACCGACAACTGGCAGCCATACGCCGTTTCACCGCGCAAGGTAGTCCGCCGGTAACTGAAAAACGTATTTTCTTCCAAACACGTATCGTTCGCAAGCACATTTATATGCCCAACACCCGCGGTTTTCAGTCGGTCTTTGGCATAGGCCTTAAGGTCGAACAGGTAATGCCCTGCGCGCGCGCCATGAATGAAATAAAGCTGGTTGGCTTCGTCATCCTTCATGAAACGGTCGTGGAATTCGCTGCCAACCTCATAGGATCCTTGAGCGATAGCGGGGCCGATGGTAGCGCTGATATGTTCCGCGGAAGCGCCGAGTGTCTGCATAGCATCGAGCGTTGCTTCGATGATGCCGCCGAGTGCGCCTTTCCAGCCGGCATGGGCGGCGGCAACGACTTTGGCTTTGGCATCGGCGAATAAAATGGGCAGGCAATCAGCAGTGGTGATGCCTACGGCCAGACCGGGCGTGGCCGTGATGATAGCGTCGGCATCCGGCGCATCTTCCCTACTCCAGCTTTTGCTGGCGACAATGGCGGTTGCGCTGTGAACCTGATGCGCCTTGCATAAAGCGGTTGCAGGCAGCCCGAGCGATTTTACCACGCGGCCCCGGTTTTCCATGACATTCTCCGGCGCATCGCCAGTGCCGTAAGCGCAATTGAGCGAGGTATAGACTCCTGTACTGACGCCGCCATTGCGCGTGAAAAATCCATGTCGGATGCCGGGCTGTGCAGAAAGCTGCGGGCAGGTAACTGGCGTGGTCAGAACCCCTCGGGCTTCGGATGCTTTGGATGTGTGAGGCATATGACTTTGAACAAATCCCCCATTGCGTCTTGCGATAGTAGCCGCTCCAGGCCGGAAATCATAGCGGATTTCTGTTCTTCCGTAGCCTTTTTGCACAGCTTTTCAAGGCGGGCTTTGGCGCCGAGCGCTTGCAAGAAAGCGCCCTGCGTCACCGGGCCGTAACCCGCCGCACCTTCTATTGCGGCTACTTCCCGTATCGCGTGGAAATCGACATGGGCGGTGATATCGGCCGTGCCGGGATCCTTCAGGACATCATGAAATTTATGGTCGCGCATGGCTTGCAGCGTTTCCTGGCTGTTTTTCGGCGGGCCGTTATAACCGTAATCGATGATGAGCGCCGCGCCGCCAAATTCCATCATGCGCCGTGCGATGACTGCCGCCCATTCCTTGCCGACCTCACCGCGCTCGACCATCCTTCCCGCGGCGGCAGGAATGGCGAAATGCAATTCTCCGTCGACACCGACGATGACGAAGCGCTCATGCCAGCCGTCTGCCAGATGGACATACTGGCGCACCGGCAACGCATCGAAAAACTCATTGGCGACGAGCAGCAGCGGCCCCGGCGGAATTTCTTCGAAGCTGGAATGCCACTGGATATCGGGATGCTTGCCCGCCAGCGCATTCCATTGTTTTTGTTTGAGCGCCGGGCTTGCTTCAATCAGGTGCACCGAAATCGCTTCGTGGAAACCGGGAATGTGTTTGCTACCGCGCAGCGCATCGACCATCAGTGTTCCGCGGCCGGGACCAAGTTCGGCGAGGATGGTTTTCGGCTTGCCCATGGCGATCCATTGCGCTGCCATCCACGCGCCGATCAGCTCGCCGAAAATCTGCGATATTTCCGGCGCGGTGATGAAATCGCCCTTATACCCAAGCGGGTCCTTGCGCATGTAATAGCCGTATTTCGGGTGCGTCAGCGCCAGTTCCATATACTCGGCGACGTTGATCTGACCGGAGCGCAGGATGCGTTTTTTTATGATGGAATCGAGCGAGGGCATTTGCGGAAAATAAGATAAAGCCCCAGCGCCAGCATGGGAAGGGATAATAGCTGCCCCATGGTGACATAGCCGAAAAAGAAGCCGAGGAAATCATCGGGCTGGCGGAAACATTCGACGATAATGCGCGAGATGGCGTAACCCGTAATGAACACGCCGCCGAGCAGCAATGGCTTCTGGCGCGCCTGGGTGAATTTCAGCAGGTACATCAGCAATGCGAAAAGCAGGATGCCTTCCATGCTTGCTTCATAAAGCTGGCTGGGATGACGTGGCTGGTCGCCGCCATAGGGGAAAACAATGCCCCACGGCACATCGGCGACGCGGCCGTAGAGTTCGCCGTTGATGAAATTGGCAAGGCGTCCGAAAAATAATCCGATCGGCACGACGCAAGCCAGCACATCGATGACGGGCGCGAAAGGAACGCGGTATTTGCGGCAGAATATATAAAAAGCGAGGATAAAGCCGATCATGCCGCCGTGGAACGACATACCGCCGCCCCATACTTTTACTATCTCGATGGGGTGGGCAAAATAATAGTCGGGCTTGTAAAAAAGCACATAGCCGAGCCTGCCGCCGAGTACGATACCGAAGACGGCCCACATCACCATATCGTCGAGGATTTTTTTGGTGAGTCCCGGGATGGGATGTTTTTTATGCTCAGCGGCGAATATCCACCAGCCGAGCATAATGCCTCCGATATAAGCCAAAGAATACCAGCGAATGGCCAAAGGCCCGATATGAACGGCGACAGGATCGATATGTGGGTAGGGAAGCATAAGGTTAATTGCCAGTGGTCAGTTGTCAGTGGCCAGCAGTATTTCGAAATGACTGGCATCTGGCAACTGGTAACTGGCTCAATATTCGTCCCAGGCTTTCTTTTCGGTGGGGATGGCGCCGGAGTCGCTGGATGATTCGGCAGGTTTGTTGTCAATCAACGGATATAAAGCGACCATTTCGGCGTGGACTTCCGGCGGCGGATTTCCTTTTCCTGCGGCAAGCACTTCACCGAAATCGCTGGGATTGAAACCGTTGCCAGCCTGCATCGCCGCCTTGAATCTCTGTATGTTCGGTAGAAACACCTTCACATAGGAATAAATCAAATCGCCGAAGGAATTTTTACCACGCAATAAAACAACGGCAAATTGCTCTGCCAATGGAGTGCCTTTAGTTTCAGGCAAGGTGGTGGTGGTCCATTTACTGGTCATACGGCTTAAACCAATTATCCCGTGGCTAAACCAGTGAATTTTATACTATTACTTAGTGAATGGGAAGAAAAACAAGGAATTGATAAAGATATATTTGAAAAATAGCTAAAATTTAGGCCCTAAGCAGTCAATTCTTGACCGTTGCTGCGGCCATTGACGGCCGGGGTAGCGTCGGGGGCGTTGTTTGTGGTTACCGAAGTTGCATTATAAGCAACGGTCGGGACGGAGCTATTAACGAGATTGACCGCCGCGCCATTACCACCGAAGGCATGGCAGCTATCTACAGTATGGAACATAAGATCTCCCGACATATTGTTACTCATCTTATTTATAGCCTCATTACATTCTTACCATTTCATCTTAACTAAATCGGGGGGTGGGTTCAAACGCTATGATGGTAGGGAGGTCAAAGTTCACGCAAGCGTCACACAGTTGTAACCGAACTGTCATAATTGGGAAATGGCCCTCAATCGCTGGAATCGACAGGTGAAAAAATAGATAAAATGCAAGGCATTTTGCGAGTTTCCGCGTGATAGAGCTAAATAGCCGTCCCGCCGACGGTCAGGGCGCTGATAAGCAAGGTCGGCTGCCCGACGCCTACGGGAACGCTCTGGCCGCCCTTGCCGCAGGTGCCCACGCCGTCGTCCAGTGCCATATCATTTCCGATGGCAGTGACTTTGGTAAGGATATCGGGGCCGTTGCCGATGAGCGTGGCGCCTTTGACGGGCGCGGTGATTTTACCGTTTTCAATAAGGTAGGCTTCCGATGCGGAAAACACGAATTTCCCCGAGGTGATATCGACCTGGCCGCCACCCAGATGCGCCGCGTAAATCCCGCGTTTGACGGAAGCGATGATGTCATCCGGATTCGCGTCGCCGCCTAACATATAGGTATTGGTCATGCGCGGCATCGGTTGGCAGGCAAACGATTCGCGCCGCCCGTTACCGGTGGCGCGCATACCCATCAATCGTGCGTTCAACCTATCTTGTATATAGCCGGTGAGGATACCGTCTTCGATGAGAACGTTGCGCGAACTGGGTGTGCCCTCATCATCAATCGAAAGCGAGCCGCGCCGGTTCATGATGGTGCCGTCATCGACGACGGTCACACCTTTGGCCGCCACCTGTTTTCCCATCAGCCCGGAAAACGCCGACGTTCCTTTGCGGTTGAAATCACCTTCCAGCCCGTGGCCGACGGCTTCATGCAAAAGCACGCCGCACCAGCCTGGACCGAGCACCACCGGCATTTCACCGGCAGGAGCGGGAACGGATTCGAGATTGACCAGCGCTTGCCGCAACGCCTCATCGGCCAGTTTTTTCCAATTTTGCTCGGTGATATATTCCGCGTAGCCGACGCGGCCGCCGGCGCCGGTTGATCCGGTTTCCATGCGGCCGTTTTGTTCCGCAATGACGCTGACATTAAGCCGCACGAGCGGGCGGATGTCGGAAGCAGAACTGCCATCAGCCTTCATGATGTGCACGGCCTGCCATACGCCTGAAAGCGACGCCGAGACTTGTTTGACGCGCGGGTCTTTGCTTCGTACATAAGCATCGATTTTTTGCAGCAGTTCGATTTTTTTCTCGAAGGCGACTTCTTTGAGCGGATTAACGTCAGTATATAATTGTGCGTTGGTGCCGAAGGCCGGGGCGATTTTAGCGCTTACCGGCGGCTGGCCGTAATGCACGGCGTGGGCGGTGGCGACAGCGCGTTTGATGGCGTCTTCGGAGAGTTCCGAGGCATGGGCGTAGGCGCTGGCTTCGCCCAGAACCGAGCGCAGGCCGAAGCCTTGCGAGGTATTGAAGCTGGCGTTTTTCAGGCGACCATCGTCGAAGGCCAGATTTTCCGACTGCGAATATTCCAGGAACAGTTCGCCATCATCCATGTCATGCAGCGCATCGGCCACCAGTCGCTCGGTGCGAGGCTTGTCCAGTCCGGTTCGGGTGAAGAAGAGATCGGGGGTGGTCATGTCTGTATATATATAGGACACTGTATTCCGAAACAAGTTCATGGATTAGAAAAATCATTGCACATCGGGCAAGGACAGATTACAAAATTCGTCATTCGCACCTCTAACCACAGGCGTTTGAATGTTTAAGCTGTTTTCCCCCTTTGCGTTTTTTGCTTCCCTCATCGTCTCAGCAGCGGCGCACGCCGAGCCTTACATCGGTATGGCCAAACCTTGGCAGCTCGGTTTCCAAACGCCGGCCTCGCCGGTTATGGAACGACTCAATACCATGCATGACTACCTGCTGGTGCTCATCATTGCCATCAGCGTTTTCGTCCTGCTGCTGCTCGTCTATATCTGCCTGCGCTACCATCATACGCGTAACCCCGTCGCCAGCAAAACCACGCATAACACCAAGCTCGAGATCATCTGGACCATCATCCCGATTGTTATCCTCGTTGCCATCGCGATTCCTAGCCTCCGGCTGCACTATTATATGCAGCGCGACGTCAACCCAGAACTCACTGTCAAGGTCACCGGTTACCAATGGTATTGGCATTACGATTATCCCGATAATGGCGGCTTCGGGTTCGACAGCTACATCAAAAAAGGCAATGACCTGAAAAAGGATGACATCCGCCAGTTGGCTGTCGATAACGCGCTGGTCGTACCGGTCAACACCAAAGTGCGTGTGCAGATCACCGCCGCCGACGTCATCCATTCGTGGTCGGTGCCCGCGTTCGGCGTGAAAAAAGATGCGGTGCCGGGACGCCTCAACGAAACCTGGTTCGAAGCGACCAGAATCGGCACGTTCTACGGCCAATGCTCGCAGCTCTGCGGCGTCGGCCACGGCTTTATGCCGGTTGCCGTACAGGTCGTGAGCAAGGACGATTTCGCGGCGTGGGTCAAGCAACACGCGCCTGCGCCAACACCGACGCCAGCACCCGCAGCGACATCTGCACCGAAACCGGCTGCGCCGCCAGCATCGACGCCCGCGCCCGCCGAAAAGAAAATTAATACCAAGGATAAAGCAACGCACTGATCAAAGGATTAATGGCATGAGAGTAGTCGGAGATAACGTCCAGTTCGAAAATGGCAACACTGCGCCACTGCAAGAAGTAAAGTCTGCTTTAGCAATCATGAAAAGAATACTTGTCCAAGATTCGATTGGTGGCCCCCGATTGCTTGCACAGCTTCATTTTTCGTCCTTTAAAGATAATCCCAATGATGTGTTGACCAGTGTCGATGTAAGGGAGTTATTGATAGCACAGCTTCTTAAAGCGGGAGGCCAAATCGCGGATGCGGTACGATTTACCGCTCAAGAGGCGATTGTTACGGATGGCGGGAAAAAATTTGAATTACATTTATTGGAAGGTGAGCCAATTATATTGTCTAATCGAAAACATCAACGTCCGGAACATCGGATAATCAAGTAAATAAGGAAAAATTATGAGTTACGGTGCCGACCATTCTCTCGATGATCACACGCCGCACGGCTGGCGCCGTTGGGTCTACTCGACCAACCATAAAGACATCGGCATCATGTATTTGATTTTCGCCTGCGTCGCGGGCTTGATCGGTACGTTCTTCTCGGTGCTGATCCGCATCCAGCTGCAACATCCCGCCGGTACGCTCTTCGGCGATAATTACCAACTTTATAACGTCGTGGTGACGGCGCATGCCATTGTCATGGTGTTTTTCCTCGTCATGCCGGCCTTGATCGGCGGCTTCGGCAATTTCTGTGTGCCGCTGATGATCGGTGCGCCTGATATGGCGTTTCCGCGCATGAACAATTTCAGCTTCTGGCTGCTGCCGCCGGCCTTTATCCTGCTGCTCGGTTCATCGCTGATCGGCGAAGGCGCGGGCACCGGCTGGACGCTTTATCCGCCGCTTTCTATGATTGCCTCGCACCCCGGCATGTCGGTCGACATGGCGATTTTCGCGCTGCACCTTGCTGGTATGTCCTCGATTTTAGGTGCCATCAATTTCATCGTCACTATATTCAATATGCGCGCGCCCGGCATGACGCTGTTTAAAATGCCGCTTTATCCCTGGGCGATATTGGTTACCGCGTTCCTGCTGCTGCTGGCTGTTCCTGTACTCGCCGGCGCCATCACCATGGTGCTGACCGATCGCAATTTCGGCACACACTTCTTCGATCCGGCCGGCGGCGGCGATCCGCTGTTGTTCCAGCATCTGTTCTGGTTCTTCGGCCATCCGGAAGTCTACATCCTCATCGTGCCCGGCTTCGGCATCATCAGCGAAGTCGTCGCCACCTTCTCGAAAAAGCCCATTTTCGGCTATCTCGGTATGGTCTCGGCTATGGTCACCATCGGTTTCCTCGGCTTCATCGTCTGGGCGCACCACATGTTCACCACCGGCATTGCCGCCGACACCATGTCGTATTACATGGTCGCCACCATGATCATCGCCGTGCCGACGGGCGTTAAAATTTTCTCGTGGCTCGGGACGATGTGGGGCGGCTCGATTTCCTTTGAAACACCAATGCTGTTTGCTATCGGATTCCTGTTTCTCTTCGTCGTCGGCGGCGTCACCGGCGTCGTACTGGCCAACGCGGCGGTCGACATCCCGATGCACGACACCTATTATGTTATCGCCCATTTCCATTATGTCATGTCGCTCGGCGCCGTATTCGCCATTTTCGCCGGATTTTATTACTGGTTCGGCAAAATCTCCGGCAAGCAATATCCGGAATGGCTCGGCCAGCTTCATTTCTGGACGTTCTTCATCGGCGCGAACCTCACCTTCTTCCCGCAACACTTCCTGGGTCTCGCCGGCATGCCGCGCCGCATTCCCGATTATCCCGATGTCTATGCCGGCTGGAATTTCGTTTCCTCGATCGGTTCCTATATCGGTGGCATCTCGGCGCTGATTTTCGTTTACCTCGTTTGGTACACGCTGAAATCCGGCAAGAAATGCGAAGCCAACCCTTGGGGCGGCACGACGCTGGAGTGGACGTTGCCATCACCCCCGCCGTTCCATACGTTTGAAACGCAGCCGGTGATTAAGTGACGGTAAGCCTTGGCAGCTTTGCTGCCTTAAGCTCCCGTCACCCCCGCGTAGGCGGGGGTCCATTCGCGAATAGATTCCCGCCGGAGTTTATCCCCGCGAAGGCGGGGACGGAAAGACGAGGAAAAAAATGAATGATGTAGAATTCCAGAAGCTGCTGAATGCCGATCCGCCTTTGGTTTTGAAAACCAGCAATAGGAAATGGATCTATCTTATCGGCAGCGGCTTAGTTTTAATATTGCTGGTAATCATAGGAATTTTTGCAGCACATCCGCAATGGATTGCCTTAATTATAGCCAGCGGCTTTTGCTTGTTCCGCATGTATATTTCTTTAAAAATGATCATTTACTCTGATAAATTCTTATTACTTATAGATAATACCGGATTCACCGTAAAAGAATCGTCCGGCGAGCAAAGACATGAATGGAGAAATATATCTGAGTTTAGGGTTCGCACTACGATAGGGCGAGGCAGCTTTACCGATGTATATTTCAATGATACATCGCAAACGTATTCTAAACAAGGTATGCGTAAGGCTAATGCTGTTGGAATGTCTGCAGCATTTCCTGACACGAATAATGTATTATTCGACCACTATGGCATGGACGTTGCCCAGCTTGCGTATTTTATGAATCACTGGCGCGAACGGGCGCTTGCGGGTAAATAATAATTCTGTCACCCCGTCGAATGACGGGGTCCGGATGCCGTCATAAAGACGGCATGACAAACAAAGGACAATTATGACTTCCCTAGCCACCAGCCACCAGCCACTAGTCACTGACTCCACCGTCCGCGACTTCATTTCGCTGCTGAAGCCCGGTGTGATGTCGCTCGTGGTGTTTACCGGCGTGGCGGGGATGCTGCTGGCGCCGGGGCATATCAACCTGTTCCAGCAATTCCTGACGCTCCTTTGCATTTCGCTGGCGTCCGGTGCGGGTGCGGCGATGAACATGTGGTACGACCGTGATATCGACGCCATCATGAAACGTACCGCCAAACGCCCGGTTCCGGCCGGGCGTATCGCGCCGGATGACGCGCTGGCGTTCGGGCTGTTCCTTGGCGCGATAAGCGTCATGCTGATGGGGCTGGCGCTTAACTGGGTTGCAGGCGGACTGCTCGCTTTTGCCATTTTCTTTTATGTCGTGATTTACACCATGTGGCTGAAACGTTCGACGCCGCAGAATATCGTCATCGGCGGCGCAGCTGGCGCATTTCCGCCCATGATCGGCTGGGCTGCTGTTACAGGCGACGTTTCTCTGCATTCTGCACTTCTGTTTTCTATTATCTTTTTGTGGACGCCGCCGCATTTCTGGGCGTTGGCGCTCTATAAGAATGATGATTATACGCGCGCTAATGTGCCGATGATGCCGGTAGTGGTCGGAGCATTCAAAACCAAGCGACAGATGGCGTTTTATGCCGTAGCGCTGATGGCGGCTGCCCTGTCATTGCCGCTGCTCCATATGGCCGGCATGGCCTATGCGGTCTGCGCCACCCTGCTTTCTGTGGCATTTTTGTATCATATCGGCAAACTGTTCCACGACCTGACCGATAAATGGGCGCGTAAAACATTTGCCTTTTCCATTTATTATCTTTTTATGCTATTTAGCGTTCTGATGGTCGATCATCTGAACCAACTCATGTAACAGGGGGTAACGCAATGGAAAAACATATGTCGCCGGCAAACCAGCAGGCATTGCTCGACATCACGCAGAACACCATCTACCTGATGGGCGCCAGCTTTATTCTCGGCAGCCTGTTTACGCTGTTTTTGTTGCTGGTGCTGGACTTCGTCCGCCGCAATAAGAATGAAGTGAATTAATTGCCGCAGGGCGACCGCCATCGCACACAGAGGCGCAAAAATATAGCGCTGCTCCTGGCGTTGGTTGCACTTATTGCGTTGCTCTATGCCATTACCATTATGAAGATGGGGATGAGGCATTAGGCATTGGGCATTAAGGAAAAAAGTGTTATGGTTTTTCAATTCTCTAAATAATTAATGCCTAATCCCCAATGCCTAACGCCTTTTCTAATAAAAATCTTGTCTTAAATCTCGTGGCCATCGTTGTCGGCATGTTGTTGCTGACGGCATCGTCGGTGCCGCTCTACCGGCTGTTCTGCCAGGTGACCGGCTATAATGGCGCGACGCGGGAAGCGACGCATGCGCCGGCTAAAATCATCAACCGCGATATCACCATCCGCTTCAACGCCGATACTGCGCCCGGCCTGCTGTGGGAATTCAAGCCGGCGCAAAAAAGCCTCAAGGTAAAGGTCGGTAAGCAGGCGCTGGCGCATTACGTGGCGCGCAACTTAAGCGATCATCCCATTACGGGACATGCCGTTTATAACGTGCTGCCGCTGACAGCGGGAGCCTATTTTGTCAAGATCCAGTGCTTCTGCTTCAAGGAACAGACGCTGGAGGCGCACCAGCGCGCCCTCATGCCGGTGACATTTTATATCGACCCCGCGATTATGGACGACCACGACATGGACGGCGTCAAAACAATTACGTTGAGTTATACGTTTTTTGAGGTAGATAAATAGTATTAGTCACTTAGGAGCAATCATGTCCCACCAAACCCATCCCTACCATCTGGTTCATCCAAGCCCGTGGCCGGCGCTGGCGGCGACGGCGCTACTGATGGTAACGCTCGGCATGGCCATGTTCATGCACCAGAAAACCGGCGGCGTATTTTTGCTGGCCGGCGGGTTTGCCGTCGTGCTGTACACCATGTTCGTGTGGTGGCGCGACGTCGTGCATGAAGCGCGCGTTGATCATGCGCATACGCCAGCGGTAAGCCGAGGCCTGCGCGCCGGCATGGCATTGTTCATCACCTCGGAAGTATTGTTCTTCGCCGCGTTTTTCTGGGCATTTTTCGATTCGAGTACATTGCCGAAACTGCCGCTGGCTGACACCTGGGCGATTGCGCCCGGCGTCTGGCCGCCCGCCGGCATTCATCCGTTCGACCCATTCCACCTGCCGTTCCTCAATACGCTGATCTTGCTGCTCTCCGGCTCGACGGTGACCTGGGCGCATTACGCCATTCTGCAGAACAACCGCAAAGAAGCCATCATAGCGCTGTGGTACACGGTCATCCTCGGCATTCTATTTACTTGCTGCCAGGCGTTTGAATACACGCACGCCGCCTTCGGCTTCAAGCAGGGCATCTATGCCACGACGTTCTTCATGGCCACCGGTTTTCACGGTTTCCATGTTCTCGTCGGCACGATTTTCCTCGCCGTCTGTCTGGCGCGCACTTATAAGGGGCAGTTCACGCCGGAAAAACATCTCGGTTTCGAATTCGCGGCATGGTACTGGCATTTCGTCGACGTGGTGTGGATTTTCCTCTTCACCTTCGTCTATTGCAACATGGCCAATCGTCTGATGCCGATTTTCGAAACCATCTTTACCGGAACGAATATGCTGATCGCGTTCGTGCTACTGGCAGTAGCAGCGGTCTATTTCGGCTGGAAAATGCTTACCAGCCGCGCCTTCGACAAAGTCGCTCGCTATCATTGATGCAGCTTTTCCGCTGTCCCCGCTGCGGCAAAGGCAAACTCTATCGCAACCTGCTCGACATCAACGATCAATGCAGTGCCTGCGGCCTGTCGCTAAGAGCGCGCGAGCAGGGCGATGGCCCGGCCTTCTTCGCTATATTGATCATCGGCGCAGCGGCGGCCATCGGCGCGGCTATCGTTGAAATCAAATACGAGCCGCCGTTCTGGCTGCATGCCGTCATCTGGATACCGTTTATCATCATCGGAACATTGGTCAGCCTGCGTGTGCTGAAAGCCGCACTGATTGCGGTGCAGTATCAGTACCGCAAGGATGATTTCAACTAGCGTTGTTTGGGGGCGTTTGGCCCGTTTGACCTTTGCGCCTGCTGAGGCGTCGAAGGGGGAACTGACGGCGGCGAAACGTTTTCAGAACCATCGCCAACAATGACCTTAAGCTGAAAATCAAAAGGTTTTGTAACAACATCCAGTGATGGTTGAACAAATCGGTTGGCGCCTTGCTGGGCCATGGTTTCTGCTGTTTTTTTACCGCCTAAGGCTGTCGTAAAAAGTGAACCCGTTTTTTCCAATAGTTTCGTAAACCCATCTCCCACGCTTTTAAAACTGTCCAGAATCGGATGATCCGATGGTGGTGCGGGCGGCGATGTATAGCCATCCCCTGTATAACGGTGATATTGTCCTGCGCGTACTTCCGGAAGTGGTGGGCCTTTTGGCGCTTTAGGATCGGGCATAAATAGCCTCCTTAGTTTTCTAAGGTGCTATTATAGCTAGAAAATCCTAACGATAACGTTAATTAATAATTAAATATTAATTAATTTTTTTGGATTACCCTTTAGCCTTCTTGCCTTTTGACAGCTTGGTCACTTTATTCTGCTCGGTGACGGCGTGCATGGCGGCGATGGCGGCCAGGTTGAGGATTTCCGAGACGGTCGCCGTCATCTGCACGATCTGCGCCGGGCGCGAAAGCCCCATCGTCACCGGGCCAATGGTGACACCATCACCCAGTTCCTGCAACAGATGCGCCGAAACATGCGCCGTGTGCAGCGCCGGCATGACCAGTACGTTAGCGGGCGCGGTCAGGCGACAGAATGGGTAAAGGCTCAGCATTTCCTTATTTAAGGCGACACCGGCAGCCATTTCGCCGTCATACTCGAAATCGACCTTCATGCCATCGAGCACTTTCACCGCATCGCGGATGCGGATGGATTTTTCGCGCATCGGGTTGCCGAACGTTGAATAAGAGAGCAGCGCCACGCGCGGCTCATGCCCCATGCGGCGCGCCGCCGCTGCGGTTTTGATGGCGATTTGCGCCAACTGTTCCGGCGTCGGCAACTCCTGCACCGTGGTGTCGGAGAAGAACAGCGTGCGGCCTTTGGCGACGACCAGCGTGATGCCGAAGAGAAATTCGTTCGGGCGCGGGTCGATGACGCGGCAGATGTTCTCGAGCGATACGGTGTAATTACGTGTAACGCCGGTGATCATCGCGTCGGCGTGGCCGGCGGCAAGCATGCAGGCGGCGAAAATATTGCGATCGTTCTTCACCATGCGCGCCACGTCGCGATAGAGATAGCCCTGCCGGTTCAGGCGCGGATAAAGGTAGTCGATATATTCATCGACATGTTTGCTGACGGCGGCGTTGGCGATGTCGATATTCATGTAATCGACGATGGACATTTTTTTCATTAGCGCGCGGATGCGGTCGGCGCGGCCTACTAAAATCGGTTTGCCGTAACCGTTGTCGCGCCATTGCACGGCGGCGCGGATGATTTTTTCTTCCTCGCCTTCGGCAAAAACAACGCGTTGCGGATTGTCGCGCACGATGTCGTAAATGTGCTGCATCGAGTTGGCCGTCGGATCGCGGCGGGCGGCGAGTTCTTTCTTATAACCGGCGATATCAAGGATAGGCTTGCGCGCGACGCCGGTTTGCATAGCTGCTTTGGCGACGGCAACGGGAACGGTCGTCATCAGGCGCGGGTCGAACGGTGCAGGGATGATGTATTCTGGGCCGAATTCCATGCGGCGACCGCCGTAAGCGGCGCTAACTTCTTCCGGTACGTCTTCGCGGGCGAGCGCAGCGATGGCTTCGGCGGCAGCGACTTTCATTTCCTCATTGATCTGCGAGGCACGCACATCGAGCGCGCCGCGGAAGATATAGGGGAAGCCCATGACATTGTTGACCTGGTTCGGGTAATCGCTGCGTCCGGTGGCGATGATGGCGTCCTTGCGTACGGAGCGCACATCTTCCGGCGTGATTTCTGGATCGGGATTGGCCATAGCGAAGATGATCGGGTTCTTGGCCATCGAAGCGACCATTTCTTTGGTGACGGCGCCCTTGGCAGCGAGTCCCATGAACATGTCGGCGCCTTTCATGGCGTCGGCCAGCGAACGCTTATTGGTTTTGACCGCGTGCGCCGATTTCCACTGGTTCATGCCTTCGGTGCGGCCTTCATAGATGACGCCGGTCTTATCGACGAGGAATGCATTGTCATGCTTGATGCCCATGCGCTTGATGAGCTCTAAGCAAGCGATGCCTGCGGAACCGGCGCCGAGTACGACGACTTTCATTTCCTTGAATTTACGTCCAGTGAGATGTGCGGCATTGATGAGCGCGGCGGCAGTGATGATGGCGGTGCCGTGCTGGTCATCATGGAACACGGGAATGTCCATCGTCTCGCGCAGGCGCTGCTCGATGATGAAGCATTCGGGTGCAGCGATGTCTTCGAGATTGATGCCGCCCCAGGTCGGCCCAAGGAGCCTCACGCAGTTGACGAATTCGTCAACGTCGCGCGTGTCGACTTCGATATCGATAGCATCGATATCGGCAAAACGTTTGAAGAGAATTGCTTTGCCCTCCATCACCGGCTTGGAGGCCAGCGCGCCGAGATTGCCGAGGCCGAGCACGGCGGTACCGTTGGAAATCACCGCGACGAAATTGCCTTTCGCCGTATAGTCATACGCCTTGGACGGATCTTTCTCGATGGCGAGGCAAGGGATGGCGACGCCCGGCGAATAACCCAGCGAGAGGTCGCGCTGCGTCATCAGCGGCTTGGTCGGGAGGATGGACACTTTACCGGGCTTGCCTTCGGCGTGATAGGCCAGCGCTTCCTGATCGGTAATTGGTTCTTTCTCTTTCATACTCATCCCGCGAAATAGCAGATTATGCTGCAACGCAGCATAAGTTTATGATTTACAAGGTGAACTGCCTTAGTTCCATACGGGCGCGGAGAATGCAAGAAAAAAGTGATATCCCGTCGCGGCGCAACATAGATTTTCCGGCATTTTTTGCTTTTTCATCCGTTTGTAATACATTTGTAACATAAACACGGTACGATGGAAAAACGAAAGGAAGCTCATGGCTATTTCCACCACGCCCAAACTTCTGATTTTCATTGTGGCCTACCATGCGGAAAACCACATAGATGATGTATTGAGCCGCATTCCCGAAAGCGTATGGAATAATCAGTTTGCGCAGTGCAACGTGCTGATGATCGATGACGCTTCTTCCGATAGAACCTGCGAAGTCGCGCAAGCCTATGCCGATCGCACCGGCCATAAGTTTACCATCCGCAGCAACCAGATCAATCAGGGCTATGGCGGCAATCAGAAGCTGGGCTATCAGTATGCGATCGATAACAACTATGACGCCGTGGTGCTGTTGCATGGCGACGGGCAATATGACCCTGCCTTGATTCCATTACTTGCGACGCCGGTGCTGGAAGGGAAGGCCGATGTGGTGATCGGCTCGCGCATGATGAACCGGCAGGCGGCGCTTAAAGGCGGTATGCCGCTCTATAAATTCATTGGCAATATCGTGCTGACGAACATCCAGAACTGGATTCTCGGCGTCAAATTATCCGAATTCCATAGCGGCTACCGCGTCTATAGCATCAAGGCCTTGCGAGCTGTGCCCTTCCTTGCCAATGCCAATTATTTCGATTTCGATACCGACATCCTGATCCAGATGATCGATACGAAACAGCGCTTCCTCGAGATCGCCGTGCCGACGTTTTATGGTGATGAAATTTGCCGCGTCAACGGCATCAAATACGCGGTAAAAATTTTATTAGCGACATTCTTTTCGCGGCTGCAAAAGTGCGGACTCATCCGTATCGCGAAGTTTGATTATGCCGCCAGGCGCTAATGCATTTTTAGGACTGAGCGCATAAGCGCCGATCGTCGGGAACTCAATTTTCTGCAACAATGCTTTATAAAGATCGGTTGTTTGCGGATAGTCAACCAGACAAGGCCCCTCATAACTTTCCTGATGCGCTCTACGATTTTCAAAGATATACCAAATACGCTGGGCTTCAGGATGTGCGGCAGCGGCTTCGTGCAGACAGGCATTAAACAATTTATCAAAATGAAAGACCCGTAGTAAATTAGCACAGGCATAGAAATGCTGCTCTCGGAATAGTTTGTTGACAGGATATCCAAGTTTTTCTTGAAGGGTGTAAAGCAACCAATTAGATTGATCTGTCACCAATAAATCTCCCGGGCGCGTCGCCTTATCCAAAGCTTTTTGCAAATTGTTCCAATCCTCTTGCTTAGCCGTATAATTTCGATCAGCTTTTCCGTTAATATACATTCTATATCGCTCAGCATCTAAGCCGTTGCTGCCAGGACCAAACAGATTGATGGTAACGAAAACTAAAAATATACCTATAAATAAAGAAGTTATCTTTACGCCATCAATGCGCAGGGACTGAGTAAACGGGTAACTGCAGACAATGAGGAAAATGGGAAACAAATGTACGAAATGCCGTGCCGCGTAATGCGGATGCATTTCAAGAAATACTAGGACTCCGGTAACGACATAAGCTGCCACCGCTATCACTAGCCACTCATATCGCCGGTCACGGTATAATGCCCACAAGCCAAAACCGAACATAAACGTCGTCAGCATGTTGCAAAGAGTGATGTCGGAAAAGAATAATTGCGCTGGAACTTGCAACATCACGATCACTATAGCTAACACATGAAAGGACGTAGGCAGCAGCATCCAATCGATTTTAGTAGTACCGCGTAAAGTATCGAGAGTTGTGTTCATATGATAGCTCTGCCAAAGGTAAAAGGCCGCCAATAATGCATGCAACGTACACCACGCCAGAAAACGGCGGTCTTGCAAAAGAGCCGTAATACGCCATTGATGGAATCTACATTTGCGGACAATGCCGGCAAAGCCGATGCAGCTAATCATAATCACTGCCCCGAAATTAGTGAACAATGCTAGGGCGGCGAAAATGAAATAGCCGCTCAGCCAGATGGTTTTTCGCGTAGTATCATAACGCAGGATAGAAAGCACCATCAGCGATAATAATAGCAAAAAAAGCGCATAGCTTCGGTTTTCCTGTGAAAACACGATATGCACGTCGCTGAAGGTCAGCAACACTGCCGCGATCAGTCCGCTTAACCTGCCGCTCGTATATTTACCCAGCAGATATGCCACCGGAATGGTAGCAATCCCAGGAAGATAGCCCAACAGCTTCAACGTCAGAGGATTGGTCGTCCATGACATCATCGCATGCATGAGAATGTAAAAAAGTGCTGGATGTCCGGATAAAGGAGTGATGGTAATCAAATCATACCAATGATTTCTCGGCATGTATGCGCTCTGTAGCCATATTCGCGAATTGACGGTATAATCAAACGGAGGCACCGGCGCAGGAATAGTCGCCAGCGTTTGCAGGAATGCGTCGTCATGCGACATTTGCCAGATGCCCAGTCCCCACATCCTCACATACGTACCAACAAACATCAGCAGAAAAATGATAACAGGAACAACGCAACGCCGCATCATGTCGCGCGTACGGGCTGCTTGTATTGTTATTGACATGGCATTTAAAAAAATTGAGAATTAACAAGTTCAATTCAATATTACTGATATAAAACCTGCAGGGGTGTCAAGGACATGATTATAGCATTTTTTGTTATATCATCACATTAAAGCGCGTTGGCATCAAATGACAATTTTGTCTCACTTTCAGTAAGAACATGAGTACATCAACCGCTGAAAAGGAAGTTGTTTCCCCGGTTATTTCCACAGAATTAGCGGACGCGACGCCTGCCATGCAGCAATATCTTACGCTGAAAACGGCGCATAAGGATTACCTGCTGTTCTACCGCATGGGCGATTTTTATGAATTGTTCTTCGACGATGCGGTAAAGGCATCGCGGATTTTGGATATTGCACTCACAAAGCGCGGCAAACATGCCGGCGAAGATATTCCGATGTGCGGCGTGCCGGTGCACAGCCATGATGTCTATCTCGAAAAACTGATTGCCTCCGGCGTCAAAGTTGCCATCTGCGAACAGATGGAAGACCCGGCCGAGGCGAAAAAGCGCGGCTATAAAGCCGTAGTACACCGCGACGTTGTGCGCATCGTCACGCCGGGAACAATAACCGAGGAAACGCTGCTTAATGCGCGTCAGTCAAATTACCTGGCCGGGTTGGCCGAAGCAAACGGCGATCTGGCGCTGGCGTGGCTTGATATCTCCACGGGCGAATTTTGTGTCACGCAAGTGACCCTGAGCACGTTGCTTGCCGAGCTGGCGCGGCTTTCTCCACGCGAGGTACTCGCGCCGGATGCGCTTTCGAATGTGCCTGCGCTTGAAGACTGGAAACCGAAACTCACCTTGCAACCGGCCAGCATTTTCGATGCAAGGCGCAGCGAACGGCTGCTCAAGGAAACCTATGCCGTGACGTCGCTCGAAGCATTCGGTGATTTCAGCCGCGCTGAAATTGCTGCCTGCGGCGCGCTCCTCGATTATGTGAAGTTAACACAGAAAACATCGCTGCCGCGCCTCGACCCGCCGCGGCATCAGCGTGCCTCCGAGCATATGCTGATCGACGCGGCCAGCCAGCGCAATCTGGAATTGATGCATACGCTGTCGGGCGAAAAGCGCGGCAGCTTATTTTCGGTGATCGATGAAACGGTAACCTCCGCCGGTGCGCGGCTTTTGGCGTCGTATCTCGTTGCTCCATCGACCGCTGTGGGCGTTATCACCGCGCGGCAGGGTAACGTACAATGTTTTGTCGATGCAGAAAATCTACGCGCTACTGTTCGTGCTTGCCTTGAAGAATGCGCTGATATTGAACGCGCCTTGTCGCGGTTGTCGCTGAATCGCGGCGGACCGCGCGACTTGCTTGCCATCATGGGCGGGTTACAGGCAGCGCATCGGGTGCGCGTGGAATTAGAAAAACAGGAGAGCTTGCCCGACGGGCTTGAGGTGCTGCGCGACAAACTCGGCGGACATGAAAACCTGATCGATAAATTGAAATCGGCGATCAAACTCGATTGTGGCCTGTTCGCGCGCGATGGCAATTTCATCGCCGAGCGTTATTCGGCGGCGCTCGATGAATTTCGTGCCTTGCGCGACGAAAGCAAACGGTTAATCGCAGCGCTGCAGCAGAAATACAGCGAACAATCCGGCATCAACACACTTAAAATCCGCTTCAACAACGTGCTCGGCTATTACATCGAAATCACACAGACGCATCAGAGCAAGGTGCTCGCCGATTTCATCCATCGCCAGACGCTGGCCAATAATCTGCGTTATACGACGGTCGAACTCTCCGAACTCGAACGCAAAATCGGTGAGGCGGCGGATCGCGCGCTTAAACTGGAACTGGAGTTATTCGCCGAACTCACTGGCGAGATACAAAAATCGCAAGCGCGTATCGTCGAGACGGCGCGGGCGCTGGCGTCTGTCGATGTGTTCTCCGCACTGGCCGAACTGGCGGTGAAGCGCCGTTACGTGTGCCCCGTCGTTGATGACAGTTTAGCATTCGACATCGAAGGCGGGCGGCATCCGGTGGTTGAAGCGAGTTTGAAGGGTGAGCAGTTCATCGGCAACGGCTGTAACCTTGAAACCTCGCAACGGCTGTGGTTGCTCACCGGCCCCAACATGGCGGGTAAATCGACGTTCCTGCGCCAGAATGCCCTCATTGCCATTCTCGCGCAGATGGGCTCGTTCGTTCCGGCCAATGCTGCGCACATTGGCCTCGTCGATAAATTATTTTCACGCGTCGGTGCGGCGGACGACCTTGCGCGCGGGCGTTCGACCTTCATGGTTGAGATGGTGGAAACGGCGACGATCCTGCATCAGGCGACGGAGCGTTCGCTCGTCATCCTCGATGAAATCGGTCGCGGCACGGCGACGTTCGATGGGCTTTCCATCGCCTGGGCGGTCATCGAGCATCTGCATAATGTAAGCCGTTGTCGTGCTTTGTTCGCCACGCATTATCATGAACTGACCTCGCTTACCGAAAACCTTGATGCGCTTTCCTGCCATACGATGAAGGTCAAGGAATGGAAAGGCGAGCTGGTATTTTTGCATGAGGTGGCGGCAGGCAGCGCCGACCGTTCCTACGGCATCCATGTCGCGAAGCTCGCCGGACTTCCGGCAGCCGTTATCAAGCGCGCTGCCGAAATTCTGCATCAGCTGGAACAGCAGCAGGTCGGTGCAGGGCATTTGCCGGCGAGTTTGCCGTTGTTTTCTTATACCACTGCGCAGGAAACCAAAGCGCCGGAATATGAATCGGAAGTGGTGAATGAGATCAAAGCGCTGACGCCTGACGCACTTTCGCCCAAGCAGGCGCTTGAATTGTTATATAAATTAAAAGAGATGGCGGATAGTTGAGCTATTATCAGCTCACTATATTTTCCGACCTCTGGCCGTATCGCCACCTTTTTCCTTTTTCTGTTCCTGCTTTAAATGCAAGCCCATCACCCATGCAGATTCTGCGCATTCTTGTGCCACTTCATCGACTTTGTCTAAAAAATCACCTGTCAGTTTTCTTACATTTTCCTTACCGTATGCTTGGCAGAGAGCATTTATATTGCATATTATTTCAGGCATGGCTTCACCAAGTGTATCTCCATATCCTGCATAACGATAAAAAGCGGGAGATCCTAAAGTTCTTAGTAATACCGCCAATTGTTTTTCTTTGCTCATGGCAGAAATATCAATATCCAGGCCTTTAAATAATTGCCGATCGCTACTTCTCAATGCCTTTTTAATCATGTCTGCTTCATTTGGCGCAATCTGCTCTGCTTTTTCTTTGATACGGGAAAGAAAACCTGAAAATTTGTCACTCAAAAATTTAAGATTAACGTGACGAATTACTGAATGCATTAATTCGTGTGCAGCAATCGATTCAAAATTGGAAAAATGTTCATGTAGAAATTTCGGATAACCCTTCAAATCGTCAGCGTCTATATTGATAGGTAATCTGGCTATTTTTGTATCGGTGTTGTATTCTGCCAAGGATCCATTACTAGACTTGTTGTCTGTAACAACAATAGAAATCGCCTCTTTTTTCATAACAGAACGTGCTTGTTCACTAAATTGATCAATCACCTTCTGTAATCTTGGTTCATATTCCGCAGCTGTTGCAGTACCAACATATGTGACGGGAAGATCGAGCATGCATAGTCTCCAATGCATCAATTGTAGAAGCGTTAGGTTTCAGATATATTAATGAAATATCTATTTCTTTCTTGATAATCATCAATAATATATTGAAATATAATGTAAATTTAATAATCCCATAGAAAATACATGACAAGAATGTATAAATGTATAAAATACACCAATCATGCGTCATTCAGTTCTGCTCATCATCAGCGGCTCCGTCGCCGCCTATAAATCCTTAGACCTGATTCGCCGTTTGCGCGAGCGCGATTGCGACGTGCGCTGCATCCTCACCAAAGGCGGCGAGCAATTCATCACGCCGCTTTCTGTGGCGTCGCTGTCGGGTAATCCCTGTTACGGCGATTTATTTTCGCTCAAAGACGAAACCGAGATGGGGCATATCCGTCTTACGCGCGAAGCGGATGTCATTGTCGTAGCGCCCGCATCGGCGGATTTGATTGCCAAAATGGCAAACGGTTTTGCCGACGATCTGGCATCGGCGACGCTTTTGGCCAGTGATAAAAAAATCCTTGTTGCACCGGCGATGAATACGCAGATGTGGCAACATCCGGCGACCGAGCGCAATATCAAACAAATCGTCAAAGACGGTGCGATACTGATTGAACCTTCGGCGGGCAGCCTTGCCTGCGGTGAAATCGGTAGCGGCAGGCTCGCCGAGCCGGACGATATAGTAAAAGCAATTATCAATTCTCTCCCCAAAAAAAGGAAAATTTCATGATCCAAGTGAATGTGACGCAGCTTCCGCATGGGCGCGATCTGCCGTTGCCGGCTTATGCCACCGCGCATAGCGCCGGTGTTGATTTGATGGCGGCCATCGACAGCGATATTATTCTAGCACCCATGCAGCGCCAGTTGGTTCCTGCGGGCATCGCCATTGCTTTGCCGGATGGTTATGAAGCGCAAATCCGGCCGCGCTCGGGGCTCGCGTTCAAAAACGGCATTACCGTTGCCAACGCGCCGGGCACTATCGATGCCGATTACCGCGGCGAGATTAAAGTATTGCTTATTAATCTGGGCTCGGAGAATTTTACCATTACGCGCGGCATGCGCATCGCACAGATGATCGTGGCGCCGGTATCGCACGTGTCGTTCGCTCAGGTGGAAACGCTTGAGAAAACAGAGCGCGGCAGCGGCGGCTTCGGCTCGACGGGAATCAAGACAGTTGTAAATGCATGATGCTGCCGAAGAAACTTTTTTATGCCGTGGAAGCGGTGCTCTATATTGCCTACAACGCGGGCAGGGGGCCGATTACCGGCCGCGACATCGCCGAGCGTCAGGGCCTGCCTTCGCGCTATTTGGAGCAGCTGATGCAGAAGCTGGTGCGCGGTGGAATCCTGCGCGGAGTGCGCGGACCGCACGGCGGATATTTGCTGGCTAAGGAGCGCCGGCGCATTACCGTTGGCGACATTTGTGAGATACTAAACGACAAGGATGATGAACTGAATGGCCATATCGCCACGCCGCTCGGCGATACGGTGGTGATGCCGGTATGGGAAGCGGCGCAGAAACAGACCGTGGATTATTTAAAACAGATCAATCTGGCCGATCTGTGCGAACAGGCGTTCAATAAACATATTCGCCGCGATTCGGAAGAAAAAATGGATTTTGCAATTTAACTAGAAGGAGAAATTTATGACCCAAGCCACCGCCAAACTCGCTCCCATTCAGCTCGATGCTCCGGGCCGCGGGCATGTTTATGATAACATCATCGCCACCATCGGCAACACGCCGCTGATCCGCTTACATCGCATTACTGAGGAAGCCGGTTGCGTCGCCGACGTGCTGGTCAAGGCCGAGTTCTTCAATCCGCTATCGTCGGTGAAAGACCGCATTGCGCTTGGTATGATCGAGGCCGCGGAGGCATCGGGCAAGATTACGGAAAAGACCGTGCTGGTCGAGCCGACGTCGGGCAATACCGGTATCGCGCTGGCGTTTGTCTGCGCTGCTAAAGGGTATAAGCTGATCCTCACCATGCCGGAGAGCATGTCGATGGAGCGCAAGAAGATGCTAAAATTCTTAGGCGCCGAACTGGAACTGACGCCGGCAGCGGGCGGTATGAAAGCCGCCATTGCCCGCGCTGAAGAGATTCTGGCTACTAACAAAGACGCGCTGATGCTGCAGCAGTTTAAGAACCTCGCCAATCCAGAAATTCACCGCCGCACTACTGCCGAGGAAATTTGGCGTGACACCGGCGGCAAAGTCGATGTCTTCATCACCGGCGTCGGCACCGGCGGCACCATCACCGGCACGGCGCAGGTTTTAAAATCGCGCAAGCCTGGCGTAAAAATCATCGCCGTCGAGCCGGAAGACAGCGCTGTTCTCTCCGGCGGCAAGCCAGGGCCGCATAAAATCGCAGGCATCGGCGCCGGATTCATCCCCGATATTTTGCAGCGCGACCTGATCGATGAAATCATCACCATA
>Ga0206956_1019_pt1 | contig 62110 bp, 47 predicted proteins | sample Alteio_BWOrgHeat_35_FD_153252 | JGI IMG/M metagenome (GOLD analysis project Ga0206956, IMG submission 153252) | Enriched cells from forest soil in Barre Woods Harvard Forest LTER site, Petersham, Massachusetts, United States -... | ecosystem: Environmental > Terrestrial > Soil > Temperate forest >...
TGAAGCGCAGCCTAACATTGGCGCAAGGAGAACCTTGTGATCGGTAAAGTTCTCGGTCATTGCCGTGTCGTGGCGAAGATTGGGGAAGGAGGAATGGGGGTTGTTTATCGCGCCTACGACGAAGTGCTGCACCGTGACGTGGCCTTGAAAGTCGTCAATAAGGATGCTCACCTTGACACATCGTCGAGCGAGCGGCTATTGCACGAGGCGCGCGCCTCTTCCTCTCTCTCTCATCCCAACATCTGCACCATCCACGAAGTTGGCGAGAATGAGGGTGAGCTCTTCATCGTGATGGAGCTGGTCGAGGGCAAGTCGCTGCATGCGATGTGCGCGGATACGGGGCTGCCGCCAGAGTCAGTCCTGCGGTATGGGGTTCAGATTGCCAGCGCACTTGCGCGAGCTCATGACCGCGGCATCCTTCATCGCGATCTGAAGACGGCAAACATCGTCGTCACTGCCGACGGTCTGGTCAAAGTGCTCGATTTCGGTTTGGCCAAACAGGTAGGCAGCGGCCTATTCGATACCACTACCCGATCCTTTGCGTCGATCCAGGACGCGTCCAGCATGAGCGGTACCTTGCCCTATATGGCGCCAGAAATCTTGCGAGGCGAGGCGGCCGACTATCGCAGCGATCTATGGGCGTTGGGAGTGGTGCTTTATGAAGCGCTTTCCGGACGATTACCATTTGAGGGCCGCACGGGTTTTGAGATCAGCTCGGCTATCATGCGTGAGGTCCCGAACCCGCTTGGCCCGCCGATTCCTCCCGGCCTTTGGTCCATCATTCAACGCTGCCTAGCCAAGGAACCGATACAGCGCTATCAACGCGCCAGTGAAGTTCAGGCAGCTCTGGAAGCGGTTCAGTCAGCGGGAATCGTTTCCGCCGGTCCTGCTCCCGATTTGAACGCACCCAAGACGACGGTCCTACACAGCGTGCAGCACGCGCACGTCAGGAATGGAGACTTTCTTTTGTTAGTGGGAACAACGAAAGGAGCATTTATCCTTCGTTCCAATGCGCAGCGCAGCCGTTGGGAGGTCGGGGGGCCTTATTTCCACGGGCACAGTGTTTACGCTATGGCCTACGACAACCGCGGAGGCCAACACCGCATATGGGCTTCGACATCGAGTTATTGGGGAACCCTTCTGCGATCAAGCGACGACTTCGGAAAAAGCTGGACCAATCCCCAACAGGCCCCGATTAGATTTCCCACCGATGCCGGCGTTTCCTTGAAAAACATCTGGCAGATCGTGCTCGGCCGGCCCGAGGAACCTAACGTACTCTTTTGTGGTGTAGAACCGGCCGCTCTTTTCGAAACCCGGGACGCAGGCGAAACCTGGTCGCTAGTGCGAGGGTTGTTCGATCATCCGCATCGTCCCCGCTGGATGCCGGGAAACGGAGGATTGGCTCTGCACACCATTGTGCTCGACCCCAACGACAACCAGCGTATGTATGTGGCAATCTCGGCTGGCGGCGTTTACCGGACCGACGATGGCGGACTTAGTTGGACACCGCAAAACCAAGGCATCCGCGCTGTGACGATGCCCGAAAAGTATCCGGTGTTCGGGCAGTGTGTGCATAAAATCGCCATGCACCCCGCACGCCCGGAGAGACTCTTTTTGCAAAGTCATTGGGGATTGTACCGCTCCGATAACTGTGCCGAGAACTGGCATGACATCGCCAACGGTGTGCCCTCGGATTTTGGCTTCGCCATGATTACGCACCCCAGGAATCCCGACTGCGTGTATATCGTTCCAGTTGAGTCTGACGAGTTTCGCTGCGCGTGCGACGGTCGGCTGAGAGTTTATCGAACCCGAAACGGCGGCGCCTCGTGGGAACCTCTTTCGCGTGGCCTGCCACAAAAACGCGCTTACGAAACCGTCCTGCGCGATGCCATGACGGCGGACTCATTCGACCCGATGGGAATTTATTTTGGCACACGGAGCGGACAGTTGTTTGGCTCTCGCGATGAAGGCAGGACGTGGCAAAGGATACTGGAGGGGTTGCCGTCAGTCGTCTGTGTGCGGAATGCACTCGTCGGGAATACATCTAGCGTTCTTCGGCCGACATCGCCTAAAGTGTCAGCGCCTTCACATCAAACGAAGTCTAAGCAGAAAAGCAAGGCGCGTCGACCGAAACGGTGATTGATGCCGGTCACTTTTCACATTCCGGGGGCATTGCGAGAATTTACCGCTGGACACAGTAGAGTTCAGATCGAGCACTCACCTAAGACTTTGGCTGAGGCGTTGTCGGCGCTCTGGATAATCTATCCGGGTCTTCGGGATCGCATCGCAACGGAGCAGGGGCAAGTGCGGGAGCACGTCAATATTTTCATCGGTGACGAAAACATGCGGTACACGGGTGGGCTCGCGAGCTCCGTCCCCGACGGATGCGAGATCTCCATCGTTCCCGCCGTTAGTGGTGGCTGAAAAAATTCCTGTCATGAGCATGCAACATTGGCTTGTGCCCGGTCCTAGGTTCTGCTCGGATGACGGGCAAAGGGGAATACAGAATCGCCACATCTGCTCCGACGTGCTGCGCACGCTATAATTGCGCCGACCCATGGCTCTCACTTCTGGCACGAGACTTGGCCCGTATGAAATCGTTGTGCTGCTCGGCGCGGGTGGCATGGGAGAAGTGTACCGAGCGCTCGACACGCGGCTCGGACGCGACGTTGCGATCAAGGTGCTGCCCGAAGGCTTGGCAAAAGATCCGGACCGATTGCGGCGCTTCGAACAGGAAGCGCGAACCATCGCGGCGCTGAACCACCCAAACATTCTCGGAATCCACGACATCGGGGCACACGACGGTACACCGTTTCTGGTCAGCGAACTTCTTGAAGGGCAAACCCTGCGGGAGAAGCTTGAAGCCGGGCCGCTGCCGGTGCGACGCGCGATCGAATATGCGCTCGGCATCGCCCAGGGACTCGCGGCCGCGCATGAGAAGGGAATCGTGCACCGGGATCTGAAGCCGGAGAACGTGTTTATTACGCGGGATGGCCGAGTCAAAGTCTTGGATTTCGGGTTGGCCAAGCTCATGCGGCCTGAGGAAAGAAACGACACTCTGGCGACGCTGGCAAGTCCGGCGACCTTGCCGGGTATGGTGTTGGGAACCGTCGGCTACATGTCGCCGGAGCAGGTGCGGGGTGAGTCGAGCGATGCGCGCTCCGATATTTTTAGTTTTGGTGCCGTGCTGTACGAAATGCTGACCGGCAAGCGCGCCTTCAAACGCGAGACCTCCGCGGAAACGATGACCGCAGTTTTACGGGAAGAGCCGCCGGAGCTCAACGAAACCGGTTGGCAAGGTCCACTGGGACTGCAGCGGATTTTGACCCGATGCCTGGAGAAGAATGTCGAGCGACGATTCCAGTCGGCAAGTGATCTGGCTTTTGCCATCGAATCACTGAGCGGGACGTCGTCAACGAAGAGCGCAGCGCAACCGAAGATGAAGCGGGCTTGGTTGCCATGGACAGCCGTGGCTCTGGGTATATTGGCGCTGGGGGCAGGGCTGTGGCTCCTGGGAAAGTGGTCGGCCGCAAAACCGCAGCCGAAGTTTACCCGGCTGACGTATCGGCAGGGCTATCTGGCGAATGCACGCTTTGCGAAGGATGGGCAAACCGTCGTTTACAGCGCGCAGTGGAACAGCGACCCTCTGCAGGTCTACACCGTACGGATGGAGTTTCCGCAATCCACGAAAGTAGATCTTCCGAGTGCGACTCTGCTCTCTCTTTCCGCGAGCGGAGACATGGAACTTGCAGTAGACCCGGTGAGTGGGCCGTACTTTCTAAGTGGCACGATGGCGCAGGCGCCGATGGCCGGCGGAACGCCGCGCTCGCAGGAGAAGGACGTGATTGCGGCAGACTACGCGCCCGATGGCAAGACGCTGGCGCTGGTGCGTCAAGCGAACCGGAAAATGCAGCTGGAGTATCCGGCGGGAAAAGTCATTTACGCAACCGCTGGCTACCTCGATTATGTCCGAGTGTCCCCCTCAGGCAAGGAAGTCGCATTTGTGGAACATCCGGTATACGCCGATGACCGGGGCTGGGTATGCGTTTTCGATGCTACCGGCGAGCGTAAGCAACTGACCAGGGAGTACGCAACTTTACAGGGGCTGGCGTGGTCGCGGGACGGGAAGGAGATATGGTTCACCGCTTCCGATTCGACGGACCGCCAACTGTATGGAGTGAGCCTTGGGGGGAAGCAGAGGGAAATCCTCACGACTCCGCAAGGAATGCGGATACTGGATATTGCAGCGGACGGTCGCGTGCTTCTGGCGAGTGAGCAGCACCGCACGGAGATCTCCGGGAGTGACTCCGTCACAGGCAAAGAACGGCACGGCCTCGAATGGTTCGATGGATCCATGTTGGGAGACATCTCGCCGGACGGGAAGGCGATCGTGTTCCTGGAATGGGGAGGACCGGCAGGACCCTTGTATCTGTCGGTTTACCGGAAACTGGATGGCTCTCCGCCGGTGGCGCTCGGACCTGGAGGAGGGCCGAAATTTTCGCCAGATGGAACGATCGTTGCTACCAGAATTGTGACCAGACCGCCGCAGGTCGGCCTGAACCCGATTGGAACCGGGGAAAGCCATCGGTTGCCAGTGGGAGACATTACTAGTCTGGGGAATGTCGTTTGGTTTCCTGATGGCAAGCATCTGCTGCTGACCGGGGCAACCGAGGGACAACCGTTGCGATCATACGAAATGGATATGGAGGGGGGAAAGCCGCAGCCTTTGGGTCCTCCCGATTTTGTTGGCAGCGCTATAGCCAGGGATGGAAACCGGATCGCCGGCCGGAACGGTTCCGCGGAGGCCGTGGTACTTGATCGACAGACACAGAAGCTGCAAGTGATCCCGGGCATGGAGCCCCACGATCAAATTGAAAAATGGACCGAAGATGGAAAAGGCCTGTTAGTGGTTTCGGCCACACCGTGGGAAGGCCGCATCTATCGTGTGGACATCCCGAGCGGAAAGCGATCGCTGCTTCAGACCGTGGAACCCAGCGAGAAAGCGGGTTCGACCCAAGATGTGAGGCTGGTATACGCCGAGCGCAGTAAAACATATGCCTACAGCATCGTGCGAGTTCTTGGAACGTTGTACGTGGTGGAAGGATTGGAGTGAAGGGGGGAGTGTGTGTTTCGACTTAGCCGCGATCACGTTGGTGATTTTTCGGGAACTTCGGAACCTAAAATTCCCGTGAATTGTGCTAAATTCAGAAGGAAGTGAGTCTGTGAAACGATGCAGCCTTCAATCTACGGGCCGCTGGCTTCGTCTGGCTGGCGCCGTGGTCGCCTTAGGGCTTGCTTTGGCCACGCCATCCGCAGCCCAATCGCAAGCCCAGAGTACGCCTCCATGCTCCGACGTTCCTCCTATTTTGCAACGAGGCACGCAGCCGGCTCTGCCTCCCTGTCCTGATCCGCCGCCGGCCGCGTCTCGCCCTGCGGACTCCGTACCCACGCGTTCGCTGACTCCTTCCGAAGCTTTAATCGAACGGGCTAGAGCGGCGGCGTTCCAGTTTTCCGAGAAGCTTCCCAATTTTGTTTGCCAGGAGTTCATGTCGCGGTTTACCCAGCGAGGCCGCGAGGAGAAAATGCCACTGGATGAGGTTTCGGCTGAAATCGTTTTTGAGGACGGGCAGGAAAGTTATCGTAACGTGAAGATCAATAACCGCCCCACGGACAAGCCCCTGCAGCAGATCGATGGGTCTTGGTCCACCGGAGAATTTGCGTCCATACTGCTGGATCTTTTTCATCCTGCTACACACGCCCAGTTCCGGCCCGGTGGTGCGTCTCCTATTTCGGGTTTCAATGCCCAGGTTTACGACTTTCAAGTGCAGAGCGAAAATTCACACTGGATGTTGCACGCTGGCTCTCAGAGTGTGTCTCCGGCTTACGCCGGCTCCGTATGGATAGATCCTAATACCGCGCGTGTCCTGCGAATCGAAATGCAGGCCCGCAACATACCGTCAGATTTCCCAACGGATACGGTCGAAACCGCGCTTGATTATGCGAACGTGAGGCTTGGCGAGACATCGTTTCTGCTTCCGGTCCATGCCGAGGCTTTGGGTTGTGAACGCGGTACCAGCAACTGCAGCCACAACATCATTGACTTCCGCAACTATCACGAATTCAAATCCGAGATCAAGATTCTTCCCCATTGATTTCGCTCGGACATGCACGCGTAAATCAATCCTCAATCACTTCTTGCATTACTTATGCTCGACGAAAAACATAGTTATCAGACTCGCGACATCCCCACCAAACCATCCCTTAGTGCTTGTGGGAATCGCTAGCGGAGTCACCCTGCGACGGCTTTTCCGCGGTTACGACTAGCAATGATTCCGGCCCCACCCCGCTCCCCGTCAGATACGGCACCATTGTGGGTGATACCGATTCATATCCCACGTCTTTCGCGGTCTTATTAGGAGCATAGAACATCAAGTGCGGGGGCACGAAACCGCTCTTCTTGGACTCGGAATCGTAGACATAGTTTTCGTTCGACATCATGAAAAGGAAACCGGGTCCGGGAACTTTGAAGCGGCCATCCTTATATCCTTTCGCGATGTCATCCTTAACCTCCTCCTCAGACTTGCCCTCTGCCCGTAGTTCTTCCCTGCGTAGGTAAGCAACCACAATCGTTCGGCTGCCCTCGGCGTCGAAGCACGCCGGCGCTGAGGAAGTTTGCGCTGCCCCTCTGAATGACCGCTCAATCAAACAACTGAAGCCATTCGTGCCTTCGCGAACTTTCTCGTAGCCTTTGGGCCCCAAAATATAAACTGTAGCCTTGCTCGATACCTCGGTTGGGGCCGCGCTCAAGGCCAGTTCGATCTGCCGCTCGCGCGGCGTGGAAGCGGTTACCAGGTGCACTTCCCGCGTGGGTTCCTGAGGCTTGTCTTGAGCTGCCGAACTGCTGGTTAGGGCGCCGATTGACAGGACTCCCGCAAAAGTCGTTTTCATCCATCCCGTAAGCTTCATGTTCGTTCCTCTCTCGTAGTAGAGCGATGAACGTGTTCGCAAATCCGCTCTACGTCGAAAGGTATATTCGATCAGGGCCAACGATCTCAATTCACAAGAGCTAGCTTCTATATCTACAGTGAATATCCGAGCAGGAGACACGCAGGAGACATGTGGAGACCGTAATCTCCATCTGAATTTAACAAACCAATTAGCCTCTACAGCGTCGATAGGAGAGGCGACCTAAGATGCTAGACTTTCCTACGAACGGGACGGCGACGGTGAATAACGGGAACCGGACAATACGCTTTGGGGCGTTTGAAGCCGATCTCCCCTCCGGAGAGATCCGCAAGTCCGGAAGCCGCATTAAACTCCAGGATCAACCCTTCAAAGTGCTGCAGGTTCTGCTGGAGCACCCGGGAGACCTAGTCACTCGCGAGGAACTGCAGTCCCGTATCTGGCCGGAAGACAGTTTTGGAGATTTCGACCATGCAGTGAATGTCGCGGTCGGCAAGCTCCGCGCTGCTCTGGGCGATTCAGCCGAAAATCCCTCCTTCATTGAGACTGTGCCACGTCGTGGTTACCGCTTTGTGGCTACGCTGGACGAAGGTCCGGCGGATATTCATCCGCAGCTACCGCCGATCAACGGTGATCGGCTTGGCAGAGTGCTATCTGGATTCAACCGCACGCTCCTGGCATTTCTGGCAGTCGTGATCTTGGGAATCCTCGTCGGCTCTGGCGTTTACGTCGGCCACCGAACGGCCAAATGGCAGCCGCCAGATTTTCAACGACTGACCTCTAGTCGCGGCACGGTGTACTCAGCCCGGTTTGCGCCTGACGGTCACGGCGTAATCTATGCCGCCTCCTGGGACGGTGGACCAACTGAAATATTCTCCACCGACCCGAAAATCCCCGGAGCGAGAAGCCTCGGATTGACCGCAACTCGGCTGCTAGCAGTTTCCCCTTCAGGCGAAATGGCGGTGCTGCAGCCGGTCGACAATCGTTTCCTGTTCGCAGGCCGGGGAACGCTTGGCCAAGTCCCACTGACGGGCGGATCTCCTCGTCAGCTGGCTGAAAATGTCGATTGGGCTGATTGGTCTACCGACGGGGCGACGTTAGCGGCCGTCCGCAATGTAAACGGCAAACAGCGTCTGGAATTTCCGCTCGGCCATGTTCTGTATGAAACTGCTGGCTGGATCGGCCATCCGCGGATTTCGCCCAAAGGGGATCAAGTCGCATTCCTCGACCACCCGCTTTATCCGGACGACAAGGGTGTCGTCTCGGTTGTCGATCTTGAAGGACACAAGAGGGTTCTCTCTGCGTCCTGGGTAAGTGTCGAAGGGTTGGCATGGTCTGCCGATGGAACCGAGATCTGGTTCTCGGCTGCCCAAGCCGGAAGCGAACGTCAAATTTATGCTGTAGATCTATCGGGTCACCAACGTCTGATCTTCCGTTCACCCGGAGGAGCTACCCTGCAGGACATCGCCTCCGACGGCAAAGTCCTTCTAACCCGCGATGAACAACGCGTCGGAATGATGGCTCTAGCGCCAGGAGCAACCACGGAGAGAGAGGTCTCGTGGCGGGACTGGTCGGTCCCCACTGACATCTCCGGGGACGGCAACACTGTTCTGTTCGACGAAGAAGGGGTTGAGTCTGGACCCACCTACACCGTCGCCATGCGGGAGCTGCGCGGATCATCGCCCCCCATTCCACTTGGCCAGGGAATGGCGGGCCATTTGTCTCCGGATGGAAAATGGGCGTCCACGATTGTTTCTGATGCTCATCTTCTGCTGTTGCCGACTGGAGCAGGCACGGCCAAGCAAATGGACTCAAGCGACATTCAGCGGTATTGGCACGGACCTAGCTGGATGCCTGATCGCAAGCAAATCGTTTTTTCCGCAAACCGGCCCGGGCATGCCGTTCAATGTTTCGCTCAGGATATAGACGGTGGCAAACCACGTCCTGTGACGCCGGAGGGGGTTACTTTCTGCCTGATTTCACCGGATGGTAAATTGATTGCCGGGAACGGTCTTGCCGGTGGTGGAGGCTGGCTGTATCCCGTGGAAGGTGGACAGCCACACGCGATTCCAGGCTCGCAGGCGGGCGAAAGTTTCGCGTGGACCTCAGATCCGAGCTGGTTGTACGTGTATCAGTGGAATCGGGCACCGGCCAAGGTCTATCGCTTGAACGTTCTGACCGGACAGAGGCAGTTTTTCAGAGAAATGGCTCCTCCCGACGTAGCGGGACTTCATGGCATCGCTAACATTCATTTCAGTTCTGACGGTCGAGCCTACATTTACAGTTACACTCGCCTCCTCTCCGAGCTCTATTTGGTCAAGGGGCTCAAATAGGATTTCGCTCACGGCGCTCCATCCTCTTTCTGGATAGCTTCCGGTGGGCCGATCAACCAGACGGAACCGGTGCTCATCCGCTGCAACCCGCGCACGGGCTATAATTGCGCGCAAGCATGACCCTAACCGCTGGCACCAAACTCGGTCCCTACGAAATCGTCTCCCCGCTCGGCGTGGGTGGCATGGGCGAAGTCTATCGCGCCAAGGACACCCGCCTCGACCGCACTGTTGCCATCAAGGTTCTGCCGTCCCACCTGTCCTCGAGCCCGGAATTGAAACAACGCATGGAGCGCGAAGCCAAAGCCATTTCCGCGCTTCAGCATGCCAATATCTGCACGCTCCACGACATCGGCACTCAGGACGGCACCGACTTCCTGGTGATGGAGTATCTAGAAGGCCAGACTGTCGCCGAGCGTCTAGAGAAGGGCGCGCTTCCGCTTGATCAGGTTCTGAAGATTGGAATAGAACTCGCGCAAGCCCTGGAGAAGGCGCATCAGCAAGGTATTATCCATCGCGATCTGAAGCCCGCCAACATCATGCTGACAAAGGCTGGCGCAAAGCTAATGGACTTCGGGCTGGCAAAACCGGAAATGTCAGTTGCCTCGCGCGCCATCGGCCCGCTTACTCCTTCTACGCCGACGATGAACCTGGCATCGTTCACCGCTGCTGTATCGCCGCTGACACAAAAAGGCTCGATCGTCGGAACTTTCCAGTACATGGCTCCGGAAGTTTTGCAAGGAGCGGAAGCCGATGCTCGCAGTGATCTGTTCAGCCTCGGATGCGTGCTCTACGAAATGATCACAGGCCATCGCGCTTTCGAAGGTAAATCGCAACTCAGCGTATTCAGCGCGATTCTGGAAAAAGATCCAGATCCCATTAGCGCCAGCCAGCCCCTCACGCCGCCGATGCTTGATCGCGTGGTTCGTGCCTGCCTTGCCAAAGATCCCGCCGACCGCATCCAATCCGCGCACGACGTCGCGATGGACCTGCGCTGGGTGGCCGAATCAGCGCCGGATAAATCCGCAAAGTCGCCTTCCCGATTCAAGAAGAGTTGGGCAGTCTGGGCGACTGCGCTTCTGCTCGCTTTCATCGCCGTGGCCGGATTCGCCGGATACCGCTGGGCTAAATCCTCCGAAGCGCAGCTCTCGCTGCACGCTGAGATCCCTCCGCCAGATAAGTTCTCTCTCGACAGCACCGGCGACGCTGGCGGCATGCCCGTTCTTTCCCCTCAAGGCGACAAGGTCGCTTTTGTCGCGCACTCTGGTGACACCAAGCTGCTGTGGGTCCGCTCGCTGAACAGCGACTCGGCGCAAGCCCTTGAGGGAACCAATGGCGCTTCGCATCCTTTCTGGTCGCCCGACGGCCACAGTATCGGTTTCTTTGCCGGCGGCAAACTCATGAGGATTGCCGCCGCCGGCGGCCCTGTCGCTACCGTCGCCGACGCGCCGAATTCCCGCGGCGGAAGCTGGAGCCCCAGCGACGTGATCGTGTTCGCCCCCGATTTTATAGGCCCGCTGGCGAAGGTGAGCGCGCAAGGCGGCGCAGCGGAACCCGCGACAATAATCAATAGGGCGAGGCACACCACACATCGTTGGCCATGGTGCCTGCCCGACGGCAAACATCTCATTTTTCTCGCAACCAGCCATACCGGAAGCGATCCCAAAGAAAACGGAATCTACTTCGGGTCCATCGACAGCACGGAAACTCGCCTGATTCTGGCTACCGATTCTGCAGCGCAGTACGCATCCGGCTATCTTCTCTACCGTGCCAATACCGCGTTAGTGGCGCAGCCCTTCGATCCGCAAAAAGGCACTCTGTCGGGATCGCCAATTCCCGTGGTGAGTAACCTCCGCGACGACATTGGCGTTTGGCGCAGCATTTTTGCGGTCTCGCAGAATGGACTCTTGATTTACCAGCGAGGCAGTCTCGATTCGGCAAAAAGCCATCTGGTGTTGTTCGACCGCTCCGGTAAGACGCTCGCCGACTACGACCCTCAAGAGACGACGATCACGAATGCGCGCGCGCTGTTGGGGGTGCGGGATGTGCGGCTCTCTCCGGATAACAAGCGGGTTGCATTTGCAAGCGGGACTGGCATTTGGACGCTGGACCTCGACCGAAAGACCAAGACTCGGATTACCTTCGATCAGCAGGTAGTTCAAGAACCTGCCTGGTCGCCGGACGGGAAAGCGCTGATCTTCTCGGCGCTGGTGACGTCAGGGGGCGGCAATGTCGAAATTCGATCCAAAGCCGCAGACGGCAGCGGCACTGAGAAAACATTGGTTGCCGACCAGAACAACTACCACAGCCCGGGCTGGTCGCCCGATGGAAAGTATATAACCTACCTTTGGGGCGAGGGTGAGAAGATGGTTTCGCTCTGGATAAGACCGGTGAGCGGAGACGCCAAGCCGGTGGCGGCCGTGCAGCCGCCTTCCCAGCAGTCCAATCTTTCTGCGTATCGAATTTCTCCCGACAGCCGATGGGTGGCCTACGCTTCCGACGAATCCGGGCAGCAGGAAATCTATGTAACAAGCTTTCCGGAGGGAAAAGGAAAATGGAGAGTATCGGTGAATACCGGGGCCTATCCTGCATGGAGTGGAAGTGGCAGGGAACTGTTCTTCAAGGATCTTAATGACAATATCTTTGTCTGTACCGTGATCCCGAAGGGACAGGAGGTCGAAGTGGGCACGCCCCAGCGTCTGTTCCACGCCGCTTCGCCCGGGATAGGCGTAGCGTTCGACGTCTCCTCTGATGGCAAGCGTGTGCTGGTAAACCATTCCCAGGACGAAGCCCCGGCTCCGCTCCAGTTAGTAACGAACTGGCTGGCACCGCTCAAGAAATAAGAAAGTCCTCGTGTGGCCGTGAAGATGGTACAAGACTCAGCGTTCGATTGAAACCAGCCGCACCTCTACGTTTATCGTCCGCCGTTCTCCGCTCCGTTGCACCTCAAACGCGTGATGCTGTCCCGCGTGGCTCAGGCTTTCGCGCAATTCGCGAAGCGTAAACTCACTGGCATTCTTGCCATCCTCGCCCGAGATCACGTCGCCTTTCTCGAAACCGTCGGCCTCCGCCGGCGATCCGGTACGCACCGCCGCGACCGTGTATGTGTGTAAGTCCGCACCGGATGCAAGCAATGTCAGCCCATAGGTTTCGCGCTCGGGGAACGGCTTGTTCGCTTCCGGGGTTGGTTCGAGGATGATGCGGTAGTTCGAATAGTCGAGATAACAGTGATATCGCGAGTAGATCGTCTCACCTACCGTTCCTGAGAAATTGGTGCTCGCGTATGCTCCCTTCGTGTTCACCGACATGTTCACCGGAACATTGTTCACGGTCAGGTGTCCGATCGTAAGTCGCTGCAGATTGCCGCGGACGTTACTCTGAGCGAAGAATTGGCTCTCGAGCCCCGCTGGCCGGTTCACAGTTGCATTTGTCTGTGCGAGCCGTGTTAGGTCGTTCGACTTGACGAATGCCGAGGTCAGCGTCGCGGTCTCGGACGCTCCGAAGTCCACGACGAAATACGCGGGGATGTCCGGCTTAGTCGGAACTCCAATCGAGCCATACGCGTGTGGAATTCCATTGTCGAACATCACCGGCACCGTCATACCAGTTCCCGAGTACTTCCATGTTCTGGGATCGTGCAGCGTGATCATCTGATTCTGGTAGTCAATCTCCATTACGAAGCGGCTGATGAAGTCGTACCCGAGAATTCCCCCGAACTTCACCCCCAATGCGCGCTCCAGGCCGGTCTGGTCAATGACCGATACATGCTGATTGCGAAGTTCAACTCCCGGAAGCGTGAATGTCGCTCCGGCCGCATAAGCGTATTCCGCTGAGTTTCCGCCGCCGGTCGTTGTCGTCTTGGCGTAGGTTTTCAAACCAAACTCTTCGAGGCGAGTCGAGTTGATAACGTTCTGGTCCGCTCCCGTATCGAGGATGAATCCGACTGGAGGCCGTCCATTGACAGACACGTTGAATACTATATGGTTCGCCTCCATCGTGAACGGAATGGGCGGCGCATTGGGAGCCAGTGCCGCGTCCGATGGTCTCGGAATAAGCGGCGCAAAGGTGTCTTTCGACAGTGCGCTCTTGTACTGAACGGTTTTGCGGTCCCACTGGTAGTCGGGTATTTCCGTCTCGGTCACAACCGCATGGTATGGGGTCATCACTCCATTAGCATTGCGCCAATCGGAATACGTGGTTGTGATCTCGCTATCGTCTCCCGGGCGCACGGACTTGATCGGCAGAAACGTCTTCGCGTCGATGTACCACGTAGTCGTCCAGCCGCCCTCGGGTTTGTAGCGTAGTAGATATGCTGAATGATCGCTGCTCTCCGACATTTCTGCCGATCCCATCTCCTGTGTCGGACCGAAAGCGATAACTCTCTCTTCAGCAACTCCTGTGGTAAATCGCTCGAGTTCCTGCCCTTCAACTCTTCGCACCCAGCCATTCCAGTCGCGACGCTCTTTTCGCTGCTTCGTCAGCAGCAGTTGCGACTCGTCGACGTTGCGCTGAACTTCGCGACGAAAATCTGCATTCGAAATCCAATCCTGCACCGTTCCCGGGATTCCATCCTCAGCCGAGACTGTCGTTATCACTGCCGCGTGCGAAGCCTTGTCAGAATGCACTGCAGCCCGCCATCGGTCCACGACCTGAGAGGCGTTTAGAGTCGAATGTTGAGCATGCGACGGTGGACCGGCGAATAAAACCAGAAGAATAAGAATAAGGAGTGAATTGTGCACCTTCATGTCAACAGCTACTGAACTGCACGAACCTCGTAGTGATTTGCAACGGGCTCTATCCGGCATAAAAGCGTCTTAGCTTCAGGTTCGAAAACCGGAGTCTTGTAATTTGGTCCGGCGAACCGCTTCACGGCTTCCAACGAATCAAATAAATTCACTACGACGAACTCGACCTCCTCCGAGCCAGCCAGCCGAAGTACATACCCACCTCTGTAACCCTCGATCTTTCTGAGTTCCGGAAGAACTTTAACTCTTAAGAGATTTTCGTAAGCGATTGCGTCTTGAACCGACGTCCAACCTCGCCAGTGCCGTGCAATCATGAGTCGACCCTCCACACTCGAATAACTACCCTCCGACCTCAAACCCGACCGTTCTTCTTGAACCTAAACGGCGGCTTCTGCCGGCTGATCGAACTCGATCTCATCGCTGCTCTCGATTCGTACGTGGGTCTTCGCGACCAGCATGTAAATGGACGGCACCACAAAAAGCGTGAAAGCGGTACCAATGATCATTCCACTTACTAGCATGATGCCGATGCTGTTTCGCGCTCCAGCCCCTGGGCCCTTAGCCAGAACCAGCGGGAAATGGCCGCAAACTGTGGCCGCCGTTGTCATGAGAATGGGGCGCAGTCGCGTGCTTGCGGCACCAATAATTGCCTGCAGTTTGCTGAGACCGGTTTCCTGCAAATGGTTCGCGAACTCGACGATCAGAATTCCGTTCTTCGCAATGAGGCCGACAAGAGTAATCAGGCCAACCTCGCTATAAATATTCAGAGTCGTGAAGTTCAGGAACGAAAAGACCAGGGCACCCGAGATCGCCAACGGCACCGAACCAGCGAGAACGATAAAAGGATCTCGGAAGCTCTCGAACTGCGCGGCCAGCACGAGATAAATCAAGATTGCCGAAAGCAGGAACGTGCCCAGGAACTTACTTCCTTCCACGCGAAGCTGGCGAGACTCACCAGCATAGTCCACGGTGAATCCCTGGGGCAGAATCTGTTTTGCCTGGTCTTCCAGAAAGGTCAGGGCCTTATCGAGCGGAACATTCGGCGGGATCACGCCCTGAATCCGCACCGCGTTCAGCTGCTGGAATTTGTTCAGCGATCTCGGTTCGGTGGTGGTCTTAAGAGTAGCGAAGGTTGAAAGCGGCACCAGTTGATCTGCGGAACCCTTGACATAGATTTGCGAGATCTGATCCGACGTCAGGCGGTCCATTCGCTTTATTTGCGGAATGACTTTGTAGCTGCGTCCCTGAATGCTGAAACGATTGACGTAGTTTCCACCCAACATGGTGGAAAGATCCGCTCCTGCCTGACTCAAATCCACGCCTTGAGAGCGAAGCTTGTCGCGATCGAACACAACTTCTGTTTGTGGCTGGTCAAACTTTACGTCCGTATCGGCGAAGATAAACAAGCCGCTGGCCATGGCTTTCTGCACGATTTGCTCGGCGAGTTGACTGACTTGCTCTGGTTCAGCCGCGGATACAATCGCAAAATCGATTGGGAAGTTGCCGCCTCCTGGAAGCGGCGGCGGTGTCAAGGGAATCACACGGACGCCGGCAATCTTTGACAACGGACCCGACGACTCCACCAGCAGTTCTTGCGCAGTCTTCTTTCGCTGGCTCCAGGGTTTCGTGACCATGCCGCCGAATCCGCCGCCAGGATTCGTGATCTGGAATATGCTCGCGCTCTCGGGAAACGAGCGGTAGACGTCATAAACCTCCTGCGTAAACAGGTTGGTTTGGTCGAGAGTCGAATTCGCGGAGGATTGAATTACGCCAAACACAACTCCCTGATCTTCTGACGGCGCTAGTTCCCGCTGGGAGAACATGTACAAAGGAATCATGAGTACCGCAACCACCGCCCAAACCGTGTAAACGACGGGACGATAGTTTAATGTCCCGGTGAGCAACCGCACGTACACATTTCGTATGCTCTCGAAGCGCCGGTTGACCATGCCGGCAAAGCCACGATCCGTGTCGCCGGCGCGCAGCAACTTCGAACCCATCATCGGGGATAAGGTAAGCGCCACAACGCCTGAAACAATGACTGCCCCAGCCAGGGTAAACGCGAATTCGCGGAACAGCGCCCCCGTAAGTCCTCCTTGAATTCCGATCGGGGCATAAACAGCTGCCAGAGTAATCGTCATCGCGATAATTGGTCCGACGAGCTCACGCGCGGCGTCCCTCGCAGCCTGAAATGGGGACTTGCCCATGTGGAGGTGCCGCTCGACGTTCTCCACCATGACAATGGCATCATCCACAACCAGTCCGACCGAAAGCACAATAGCAAGCAGGGTCAGAAGGTTGATGGTGAAGCCAGCCAGAAGCATTAAGAAGACGGCACCAATCAAAGAGATCGGAATGGCGACTACCGGAATCAACACGGAGCGGAATGATCCCAGGAAAAGGAAAATGACGACGACCACGATTAGCAACGTCTCGACCAGGGTGTGCAGAACTTCATCAATGGCGTCTTGAATGTACGCCGTCGAGTCGTAGGGAACACCCAACTTCATCCCAGTAGGCAACTGCGCCTGGATCGCAGGCAGCTCTTTCCGCACGTTGCGAATGACTTCCAGAGAATTCGCAGTGGGGAGCACCCAGATGCCCATGAAGGTTGCGGTTTCTCCGTTGAAACGAACATCCTGATCATAGTTCTCTGCGCCAAGCTGCACATCCGCGATTTCGCCCAGGCGGACCACGACGCCATTCTGCTGTTTCACCACCATCTGACGAAATTCTTCGGGAGTGCGCAGGTCGGTGTTAGCGATCAGGTTCACAGAAACCATCGAGCCCTTCGTTGCTCCAAGCGCCGAAAGATAATTGTTCTTTGCCAGCGCATCGTGAACATCGGAGGGCGAAACGCCGCGCGCCGCCATCTCTTCAGGCTTCAGCCACAAGCGCATGGCGAATGTCCGATCGCCCAGGATGTCGGCACGCTGTACACCGCTGATCGAGCTTAACTTGGGCTGGACGACACGGGTCAGGTAGTCCGTGATTTGGTTCTGGTCGAGATCGGGGGAAGAGATCCCGATATACATCGCAGCAAACTCGGTGTCCGCGGTTTCCAGATCGATAACGGGGATTTGAGCTTCGGGCGGAAGATCGTTGCGAACCTGCGCCACTTTCGCCTGGATCTGAGTGAGCGCGGCAGTCGTGTCGTAGTTGATTTTCAGGTGTACCTGGATCGTGCTGAGCCCCTGCGCGCTCGTAGACTCCATGTAGTCGATGCCGTCGGCGCTGGCGATGACGCGCTCGATTGGTGTCGTGACGAAGCCGCGAACCAGATCAGCGCTCGCCCCCACATATACAGTGGTCACTTGCACGACGGCAATGTCGCTACGCGGATACTGACGCACGCTGAGCGAACGGATGGCCTGCAAACCGGCGATCAGAATCACCAGATTTACAACGATCGCGAGCACGGGACGCTTAACAAATAGATCCGTGAACTTCACACTACGCTCCTCAAATGACGGTTCAGTCTAGCTATCCTCGGGTTTCGGACTCGGATTGTTTTCTGGCTTGACCGTATTGTTTACTTGAACCGGGGCGCCGTTCCGCAGGCGAAAGACGCCCGAACTCACAACTTCGTCTCCTGGATTGATGCCCGAAATGATTGCGACCTGATCGCCCCGAGAACCTTCTATTTTCACCACTTGCTGGCGCACGCCGCGATAGCTGTTTCCCTTTGCGTCCTTCATTTCAGACACGATAAATACGGAGTCGCCGTAGGGCGCATAGTTAATCGCAGACGCCGGCAGCGGGACAACTTCGCGAGGTTGCCCAACCGGCAGTTCAACCTGCACAAACATCCCAGGGCGAAGCTTATTCCCTTTGTTGGCGAAGGTGGCCTGCACTTGTATGTTTCGCGTCTGCTCATTGATGACAGAATCGAGCGCGGTGATCGTGCCAGTGAATGCCATCCCTGGTAGATCGCCATTGGTCACACGCACTGCGCGTCCGGACCTCATCTGCGCTATCTGCTGCTGCGGGACTCCGAAGTTCACATAAATAGGATCCACTGATTGCAGCGCGACAATCGCCTGACCCGCGGCCAAGTACTGGCCTAGACTTACTTGACGAATCCCTAATAGCCCGGTAAACGGAGCGCGAATCGTCTTGCGTGCGATCGCTGCTTTGATGTCACCTACCTGGGCTTCGGTCGCCTTCTGCTGGGCATTGGCGTTGTCGTAATCGGAACGCGAAATGACTCCAGCCTTTACGAGTTCCTGCGCGCGACCGTAGTTGATGCCCGCCAAATCCCGCTGAGCTTCCAAATTGGCTAACTGCGCCCTTTCCTGGCGAGTGTCGAGTTCGACCAAAATGTCGCCCTCATGTACCTGCTGGCCCGATTCGAAATGAATTTTATCGATCGTGCCCGGCAAGTCGGCACTTACGGTTACGCCTTGGATCGCGGCCGCCGTGCCGATTACCGTCAATGTGGAGGGCCAAGTCTCGCGCTGAGCGACCACGGTCGTAACCGCCGTCGCCGGCATCTGGAAGGATGCGCCCTGCGCGATCGCGACCTCGACTTGCCGGAACTTAACGTATCCCAGCCCGCCTAAAATAGCGGCCATTACCACCAACGTCAGGATCAACCGTTTCGTCACATGTTCTCCAAAGTCTTTCAATACATTACCGTTTTCCCGCGGCAAGCGCAGAATAAAACGATAGCTTCCCAACATAGATTTCGGTATGTGCGAAAAGGATTCAGTTCGGATCGCCCGAAGTCCAATTAGTTGTAACCGGGGTGGACGCTGGCGTATCCGGGATCTGGTGGACGTGACTGGCCTGGCGCGAGCCTAGCCCGCGTCAAAACCGTTTGTTTCCACATGAGAAGTCGGTTTTAGGTAAGATCGCGCCGACCACGACAGTGGTGATAAGTTCCAGGACGCCTCTGATCATAGGCTTGTCCTGGTTCGTTCCATCAGCGGCGCACCGCAAATACGAAGAAAAAACACGGTCCCGAGAGCAAGATGCCGGCAAAAGAGTTCTCACAATCTTGTAACCTTCGAGACATTATAACATCATAATGAATAAAAACGAAAGCGTTCGGAAAGTTGGCTCTTGGCGCTTTGAGCGTTCGACAACAATCAAACAATAGAGAGGCTTTTTGAATATGAACCAACTTACTCAATCATTGGAACGGGAAGGCAGTAGCCGTTTTGTATTCTTAAGCAGAGGTCGTGCATTCCTGGCAAGACCTTCGGTAGCCGTTTGGGCTCCTATTCCCCTACGGCTGATTGTTGGCTATGGTTTCATGGAGCACGGCTTCGCAAAACTATCGAGGGGGCCTGAAGCCTTCGCCGCCATCCTGCATACGATGAGCGTGCCCGCGCCTCATTTCATGGCATGGCTCACCATTCTGACCGAACTCATTGGCGGTCTCGCCGTCCTGCTTGGAGCTTTCATCCCGCTTGTAAGTCTACCGATGGCTGCGGTTCTCTTCGTAGCGATGCTGACTGTGCATCTCCCCTATGGATTTAGCTCGATCAAGCTGCTGAGTGTGACGGCCGGGCGGGCCCAGTTCGGGCCGCCGGGCTACGAGCTTGATCTGCTCTATATTGCGTGCCTCGGGGCGCTCGTGCTCGGCGGTTCCGGGCCAATCGCGATCGACCGCTATTTCAGGAAGAAATGATACCCGCTCTCGTGGGCCGGGCGGGCCGCCGGAAGGTTTTCAGCGAGAAGTCTTTCGGACAAGGCGGGTGACGAATCGGACGAGATCTCCCCGGTAGTAGAGTGTTTCGTAATCGACCGGACGGCTGCCGGTCGAGTAGGAAGTTCGTTCAACACGAAAAATCGGGCTCCGTGGTTTCACTTTCAGCGCCCTGGCAACCTCGTTCTCAGCGGCCACGGCGTCCAATTTGTACTCCGCCTCGATCAGAGGAATATCGTATTTGCGTTCGAGAAGCGAAAAAATGGGCTCGACTGTCAGATTGTTAGTGATGATCTTCTTGCCGATCTCCAAGGGTAGGTAGGTCTCGTCGAAGGAGAGGGGAACACCGTCTGCCAGGCGCACGCGACGAATTCTGACGACGCGCTCGCCCCTTGTCAGCGCAAGCTGGCGCGCCACGGCCGCGTTGGCAGTGACAATTTCCCGACCGATTACGCGGGCCGTTGGCTTGCGGCCAAGTGCGTGCATATCTTCTACAAATCCGCTCAACTCTTTAAGGTCATGCGTGATCTTTGGCGGAGCGACGAATGTGCCCTTGCCGCGACGGACCTCGACAAGTCCGCGGCCCACAAGATTCTGAATCGCTCGACGGACGGTGATGCGACTGACCCCGAATCGCGCAATGAGGCTGTCTTCGGTCGGCAGTTGGTCGCCGATCTTCAGGTCTCCATCGCTAATCTCGCCAGCGAGGACTGTTTCGACGCGTGCATAGAGAAGAGAGTCATGCGCCGTTGACATGACGACATTATAACGTCGTATATGGGTTCACCTGAACTCCTCCTCCGCGCATATCGTCTCAGCGACGGGCCGCCAAGAAGTTATGCCCCCGGCGCAGACTTTCACTCGACGCGGGGTCGGCGTGGAGGAGATCGATTGTTGATCTCCTCTAAGCCCGTTTATGAGGACTCAACTCATCTCCTGTCGCTTGTCAAAAGCCGATAGCGCGCTATTACGGTCGTGGCTCTTTCACCACCTGTGCCGTTTCGTCTCTTTTTCGTCAGTCAGATTAGCGTCCGCGAGGGAATCTCTTTGCCGAGGCCTCGGATCCAGGTGGTTCACGGAACGGTTCGACATCAATGCGCTCGTAACACACGTCCAGCACGGTCAGGTATTCCGTACCGCTCGGCAATTGAAGGACCACGCTGTCACCCGCCGCCGACTTCATCAACGCGCGCCCCAGAGGTGACACCCAACTGATGTGTTTGTGATTGAGATCAATTTCGTCTGTGCCCACGATGCTTACTACTCGCTCCGCTCCGGCGGCGTTGGCATAGCGCACGGTCGCTCCGAAGAATGCCCTCCTCGCCGCCTGTCCCGTTCTCGGAGCTTCCGGGTCCACCACTTCTGCGGCTTCGATTCGCTTGGTGAGAAAGCGAATCCGCCCATCGATCTGCCGCAGCCGCCGCTTGCCGTACTGATAGTCGGCGTTTTCACTGCGATCGCCATTGCCGGCAGCCCACGCCACCACCTCCGTCACGGCCGGGCGTTCCCTGGTGAGCAGAAACCGGTGCTCATCTTTGAGGCGCTCAAGTCCGCTCGGTGTGATGTAGTTCTTGACCGCCGTCGCAGGCTCGTCCGCTTGTGGTTTTCTCGTAAACCCTTTTCGCATCTTGTAGTCTTTCGATGGCCAATCCAGTGGGTGCAAGTGCTCTGGCGAAAGCGGCATCCGCGGTTCAATGAGTGCTATCCGGATTTTACGTCAGTTGGAAATCGGTTATCATTAGGTATTCGGGTGCAAGCAGGAATGAAATCGACATCTTGCATAATCTGGGTCCTTGGCCTATTGCTGGCGATCGCCTCAGTCGACACCATACCCGACCCGCCTGCGGTGAATCCGCGCTCAGTTAGTGCCGCCTCCGTGTGCGAGCTGCGTGGCGACGTGTGTGAGCGGTTGAACTCCGGTTGGTTCATCTCTTTTCTGGTCCAAGTACGCTGGATCGCCTTCACGTCAGTTTACGAACCGAAGCTTCTTAATAATTGGATTGCCCTGACGGGACTCGCGACCGATCCTTCTCCCCCAGCCCTCTAAAGTCGGCTCGACGTCTCTCTCCACCCGTAAGGGCACAATTGTGGATGCTTTCTCACTGAGAGGGTCACACCCAACGTCGACAACTATTCCAGAAAATCGAGTGGTACAGGAAACGTTCCGACCGCCTGGAAATACTTGCCGAGCACAATAGGCAATTTCTCTTAGGCAAAGATGAGGACTGCAATGAAAACTTCAGAAGTTATTAGAGCATGGTGCAAAATTCTCAAAGGGGAGCAGCCCTCGCTCTCCATTGAAATTACGCGCGAGTGCCCCCTGCGTTGTCCGGGATGCTATGCCTATGATGACGCGCATCTGGGTGGCGGCATGACTTTGCGAGGTCTCCGCGATCGCAAAGGGCAAGAACTGATCGGCGGAGTCCTTGAGATCGTTGACCACCTCAAGCCTCTGCATCTGTCGATCGTGGGAGGCGACCCGCTTGTCCGGTATCGCGAGCTCGAATTGCTGATCCCTCTACTGCTTGATCGGGGAATTCACGTCCAGGTTGTCACCAGCGCATTCCGGCCTCTTTCGCCGAGTTGGGCGACACTTGACCACATGAACGTGGTCGTATCGATTGACGGACTGCAACCGGAGCACGATGTCCGACGTGCACCGGCAACCTACGATCGGGTACTGAAGAACATCGCGGGCCAGAAGATCACGATCCACTGCACTATTACCGGTCAAATGATGAAGCAGCCGGACTATCTAAAGAAATTTCTGGAGTACTGGACACCCAGGGCCGAGGTCCGCAAGGTGTGGTTCAGCTTGTTCACTCCACAAATCGGAGATCGGTTACCGGAAATGTTGCAACCGGATGAGCGTCGGCACGCCATCGCCGATATGCTCGCATTGCGGAAGGAATTTTCCAAACTGGATATGCCGGAGGGAATGATTCGGCAGTTCGCCATGCCTCCACGCAGTCCCAAGGACTGTGTCTTCGCGCTTACTACTCAAACCTTGTCTGCGGACCTGAAAACCAAAATCGTCCCTTGTCAGTTCGGCGGAAACCCGGACTGCGCTTCGTGCGGGTGCGTCGCATCGATGGGCTTGGCCGCCATAGCCGCGCACAAATGGGGCGGCATCATTCCCGTCGGAGCTGTTTTCAAAGCTTCAGTCAGGATTGGCCAGATTGGCCGAGCTCGGTCCGAACCGACCGCGGCGCTGCCGGCGGTCGAGAAAGAGCTGCGGGTGCTTTCCTAAGAACCGAGACTTGGAGGCGCGTATGAACAAGAATATGTCGGCAGCCAACCAGGCTGAACTCACGCGGCTACGGGAACTATCTGCACGGATTGGCAGCAATCCGCTGCTCACACAAGCAAGCACCGGTAACAGTTCTATAAAGCTTGAAGGAGTCTTGTGGATCAAGGCATCGGGTAAATGGATGGCCCATGCCATTCGTGAGGACATCCTCATTCCGCTGGATCTTGCGGATGTCAGGGAGCGGGTGAAGCAGAAGGTGGATCCCGCGGATCGGTATTACGGTGCTTCTATCGAGACCGCGATGCACGCGGTCCTTCCACACCGCGTCACTCTCCACGTACATTGCGTGAACACGATCGCTTGGGCGGTGCGCCAAGACGCACCGGTTCAACTACAACACCAAATGGAAGGCCTACACTGGCAATGGATCCCGTACGTGCCTTCGGGGCTGCCCCTCGCCCAGGAGATCGAAAAGGTTCTATCCGCCTTCCCGCACACCGATGTCCTTGTACTGGGCAACCACGGTTTGGTCCTCGGAGGAGACGATTGCGGGGCCGTCGAAGATCTCCTGTTCGAGGTACGGCGACGCCTGGCCATTAGTCCCCGCCGGGCGAACCCGACCGACTACGCTGCGCTGGCCGAGATTGCCGATGGTTCATCCTGGGATTTGCCCGACGATAATGAAGTCCATACGCTTGCAACCGACCCTATCGCTCGAGAGGTTCTTTCCGGAGGTCTTCTCTATCCTTGCCAATCGATTGTTTCGCCGTCGAGTGCCCCAACGCTGTTCCGCTCGGTCCCTTGCCCGGATCCCAAAAATCAATCGGAGAGTCGATACTGTTCTCGGCGCTTCTTGATCATTGACGGGTGCGGAGTGGTCTTCAGCAGGTCTATGTCAATCGCCCAACGCGCCATGATGAGCGGGTTGGCGCGAGTCATCCAGCGGATTAGTTCATCCACGCCCATTCGCTATCTTGCCGACGACGAAGTTGCGAGTAGTTCCGTGATCGCCTCTCGCTATTGCGAATTCACCAGATCAGGCCGGTGCAACAGTGCAGGGTGACTTTGCTTTGCCTGAAGGAAGCACTTGTGTCAGCAGAACACGCGGGCCAGAAGTCGGCTTGTAGAAAGTGATCTCCGCGCTTGGCATCTTTTCTGGGGGACGAGGGGCAAACCAAGAAGAGCCGAATTACTTTCGTTGCTGACAAACCATTCAGAATGTTCGAATCATCGCAGGGACGCAGGTCGATCACGGTTGCAGCAGGGCATGTTTGCGTAAGACTTGTTGCAGCTGATCGTGCGGCAGCGCCGGGATGGTCCAATAGTCTGCGCCGACCATCGTCTTTGCCGCGACGAGCGTGTTGATGACGGACTCCTCGGTTGCTTGCACCACTGCGGTGAACATGGCATCCATCTTCCAGCTTTGCATGCGCTGAATCGTGGCGTTCTGGTCGGTGAAGGGAGGTTGGGCGCTGTTGCCCTCGTCGGCTCCCGCGTTGGCGGTCGAAAATGCGAGGAAGATGTCGCCGGACTCGTTTCCTTCGATAGCCCCGACGCGTCCCAAGCCGACGGAGACGCGGCGGGCAAGGCGTTTCAACTGGTCCGGCGTCAGTGGTGCATCGGTTGCGACGATCACGATGATAGAGCCCTCTTCCGGGGCGCGGACGCCATCGGCGGTAGCGGCCATCTTGGGGTCGCAGACTGGAGCGGGTTTTCCGTCCCACCCAAGAACCGGCGGATCGAGGAGTTTCTCAACACAAGGCCGCTGGAGTTTCATCTCCCGAGCGACAGCGATGCCTGCGACCCTCAATTGCTGCGATCCGCCATAGTTGCATTGGACTAGCACTCCGACCGTATAGCCGCCTTCCGCAGCGCTGAGCCGACGCGACGACGTTCCGGTTCCGCCTTTGAATCCGTTGCAGATCATCCCGGTGCCACCGCCGACGTTGCCTTCGAGGAGTGGACCACTGGTAGCGGAGTTCAATGCATCCCAGGCATCCTGAGCGGTGACGTGCTGGCCTTTGATGTCGTTCAGCGGAACGTCTGCGGTTTCGGCCGTCACCGGGTACCAGAAATAACCGGTTCGTTTCTGTTGCACCATCCAAGCGACCGCGGCATCACGCACGACGCCAACACTTCCCGTGTTAGTAATGAGGATTGGTGTCTCGAGCAGACCGCTCTCCTCAATCCAGTGCGTACCGGTCATATCGCCATTTCCGTTCCCGGCGAAGTACCCGGCGAAGGTGCTTTTCGTGCCTCGCTTTCCGCGCGGCAGGACGGCAGTAACACCCGTGCGAACGGGACCCTTGCCCACAACGAGGCGGCCCTCGCCGGAGATAAGAGTTTTGTAGCCCACCTCGACACCTGCGACATCGGTGATAGCGTTCAAGGGTCCAGGTGTGCCGTCGAAGGGCACCCCGAGATCACGGGCGCGAGTCTCTGCGTCGCTCCGCACGATCGGAGTCGTGGTCATGCCAGGTCGGGTCACACCGCTCGTTTCCGTCTGGGCTGTCAGCGCCAGCGACCCCATATTCAGCACACAGCACACTGCCATTAAGCGCGCACGCATAAACGAACCTCCCGCGAGTGTCTTCAAAAGCGACCACAGGTTACCAGAACCGCACTCTGGGCGATAACGGGCAAACCAGATCGTGTGCCCGACGATGGACTTTCACATGAACGCTAGCCAGAAGTCGGCTTGGGGGGAAGTCACACGTGATCTGCTAAGCCCGTTTCTGGATCGCTCAGAGTAGGATGAGCCCTAATGTACTCGTCCTCCTGCGTATCTGCTGCGGGAGTCGATCTCGACCGTTGCCGAGAAGCTCAAGGTATACGGATTCGTTCGCATTCATCGATCGGTGCTGGTGAATTCTGCTTTCGTGCAGGAAATCCGCCCCTGCGCCACCGGAGAGTACGAACTCTGGGTAAAGGGCGGCCAAGAGTGACACGGTCACCCGCACCTAATTAAGAACAATCTCAAGTCGCTGGCCCGGTTCTGGATGGGAACACGCACCGCTTTCACCGACTGAGTTCCGCGGTTCCCAGGTTTTCTATCGGCTGAGCGCGGCTGACACCGAGCCACAAGCTCACGCTTCATTGCCAACTGGCGCAAACCCTTTATGCCTGGCAAGGGCTCGCGCCAGCAGGTTGGTTGCTAGCGGCTCTTCGGACTTCGCAGGAAGCCGTGATACACGCCGCCCGAATCAATCTCGTATCCAGTGATCGCCCCCTCGGGATTGTTCAGCAGTGGAAATGTACCTTGACCGGCGCTGGTCCCTGCTCCCGGCGCGTCAAAGGTCGTAATGACGCCGCTTGGAGAGCGCACAAAACCGTGGCTGACGCTGTTTGAGTCAGAATAGCTCCCGGTGACGGCCCCTTCGGCATTCAGCCCCTGCGGAAGCGTGCCTTGGCCGGCCCCAGTGCCCGCCCCGGGAACGTCGAACTCGGTAAATGTTCCGTTCAGGGCGCGCACGTAGCCGTGCACGACATTGTTTGAGTCAAAGTACACCCCAGGAATAATGCCGGCGAAATTGAGCCCGTCCGTATCAGTACCCTGGCCGGGTCCATTGCCCGCGCCTGGAGCATTGATCGAAGTGATGGTCCCGTCAGGGGCGCGAACATAGCCATGCAGAGTGTTATTGGAGTCGATGTAGGCTCCCGTGATCGTTCCATCTGCATTTAACCCGATGGTTGTTGCTGTGCCCGTGCCCTGCCCGGCGCCAGTCCCCGCGCCCGGAGCTTCGTAGGTAACGAAGGAACCTGCCCGAGACCGCACAAAAGCATGCGCCACGCCGGTGGAATCAAAATAATATCCGGCGACAGTGCCTTCCGGATTGATGTTGGCAGACAAGGTGCCCTGTCCCGCCCCACCGCCAGCGCCGGGAGCCTCGAAGGTGGTGAAGTTGCCGAAGAAATTCCGCAGGTAACCGTGCATGGCGCCATTACCGTCGATGTAATATCCGGTAATAGTGCCTTCGGGATTCAGGCTCGAAGCAAACGTACCCTGTCCCGCACCGGTGCCCGCCCCAGGCGCGCTAAAGGTTACGAAATAACCGTTCCAGACCCGGAGGAAACCATGCGCCACACTGCTTCCATCGATGAAATAGCCAAAGGTTGTACCCTGAAAATCAATGCCCTGCGTGAGCGTGCCTTGTCCCGCTGCCGTGCCCGCGCCGGGGGCCTCGAAAGTAATGGTGTTTTGGGCGGCTGCCAGGCCAGCGGCCAGAAGCAGCACACTCATCAGTCTGCAAGATTGCTGTAGCCTCATAACGCTCTCCTCCGTTGATTTGAATTCGTCGCTGTGTAGCTTTCGTTTAACCCGCTCCAGTTTGAATCTTGAACTCTCGCCGGAAAGACTCCTGGGTTTCAGAAAAAGCGCACGATCCGAAAACAGACATCTCCCTCACACTGCAAGAGCATGAACCCTTCCATCAACAAGACGGGATTTGCGAGTTTTGTGACTAAGTTACGAAATCGGCGGGATCAGGTTCGACCTTACAATGGCGGGTAACAGCCTTACGGGAACTCAAGGAAGCTGCTTTGGGGCGGCCTGTTTTCTCAGGCTCGCACCTTGACCGTTCCCCTATGACAATTGGAAAGTTTGTAAAATGAGTGATTCCGAAAACCGTAGCGAGGCCGACGTGGTGCTGATCCGTGATTCGGAGAAGTGAGCGCCCTCTGGTCCCGCGGGTCGGTATCGTTTTGAAGCCCGACTGACGGGCTAACCGGAAGTCAATTGCTGTAATCAGGTCAGCATAACCGGACTCCGGTCGCAACGAAGCATGAAAAGAGGTCTACGCCAATCATCTGTTTGCAGAGTTAGGGATCTTTTCTAGGGAGGCCATATGGGCATTGCAAGCAGAGCATTAGGTAGGCCCCAACCCTATCGAGTCTGAACCGAACACATTCAGGTCAGGTGGCTTGAAAATGAGCCGGCGAGGTACAGATGATCGGTGGGTTTACACCATGTCCTTACCCATAGGCAATCTGGGTCGAATGATCTGCGATTCAATACCCACCCAGACCGTACTAGAACGCCCGAGAGATAAGCCGTACACGATCAACTATCGCGAACCGGGGGAAGTGAGCCACGCATTATAACGGGAGTAATTGCAGGGCTGCCATGACCGGGGCCGGATTTGGCAGTTCGATTTTTTGACAGTCCTCTTACACATCCGCTTCGTCCAACACGCAATACCAACTCGACCGATCTCCCAGGTCCAACCCGATCGTCAGTTTCTGCTCTCGAAAATTCTTGCTCTGCTTTGCCCCTACAGTGCTAACCTTCTTCAGTGCCGCTCTCCTTTATCTCTTGCGCCTCGAGCGCGTCGATAACCTGGGAGCGTATCGCATCCCGCCGGAGACCACCTTCTCATCCCATCTGATTTCGCCGACTGACTTCCGAGTTGCCCGTCGGTCTTCGAGTTCGCAACAAACCTCGATTTCGTAACGCAACGCTGGAGAGGACGATGACCCGCGTTATGCCTTAGACAAACCCATAATGACTACCAGACCCAATCAGGGTGCTCGTTGAACCAAACGTGGACGATGAATGCCAAGATGCCACCGAAGAAGAGTATTCCGATAACGCCGTAAAGTATTGCGACAAAGGTGCAGACGGGGCCGCAGCGCTCTCTACGCCTCCCTGTGTCGTAGGAATCTTTTTCGAGTAGAGTTTGATGCAAACTGCCGTCCACAGCAGAGATGGAATTGGGTGGGTTGTTGCCAAAGAGATTGGACACTGGAATCTCCCTTCTACTTCAGCGATTGATAGGATTCTAACACCTGCCCGGTCAGCGGGGCAGTCGGCGCGATGGTTTGCGTAAAATCGCCATGGCACTTATTGATCCAGGCGACGGGGATTTCAAGTGCAATCGCCTGATCTGATCTGAGGTCAGCGAAGTGATTCCATGTCCTCGCTCTTTTGTGCACGTATCCCGAGGGTGCAACTGATCGCACTGACCGGATCACCCACGGTCCTCTTGCTTTTGTCGTACCTACCAGTGTTTGGCAGTCCCACGGCAACCATTGAAGTCGTTGGAAACACCGGAACGATGAGTTCTCAAAAGGCTGGCGTCGACGGCGCGACATCGCTAGCGAACGACTGAACGTGCAGACTTGTATCCTAAAGAGCAGAGGACGCTAGTTCAATCCGTTCTTCAATCCATCGAAACCTCGCCTTACACGTATCTCCAAGGATTTGGGCGGCCCCCAGCGATGATTCAAGTAATTGAGAGAACTGAATGGATGAGCTTTGACACGGTAGAGGTCTGACTAATTCACCGGCAACTCGGTCGTGTAGGGGCGGAGATGCCCTTCGTTTCGAGATTCCGCGCCTGGAGGCGCCGGGGTCGCGGGACTGGAAGACTCCAGTTTTGAAGAAAGTACCGGTCCTCAAAATTCATTACCGCACACAAAACGCACACAAGATTTGCAATCCGTGCGGCTCTGCGCAATCTGATGTTTAAAACTGAAGTTTGAGCGCCAGCTGGATCGAGCGGGGGCCGCCGATCTGGTACAGCGGCGTGAGTCCGCCGTTTTGTCCCCCGCCGCCAAGGAAGTTGTTCAGCGTTTGTGTGGCTTCGCCGAACTGTGGCGAGGTCAAATAGTTGATCGGGGCGCCGAAGTTCGGATGATTCAGAATATTGAAGAAATCGCCTCTGACCTGAAGCGAGAAATGTTCGTAAAGACGAAACTGCCGGCGCAACGTCAAGTCCCACTGGGTTGCTCCGAAGCCACGGAGAGCATTTCGTCCCAAATTACCTTGAGCGGTGGCAGGTACAGGGGCGCTGAATGCCGCCGCATTGATGACCTTGCCGCCAGGCCCACCTGGCGGATGAAGATAAAGGGGCACGCCAGGAACGACATTGGGCCGCTGCACACTGTTTGGGCCGGACAACGAAACGTATGGGAACGGATTGTCCCCCGTTACGACATTCACTGGAGGAGCCGTGCGGGAGTAGAGGATCGAATCCACAGACCATCCCGCGAAAGTCTTCTTCAGCACTCCGCTTTCTGGTCCCGGAATATCCCAGGAAACCGCACCGGAGAAACTGCTCCGAATATCGTAGTCAGACGGGCCTCGTTCATTCGATCCACTCGATTCAGCTAGCGGCACATTTTCAATATCGCCGTCGGAAGAAACGTCGTCCAGAGAGTGACTCCAGGTGTATGAAAGAAGTGCCTGTAACCCGTACGAGAGCCGGTGACGATATTGCGCTTGCAAAGCGTCATAGCTGGAACTGCCGGCATTACGTTGAACATCGAAGCGATAGGTGAAGTCTGGATTTATAGCGTAATAAATATCTCTCCTCATCAATTCGCGACCGGCCGCGCCGACATACGTCAGCCCCAGAACGTCATTCCCGCCAAAACTCTGCTCGACAGCAACATTCCACTCATAGGTCCTCGGTAATTCATGGTTCGGATCTACCACAGAAATGGATGGCACAGGAGGGATTGTTGTGAAAGGAGGAGGGGCGGCGCTACTGCCGGTCAATGGAAACGAGGCTCCGAAAAATGACCGTTGTTGAACATAGGGAAATGAACTCATTGCATTTGTTATGTCCGCATAGCCGAGGTCATAAAACACGCCCACTCCGGCTCTCATGACCAGATTTGAGGTTGGCCCCCATGTGAGACCGAGTCTAGGAGCGAAATCATCTTTTTGGGGATGCCAGAGCGCAGTTCCTTCCGGTGCCAACGCAGTTGTCGAAAGGTTGGTCACTTGGGTGACAGTAAATGGCGGAGTCCCATTTGGCGATGTAGGCGCCGTGTTGTACTCCCAACGTATGCCGTAAATCGCTGTTAACTTACGAAATTTCCATGTATCTTGGGCGAAAAGACTGACGTTGTATGTCACGAGCTGCACGTCGGGTGTAGCGGAATTCACGTTCACTTGTGTTGCTGAATTAGCTAAAACATCTGTCAGCGCGGCGAAGTAAAACGCCTGCTGATACGTGTTTGGTTTTTCTTCAGGGTTTAAACGACGAAAATCGATCCCGAATTTCAGTTGGTGGTTGCTTAGCATCCACGATAGGTTGTCTGTGACATTGATCTGATGTTGTACAGTGTTCGCGATTGGACCGACATCAAAACTAATGCCAAATGGGATCAAGCCTACTTGAAAGGTAAATAAGGATCTGCTGAGGGATTGGCCAGTTGGGAATAGCTCTGAACTTGAAGGGGGAATTGCCCCTCCGAAGTCATCCAATGTCAGAAAGCTGTCGCCTTGGCTTAAGCTGCGATTAAACCGGAATTCATTCACAGCACGAGACGAGATCGTCTGATCTGCACCCAGCGTAAGAGCCTGTGTACGATCCTTCGTATGCAGCAGGGTGCTGTAGTTGAAGGACAAACCAGCGCGCTCAATGAGGCTCGAAGGAGCGTCGCTGTACCTTGCAAAGAAGCTTAACCGCGGTGACGCGATGTAGTCGACGCGCCCACTGTACGAATCGAGTGACGAAGGATCCGAGTAGCCGGCCGCAAATGCGGCGGTGCCGTTGCCAAGGTCGGGACCGTTCGGCTTTGGAAATGCGTTGAGCAAAGGCTGTACGGCACTGGGCGCACTTTGACGCGCCACGAGCGATGGCTCGAAGGTGTTGGCAATTTGGGGCTGACGGACGCGAAGCCCTTCATAGGAGCCAAAGAAGAACAGTTTGTCCCGCAGTATCGGGCCGCCAAGCACACCGCCAAAGTCGTTCTGCCGCAACGCGGGCTTGGCTAAGCCCTTGTTGTCAGCGAACCAGTCATTCGCGTCGAACACGTCATTGCGGAGATATTCGAACACTGTGCCAGAAAAACGGTTGGTCCCAGACTTTGTCACGACTGAGATTTGCGCCCCCGGTTGACGGCCAAACTCTGGAGCAAAGGTTGAGGTCTGGACACGAAATTCCTGCAACGCGTCCAGCGACGCGAGGTTGCTCATTCCTCCAAATGCGCTAGTTGCTGGGAGTTGGCCCGTTCCACCTTGGCCAAAGCTAGCACCTGGCGTCCCCAAATTCGCGCTCACGCCGTCCACCATGAAGTAATTGGCATCTGGGCGCTGGCCGTTCACGCTGAATTGGCCCTGCTCATAGAAAGCAGCGGTCGGAGTCAGAACAACGCCTGGTGTCAGATCAAGAAGCGAACTGAAGCTGCGACCGTTGAGAGGCAAGTTTTCCACGAACCGGTTTTCAATCACAGTACTCACGGCCGCCGTTTGCGTACCCAGCAGGGGCGCACCAGCCTCCACGTAGATTGTTTGGGAGGTAGAGCCGACTTGCATTACAAAGTTCAAACTGAGCACGTCTTGCACGTGCAGGATCACATCTGGCCTGATGAGCGTTTTGAATCCCGACTTCTCCACTTTCAGCCGATATGGCCCAGGAGTAAGGTTTGGCAAGTTGAAAACGCCGGAGGCGTCGGTACTGGCATGGTACTCTGTGCCCGTGTTTGCGCTGGTAGCCGCAACTCTGGCTCCTGCGATCAGGGCCTTCGATTCATCTGCCACTGTGCCCACAAGCGTGGCATTCGTTGATTGCGCCTGGAGATAGGGACCAACCGTCAGAAGCAATGTGGCGGCATATGCTACGAGGAATCGCATCGCATTTTGCGCTTAGAACGTGGTGACTCTGAATCGATTGCGTTTTCTGGTAGCTTGATGGTTGAGCCCATTACGACGCTGCCGTTCGGGGAGGGCACCCCGCAAATCCTATCGCCTGTATCCCACAAGAAACAGCTCTTTTCTGCCACCGCAATCCACATGGCAGGCATTTTTTCGCACGATGCCGAGAGAATCTGAGCAGGTATTATGATGGTTCCACATGGAAAAAGCCCGAAAAAATGTGGGCTGTCGCTGGTTGGGCTTTGTCCTGACCGGCCTATTGCTTATGTGTTCTCCTGGCGCATATGCATTGAATCCTGAGCTGGATGTCAGCCAATACGCGCACACGGTATGGAGAGTGCGCGATGGTTTTACACCGGGAGCGATTCTGGCAATCGCGCAAACGCCCGATGGTTATCTGTGGCTCGGAACAGAGTTCGGCCTGTATCGCTTTGACGGGGTTCGGGCGATTCCCTGGCATTCGCCGTCAGGTGCGGAGCTCCTTTCAGGGCTTATTTACTGCTTACTGGTTGCGCGCGACGGAACACTGTGGATTGGCACTCAGGATGGCGCCGCGTCTTGGAAAGACGGCAAGCTTAGGCGTTATCCCGAGCTCGACGGACAGAGCATTGGCTCCTTCCTTGAAGACCGTGAAGGCGCGGTATGGTCCAGCGGTCAGAAAAACTTCTATCCTCCGCATATTTGCGCGATCGATAAAACCGGTGTTCGCTGCTACGGCGACGATGGTAGCCTGAGTCGCGGGGGACGGGTTGCCAAGATGTATGAAGACGCGAAGGGTACTGTTTGGGCCGTCGCCCAATCTGGGATTTGGAGATGGAGGCCAGGACCTCCGGCATTCTACCCGCTGCCATTTGGAGTTGATACAACCCACGGAATAACGGAAGATGACGCCGGCAACTTGCTCCTCGGTGTGGCCGGAGGGATTCGACGCTTTCACGACGGGAAGACCGAAGCGTTTCGGCTTCCCGGCAAGCTGCAACCCTTCACAGTCAGAACGATGCTCGATGACCGAGACGGTGGACTCTGGATCGCCGCGTACCATGCGGGTCTTATCCATGTACATCGGGGAAGAGTGGACGTATTTAAACAAGCCGACGGTCTATCGAGCGACGAGGTCATGGCACTCTATGAAGATCGAGAGAATAACCTCTGGGTTGCGACAGTGGACGGCTTGGATCGGTTTCGGAACGCAGCCGTTGCCACCTTTTCCTTAAAAGAAGGGCTGTCGAATGGACAGGTTCGGTCAGTTTTGGCTGACAAAGACGGAAGCGTTTGGATTGCGACGCCAGGCGGCCTGGATCGGTGGAGTGACGGGCAAATCGCCACCTACAACTACCGCGATGGAATGCTGAATGGATTGTCGCCGGCCTCTCTTTTTCAGGACAGGAGCGGGCGATTGTGGCTATCGACGACTCACGAGATCGGATATTTAGATGGCAACCGTTTTGTTCCCGTGACTAACACCCCTGACGGTAGATTGTTGGACATCGCTCAAGACTCTGCTGGGGACATCTGGATGGCCGATGGAGGAGGGCTCCTTCATCTGAGCGGTGGCAAGCTCGTCGAACAGATTCCCTGGTCGAGTCTCGGGCACAAAGACTTTGCTATCAGCTTAGGTGCAGATCCCTCACGAGGCGGTATTTGGCTTGGGTTCTTTGGGGGTGGCATCTCCTATTTCGCTAACGGCAACATTCAGGAGACGTATTCTTCCGCAAAAGGATTGGGCGCCGGTAGCGTTACGAATCTGCAAGCCGAGAAAGACGGCGCGCTTTGGGCGGCAACGGACAGCGGCTTGAGCCGAATGAAAAATGGGAGCTTCGCCACGCTTGATCGCGAGAATGGATTGCCCTGCGATCCGATTCACTGGATGATACGTGACGATGAGGGCTCGTTTTGGCTGGACACTCCATGCGGTTTATTGCGCCTGGCGCGCTCTGAGATTGACGCTTGGACTCTTGCGGTCGACAACGGGCGAGCCACAACTCTGGTTCTTCATCCCAAGGTCTTTGACAACTACGATGGCGTAAGGGAGCATGCACAGGCCTACCGACCCTACAATCCTCCAATCACGAAATCCATGGACGGCCGAATCTGGTTCGTGTCCTTCGATGGTCTCAGCGTCATCGATCCGCGCCACCTTCCCTTCAACAAAGTGCCACCGCCAGTGCACATCGAACAGATCACGGCAGATGGCAAGACTTACGATCCGGGGCAAGGGTTGCAACTGCCGCCGCGCATCCAGCACTTAGACGTTGAGTACACAGCACTGAGCCTGGTGGCGTCAGAAAAGAACCGTTTCCGATTCATGCTCGAAGGTTACGACCGCGATTGGCGGGACGTTGGCAATCGCCGGCAGGCGTTTTACACCAATCTCCCGCCACGCAACTATCGCTTCCGCGTGATCGCCTGCAACAACAGCGGCGTATGGAACGAGGCCGGCGCATTCCTGGATTTTTCTATCGCCCCGGCGTATTACCAAACGAACTGGTTCCGTGCGCTTTGTGTGGCCGCTTTCCTCGGAGTGCTTTGGGCAGCCTATCGCCTCCGCGTTCAGCAACTCCGGCGTCAAGAAAAGAAGCTTCGCGATGTGATTGAAACAATGCCGACATTTGCCTGGACCGCTCTGGCCGACGGATACGTGGATTTTGTCAACCGCCACTGGGAGGAATACACGGGGTTGACCACCGAGAAGACGATCGGCTCAGGCTGGGAAGCCGCGGTTCATCCGGAAGACTTTGAGCGACATTCAGATGGCTGGCGCGCCTCTCTAGCAAGCGGTCAACCCTTTGAGAGCGAGGTGCGCTATCGGCGGGCGGTGGATGGGCAATATCGTTGGTTTGTGACTCGCGCCGTGCCGCTGCGGGATGGGAGAGGCAAGGTCATCAAGTGGTACGGTATCTCGACCGACATCGAGGATCGCAAACGTGCCGAACAGCTGCAGGCAGACCTTGCTCACTTAAATCGCGTGAGCACGATGGGTGAACTGACCGCCTCCCTGGCGCACGAAATCAAGCAGCCCATTGGCGCCGCGGTAACAAACGCAGAAGCGTGTGCGCGATTGCTTGATCGCGATCAGCCGGATGTGTTGGAGGCGCGGGAAGCTGCATTGGAAATGGCCAAAGACGCCACGCGCGCAGCTAGCATCATTGACCGTGTCCGCTCCCTGTACCGGAAGACTCCTTCACAAATGGATTCAGTTGACATAAATGAACTCATCGAAGCAATGTTACTTATCTTGCACAACGAGGCGAATCGGCATTCCGTCAGTATGCGTACCGACGTTGCTGGAAGCATACCGAGAGTCAGGGCAGATCGTGTGCAACTGCAGCAAGTGCTCATGAACCTTATGCTGAATAGCATCCAGGCGATGGAGAAGACAGGCGGGGTACTTACGATCAAGGCGCAACTTGATCAGGACAGCCAAGTGCAGATCTCGGTCAGCGATACGGGTATTGGATTACCCGCCGACAAAGCAGAGCAGATTTTCGATGCATTCTTTACTACTAAACCGGAAGGCAGCGGCATGGGGCTGGCGATCAGCCGCTCTATCATCGATTCTCACGGAGGCCGGCTCTGGGCTACTCCCAACGACGAACGCGGCGCGACGTTCCATTTCACTTTGCCAGCCGCGGCCGAAACCCTGCAAGCGCCCGCAACCGGAACGTGATTCGATGTCCCTGGCGCTGCCGCGGTGATAAGAAGCGAGGGTGGGGGGAAGCCGACCGAAAAAAGGGTAGTTGCTCTTGCCGCGAGTAAATATCGCCTGCAATCCGAGAATTCGCGCCGGCCGTAACGACTGCTACAGACTCCCTAGGCTTGCGCCTCCATCCACAAACAGGGTCTGCCCTGTAATGAAAGCAGCTTCGTCCCCGGCAAGGAACGCGATTGCCGCTGCTATCTCTGAGGGTTGTGCGAAACGCCCCATCGGCAGCGCTTTCAAATAGCGCGCCTCTCCTTCGCTGCCTGGCGGATTGTTAGCGCGGAATAGCTCCGTTTCGGTTGGGCCAGGCGCAACGGCATTCGCGGTAATGCCGTCGGCTGCAAGCTCAATCGCCATGGTACGCGTGAGGCTTTCTAGTGCTGCCTTTGCTGCTGCGTAACTTGAACGAAAGGCGAGCCCCCGAGTCACAAGGCTGGTGACGTTGATGATGCGTCCGAATCGAGCGGCGCGCATGCCTGGCAATAAAGTTTGAGTCAGTTGCAACGCCGGGCGAACGTTCAAATCCATCATCGTGGTGAACACGTCGAAATCCACGGCATCGATCGTCTCATGCCTGGCGACGCCCACATTGTTCACGATTCCAAACACGTCTCCGCGAGCGGCCAAGTCCTTGGCAAGAGCATAGGTCTGATTCTGGTCTGCAAGGTCTGTCTCGATAAACACTCCGGGAAAATGTTGGGGAGAACTGCGCGCAACACCTATAACGGACCAACCCTGCTCGGCTAAGGGATCGGCCGCGGCGCGCCCGATCCCCTTCGATGCACCGGTAATCACAATGGACTTGCGCATGACAAGCCCTCAGATTCCTTCTCGATTCTTGTGCGGCGGCGGTAAATGGCCGCCGCCGGCAGAGCTTCTTGGTTCATGCGACTTGTTCCTTGGAATCAGCGCGTGCTGCGCTGGTCTGCTTTGACTTCACGAGGTCGGCGGCTGATGCTCCTTCGAGCGACAGCCCATAGCCGACTTCCCGCACGATGCGTTCCTTTAATGGATGAACGAAATGCACGCGCGTGTTACGGCGCGTGACTTCTGGAGCTTTCAAGTACAGTTCGGCCAACTCCCGCGCCCGGCCGAGAGCTTTACCGTTCGGCACCACCTCGGCAACCACTCCCCATTCATACGCTGTGCGCGCCGGCAGTGGCTGCGGATTGAGTAGGAACGCCTCCGCTCGTCCTGCTCCAGCACGATAGCTCCAGGTGGTAAAAATTCCGTCCCCTGGCACAACCCCTGCGGCGAAGTGCGCTCCATCGAGGAAGGTCGCGCCCTCGGCCGCCACAATCACATTCGCAAGTAGCGCGTACTCGGAGTGCACATGGGCGCGTCCCTCGATAGCCGCGATGACGGGAACGCGAATGTTAGCTATGTTTTCCAAAATCTGCACGCCCTCGTCGTGAACCTGGCTCCAAACGCCGGGGTCGGCGACGTTGCCAAACGAGGACCATTCGACACCGGTAATGAAGTCCCCGCCTGCACCCGTCAGGATCACGATCTTATTCGCTCGATCTTGGGCGATCCGGTAAAAGGCGTCCACTAATTCTGTATGGTCTTGCGCTGTGAAAGTGAAGGGGCCGCCTTTGCTGTGAAATTCAGCTACCAGCACACCACTGGCATCTCGTGTAAGCCTTAGACTGCGATATGCGTTGAAGTAATCAGCTTTAACTGGGTTCATAGTAATTTCCTCGCTGTCTCCTTGTTCGATCGAATGAAAGTTGTAAACCTGCCGCTTGCTAATCAGACTGTCAAATTCCGCAACTGCTTGAGAGTCTCGGCAGGTTCAGGACGGATCGTATAATCCGCATTCACATCGGCCGCTCGAATAATCCCCTGCTTGTCGACCAGGTATCGTGCCGGTATCGGCAATCGGTACTCCGGTTCATCGTGAAACCTGTCCAGTGCACTGCCGAAGGATTTGTAGAGGTCGCGCAAGTAATCCGGCAATGTGAAGACAAGCCGAAACTCCTCAGCGGTCTTCAGATGAAGATCAGTCAGGATGTCAAAGCTCAGGTTCAGCTTCTTGTGCAGAGCGCGGGTGTACCGTTCGAGTTCAGGAGTGAGCACGACGATCTGCACTCCCAATGCTCTGACTTCTCCATAGATTTGCTGTAGAGCCTCCAGCTCCATGTTGCAGTAGGGTCACCAGTGGCCTCGGAAGAAACTCACCACCAGCGGTCCTTGGCGGAGAAGATCTCCCGAGGACACCTGCACGTGATCTTGATTGAACAAGGTGAAGCTGGGAGCGCGATCGCCGACCGTCAGCGCTTGTTCTTCGATTCCCGACGCCTTGAGTTCGGCTGTGGCTCGGTGCATCGTCTCGATAGTCTCGTGTGGCGCGTTGTATGGTGGAGCTCCGGATTCGAATGCTTTCTTGAATTCATCTAAACGTGATTGAAGACTTGCCATTTATCGTCCTTTCCACATGTTGTCGGATGCGAAATAGAGTTCGGCGGTGCACTCAGATTTGAGCCACGCCACCATCGACATAAAGCTCTGCGCCCGAGACATAGCTGGCCTCTTCAGATGCGAGGAATGAGACAGCCTTGGCAATCTCGTCTGGGTCGCCCAGCCTTCCGAGTGGGACGTTATTTTCCATCTCTTTTTTCATCTTCAGGAGCGCTTCGCCCTGCTGAAGGTCTTCCAGAATCGCAGTGTCGATGTGCCCCGGGCTGAGCACATTTACGCGGATGCGGCGGTCCCGCAGGTCATTGGTCCAAGTCCGCGCAAAGGAACGTACCGCGGCCTTGGTGGCGCTATACACGCTCATCGCGGGAAAGCCCTTGATATCGGCAATAGATCCATTAAGGATGATGGAGCCTCCGTCCTTCATCAACGGAAGCCCCTTCTGTACCGAGAAAAACAGACCTTTCACGTTGGCGTCGAAGTGAAGATCGAAAAACTTCTCGTCCACAGTGCCAAACGGTGCCAGCTTTGCAACGCCGGCATTCGCAAAAATGATGTCGATCGGTCGATTGTATCTTTTTACGGTGTCGTATAAACGATCAAGGTCGGAGAGCTTGGCCACATCGCCCTGTACCGCCGTCACGTTCTTTCCAATCTCGGCAGCGGCAGTATTCAACGCGTCTGTACCACGGCCAGTGATGAACACCTGATCCATTCCTTCTTGCACGAAGCGTTTCGCAGTGGCCAGGCCCATCCCCGTCGAGCCTCCCGTAATGACCGCAACCTTTCCCTCAAACTTCTTTGACATACTCAAGTCCTTTCGTACGCAGTCAAGCTAGCGAGTACTACGCATAATGATTTGCAACTGATGCTCTAATATCGATGTCATTAGACAGCTCGTGGTCGCATACGACGACCGGACTCGACAGCAAGAGAATCCGGCCAAGATAGTAAAGGATGAGATCCAGAGACATCCGCCTACAAGAGAGGCGAGTCGAAAATGTCGCCATGACTCCATATTAACCTGTGGGGCAGCGCGTAAATTGCAGAGCGCAAGTTGGTTTCATAAGACGGCCAACTCAGCAAACGGACTCATACCGCCAGATTCCCCTCATTGACCTCATGGGTGAGTCGCTGATACCGCGGTCGGTATATCCCGAGCCTCTTCATCTTGGAGACTAATGTTGTACGCTTAAGCCCCAGGCGGGCAGCCGCCCCGCCCGGTCCTCCTATCATTCCACCGGCGGCCCGTATCGTCTCTAAGATCAGAGCTGCTTCGTGATCCCGCAGCGTACCTGGTGAGGCGACCGAGGGCTTTGCATTCGCCTGTGCTGTCGGAAGGGGATTCGGAAACAGTCCGTCGTCCGATCGGATTACGGCTCGTTCAACCAGATTCTGGAGTTCCCGCACATTGCCGGGCCAATCGTATGCAGTGAACGCATTCATGGTTGTCTGCGATATCTGTTCAATGTGCTTCCCCATGCGCCGCGCGAATACCTCGACGAAATGCAGGACCAGCTGTCGTATGTCCTCTCGGCGCTCCCGCAAGGGCGGAACCAGGACAGGAAAGACGTTCAGCCGATAGTAAAGATCACTGCGGAATTCATTCCGAGCAACCATCTGGGCCAGATCGCGATGAGTGGCGGCGACCAGTCGCAGGTTGATGTGATGCGTGCGGCCGCTGCCCAGGCGCTCGAACTCTTGTTCTTGCAAAACGCGTAGAAGTTTCGGCTGCAGGGCCAGAGGCAAGTCCCCGATTTCGTCCAGAAAAAGAGTGCCGGTGTCCGCCATTTCAAAGCGTCCGACTTTTTGCGACACTGCCCCGGTAAAGGCACCCTTCTCGTGCCCAAACAACTCGCTCTCCAACAGATCGAAGGGGATTGCAGCGCAGTTAAGCTTCACGAAGGGGCGTCCGCAGCGCGGGCTCAGATTGTGAATGGCGTGGGCGATCAATTCCTTCCCCCGTTCCGGTTTCTCCCAGAACAAGCACAGTAGAATCAGTTGGCGCTACACGTTGCACTTCCGCGAGAACTGACTCAAGAGCGGGGCTGTTGCCGACAATGTGATCAAATTGCCGGTCCCTATCGTCATGCTCGACAGATCGTAGTCTCTCAAATGCACCCACGACTACCTCCTACCACGAACCCCGCAATCGATTTGTATCAACCCTCAGTCTTCCAGGGCCGCTCGCACGCTTTCAAGCAGAAGTGCGCAATCAAAAGGCTTAACCATAAATTTCACTGCACCGCCGCGCATTGCCTGCAAGCGCATGTCTTCGTCCCCGTGTGCAGTAATAAAAATAGTCGGAATCAGACAGTGATCAGCATTCAACTTAGCCTGGAGGTCCAGCCCAGACATCTCGGGCATGCGGATATCGGTGATCAGACACCCAGTTTCGTGCTGTCGGCCAGATCTCAAGAAATCCTCGGCGGTGGCGAACGATTGCACTGAAAAACCAGCCGATTTCAGCAAACGCTGCACGGCGACTCGATACGATTCGTCGTCTTCAACAACGGCAACCATTTTTTCCTTCCTCTCCCTTGCCATACAGGTACAGGATTGATCCGCTATTCCCAGAACGCAATTATTGTTTGTGATAAGGGCGGTCATAAGTATGTATGACGGAGTTCGGAGTCGTACTTGCGGGGCAGAGTAGGTTGCCGGCACAGGCTAGAGGGCTGTCGGAAGCTTGAGCCTCTCTGCCATTCTTCCTAGCTCAGCGGGCGCGTTCGCTTCCATCTTGCGCATGACCTGCCCGCGCTGCACACTCACGGTGATCTCAGTGGTGCCAAGTGTCGAGGCAATCTGCTTCGTAAGCATGCCGGAAACAATGAGACGCATGACCTCGCGCTCGCGCACTGTCAATTTCGCGTAGCGTTCTTGCAATTGCGCAAGCTCGTTCTGTTGTTGCCGCGCTTTTGCGTTGCTCTTCAGCGCTTGCTGTATCGCATCGATCAGATCCTGATCCCGGAACGGCTTGGTCAGAAATTCCACCGCGCCAGACTTCATCGCTTTGACAGTCATGGGGATGTCTCCATGGCCGGTAATGAAAATGATGGGGATATGGACTCCCGCCTCGTGCAATTTAGTTTGGACATCCAGTCCGCTCATTCCCGGAAGCCGCACATCCAGCAAAAGGCAACTGGGGTCATTCGGAAGCTTGTGACGCAGGAAATCCTGAGGCGTGGCAAATGACTCGGAATGCAACCCTACCGTCTTCAATAAACGCTGCATGGCCGCACGCATGCGGGCATCATCATCGACAATAAACACCGTAGGAGTATCGGCGGAAGTCATGCGGCTACTGCTAGTCTACTGGGCAGCGTAATGTTAAACGTTGCCCCGCATCCGGGGTTCGCGGTAGCCCAAATGCGGCCACCAAGTGACTCGATAATGGAACGGGTAATTGCCAGTCCCAGACCTGTGCCTTGTGATTTTGTGGTAAAAAACGCGTCAAAAATCTTGTCTGTATTCTCCGCGGGCAGTCCCACGCCAGTATCGGTGACCGAGATCAGTAGATGACCATCCTCGGCCACCTGCGACTTGATGCTGAGCACACCCCTCGCGTCGCGCATTGCCTCGATGCTGTTAAGCATGAGATTCATCAATACCTGCTGCAGCTGCACTCGATCTGCCATCACCTTGGGAAGCTCTGCCCCGAGATCGGTGCGTATCGCAACTGAGTGGCGATTCGCTTCGTTTTGCAGCATACTCACCATCTCTCCGATGACTTCGTTCACGTCGACTACGTCCAACTGGGAAGAACCCTTTTGGTACAGCAATCGGACGCGATCGATGATGTCAGCGGCACGCCTGGCGTCCTTGACCATCTCCAGTGCTGCTTCGCGCGCCTCCGGCAAATCGGGTTGATCGAGATCGAGTAATCGCACACACGCCGCCGCGTTGGTCACGGCTGCCCCAATGGGCTGCTTGATTTCGTGCGCCAGCGAGGCAGTCAGTTCACCCAACGTGCTCACCCGACTCATGTGCTCCAGTTCCGCTTGAGTGCGACGCAATCTTGCACGCTCTTCCTCGGCCCGCCTGCTCTCGATCACGTTCTCCAGTGAAACTGCAGCCTGCGAAGCCAGCAGTTGGAGTACCGCGATCCGGTTCGGGGTGAAGACTTGGGGAGCCAGATTATTTTCAAGGTACAACACACCGATAAGTTTTGCCTGGTTGATCAATGGCAAACAGAGGATAGAACGCGCATGGCGCTGGCGAATGTATATGTCGGTGGAAAACGAACCGCTTGCCACAGCATCGTCGAGGATCACGTGCTCCCGGGTCCGGGTCACAAAGTGAAGAATAGATTCCGGCACCTCGCTCAGAGCTGCTTCGATTGGGTGCACAATTACACCATCGCCGCTGATTCTTCCTTCCGCTTCGATTCGTTGTTCGTCGCCTTGCTGAAGAATCAGCAGACCTCGTTCAGCCCCCGCATGCTCGATCGCGGTACGCATGAGGGTGTCGATCAGCCTCTCTAGAACCATCTCCGCCGACACGGCCTGCGAGACTTTGATGATTGTCGCCAGATCCAGGAATTCGACGGGCGCCCCAATCATGTTTGCAGACCCGGCCAGTCGCTTTTCGTCCCAGACTTGCGGATACAACTCGTCGATCTGGTGCAGTTTAGCGGTAGCGCCCCAACGGGAATAGCCGTATCGAGCGTCTCTCAAATAGGCGTACGCAATCTTCTCGAATCCACGTGCGAAGTAGAAGCGTGCGGCGATTTCGTTGGCAAGCGCCTCGTTGTGGACAAAGCCGTTTGCATGCGCTGAGCGTATCGCCTTTTCATAGAGCTCCTCGGCGTCGAGCAAACGGCCCTCGATTCGCGCTATTTCCGCCGCCACCAACGCAGCTCGGTTCTCGAAATTCTCCGGGCAATTCTCCGACCATATTTCGAGCTGCTTGTGGTAAGCGGCTAGAGCCTCGAAATGTTTCCGCCCCTGGTCGGGAGACGCGGAATCCCACGATGCGGCGTGGGAGAGCGCACCATAGAAGCTTAACTCTGCTGTTTCAAATTGGGATGGTGAGGTCCACAGTTGCCGTTGCGCCTTCAACGAGGCGTCAACGGCGGAAGTGTAGAGCCCGGCAAAAAAGCGTGCTTGCAGCTTTCGGATCCAGTACCAGCATTCGAGTTCCGCCAAAGCCGGGTTACTCGCCAGACGATCTTCGAATTGAAGCTCATCGAATTCCTCATCATTGAAAAAGCCAAATTTCGAAGTTAACCCACGAAGAGTTCGGATAAGCCCGAGCTGCGCTGTGAGGTGGTCAATGACGAGACCGAACCGCACCTTCTTCGCAAAAGCGAGGGCAGTCTCGGCTTCACTCTGTACTTCCGCGAGCTGATCTCCCGCCGCAAGAAGGTTTTTTATCAAATGATCACAGCTATAAGCTGCAAAGGTAACGTCACCGATCTCGTTTGCGGCATCGAAAGCGCGACGCACCAGATCGCGGCCGGCCCGGACATGTTTTGTCCATGGCATGACGATATCTCCAAAAGACATATAGGTTCGAGCCTGAAAACGCTTTAGCCCTCGTTTTTCGACCAAGTCGTAGCCCAGGCGACCGAAGCGAAATCCGTCCTTGTAGTTGCCGAAGCGCGGTCCAGCTATGATGGCGAACCATACATAAGCGAAGCACGACCCGTCACTGTTTCCATGCTCGAGGCTGAGATTCACCATGCGGCAAATAACGAGCGAAGACAAATTCTCGTCGCAAAACAATGCTGGCGTCACCACCTCGCTCAGCACGTCCATCGTGTCGAGCAGGTCCGGATTGGTCATCAAGGGCAAGCCGATGAGTTCCTCGATTTGGCGGCTTCCAACCAGGGACCATATCCGGTCGTATTCTCGTAATACTTCATCTCTCGTCGGATGCGGCGACCAATCGGTACCGCGACGCCGCAGGTATTCAAGGAATATTTCGACGCCGCGATCGCTGCGATCCAACGTCGTGTAAAGCGTAAGGTGCAAACGTGTGACAACAGCGATATCGTGCGCGCCCTCGGCGCGCTCAGCGAGCATGGAAAGCCGGCTCTCCGCCGCAGCTAACTCCGCGGTTAGCAGTTCGCACTCCGCTATCAGATATTCGATAGAGAAGATGAGTGCGTAGTTACGATTCCAGGTATCTTCTGTCAATAATGCCCTGCCAGCGGCTAGATACTTGAGAGCCGAGGCATACACTGTCGAAATCTTCGCGCGCCTGCCGGCAATGAAATTCAACCCTGCGACCCGCTCACACTCCTCTTTTGACGTAATCAGTTGAGAACCGCGGTTAAGCTGATTGACTATCTCAAAGATCCCCTCTTCCAACTTCTCTGAAGGTGTATGCGCCGCCAGCAACATCCCGATTCTGAGATGGGTCGCGGGGCGCAATTCTTGTGGGATCAACGAATAAGCTGCTTCCTGGACACGATCGTGCAGAAATCGATAAGAATCTTCTGAGCGAAAGATGAGGCCTGCTCGGACCCCCTCCCATAGCTGGGCGTGCATTTCCTCGTTTGAGTCCTGGTAAAACATCCGCAGGGTGGCGAATTCTGCACTGTGGCCCAGGCAGGCGAGCTGCTTTAATGCGTTCTGGGTCTCGACAGGCAGGCGGTTCAATTTGCCCACCATGAGGTCCGCCACATTGTCGGTATAACCCTCGGCGTGAATACGACCCAGGTCCCAAGACCATCGCCCTTCACCATGATCGAAGGTGAGCAATGCCTGATCGGCAAGAGCAGAAAAGAACTGAATGGCAAAAAATGGATTGCCGCTGGTCTTCTCATGGATCACTTGTGCCAACGGGGTGGCGCGCACCAGTTCGCAGTGAAGAGAGTCCGCAACTAATTGTCGGATGTCTTCACGGCCTAGAGGAGCAAGTACGATGTTATGCACTATCGCGCCGGCCTGGCGGATTGCCTCGAGCTTGCGCATCAGCGGATGAGTGGAGTTCACTTCGTTGTCCCGGTAGGCGCCAATCAACATCAGATGCCGGACATCCGGCCGAGTCAGCAGATCCTCCATCAAATCGAGCGTTGCTGCATCCAGCCATTGCAAATCGTCAAGGAACAGAGCAAGCGGATGCTCGGGCCGTGCGAATACACTGATAAATCGACGGAATACTAACTGGAAGCGGCCTTGCGCGTCCGGCGGCGGAAGTTCTGGTGCCGCTGGCTGTTCTCCGATGATGGCCTTCAAGTCGGGAACCAGATCCACAATGAGTTGTCCGTTCGGACCTAATGCTTCATGAAGCGCGTCGCGCCATTCACGCAACTCCTCTTTGTTCTTTGTCAGGACTGGACGGAGAAGACTCTGAAAGGCTTCAGCCAAAGTGGCGTATGGGATGTCACGCTTGTACTGGTCGAACTTGCCTGATGCAAAAAGCCCGCGGGGCGGAACAAGCGATTTATAAAGCTCGTTGACGACTGAGGACTTGCCGATACCGGAATACCCAGAAACCAGTATCAACTTCGGTCGTTCGCCGGCTACGATGCGGTCGAAGGAGGTGAGCAGAGTCTTGATCTCCGCCTCTCGTCCGTACAATTTTTCGGGAATCAGCAGCCGGTCTGGCGTGTCGTGTTGGCCAAGCGCGAATTCATCAATATGTTGGTGAGTTTCCCATTCATTGAGGCAGCGCTGAAGATCGCGCTCCAGGCCGAGCGCGGTCTGGTATCGCTTCTCGGCAGTCTTGGCCAGTAACTTCATGACGATGACCGAAACCGGGCCGGGGATATTCGGCACCCTTTCGGCGGGCGGAATTGGCCGTCGTGCGATATGGCAGTGCACCCATTCCATCGGATCGGACGCAGTGAAAGGAAGACTGCCGGTCAGCATTTCGTAGAGGGTGACGCCCAGGGCGTAGAGGTCGCTGCGGGAATCGATTGAGCGATTCATTCGCCCGGTCTGCTCGGGCGCCATGTAAGGGAGTGTTCCGGCAATGAACTCGGGAGGTTCGAGCGGCTGCGGTTCGCGGGCCAAGCGTGACGCGATTCCGAAACCAGTAAGCCAGACTCGGCCGCTTTCAACTGCAACAAAGATGTTTGAAGGCTTCAGGTCTTTATGGATGAGACGACGCCTGTGCAGCTGGCCAACTACATTTGAAATCTGAATCCCGAGGCGCAGGAACAGCTTCATTTCCATCGGTCTGCCAATCACCTGATTGAGAGGCGTGCCGCCCGGATCTTCGAGCACAAGTACTGTCTTGTCGTTGTAGCTTGAGATCGCGAGGGGTCGAAGCGCCCATACATTATCGAGTTCGCTACTCAAAGAATATTCATGATTGATTTTCTCGAGGGTTTCGGGGCTGGGCCGAGTCGAAGAAGGCGTTAGCAGCAAGATGGAGCGTGGTTCTAGTTGTTTCGAGTGAGCCCGGTACAGGATGAACTCCGCGTCTTCACGCACCAGGTCGAGCGAGTACCGGGAAAGCTCCACGATGATGGTCCTCCGCGTCCTCGGGCACTCTGCTTGAATTGGATGTGAAGCGCCACACCCCCCAAAGTTGCTGGTAGTGCCACACGGTTGAAGGAGATTCTAGAACGTCATTCGGATAGGAATCAACTAATTGAGGACTGTTCGGGTGCCTGCAATCGCCTGGGAGCAGACGGTCACGCCGAGCTTAGCCTGCGCTCACATCCGCGCCATGCGAAGCCGGCAGGTTTCCGAAGCCGACTTGGACCTCGTGCCCCACGCTGAACTCTGATTCGAGCGACAGTCGACGTCATAGATTGCGGATGCCAGGAAACCTCGATGAGCATAGGTAAGCTTGGCAACACAGATTTCAATAACGCCAGCGTAACAACGAAATCGCTCAGTTCAATCCGCTGTGTCGCAATAGCAACGCGGAGGCGGTGCAGAGTCGCTATTGCGTCACCGCTGCAACTTGCAGACGCCTTCATCACAATCGCGGTGAATTCACGCTCGCCGCCTCACCGCTCCGCGCACGCTTGATAACAGCGATGCACAGGACATCAGACTGCAGTTTCCTACCGGTGAAACGCGTTTGGAGAATCAGTTGCTGAGATGAGCTGCGCAGCGATTATTGCTCCGAGGAACTTATAGTGACTGCAAACAGGATGTCAGCCGTTGAGAACAACGGGTCCATCGTGAGGAGCACAAAGAGCGAACAGGATCTCTCCAGTTATGGGCCGAGCGATCTTGAATTTGCCGAGTCCTTCAGCGGCGGCTCCGAATGCTTGCCTTTTTTGAGACCGCCACTTTGGCCGTTCAGCTTGAGTCGTTTGTTTGGACAGGAGGAAGAATAAATGTCCAGTCGCATTTCATCGCTGATTCTTGCGCTCGTTGTCTTAACTGGCTACCAGCCGATCAATTCCCAAAATACGGGCAGAGCCAACGGCTTCGATCTCGTCGACAAAACGGGAAACATTCGCAAGCCGGTCGATTTTAGAGATCTCTATCAGGAGCTTGGCGTGTATACACCGGTCGATCTCAACAACAACACCGAGATGCATTACACGTACGCGCCTTCGGGCACAGCTGAGTATTACCGCAAGAATGGAAAGTTCGCGGACGGAACCGTACTCGTGAAAGAGGTGTTCGCAACCGATCATGCCCAACTGACGACCGGGGACGCACATTGGGCTACGAACACAAAAGTGTGGTTCGTCATGATCAAGGACGACAAGAATCGGTACCCCAATAACCCGCTGTGGGGTGATGGATGGGGATGGGCGCTTTTCAAAGCCGACGCACCCGATAAGCAGGTTGCAACAAACTACAAAAAAGACTGTCTGGGCTGTCATGTTCCAGCTCAGTCAACCGATTGGGTGTACGTACAAGGTTACCCGGTCCTCAAATCGAAGTAAGCAGAACGGTCTCGCGGAGAGTCATCCGGAAAATTGTCACAAGGAGAATTTCAATGCAAAAGTATCTGTCGCTAGTCATCGTGGGGCTTGGAATAATCGCCTCAGCCGTGTACCTCATGGGCGCCAAGCCGGTGGCGGCTGCCCAGTCTGAACAGTCGAGCGCCGTGTTCGATTCTGACGGCAAGCTGGAGTTGCCAACCGGTTTTCGCAAGTGGGTTTTTGTCGGAGCTCCACTAACACCCAATGCTCTCAACAACGGAAAGGCGAACTTTCCCGAATATCATCACGTCTACATTGAGCAGAAAAATGTTGATGCATATCTGAAGACCGGTGAGTTTCCAGAAGGAACCGTCATTGTAAAAGAACTGACGCGCGTTCTTAATCCGACTTTCCAAGACGGCTCGCGCACAGAACCATCCGGCAGGGGCTACTTTAACGGCCAGTACAACGGGATCGACTTGACAGTAAAGGACAGTACGCGCTTTGCAAAGACAAACGGCTGGGGCTTCTTCACGTTTGGGCATCATCCGATGCCGTATGAAAAGACCGCAGCTGAGAAGCCTGTGTCCGAATGTGCCGGATGCCACATCGCCAACGTCGCCGCTACCGACATGACTTGGATCCAGTTCTATCCGTTGCTTCGTGACAAGCCAGGGTATTAGGTGCCGAGATTTCTGTCAGCGTGGCTGAGACAAGCGAGAAATCGATTCCAAATTCAAAGGGAAAAAAGGGAGACAAATATGCCAAAGGAAATGGGTATGTCGAAAGAGATGGGGATGTCAAGAGAGATGAGCACGAACGGTCGTGGTGGCCATCTCTACATGCAAACCAATGAGGTCAAGAACGCGATCATTCACTACCATCGCTCCGCTAACGGCACACTCACAGAAGTGGAACGTGTTGCCACCGGCGGTGCAGGTTCCGGGACCTACAAACCTATCAGCAAACAGGAAAGCGCGCCCAATGCGTTTGAAGGGGCGAACAGCGTCATCCTGTCACCGGATCGCAGGTTTCTGTTTGCCACAAACGGCGGGGACAATTCGGTGTCCAGCTTCGCCGTGGGCGACCAAGGCAAGCTCAAGCTAATCGACAACAAGCCGACGGGAAACGCAATCGAGGGCAGGAGCGGTACGGCCAAATCGCTGGCATACTCACCCTCGAAGGACATGCTCTATGTCGTGCACTCGTTTGGGCCCGATCATATCCGCATCATGTCCGTCTCCAGTGATGGCAAGCTTACGCCACGCGCGGAGAAGTACACGTGCAACACCCCAGACAAGCCGCTCCGTGTTCCGACTATGGGCGTGCTCTCGCCAGATGAGAAATTTCTCCTTGTCGGCACCACGTTCGATGTGCCCATTGCGATTTCCGGCACCTATCCGGACGGTTCACCCATTCTCTGGGTGACCGGTCCAGACGGCGAAACAAGGTCCGTCGCTTCGAACGCGCCAGATCCCGACGGCATAGTAATCCACCGCGTCAATGCCGACGGCACGCTCAGCGAAGGCTCCTTCCAGGATGGAGGAGGTGGTTCTCCGTTCTACATTGCGTTCCTGCATAGCCGGCCGGATACGTTCATCATCGGATATGCCGTCGGCGATGGAGTGGCGTTAGGCCGAATCGACGAAGATGGCAGAATTGGTGTCGGCAAGGTCGTACCGATCGACACAAAACGAGGCAAGATCGCTGAACTGTGCTGGGCATCCGTTTCCCCCGATGACCGACTTTTGTACGCTACGGTTTTCGGGTACAGCAACATCACCACATTCCACATCGACGGCCTCGAACTCAAAGTCGCCAAGGATCCCGCATCTCCGATTGTCGAGGGCGATGGCACATTTAGGGGCCTTTGTGGAGACGTCAGCAGTGGACCAAGCGATAACTGGGTCTCGCCGGATGGCGCCTTTCTTTACCAGATCTACGGGAATGCGTCGAAGCTGGTGGGGTACGCCACCAAACCGGATGGCTCGCTGGAGGAGGTGACCAGCGTCGCGATTCCCTACAACAGTCCCGAGGGGTTGGCGGGATTCTGATTACGCTTACGCGGTGATGCGATGACCCAGTTCAGTCATCTAGCCCGGCGCGAAGAAAACTTGCCGCAACGGACGCGCGACAAGTACTTCCGCAAAACGACTGAATTGTGGAGCAGCAGGCGCAACCCAAAGAGTACTGCCAAGAGCCGCGGGTACGTTTGAACCGTGGAGAGGCGATGCCCGGCATTTAGGGGGCCGGGCATCGCCATCTATCTATTAAACAAAAAGTATTACTGTGTCGTTCGTGCCCGGCGAGCCGGTTGGTGGAAGCCGATGATCGACGTAATGTCACCATGCGATCTCACCGACGAATTGAGTTCTTCTGGCACGCCAGGTGTGAGTAAGGATCGTCCTTCGGATCGGGACTTACAACGTGCGGACGGATGCGGTCGTGTCGTACTGATTGGCTCCGAGAACGGTACCCGGATCGAGGACGTCTTTGAACGGTCTCCGATTCGCATTATGTTCCCACGAACTGGAAGTCGTCCGGTGGAAGAGGCGGTCCTAATTAATACTGCAGGAGGCGTTGCGGGAGGTGATCGGCTCGAATGTTCAGTTGCAGCACTTCCTGGTGCCTCGATTGCCGTGACTTCACAGGCAGCGGAAAAAGTTTATCGGGCGTTGCATGAACAGGCGCGTGTTGCGACCAGGCTGAAGGCGCGAGAGTCTGCGAAGCTTGCATGGCTTCCGCAGGAAACCATCGTTTTCAATCGGGCGCGTCTTCACCGGACGACAGAGATCGAGCTTTTCGCTGGAGCGGAGTTGCTTGCCCTCGAGTGGCTTGTGTTGGGGCGTTCCGCACATGGCGAAGTCGTGGACGGTGGCAATATCACCGACAGCTGGCGCGTGAAAAGAGACGGTCGGCTGATTTGGGCAGACAGCTTTCACATCACCGACGAGATCGTTCCACACCTCAACAGAAAGGCCTTACTTTCGAATTGTAATGCGGTTGCAACACTGGTTTATTTCGGATCTGATCTGGACAAACGGCTGGACTTCTTGCGTGAGATTATTCCTTCCCTGGGGTGCAATTGTGCAGCGACATTGGTAAGCGGGCTGATCGTCGTTCGCTTTGCCGCGAAGGAGTCCTCAGATTTGAAGCTTGCCTTGCGCAGCTTTCTCCAGCAATTCGGACCAGAGCTCGGCTCCGGACCCTTCCGGGTACCGAAAATGTGGTCATGCTGAAGATTGATGCAGAACGGAGAAGTTTATGAACCTCACGCCACGTGAGAAGGACAAGCTGATGATTTCAGTAGCTGCAATCGTCGCTCGTGAGCGACTTAGGCGGGGTGTAAAGCTCAACTATCCCGAGAGTGTTGCGGTGATAACGGATTTCGTCCTCGAAGCGGCCCGTGATGGCAAGTCGGTTGCTGACCTCATGTCGGAAAGCCGCAAGGTACTGACTCGTGACCAGGTAATGGAAGGCATCGCCGAAATGATTCCCGAGATGCAAGTGGAAGCAACTTTTCCCGACGGAACGAAACTCGTAAGCATTCACAACCCAATTCGTTGAAGCAAGGACTGACATGATACCGGGCGAGATTTTTGCTGCAACTGGCGAGATCCTTCTGAACAAGGACAGGGCTGCCATCATTATTAAAGTCGCAAACACTGGCGACAGGCCAATACAAGTTGGCAGCCATTACCACTTCGCTGAGACCAATTCTGCTCTCCGATTTGACCGGAAAGCGGCGCTTGGGTATCGCTTAGACATTCCGGCGGGAACAGCCGTCCGCTTCGAGCCCGGTCAGTCCCGCGAGGTTTCTCTCGTCCCGTACGCAGGGGCGCGCGTCGTCTATGGCTTCCACAAGTTAGTCATGGGAGCCTTGCCGAAAGAGCCAGAGAGGTAATCAAGAATGCCTATCAAAATGAACCGCGCCGCCTATGCGCAGATGTTTGGCCCAACGGTTGGGGACAAGATACGCCTTGCGGATACCGACATCGTCATCGAGGTTGAGAAGGACTACACGACCTACGGCGAGGAGGTGAAGTTCGGAGGAGGGAAAGTAATTCGTGACGGCATGGGACAATCCCAGCGTTCGCGCAGCGAGGGCGCAGTCGACACGGTAATTACCAACGCCCTGATTCTCGATCACTGGGGAATCGTGAAGGCCGATATCGCCATCAAAGACGGCCGCATTGCAGCCATCGGGAAAGCTGGAAATCCGGACATCCAACCGAATGTCACGATAGTGATCGGCCCTGGAACGGAAATAATCGCTGGCGAGGGCAAGATTGTCACGGCCGGCGGCATCGACACCCACGTTCATTACATCTGCCCACAACAGATCGAAGAAGCTCTCTATTCAGGCCTGACCACGATGATGGGCGGCGGGACGGGACCTGCTGTAGGGACGAATGCAACGACCTGTACTCCAGGTCCGTGGCACATTCAGAAGATGCTGCAGGCCGCCGATGGCTTTCCTATCAACCTTGGCTTTTACGGCAAAGGAAACGCAAGCTCGCCAGCGGGCCTCATTGAGCAGATCGAGGCCGGAGCATGCGCGTTCAAGCTTCATGAAGACTGGGGTTCGACGCCCTCCGCAATTGATTGCTGTCTGTCTGTTGCAGATGACATGGATGTTCAGGTTCTGATCCATACAGACACGCTCAACGAAAGCGGCTTCGTCGAGAATACAATCGCCGCCTTCAAGGGGAGAACGATTCACAGCTTTCACACCGAAGGAGCGGGAGGCGGACATTCTCCGGACATCATCAAGGTCTGCGGTGAGCCAAACGTCATTCCATCTTCTACAACTCCAACGCGACCATACACCGTAAATACTCTTGACGAGGCCCTCGATATGGTGATGGTCACCCATCACCTCGATCCGCGAGTTCCTGAAGATCTCGCATTCGCCGAGAGCCGGATTCGCAAGGAAACCATTGCGGCCGAAGACATTTTGCATGATCTCGGAGCCCTGTCGATCATGTCTTCAGACAGTCAGGCCATGGGCCGTGTGGGAGAGGTGATTATCCGAACCTGGCAGACCGCGGACAAAATGAAGAAACAATTCGGGCGCCTGGGCGACGAGAAGGGAGACAACGACAATTTCAGGGCCCGACGATACGTCTCGAAATACACAATCAATCCCGCCATAGCTCAAGGCATCTCTACATATGTCGGTTCGATCGAAATTGGAAAGCTAGCCGACATTTGCATCTGGGATCCAGCCTTTTTCGGGGTGAAACCCGATATGGTGCTAAAGAGCGGCACCATCGCGGCCGCGATAATGGGAGATCCCAATGGCTCCATTCCTACCCCCCAACCTGGATACTACCGGCCCATGTTCGGTGCGTTCGGTCGTTCCTTGACGAAAAGTTCCGTGACGTTTGTCAGCCAGGCGCTGCTCCAAAAAGGGCAAACGCTTGGCCTTGCAAAGAAACTCCTTCCTGTCTCCAACACGCGCAAGATCGGCAAGCGTTCGATGATTTTGAATAATGCCACGCCCCGCATGGAAGTGAACCCTGAGACCTACGAAGTGCGTGCCGATGGCCGCCTTCTTACCTGTGAGCCAGCCAGAGTCTTGCCCCTGGCTCAACGCTATTTCATGTACTGAGGTGACCATGCATCGTGCTTCGATTTATCTCCCCGCCGGCCAATGGCCGCAAGAAAAGGCAGCAGGCTCTCTCACTCTTGATTTCGACGAACGCCATCGCCGCCGCTTTCGTCTGACGGCAGATCAAGGGGACGATATTCTTCTCGACCTTCCGCAAACGGTTGCCATGGCCGATGGAGATGGTTTGCAACTGGAAGATGGAAGGTGGCTAAAGGTTCAGGCCGCTCCGGAAGAGATCGTCGAAATCAGGCATGAAGATCGAAAACAGCTGATGCGTCTTGCCTGGCATCTGGGGAATCGGCATTTGCCCACTGAAATTCAAGATCAGGTTCTTCGGATTCGGCCCGACCACGTGATCGAAGACATGCTCCGCGGCTTCGGGGCACATCTTCAAACGGTCCAGGCCGCGTTCCAGCCCGAAGGCGGCGCTTACGGTCATGGCCATCATCACAAACATCATGAGGGCGAGCATCATCATGAGTGATCAACAGCCCCGTATCTCACAGCTGGCTCTCTTGAGACAGCAAAGTTGGCTTTCGCCTGCATTTCCAACCGGCTCCTACAGTTATTCTCACGCTATCGAGTGGGCGGTAGAAGCGGGAGACATTCATGATCGCAAGAGTCTTGCTGATTGGCTGGAAGCGGATCTGTGCTATGGCTCGGGACGAAACGAAGCGATTTTTTTCATCGAGGCGTGGCGCTGCGCGAAGGAAAATGATTGCGAAAAGTTGCTGGAAATTGCGGAACTCGCAGCCGCCTTTCGGGGGACGTCGGAATTTGCGCTCGAAACTTCGCAGCAGGCGACTGCCTGCCTCGCTACATTGCGCCGAGTATGGCCCGATCCCTTCCTGGAGACTCTTTCCGAATTGCTCTCGGAACTCAGGATTGCGCCGGTGTTGTCGGTCGTGCTCGGAGTTCGGGCGGCAACGCAAAACATTCCGGCGACCTTGGCACTGCCTGCTTTCCTGCAAAGTTACCTCGCTAACCTGGTAACCGCCGGCGTTCGCCTGGTGCCGCTCGGTCAAACCGATGGTCAGCTTGCCATTGCCGAACTTGAGGGAGCCGTGCTGGCCGTGGCTGCGCAAGCTGGGTGCGCAACAATTCACGATCTGGGTTCGGCCGCCTTCATGGTCGACCTTGCTTCCGCATCTCATGAAACCCAATACACGAGGTTGTTTCGCTCATGATTCATACGTCCAATTCCGATCCTCAAGCACATCCTTTGCGTGTCGGCATCGGCGGCCCTGTCGGGTCTGGCAAAACGGCTCTGGTCGAGGCGCTCTGCAAACGCCTTCGCGACACGTATGACATTTACGTGATTACGAATGACATCTACACCAAGGAGGATCAACTCATCCTCACACGTGCGCAGGCGCTGCCTGCCGAGCGCATTATGGGAGTCGAAACGGGAGGCTGTCCTCACACCGCAATTCGTGAAGATGCCTCCATGAACCTCGCCGCCATTGAAGAGATGAACAAAAAATTCCCCGGCGCAGAACTGTGCTTTGTGGAATCGGGCGGAGATAATCTGGCGGCAACTTTCAGCCCCGAACTGGCCGACCTGACCATCTACGTGATCGACGTTGCCGAGGGTGAAAAGATCCCTCGTAAGGGCGGACCTGGAATTACGCGCTCCGACCTTCTCGTCATTAACAAGATCGACCTTGCTCCCTTAGTAGGGGCGAATCTTGGGGTCATGGAAGCGGACACGCTCAGAATGCGCGGAAAGCGGCCATTCGTTTTCTCTAATTTGAAAAGCGGCGAAGGCGTCGAGACCATTGCAAACTTCATCATTGAGAAAGGTGGATTGGCGACCGTAGGAAGGGCTATCAACGGCCTCGCGGAACAACACACCTCCGGCAGGGAGGTGTAAATGGCACCCTGGAACCTGCAATCAAGAATGGCCAGGTCACCACTCCTGTGCTACGGCTTTTCGGTGGGTTGCGTTGCAATTGCGATGGGGCTGGCGGTTGTATTTCAGCAATACCGCTTTCGTGAGCTGGCACCACCTTTTAACCTGGCCATTGCCGTCGCCACTTGGTATGGAGGAATCGGGCCTTCTGTGCTGGCCCTCATGCTATCCATCGCGTGCTTCGATTATTTGTTTTCCCCACCCATCTATTCTTTGGCAATCTCCAGGGACGATCTGCCTTCTTTTTTCGTTTTCATGGTCTGGGCGGTACTCATCGCATCATTCACCGAGGTTCGACGTCGAATGGAGGACGATCTCAGTCACGCCCGCGACCGTCTTCAGATTGAGGTGGAACACCGCAAGCAGCAAGAGGGCGAAATTCGCAAACTGAACCAGGAACTCACCAACCGGGCTGCGGAACTTGAGTCGAGCAACAAGGAACTGGAGTCTTTTGCCTACTCGGTATCCCACGACTTGCGTGCCCCGCTTCGGCATGTCGTTGGATATTCAGAGCTACTGCAGAAAAACTCGCCTTCTTTTGATGACAAAGGTCATCGGTACATCAACACTATTCTCGAGGCAGCAAAGAAAATGGGTGTCCTGATTGACGATTTGCTTGCATTTTCCAGGATCGGACGGGCCGAGACGAAAAAGACGCTGGTGAATCTAGGGGATCTTCTCAGAGAAGTCATCACGGAGATCCAACAGGAGGCAACGGGGCGAGAGATTGGGTGGAAGATCAGCGCCCTTCCAGTCTGTTACGGAGACCGTCCCATGCTAAGGGTGGTTCTTGTCAATCTCGTTTCCAATGCGGTCAAGTTCACACGGATGCGAATGCGCGCCGAAATCGAGATTGGTTGTACAGATAGAGACGATGATGACCTAGAGGTGTTCGTCAGGGACAACGGCGCCGGCTTCGACATGCGGTATGCAAATAAGTTGTTCGGCGTTTTTCAGCGCCTGCATCGGGCTGAAGAGTTTGAAGGTACAGGAATAGGACTGGCTACTGTGCAGCGGATTATCCACCGCCATGGAGGGAACGTCCGGGCGGAGGGAGCGGTAGAGCAAGGCGCCACTTTTTATTTCTCACTCCCAAGGGCACAAAGTCCAGAATTGAGGGCTGCGAGCGCTTTATGAAAAACGAATTGGGACGCATTTTGATTGTTGAGGATGATCCGAGAGACGTGGATCTTACGCTGATGGCGCTCGAGGATTATAAACTGGCGAATCAAGTAGTGGTTACCCGCGACGGCCAAGAGGCTCTCGATTACCTCTATTGTCAGGGCCAATTCCACAGTCGGTCCGACGGTAATCCGGCTGTTGTGATGCTGGATTTAAAACTACCCAAGGTGGATGGATTGGAGGTCCTGAAGCAAGTCAGATCTGACGAGAATCTGAAAATGATTCCCGTGGTGGTGCTGACGTCATCCCATGAAGAGAAAGATATGATGAGAAGCTACAAACTTGGGGTAAACGCTTATGTCGTAAAGCCAGTTGATTTTCACGAGTTTGTCAATGCCGTCAAGGAACTCGGAATTTTTTGGGCGGTCATTAACGAGCCTCCGCCCGGAAGCGTCGGGAAGCGCTAATCTGCGATGAGTCGTCCTTTGCATCTTCTGCATGTAGAAGACAACACCGCCGACGCGGAGTTAGCCAAGGATACGCTCGAAATGGAGGGGGTTGCCTGCAAAGTGACCCGCGTGGAGACGGAATCCACCTTCCTGTTGGCGCTGCACGCGGGTGGATTCGACCTGATTCTGGCGGACTACGCTCTGCCCTCTTTCGATGGCTTGTCGGCGTTGAGAATCGCGCGCCGACAACAGCCGGACCTGCCTTTTATCTTTGTCTCAGGAACCATGGGCGAGGAAGTGGCAATCGAAGCTCTCAAGATCGGCGCAACGGATTACGTCCTGAAGACGCGAATGTCTCGCCTCGTGCCCTCGGTGCACCGGGCGCTGCGCGAAGCGAGGGAGAGGGCGGAACTGCGTCGTGCCGAACAGGCGCTCCGCCGAAGCGAAGCCTATCTGGCCATAGCCCAGAGCTTAAGCCATACGGGTAGCTTCGGCTGGGATGTCGCTAGCGGAGAAATCTTTTGGTCGCTGGAAACGTATCGAATATTTGAAGTTGATCCCGTAAGCACGCCGACGCTGGAGTTTATTCTGCAGCGCGTTCATCCTGACGACGGACTTCGTGTGAAGGAGGCGTTCTCGCGAATATCACTCGACCGAACAGATTTCAATTTCGAGCACCGCTTGCTCATGACCGACGGCAGAGTGAAGCACCTCCGGGTATCAGGTCGCGCCGCGCACGATCCACCCAGTGACAGCGATGTCGTCGGAGCCGTGACTGACATTACCGCAGCCAAAGAAGCTGAACGCCAGCTTCGGGAACGCGAAGTGAAGATCAGGCAGCTGGTGGACGCCAACATCGTCGGCGTGTTGATCTCGGATCTCGAAGGTCGAGTTATCGATGCCAACGACGCTTTTCTGCAGATGGTTCGCTACACGCGCGATACCCTCGTGTGCGGACGCCTCTGCTGGCCCGACTTGACGCCACCCGAGTGGCAGGCTGCGAGCGACCGAGCTCTGTCCCAGCTCAGAGCGAACGGTAGATGTGAGCTCTTCGAAAAAGAGTACTTCCGTAGCGACGGAACGCGTATTCCTGTACTGGTTGGCGCCGCGGCAATCGAGGGGACAAAGACCGAGAACGTGGCGTTCGTACTCGATCTAACGGAACGCAAGTTGGCCGAAGAAGAGCGCGAGCGGCTGCGCCAGCTCCAGGTTGATCTGGCCTACATGAGTCGGGTAATCACAGTCGGGCAGTTGGGAGCTTCGCTCGCCCACGAAATCAAGCAACCGATCGGGGCGGCGGTAACCAACGCGGAAGTGTGCGTGCGGTTACTTGATCGCGATGAGCCCGATCTGCCCGAGGCGCGAGAAGCTGCCTTGGAAATGGTCCGAGACGCCAAGCGTGCAGCCGACATCATCGACCGTGTCCGCTCGCTGTACCAGAAGGGTTCTTCGGAACCGGCCATGGTGGACGTAAACGAAGTCATCGGAGAGATGGTCGTTATGTTGCGCAGCGAGGCAAATCGGCATTCCGTTTCGATGTGCGCCGATCTCGCCGAAGGGCTTCCTACAATCATGGCAGATCGAGTGCAGTTGCAGCAGGCCTTAATGAATCTCATGCTCAACGGTATCGAGGCGATGAATGACACGAGCGGTGAACTCACCGTCAGATCCAAGACAACAGAGGATGGCCAATTACTGATTTCGGTGTGTGATTGCGGTGTTGGGCTTCCGGTGAAGCAAGTAGAGCGTATTTTCGACGCGTTTTTCACCACCAAACCGCACGGCACCGGCATGGGGCTATCCATCAGTCGGACGATCATCGAGTCCTATGGCGGCCATTTGTGGGCAACCCCCAACGCCGAACGTGGCGCGACATTTCATTTCACGCTACCGACCAAGGAAAAAACCTCCTCACCTTCAGCCGCGTGACCTAAGCTCATTGCCAATGTGAGCACCACCGACGAAGTGCGCGACACATTGAAACGCGCCATCGGCAAACTAGAGGATAGCGCAAGGCTAGTTGCTCGCCTCCTCCTGCTTTGCCGCGTCTACTCTTAAGTACGTCGTGCCGCGGAGATCGAGGAACACGCGTCCCCGGACATTAGCGAATCGCAGGAGTACATGCCCGCAAAGCGCACACCGAGCCACGAGGCCGGGACAATTTGAATACACATGTGCCTCGGCGAATCGCCTCTTTGCACCGCAGTTAGCACACTGTCCTTCCGCGCTCGTGATATCCATCGCGAATATCCTGCTCAATTCACCAGCGGCAGCATTACCGTCGAGGTAGTTCATAGTTGCACTCATTTCCGTTCTCCGGTGGCGCCGAAACGCTCTGTTCTGATCCTTTCGCGATCGTGGCCCGCGGCGATCAGGAGGTCGGTTGCATTTTCAACGAATGATGTCGGGCCGCAGACGTAACTGGTTGGCCGAAGGGCCGGGCGCCACGTGCCGCTGGTAATTAGCTCCGCGTCGATGCGGGAAGGCGCACGGGGCCAATCCTTCGGAGTCACTCGCGTATACGCGAAAGTGATCACCGCTGCGTCGCCTTGATTTGATAATGCCCGCAGTTCATCGCGGTAAAAAACTGTTTCTGGTTCCCTGACGGAATACAGCAAGCGGAATGGCGCGCTGCTGCCGGCCGAACGATGCGAGCGAATCATAGCCATAAGAGGAACGATGCCGGAGCCACCGGCTACTAGTTGGATCGGCTCCATCTGATCGTTTCGCCACACGAACCATCCGCCAATCGGGCCCCGTAACTCCAGTTCATCGCCGATCATCACTTCCTGCGTGAGGTACGGCGAGACTTCACCGTTTGGCAGTCGCTCGACGGTGATTTCAATGTACCCATCTGAGTTTGGAGCAGATGCAATCGAGTAGGATCGGACTGCAGAGTACCCGTCTGGAGCGGTCAAACGCACGTCAACGTGCTGGCCGGCGACCTGACCTGGCCAATCGCGAACTGCAAGTGCGAGCGTCCGTGCAGTCGCTGTTTCGTCGTGCACCGCAACAACTTTTGCGACACGCCACGTCAGTCGTTCGAGTACCGCTGTTCCTTCCATGGATCCCCATAGATGTGATAGCCGAGGCTTTCCCAGAAGCCCGGTTTGTCGTGCGGCATCAGCGTCATGCCCTTTACCCACTTGGCGCTCTTCCACAAATAAAGATGAGGAACGAGAAGCCGCGCGGGGCCACCGTGTTCGGGCTCAAGATCGGCACCGTCGTATTTGAACGCGATCCAGGCCTGCTTGTTCATAACATCTTTCAGAGGGAGGTTCGTGGTGTAATCGCCATACGAACGGAACATGGCGTAGGGCAAATCTGTCTTTACATCCGCAAGCAGCACATCGAGCGAAACACCCTCCCACGGCGTGCCTAGTTTCGACCACCGCGTTACGCAGTGCAAATCAGTGGTAATGGTTTCGCTGGGCAACTCACGAAATGACTTCCAATCCCATCGCTTCACGACGTTGCTGCCGTCATCAACCGTAAATTCCCAGCGATCAAGGGATATGTGTGGCGTCGGTCCCGCAGACAACACCGGGAAATCTGTAGTGAGGTATTGACCCGGCGGGAGTTTGGCTTCCGCTGCGCTGCGTCGACCGGCAAAACCTCGCGAGATGATAGCCATAATGCACTCCTGCTTTGTGACTGACCTGGTGCTGTACTGGTCCTGCCTTGCCAACCAGTCGAAAACTAGCAATCGAGCTTCCAATGGATGACGTGCTATGAATGTAAACGCTGCCAGTTTGGGTAAGCAAGAATAAGGTTCTGCTGGAGACAATCAGGATGGTCGACGCAAGCATCACAACCAAGGTCGCATCTCCTGTCGTAAATGCGTCTCGGAGTTTCTATATCGACACGGAGACATGTTTCTTCTAGATCCGCCTGATCTCGCAATTCAAGACTGACACACAAATGACGGAATAACCGGCATTCAGCATTCCCCGCTCGGTTTGGTTATTCTCGTGCTCCTCCCCAATGCAGATGCGATTTCGAATCATCGAGTGATTCGGGGCCAAACCGGGCCTTTTTTTGCGGGATCACCGAGGCATTGGTTTCTACTTCTAAAGCTGAATCACGACAATGACAACCGCTACATATTCCGTCACGAAGATCGGGCGGCGTAAGTCCAAGATTCCTATTTCGAAGGAGACATGAACATGCACAAATGGAAACTCGCCATCGCCGTGCTCGCGATCGCGCTGTTCGCAGCTTGGTACGCCTTTCGGCCCGAGCGGTTGTTCGTCAATCACCGGGTGAACGAAGGCTTTCCAGCGGGCAAAGACCCTTCATCCGCACAAGTACTTGAGTCCGGCACTTTCTACGGAGTAATGCACCCTACCGCGGGTACGGTGACCATCTACCGCCTTGGGAACGGAGATCGCATTCTCCGCTTCACGAACTTCAGCACTTCGAACGGTCCTAATGTCCACGTGTACCTGGTCGCCGCTGACGACGTGAAGGACAGCGCGACAGTGAAGAGCGCCGCCTCCATCGATCTGGGAACGATCAAGGGAAACATCGGTGACCAGAACTACGCCTTGGGCACTGATCTGG
>Ga0206956_1020_pt1 | contig 61645 bp, 64 predicted proteins | sample Alteio_BWOrgHeat_35_FD_153252 | JGI IMG/M metagenome (GOLD analysis project Ga0206956, IMG submission 153252) | Enriched cells from forest soil in Barre Woods Harvard Forest LTER site, Petersham, Massachusetts, United States -... | ecosystem: Environmental > Terrestrial > Soil > Temperate forest >...
CCGCGCCGCTGCATCTCCCGTCGCCGCCTTCCATCAGCAGCGAAGATCGCAGTAATTTTGATGAGAATGAGCTGGTACAAGCCATTCGGTTGTGCGTTAAATTCAACGAGAATGATCTGGCGCGGCATCTCGTAGCCCATTTATTGGAAAACGCCGAAAACGATACCCAGACGGCGCTGGTGACTGAACTCGGCAGCCGCCTTGACAATACCAATCTTAGCGTTCATGCCCTAAGAAGGCGCTGCAGCAGAATGTGGTGCTGGTCGACATTGGTTATCCGGTGCCGAAAATACCCGGTGGGCTACCCATCGAACGCGCGCTGGCGCTGGCTATCATCCGTCAGGAGAGCGAGTTCGATAGTGCGGCAAAAAGCCCGTCCGGCGCGCTGGGCATGATGCAGCTTTTGCCGTCAACGGCCAAGGAAATCGCCCGCAAGAACGGCCTGAAGACCTCGCGGTCGCGGTTGCTCGAGCCGGAACATAACGTGACGCTGGGTAGCCATTACATCGCGCGTCTCATCAACTCCTATGACGGTTCCTATATCCTTGCCATCGCCGCCTATAACGCCGGGCCGGGGAACGTCCATCATTGGGTGAAGAGATTCGATACGCCGGGCAACGATGCCGACAATGCCGTCAACTGGATTGAAAAAATCCCCTATGACGAGACGAGAAATTATGTCCAGCGCGTGCTCGAAAATGTCCAGGTTTACCGCCATATCGACGGCGGCGATAGCCCCCCGCCCCTCAAACTGGCCGAAGATTTGATGCGCTGATTATTTCCCCTTCGGGTTGCAGTTATATAAATCGTCATCGACGCAGCCGACGACGGATTGTATCGGCGGGGTATAGTTGGGATCGTTTTCCTGCGCTTTTTTATATACGCTTGAGTAATCGATGTCGTCCCATTGGCTATGAGGAGGCGCGCATCCCGCCAGCATTATCAAGGCTGTCGCTACCATAATATAAGGACTGTGCATCATATGATATCAATGCCTGTTGAAATAATATTTGTAAACCACTTCACGCTAATGCATATGATGTTCATAATGGAACATAGTTTCGTTTACTGATAATTTACTAATCCCTGCCATGGTATACTTCGTTTAATATCATTTTATATAAGGAGTAATTTTATGGCTGCCGTTGAAAAAGTGCCTTCATCCGCCTCCAAACGCAGCGCAACGCTGATAATCGGAGATAAAAACGTCAGCTTCCCGATATTGGAGGGCACCGAAGGGCCAAGCGTCATCGACATCAGCAAACTCTACGGCGAAACCGGCTATTTCACTTACGATCCCGGTTTCATGTCCACCGCCTCCTGCGAATCCAAGATCACCTATATCGACGGCGATAAAGGCATCCTGCGCTACCGCGGCTATGACATCGATGCGCTCGCTGAAAAATGTGATTTCCTCGAAGTGGCATATCTGCTGCTCAACGGCGAATTGCCCAATAAGAAAGACAAAAAGACCTTCGACCGCGCTATCACCATGCACACGATGATCCATGAGCAGCTGCATTTCCTGTTCCGCGGTTTCCCGCGCAGCTCACACCCGATGGCTATCATGGTAGGTGCAGCGGCATCGCTGTCGGCGTTCTATCACGATTCGCTCGACATCGCCGCGGCCGACCAGCGTGAACTTGCTGCCTATCGCCTCATTGCCAAAATGCCGACGCTGGCGGCAATGGCGTATAAATATTCCGTCGGGCATCCGTTTATTTATCCGCAGAATGATATGGGCTTTACCGAGAATTTCCTCAACATGATGTTCTCGACGCCGTGCGAAAAATATAAGGTCAATCCCGTGCTCGCTAAGGCGATGGATAAGATTCTTATTCTCCATGCCGACCATGAGCAGAATGCTTCAACCTCGACGGTGCGCATGGCCGGATCGAGCGGCGCCAACCCGTTCGCCTGCATCGGAGCTGGCATCGCTTCGCTATGGGGTCCGGCGCATGGCGGCGCCAACGAGGCCGTCATCAACATGTTGCGCGACATTGGCGATATCAAACACATTCATGACTTCATCAAAAAGGTGAAAGACAAACAGTCCGGCATCAAGCTGATGGGCTTCGGGCATCGCGTTTATAAGAATTATGACCCGCGCGCCAAGGTGCTTAACAAAACCTGTCAGGAAGTGCTGGCTGAACTGGGCAAGATCGATGAGCCGCTGCTCAAGATCGCCATCGAATTGGAGCGCATTGCCCTGTCGGATGACTATTTCATTGAGCGCAAGCTGTATCCCAATGTCGACTTCTATTCGGGTATCATTTACCGCGCCATGGGCATCCCGTCTAAGATGTTCACGGTGCTGTTTGCCGTCGCCAGGACGGTTGGTTGGGTCGCGCAATGGAAGGAAATGATGGAAGACCCCAAAACCAAAATTGGCCGTCCGCGCCAACTGTTTACCGGCAGTACACCGAGAAATTTCGTATCGCTGGAAAAACGCTCATAGTGCCAAAAAATGGTGGTATTACATATTTTTGGTGGAAGATTGTATTATATTAGTATATAATTATGAGAACTAAAGGGAGGCTCTATGAACAACACTAATGGTGATGGTTCTAAGTCAACTGGCGTTTGGTGGTGGGCAATGCTTATTGTGGCGGTGCTTGCCGTTCCGGCAATAGGTATCGTTATAGCCATGGCGAGCGGCACAAAAGGATTTCTTGCTGTCGCTATTTTCATCGTGGCGTGTTGGTGCTGCACCTATCTCGGCATGCGCCTGATGCACAAGAAAATGGGCTCTAAATAAAGAGCCGTAATTCTTCCGACAAATTTTTAGAGTGGGCTGACCAGCGTGTCGTGGCTACACGCATTGACGTTAGTCAATTGTAGTACGCAGCTTAAAATCATCAGCCCAATCGCAAATGCATAGGTGTACTTAGCGCGTTCCGGCGTGCCGTACATATAATCGACGATTAGTCTCAGAAAATTCACTATAGATTGCGTCGCGGATGTTAACGCATTATCCTGTTGCAGCGCTATTGCGATTGCTTTGCCCATGGCATCCTCCCTATACGATATGAGTCAGTATAGTAGATTTTAAGAAAAAGTGTTACTCAAAAATTGAGCACTTTTGCCTGTTTAACGCTGGGCAATTTGGCGATTTTCTCCAGCAATTCCGAGGGAATCGGCTGATCGACCTCGAGTAGCGCGATGGCATCACTGTGCGAATCATTGCGCCCGAGATGGAAGTTGGCGATGTTGACGCCGGCGTCGCCGAGCAGCTTGCCCAGACCGCCAATCAGGCCCGGCTTATCCTCGTTATTGACGTAGAGCATCCGCGGCGCGAGCCCTGCTTCCAGCCTGATGTCGTTGACCTCGACGATGCGCGGCTTGTCAGCGAACAAGGTTCCGGCGACGGTGCGCGTACGTTTTTCGGTGACGACGGTGATGCGGATGGCAGTCTGGTAATTGCTGGCGCGGTCATGACTCGTGGCGCTGACGTCAATGGCGCGTTCCTGTGCGATGACTGGTGCGTTGACCATATTGACGCCCTCGATCAGCGGCGCGAGCAAGCCTTTGAGTGCAACGGCCGTCAATGGTTTGGTATTGAGCGCGGCGGCTTTGCCTTCGTATTCAATCTTGACCTGTTTTAATCCGGTCTCAGTTAACTGCCCGGCAAAGCTACCAAGTTGGTCAGCTAACTGAAGGTATGGTTTTAATTTTGCTGCATCTTCCGCCGACATGGACGGAATATTGAGCGCGTTGGAGATAGCGCCGGTGGTCAGATAATCGGCCATCTGCTCGGCGACCTGAACGGCCACGTTTTCCTGTGCCTCGTTGGTCGATGCGCCCAGATGCGGCGTGCAGATGACCTGCGACATGCCGAACAGCACGTTGGTTTTGGCCGGTTCTTCTTCGAACACGTCGAATGCTGCGCCGGCGACCTGGCCGGATTCGATGGCGGTTTTGATGTCGGCTTCGTTGACCAGCCCGCCGCGTGCGCAATTGATGATACGCACACCTTTTTTGCACATCTTGAGCGTATTTTTATTGATGATGTTCTTGGTGGTTTCGGTCAGCGGCGTATGCAGGCTGATGAAATCAGCGCGCTCGAGCAGCGTATCCAACTCGACTTTTTCGACATGGAGCGCTTCAGCGCGCTCTTTCGACAGGTAAGGATCATAGGCGATCACTTTCATTTTGAGTCCCTGCGCGCGGTCGGCGACGATGGAACCGATATTGCCGCAGCCGATCAGCCCCAGTGTTTTGCCAGCGAGCTCAGTGCCCATGAATTTATTTTTTTCCCATTTACCGGCCTGGGTACTGGCATTGGCCTCGGGAATCTGGCGCGCCAGCGACATCATCAGTGCAATCGCATGCTCAGCAGTAGTAACCGAATTGCCGAACGGTGTGTTCATGACGACAATGCCGGCAGCAGTGGCGGCGGGAATATCGACGTTGTCGACGCCGATACCGGCGCGGCCGATGACTTTGAGTTTTTTACCAGCCTGAATGACAGCGGGAGTTGCTTTGGTTGCCGAGCGGACGGCCAAGCCATCGTACTCGCCAATAATCTTGAGGAGTTCCTCCGGCGCAAGACCGGTTTTGACATCCGTTTCGACGCCTTTTTGTTTGAACACATCGATGGCTTGGGGGCTTAGTTTATCGGCAATCAGGACTTTTGGCATAATATGGGTAACTCGCTGTAATTATGTTAAACAAAGGTCAAAAGATAAACACTGTAAGCGATAACGGCAATCTACTTTTATTTGCCGCAAGGCTTTTATGTATCATAAATTTTGGCATTCTGGTGTTATCGTGATAGCGAAATACTATTAAACGCACCTTCTGCCGTTATTTTTTTATCAGACGTAGCAATCATTATGGCAGCGTCAACCCATTTACCGGCGTCTTCAATGGTGGAGCGTAAATCTGGAGAGCACTGCTTACGATAAGCTAATAGATCATCTTTTAATTTGCCGCACAGTTTAATTTTTTCAGTTTCATCTGCCGGATTATCTGCAGCGCCTAATTCCATTACTTCATTGAATGCTTTTGCAAAGAGTAATGTTAATCGGGTAATTAGAATATTATCTGATTCCGCACCAAATTTTTCCTGGATAAGCTTCATTCTTTTATCATCATATTCCTTTAAAAGAGCAATTGATTTTTCTGCCAATTTTTTTATTTTATCGTCCGGATCTGTTTTGGCTATTTCCGCCATCTTCTGGGAAATGATTTGTTCAGAAAATACTCTTAAAATATGTCTTGCAGCTTCAGCATCACCGTGAGTTAAGGGAGTAAATGCAATAACGCTACATCGTTCTATTTCAAACAATTTTTCTATATAATCAGTCAAATTTACGCTGCTTTCGCCATGCTATTTTTCACCTCGCTCCACGCCCAGTCGAGCCACGGGAATAGTTTTTCGAGGTCGGAAGTTTCGACCGTTGCGCCGCCCCAGATGCGCAGACCCGGCGGGGCATCGCGGTAAGCGCCGATGTCGTAAGCGGCGCCTTCTTTTTCGAGTATGGAAGCAATTTTCTTGGCGACTTCGGCCTGAGCTTCGGCGGCCAGACCGGTGAACCACGGGTCGGTGATTTTGAGGCAGATGGAGGTGCATGAGCGCGTTTCCGGCCTGTCGGCGAGGAAGCCGACCCACAACGATTTCGACACCCACCCGGCAACCGCTTTGAGGTTTGCTTCAGAGCGCTTTACCAGTGCATCGATGCCGCCGATAGATTCCGCCCATTTCAACCCGTCGAGCGCGTCTTCAACGCAGAGCATCGACGGCGTGTTGATGGTCTCGCCGAAGAAAATACCCTCAATGAGCGCCCCGCCTTTACAGAGTTGGAAAATTTTAGGTAGCGGCCAGGTCGGTGTATAGGTCTGCAGCCGTTCAACGGCGCGCGGCGACAGCGCGAGCATGCCGTGTGCCGCCTCGCCGCCCAGCACTTTTTGCCACGACCAGGTGACGACATCGAGCTTGTCCCACGGCAGCTTCATGGCGAAGGCGGCCGAAGTCGCGTCGCAAATGGCCAGCCCCTTGCGGTCTTTGGGAATCCAGTTGCCCTCGGGCACGCGGACGCCGGACGTCGTGCCATTCCAGGTGAATACGACGTCGTTGTCCCAATTGATTTTTGTAAGGTCGGGGAGTTTGCCGTAATCGGCTTTATAGATGTTTAGCTCCTTGAGCTTGAGCTGGTTTTTGCAGTCAGATGCCCAACCAGCGCCGAAACTCTCCCAGACCAATATGTCCGCGCCGCGAGCGCCCAGGAGCGACCACATGGCCATTTCAACCGCACCCGTATCCGACGCGGGGACGATGCCGAGTCGCCATTCCTGCGGCATCCCTAAGATGCCCATGCTTTTGGCGATGACTTCAGCCAGCTTGTTCTTGCCGAGCTTAGCGCGGTGCGAACGGCCGAGCGCGGCATCTTTCAGCGCATCAAGCGACCAGCCGGGGCGCTTGGCGCATGGGCCGGAAGAAAAACAGGGATTGGAAGGCTTTGCAGTGGGTTTCATAATTTTTGAGTTTAATGGTGGAAAGCAACAGGTTTACCGTTAAATTTTATGGCTGGCAAAGGGTTTTTCGTCATTTATGCGGAGATGATAATAACTCCTCCACCGTTCGGCACATTAACTCAAGGTGTTCGGGCTGTGACAGGCGGTGGTCGCCGCCTTTGACCACCTCCAGCGAGATATCCGGTGAAGTGATGCTATCCATCAACGTCACCGACATTTGCCACGGTACGTCCTCGTCCCGGTTGCCGTGAATCAGCCGTACCGGCACATCGATTTTTGTCTTGCTGTCCAAGAGCAGATGCTGGCGGGCATTTTCAATCAGGTTGTAGGTGATGGGGTACGGATCTTCCCAATTACAGGAAGGAATATAAATTACCCTCTCCTCTTCCAACTTTTTTTTCTGCGTCTCATCGAGTTTCTGCCAGATCAGCCGTTCAGTAAAGTCGGCGGCCGATGCAATGCCGATCAGGCCTGCAATATTTTCCGGACGTTCGCGCGCGACCAGAAACATAATCCATGCGCCCATGCTCGAACCGACTAATATATTTTTACCGGTGGCGACACGATCGAGCATGTCGAGCGCGTCCTGTTTCCAACTCCCGATGGTGCCCTGCCGGAAATGACCGGATGAACGTCCATGTCCTGTGTAATCGAAGCGCAGAAAACGCCGCCCCGCTTTACGGCAAAAAGCCTCAAGCGCTGTGGCTTTGGTGCCGGTCATATCCGATTTAAAGCCGCCCATAAACACGACGCCGGGCAAACTGCCTTCGCTTAAATGATAGGCGAGCCTGCGACCACCTAAGAGGTCAATAAATGATGGTCTTGTATATTCGTCCTTGACGGGCTCTGTGTTCATGTCTACATGCCTTTTGTCACTGTCATATAAAACCATTGATGCAAACGCAAACCCTATCGCCTAAACCACCCGTTATCCTGCAGGTATTGCCGGCGCTGCGCAGCGGCGGCGTCGAACGCGGTACCATCGACATCGCCCGCGCCATCGTGCAGGCCGGCGGAAAATCATACGTCGCCTCGGAAGGCGGTCCGATGACGCATCAGCTGGCGCAGACCGGTGCGCAGCATTTCACCCTGCCGCTCAACACGAAAAATCCATTCAAGATGTGGCGTAACTCCCGTCGGCTGGCGAAGCTCATCCGCACCTATCATATCGACATCATCCATGCCCGTTCACGTGCACCGGCGTGGAGCGCGTGGCTGGCGGCGCGGTCGACCGGCTGCCATTTCGTCACTACTTTTCATGGCACGTATGGTCTGCAGAATAAATTCAAGCATCGTTATAATAGCATTATGACGCGCGGCGAACGTGTCATCGCCGTGTCGCATTTCATCGCCGATCATATCCAGAAAAACTATGGCGTTGCTGCCGCGAAGCTGCGCGTTATTCATCGCGGTGTCGATTTGCGCATGTTCAATCCTTACGGTCATTCGCCGCAACGCATGATCGAGCTGGCGAAGGAGTGGCGCCTGCCCGACGAGATGCCGCTGATTCTTTTCCCTGGACGTATCACGCGGTGGAAAGGACAGGATGTATTCTTAAGGGCCTTGGCCAAGTTGCCGCACCGCCGCTTTTTTGCCATCATCCTGGGTGATGATAAAAAACATGACAAATACCGCCGCGAACTGGAGCTTCTCATCAGCAAATCGGGACTGGAGGGGCATGTACGCATAGCTAAACATACGCGCTATATCGGTGAGGCATATATGCTGGCGAAGGTTGTAGTGGCGACGTCGATTGAACCGGAAGCATTTGGGCGCGTTGTGCTCGAAGCGCAGGCGATGGGCAAACCGGTGATCGCCTGCAACCAGGGCGGTCCGCAGGAAACCGTGATTCCGGGCACAACCGGATGGCTGGTGACGCCGCGCAACCCCGATAATCTTTCGGCAGCCATCAACCACGCGCTTACGCTCGATGACGAAACGCTGGAATGGATGGGCGGACAGGCGCTGGCCAATGCGCGCAATTTCTCACTGGAGAAAATGTGTGATCAAACCATCGCCGTTTATCGTGAGCTATTGGCGGGTTGATTTTTACTCATACCTCAACCCTTCCGCCGGATCGAGCGCGGCGGCGCGGCGAGCGGGATAGATAGTCGCCAAAAAAGATAATCCAAGCGCCATCGCAACCACCATAAGCACCTCGCTGAAATCCACTTTCGACGGCAGGTGCGACAGAAAATAAAGTTCATCGGCGAATAATTTGTGTCCCATCATCGATTCCAGACCGCGCTGGATATTCTCGGTATTAAAAGCAATTAGCAGTCCGAATAATACCCCTGCGAAAGTGCCGATGACGCCGACGGAGGCACCGCAGGCGATGAAGATGCGCGAGATCGAGCTGCGCGATGCACCCATGGTGCGCAGGATGGCGATGTCCCTGCCCTTTTCGCGCACAAGCATGATGAGGCTTGAGATGATGTTGAACGATGCAACAAGGATGATGAGCGTCAAGATTAGAAACATGACGTTGCGCTGAACGATGACCGCCTCGAAAATATTGCTGTTAGAGGTTTTCCAGTCATAGATACGGAAATCCGGGCCGAGCGCGGCGCGGATTTGGCTTGCGATTTGTCCGGCTTGCTCAGGATCATTTGCCATGACCTCGATCTGGCTTACTTGGCCAGAAATTCCCTCCCCCTCAGGGGGAGGGATTATTGAATCCTTTAATTTGAAATAGGTCTGCGCTTCGTCGAACGGCATGACGATGAGGCCGTTATCATAGGCGAACATGCCGATCTGGAAAATGCCGCCTATAGTATACGCCTTGACGCGTGGGACCATCCCGGCGACGGTGGCGCGCCCTTCCGGCGAAATGAGTGTGATGTCGTCGCCCAGATGCAGCCCCATTTTCTCGGCCATTCGGCTGCCGATGACAACGCCGCCATGCTGAAGCGCGGATATATCTCCCGATATGATTTTCTTTGCCAGCAATGGTTTGTATTTCAAATCGTCGTAACGATACGCCGCTACCATGGAGCCTACGGCCTGGCCGCGGTACGTCGCCATAATCTGGCCTTCAATTTTCGGTACGGCGGATTTGACGCCTTGCATCGCTGCGATTTGTTGGGCGGTAGCATCGTAATCACGAATGCCGCCGTGTGTTCCATAAACGCTGACATGGCCTTCGAGGCCGATGATGCTGTGAATTAGTTCGCCGCGCACACCGTTCATGACTGCGAGTGTAACGATGAGCGTTGCCACACCAAGCGCGATGCCGATCAGCGAAAAAAGCGCGATGATCGAAATCAACCCCTCCTCGCGCCGCGCGCGGAGATAACGGATGGCAACAGTGCGTTCAAAGGCGGTGAGCATTTATCCCGGCCCCTCGAATGGTAATTGTTTTTTACTGTCTTCCAGAAGCCTCATGGAAAACCCTTTTCCTGCACTTAACGATCGAAATATGCTATCGATAAAATCAATAAACGCATCCCGCGTGCGAAGACCATGACTTAATTTATCACTTTGTGAATAATCAGCCAGCCGTCTATTTAACTGTTCTAACGCCATATCGGCACCCACATGATCTATAATCTTTTTTGATTGCAACTGTTCTGGCCTTACTTGTAGATGGCGGCGTATTTGATCGGGAATATCATAACCTAAATACCCCAAATGCTGCATATCCATATGTGCGGCTGTCCCGCGCAATACTCCCTTCCATCTTTCAGGCAATGCATTGGTAATCTCAACCACACTGAATGTGCTATCACCCGACGCTTGACGAGCCAAACGTTGCATCTCCGGTGTAATCCTATGTACCATAAACCCAATAGCACGTATTTTTGAACTGGAATCAGGATTAAACAACGTAATGGATTCTTCATCGATAACGCCATCAGTATGCCGATTTATAATACCTCCAATCGGTATTCCATTATGTTCTACAGAAAAACTACTAAGCATAAATATCAACACTCATGATGTAGTTTATCTAATTGCGGTTACGGATGGATCCGGCCTTCGCGGGAATGACAGTTTTAAGCGCTTCCTCCGGCGAGACTTCCTTTTTCTCGCCCGATTTCCGGTTCTTGAGTTCAACGATGCCTTTTTCTGCTCCCTTAGGCCCGACAACGATCTGCCACGGCAGGCCGATCAAATCCATCGAGGCGAATTTTTCGCCGGCGCGGGCATCGGTGTCGTCATAGAGCGCTTCGATGCCTTCCTTAGCGAGAGTATCATAAAGCTGTTGGCACATGGCGTCGCATTTAGCATCGCCGGGGCGCAGGTTGATGATGCCGACCTTGAACGGGGCGACGGATTCCGGCCAGATGATGCCGTTTGCATCATGGCTCGCTTCGATGATGGCTCCGGCCAGGCGCGATACGCCGATGCCGTAACAACCCATTTCCGGCGTGACGGCGCTGCCCTCGGAAGCGGTGATAGTGACGCCCATGGCCTTGCTGTATTTATTGCCGAGGAAAAAGACGTGGCCGACTTCGATGCCGCGCGCTTCACGCAGGCGATCTTTTGGTATCGGGCAGGCATCAGCTTTGTGTTGCTCGTCGGCAGCGGCATAGAGATTGCGCATTTCTTCGCCGCTCATTTGTTTTTTGCCGGCGCGGATATCGTCGAACGCCGCATCGTAATACAAGGCGCTTTCGCCGGTGTCGGCGATGACCTGAAATTCATGGCTGAGCGAACCGCCGATAGCGCCGGAATCGGCGTTGACTGCAATGGCGGTCAAGCCCATGCGCGAGAAAATGCGATGATAGGCATCATACATTTTGGCGTATTCACGTTTAGCATCCTCAACGTTAGCGTGGAAAGAATAAGCGTCTTTCATAAGGAATTCGCGGCCGCGCATAACGCCGAAACGCGGACGTACTTCATCACGGAACTTCCATTGGATCTGATAGAGATTGAGCGGCAGTTGTTTGTAGCTTCTGACATACGAACGGAAAATACCGACGATCATTTCTTCGTTGGTCGGGCTGTAAATCAGTTCGCGTTCGGCGCGGTCTTCGATGCGGAGCATCTCCGGTCCCATCGTTTCGTAGCGACCGGATTCTTTCCATAATTCCGCCGGCTGCAACGTCGGCATCAGCACGCGCACGCAACCAACCTTGTCCAGTTCATCGGCGACGATGCGCTCGATATTGTCGAGCACGCAGAGTCCCAGCGGCAGCCAGCTATAAATGCCGGCCGCTTCCTGGCGGATCATGCCAGCGCGTAGCATCAGCCGGTGCGAAACGATCTGCGCTTCGGAAGGATTTTCTTTGATCAAGGGCAGAAAATAACGGGAGAGTTTCATGTAGACCTATGTTTCATTTCGCCGGACAAATTAGTAGACATCGCGCAGCGGCACAAGCCCGCTTTTAATCAGCAGATAAATCGCCAGCGTTACTACCGTTGCGAGTACTGTGTTCCACAGCAGTGTGCGTTTGAATGTCAGTTGGAACGGAAGAACCATGAATATGGTAATGCACCAGCTGACGAGATAGGTAAAGGCGGCCATGATGAGCGACACAAATTATACTTCCTCCAGCTCAACCAGCGTTCCGCAGAAATCCTTAGGATGCAGGAATAATACCGGGTTGCCATGCGCACCGGTTTTCGGTTCGCCGTCGCCGATAATGCGCAGGCCTTTTTTCACCAGTTTGTCACGCGCCGCGCGGATATCCTTCACTTCATAACAGACATGATGCATGCCGCCAGAAGCGTTTTTAGCCAGGAATCCGGCGATAGGCGAATTGGCGCCCAGCGGGTGCATCAGCTCAATTTTGGTATTAGGCAGGGTCACAAAAACGATGGTTACGCCATGCTCCGGCAGGGCTGTGGGAGCCGACACCTGTGCGCCAAGCACATCCCGGTAAATGGCCGCCGCTGCTGCCAAATCCGGCACGGCGATGGCTACATGGTTCAATTTTCCTATCATTTAGCTATTTGTCACAAAAGTTTCACTTTTCGCTACCACGAAATAGGGTAAGATTATCCTATAACATGCTGTAAGTTACCGCGCAACCATGGACACTAAAGAACATATTGAAATTCAAGAGGCTATCCAGCAAGGCCTTCCGGCTACGGATGAGGGTCCGTATTACCATGAGCCGTGGTGGGAATCCTATAAAGGCAGTATCAAGGGGTATCTGGGCGGCGCAGTGGCCTATACGGGCGTGGGTGCGGCCATAGGTCTGGCTACAGCCGGCCTATTGTTTTTCACAGGACTTGCTGCTGCCGCTACCGTCATGCCGATTGTTGCCGGATGTGCCGCGGCGGGCCTGCTTTACGGGGCGCATGAATTCAACGAAATCGGGAAAATCGTCGGCTCCGGCGCGGCCATTGCCGAAAAGCAGGAAGAGCGCAGCGATAAAAAATTCAAGGCTCTGGAAAGAAAAATCGACGAACTTAAAACCATGGTTTCCGGCAAGAGCTCCGCAGATTCTCTCTTCGCTGAGGAAAACACGCCTTCCGCTTCAGATATCAGGCATCACACCACGCATATGGGCGAACATGCCGAAGGAAAAGGCAAACTGATATTCTGGAACATAGCGGCCGTTGGCCTTGCTGTTGGACTTGCTGCCGGGGCAATGCTTGCGTTCGGCGGGACAGCAGAACATCTATTGCAGTTCATGGGCAAAGCCGGCGAACCCTTGTTAAAAGCCGGTGGTGCCGTCATCAATACCGCCATTATTACGGGTATGGGATTGTTCGGAGCCAGTTTCGGCATCAATCGCGATATATTCCGCCGGGTGTTTGACCAAACTGACTTATGGTTCAAAGGCTTAGTGACTCATCCCGGTAGACAGCAAGGGCAATCTATTGAACAATCAAGAGAAAAAACGGAAACCGCACCTATCGTCACCGTCGTATATCCTGACCTGCCCGATTACCCCTCTTCCGACACCCATCATCGCGACAAACTGGCTGCCGCCAAATTGGCGCTTCTCAATCTCGATCCCAACAAAACTATGCGCCAATAAGGCCAGTTGTCACAAAACCTTAACATTACAGCAGCCTGTAATCTGGTACACTGATAAGGTGTAAAAATTGTCATACCGTAACGGTAAAGGTAATGTGACGTGGCTCAATATCTAGGCGATGTAATCGAACGCAAATACAATGATGGCCTTAAGGATCTGGGCCGCAAGTTGTGGCGCGGGCTGGTGCAGGTCATCGAAAGCGATTTCGGCAAAGGAGCGTTGGTTACAGCGGGCATTGTAGTTGGTGCGATGGCAATATCCGGTGCGATGGGTATCGGAATAAGCGCGGGCATTGCTAAGGCCGTAGGATTTTTGGTGCATCCGCTGGGATGGCTTACGCTGACCATCGGCGGCATGATGGGGAATGTAATTGGTGCGCATAAAGAACCGAAAAAACTTTCCGTAGCGCAGGCAGAAACAATGGCAAAGGAATATGGAATCGGTCGCCAGCCTGGGATGGAACAGCAGCAGGCACCGGAGTTTGCTGGCGATGACATGACACAGAACAGATGGCGGGCGGCTGAATCAAACTGCCGTGCGCGAAATGCGAACAACCAGTTTCAGGCAGTATGATTATGGCTGAACTTACGCAGGATATGGATACGGCAGCGGAATCTCCCGGGATCTGGGAAAGAATCAAGAACGGTGCGTGGGCAGCTATTACCGCCATACCGAGAGCGATAGCGTGGACGGGAGTGCTATTTGTTGCGTCGTCGCTGTTGGGTAAATGGACGAAGAATGAAAAGTTTGATTTTTTAGGTATAAACGAAGCAGTAAAAGATAAAGAACCAGGCGAAGCTAGCGTAGCGCTTCTTAAAAAGGCTCTGGTACCGATGGCGATCAGTACGGGATTTTCCGGTCTTGTCGGGACTGTCACTACCACCGCTTCATGCCCTAATCCTCCGGCGTGTACGCCACAACCGAACTTACCTAGAATCGCTGAAAACCAATATACGGGAAGAACAAACTAGACGTGGATAATATTAATAAATAATAGTAAAATAGTTTAGACGGGAGACTGATTATGGCCTTACAAGAACAACTTCCAAAGACTTCTTTCCTTGGGTCAACTTGGGAAGGAATCAAAGGATTTTTCAAAGGCGGCATCGCCGGCATGGCGATAGGCGCAGTGATCGTGGGCGGCGTTGCTGCTGTGATCGGAGCCTTTGCGCCGGGAGCTGCAATGAGCTTTATTCATGCTATATTGCCACACAGTGCTGATGGTCTGATTACGGCTATTGCCGGACCGGTGCTAGGGACGGCTGCAAGTGTAGCTGCTCAAACCGCACAGGCGGCGGCGACAGCTGGGGTAACAACCGGAACAGCATTGTTGCAGGGAGTGACGGCAATGATACCGGGAGCAGCACCGGTGATAGCAGGAGCAGGAGTGCAAACCGCAACAGTAGTAGCTGCCAAAATGGCGGTTCCAACCATCAGCCATGCCGCTGGAGCGGGTTTAGCCGCCATCGGCGGAGCGGTGGTGGGTGCTGGCGTATTCGGTAACCTCGGCGCGTGGGCCGGTGCTTTTACCGGCGTGGTCAAGAGCCGCGAGAATGTACCCTCAGCTGGGGCATTGGTAGACGTGCTCAACAGAGTGCATGATCATGGCCAGATGGTCGGTAAGCAACAGGTGATGCAGCAGCTTATAACTGCTGCTCAGCAGCAAGCCGAGGCGGGTACCAGATGGCAGGATAAGGTCGCTAAAGATCAAGCTGCTAAAGCCATTACTCAGGCTAACGCGGTATAATTTTCTTCTCCACTTTCGGGAGAAGAGAAAGCGATTAAACCCGCGTTACCATCACCTCGATTACCGGCTTTTTGTCGATCTCCTGTTTGATGATCTTGCGTAAAGCCAATCTCACCTGTTCTTTAATCTGCTCATCTGTAGTGCGCGATCTTCCATCGAGGATAGACGTAATTTCAGCGCGCCATTCAGCCAGCAATTCTTTATCCTCATTGGCATCAAGCAATCCCGGCGCGGCTAACTGAACCGGTGCTTTAAGCTCACCATTTTTACCCAGTGCTACGCTTACGAACACCGCACCGTCGTCACGCAGTTTGCGCCGCGTGCGGATGACGTCGCCATCGGTGGAGATGAGCGAAGTGCCGTCGATGGCGATGTAGCCGGCATGGACTTTGCCGAGCACGCTGGCTTCGCCCTGCTCCAGCGATACCACCGCGCCGTTATACGCCTCGACTGTTTCAGGTACGCCGAGTGAGCGCGCTAACTTAGCGTGTTCATGCAGATGGCGCGGTTCACCATGCGTCGGCACGGCGATGGCAGGTTTTACCATTTCGTACATGCGTTTTAATTCCTCGCGTGCCGGATGGCCGGAGACGTGGATGAAGTAATCTTTGTCGGTGATGACTTCGATGCGGTTTTGCACCAACCGGTTGGTCATGCTGTTGATCTTCGATTCATTGCCAGGAATTTTACGCGAGGAGAAAATTACCGTGTCGCCGGGTGTCAGGCGAATGTTTTGGTGTTCGCCGCGTGCGATGCGAGGTAGCGCCGCGCGAGGTTCGCCCTGACAGCCGGTGCAGATAACGAGTACGTCCTGCTTGGGAACATTCATGACTTCGCGGTCGTTGATGAATTCGGCGTCGTTGCTCAAATAGCCGGTTTCTTTTGCCGCTGCGACGACGCGGTGCAGCGAGCGTCCCGCCAGCGCTATGACGCGGCCTGCTTCCTGCGCGGCTAAAATAATCGTTGCGACGCGGGCAAGGTTGGAGGCGAATGTTGTCACTATGACGCGCTTTTTGCATGTGCCGATGAGTTCGACCAGATGCTTGCGCACCTCGGCTTCCGAGCCGGATTCGCCTTCGACGAAGACGTTGGTCGAATCGCAGACCATAGCCAGCACTTTGCCGTCGCCGTATTTTTTAAGCATGTCGTAATTGGATACGGGGCCGATAAGTGGATCGGAGTCGAATTTCCAGTCGCCGGTGTGCATGACCACGCCTTTTTCGGTGGTGATGGCGACGGCCTGCATTTCGGGAATCGAATGCGTTAGCTCGATGAGTTCCAGTTTGAACGGCTTTAAATCAACGCTGCTGCCCGGCTTCATTTCGATGATCTTCGGCTTTTTGCCCGGACCTGATTCGGCCAGCTTATGCGCGAGGAAATGGGCGGTAAACGGTGTGGCGTATATCGGGCATTGGAACTCATCCCACAGGTACGGCACCGCGCCGAGATGATCTTCATGCGCGTGGGTGAGCACGAGTGCCAGCAGATCTTTTTTGATTTCGGCAAGGAAGGTAATGTCGGGCACGATGATTTCGACGCCGGGAAGATAATCATTGGCGAAGCCGATGCCGCAATCGACCATCAGCCATTTGCCATTTAAATGGTAGAGGTTGAGGTTCATCCCGATTTCATTCGATCCGCCGAGCGGTACGAATAGCAGCTGGTCGCGGTGTTTGGAAAAATCAAAAGTCATTATGCATTCATTTCAAAAATCTCTTTCAGTCCCCAGATGGTCAGATCCGGCTCAAGCGCTTCAATAGCGGCGCAGGCCTTGGCATATAAGGGGGAAAGCCCGCCGGTAGCAATGACTTTCATGGATTTACCATGTTCTTTCTTGATCCGCGCCACGATGCCCTCAACGAGGCCGACATAGCCGTAATAAATGCCCGATTGCATGGCGCCTACCGTATTGGTGCCTATGACTTTGGCCGGCGGCTGGATGGCAACGTTGGGCAGCTTGGCAGCGGCTTTCTGCAGGGCGTCGAGCGATAGATTCACGCCGGGGGCGATGATACCGCCGATATAATCCCCCTCGCCGCTTACGATGTCGAACGTCGTCGCCGTGCCGAAATCGACGACGATTAATGCTTCCTTGAACTTCTTCCATGCCGCGGCGGCGTTGACCAGACGGTCGGCACCGATCTCAGCCGGATTATCAATCTTCACGCCAATGCCAGTTTTGATTTTAAGGCGCGGATCGCCAATGACCATCAAATCGGTATGGAAATAACGCTTGGCCAACTGGCGCAGATCGAACAATGCTTGAGGCACGACTGATGCGAGCACCGCACCTTTGATGTCGTCCGCCTTGATTCCAGCATGCTCAAGTACTTGCGTCAGCCACACGCCGTATTCATCGGCCGTGCGCCGCGCATCGGTATGGATACGCCATTGACCTTTCAGCGTCTTGCCGTCGAATACGGCGAAGGTGACGTTGGTGTTACCGGCATCGATGGTAAGAAGCATGACTATACGACCAGTATTGTTTCCATGGGGAAGACATCGCCCGCATGTACCTGATGTTTTTTGCCGTCGGCGAGTTTAAGAAGCAGGCTGCCGTCGGCGTCGATGCCTTCGGCGATGCCTTCGATATTACCGTCGGGCAGACGCGCGCACAGGCGCCGGCCCATGCCCCATGCCGATTGCAGCCAGCGTTTGCGCGCGGGCGTAAAGCCTTTGACATTCCATTCATTATAACAATCGATGAAATGATGGATGAAGCGTGAAAGGATGATTTTAGCGCTGACCAGCTCGACGCCTGCGTCCTTAAGGCAGGTCGCCGGGAATTCCGTGCGCGGCGGGAAGCTGTCGACATTGATGCCGAGGCCGACGACGACCCACGGGCTTGCATTCTTGCATTGGAACGATTCGAGCAAAATACCGCCCAGCTTACGGCCGTCGAGCAGAATATCATTCGGCCATTTGCACTGAAGCCGGGACGCATCGGGCACCAGCGCTTCAAGCGCTTCGATGGCTGCGACCGCCGTAACAAACGAAAGCTGGCATAGTTCCGCGGCCGGCTTACCGGGCTGCAATAATATCGAGACGAATAAATTGCCTTCTGAGGATATCCAGGCGCGGCCGAGCCGTCCCTTGCCTTCGCTCTGTCGCTTGGCCCAGATGACCGCGCCATGACAGCCGCCGCCGTTGGCGAGCCGGCGCGCTTCCTCATTGGTGGAATCCAGTTCATCGAACGACAGCAGATGGTAGTCGTTGAGCAGGTTGGAATTGGTTTTCGATTTTTTGGTGGCCATGTCAGTTCCGTTTAATGAGCTTGAGGCATAGCGATATTATATAAAAAGACAATGCTCCTAAGATACCGGCAATGATGGTTTGGGCGATAACCCCATATTTTGTCGGATCACCGAAGAATGTTTTTGTGATGCTTAAGGAACAAAGCATGCTCGCGGCGTACATGAGGCTGAGTTTACTGATTCTCATATTATTTCAGCAATGCCTCCGCCGCTGCTTTCGCCTGTTCTACCAAAGGCGTGGGGATGATAAAGAAGAATAACGTTACCGCCGCGCCGATGGCAATACCGGCGCGCAGCAGGAGAGATGAATCGTTGTCGAATGCCGGTTTAGGATCGTCAAAATACATCAGCTTGACAATTTTAATGTAATAAAATCCGCTGATGACGCTGGTGATAACGCCGATGACGGCAAGCCACGTCAAATGCGCGCCGACGGCAGCCCAGATGACATAGAGTTTGCCGAAGAAGCCGGCCAGCGGCGGGATACCCGCCATCGAGAACATGAATACTGCCAGCACGAAAGCGCTGGCCGGATGCGTCTGGCTCATGCCGGCGAGCTCGCGGGTATCTTCGATGTAATGGCCCTGACGGCGCATCACCAATACGCAGCCGAATGCACCCGCACTCATGAAAATGTAAACACCTAAATAAATAAGCATCGCCTGAACGCCCGCTTCATTCGCCGCCGCAAGACCCATCAGCATGAAACCGGCATGCCCAATCGAGCTATAAGCCAGCAGGCGTTTGATGTTGGTTTGCATGATAGCGGCCAGCGCGCCGACAATCATTGAGGCGACAGAGACAAAAATAATCACCTGCTGCCATTGCCCGGCTAATGCGCCGAACGGCTGCATGAGTAGTCGTGCCAGCAATGCAAAGGCCGCGACCTTGGGCGCGGTAGCGAAGAAAGCGGTCACCGGCGTCGGCGAACCTTCATACACATCAGGCGTCCACATGTGGAATGGAACCGCTGAAACTTTGAAGCAGAAACCGATGATGACGAGGATGAGGCCGACGATAACGCCGCGCGAAACTACATCGTGCGATCCAGTAAAGAGAGTAGAAAGCGCGCCGAAATTGGTTGTTCCGGCGAAGCCATACACCAGCGAAATGCCGAATAGCAGCATGCCCGATGCCAATGCGCCGAGGACGAAATATTTAAGGCCGGCTTCGATCGATTTAGCGTGGTCGCGGTCGAAAGCGGCCAGCACATAGAGCGAAAGGCTCGACATTTCGAGCGCCAGATACAGAGTTAGCAAATCGGCGGCTGAAACCATCAGCATCATGCCAAGCGTTGAAAACAACATCAGTATGACGCATTCAAATGGTTTTCCTTCTTTAGTCCCCCCGTTTACGGGGGGATATAGGGGGGAAGCTTCCCCCCCTTGCCCCCCCGCAAGCGGGGGGGTAATTGAAGAGTTTTCACGCAGCCAATCTGCCGATAATAGCAACGTCAACGCCGTACCTGTGAGCAGCAAATATTTGGCAAGGGTGGAAAACGCATCGGTGATGAACATGCCGTTCATGACCAATTGTGTTCCTTTGAAACAATGGGCAACGCAGGCGCCGGTGATGACGACAATCAGCAACCCCAGAAGTAGCATCGGGGTATCAACGCGCGGGCTGCGATAAACGCCGTAGAGCAACAGCAACAACGTCGCCACAGCGAGATAAAGCTCCGGCAGCAGCGCCATATAACTTGCGAAATGGATGTCGCCCATCATGGCTTAACTCCTATCGCCGATTGGGCAACAAGTTGTTTAACCGAGGCTTCCATGGCGCTGAAATACGGCTTGGGATAAAGTCCGATCCACAGGACCAAGAGCACAATCGGTATAAAGAATGTCATCTCGCGGGTGTTCATTTCGTGCATGCTTCTTACATCATCATGTACCACTTCGCCGAAGACGACGCGGCGATAAAGCCACAGCATATAGGCTGCGCCGAGCACGACGCCACTGGTGGCGAGGAATGCTACCCATGTATTGGCGTGATACGCGCCGAGCAATACCAGAAATTCGCCGACGAAACCTGAGGTTGACGGCAGGCCAACGGAAGCAAGCGTGAAGAACATGAAGATGGCGGCGTATTTGGGCATGACGTTGACCACGCCGCCGTAACGCGCGATTTCACGTGTGTGCAGGCGGTCGTAGACAACGCCAACGCAAAGGAACAATGCGCCGGAAACGAGGCCGTGCGAAATCATCTGGATCATGGCGCCATCGAGGCCTTGTATGTTGAAGGTAAAAATTCCGATGGTAACGAAGCCCATGTGCGCCACCGAACTATAGGCGATGAGTTTTTTCATGTCCTGCTGCATCAGCGCCACCAACGAGGTGTAAATCACTGCGACGACGCTTAAGCCAAAAATCAGCGGCGCAAAATAATGCGAAGCGCCGGGCAGCATCGGCAATGAGAAACGCAGGAAGCCGTAGCCGCCCATTTTAAGCAGGATACCGGCGAGGATGACCGAACCTGCCGTCGGCGCCTGCACGTGCGCATCGGGCAGCCAGGTGTGTACCGGCCACATCGGAACCTTGACGGCGAACGACGCCAGCATGGCAAGGAACAGCCATTTCTGAACCGAAAGCGGCAACGTCGGTGCGAGCTTTATCAAATCTGGAATGCTCGTCGTGCCGAAGGAGAAATAAAGATAGAGCACGGCAACTAAAAACAATACCGAACCAGCGAAGGTGTAGAGGAAGAATTTATAGGCGGCGTAGATGCGCTGTTTGCCGCCCCAGATACCGATGATGAGATACATCGGAATCAGCATGCCCTCGAAAAAGAGATAGAACATGACGGCGTCGAGCGCACAGAACACGCCGATGACCATCGATTCCAATATGAGGAAACAAGCCATGAAAGCGCGGACGCGATGCTGAATCGATTCCCAGCTGCAGAGGATACAGATCGGCATCAGAAAGGTGGTGAGCAGCAGCAGGAATAAGGAAATGCCGTCGATGCCGAGCGAATAGCTGATGTTGAATCCGGTGAACCATTCATGCTTTTCAATGAACTGGAAATTCGCCGTGCTGCCGTCGAAGCCGATCCATGCTGCAAGTGATACAAAGAAGGTAAGGCAGGTGGTGAATAGTGCAACATAGCGCGCTTCACCCGCCGCATGCTCGCCATCGCCGCGAACGAACAGCATGATGATGAGTGCGCCAAGCAGGGGCATCAATATGAGTGCGGTTAGCATGGCTGCATTTTCCTCATGCGAACACCACCCAGCTTATGATGATGAGAAGCCCGGCCAACATGGCGAAGGCGTAATGATACACATAACCGGTTTGCAGGCGGCTGACCCGTGCGGCAGACAAATATGTTGCCAGCGCCGCGCCGTTGGGGCCGAGCCCGTCGATGATTTTCTCATCCCAGAATTTCCATAAATACTGGCCAAAACGTTTAGCCGGTCTTACGAAGAGAAAATCATACAGTTCGTCGAAATACCATTTGTTGAGAAAGAAGCGATAGAGGAAAGGAAAGAGTCTGGCCATCGCAACAGGCAGCATCGGATTTTTGATATAGAACAGCCATGCCAGTGCAATGCCCGATAGCGCCATGACAAGCGGGACTATTCCGACCCAATGCGGTATATTCTCGGCTTCTTCAAGAATGGACTGAAGCGGCAATGCGTTCTGCCAATAATTTCCTTTAGGGGATACTAACCCGAGTGCGTGATAGCCGATGAGACCGGAGAATACCGCGCCGAAAGCGAGCAGCAGCAGGGGTTTTAACATGATGCCGGGTGATTCATGGACATGGTGCATGACTTCCTGCGAGGCGCGCGGCTCGCCGTGAAAGGTCATGAATAGTAGCCGCCAGGAATAAAACGCTGTCATGAACGCTGCCATAACGCCCAGAGTAAATGCGAAATGCCCGACGCCCGGCCCGGCGGCAAAGGCGGCTTCCAGAATCGTGTCCTTGGAATAATAACCGGCGAAAATGGGCAGCCCGGCCAGCGCCAGCGAACCGATCCACATATATATATAGGTGATGGGCATCTTGCGCCAGATGCCACCCATGTTGCGCATGTCCTGCTCGCCGGAGAGCCCATGAATTACCGATCCCGCGCCGAGGAACAACAGCGCTTTGAAAAACGCGTGCGTCATCAGGTGGAAGATGGCGGCAGAATAGGCGCCGACGCCGCAGGCAAAAAACATATAGCCGAGCTGCGAACAGGTTGAATAAGCGATGACGCGCTTGATGTCATTCTGCACCAGCCCGACGGTTGCGGCAAAAAACGCCGTTACCGCGCCGACAACGCAAACAATATTGAGCGCCGTATGCGATTGCTCGAATAAAGGTGAAAGTCGCGCTACCATGAATACGCCTGCCGTCACCATCGTTGCAGCATGGATAAGAGCTGAGACCGGCGTCGGGCCCTCCATGGCGTCGGGAAGCCAGGTGTGGAGGCCGATCTGTGCCGATTTACCCATCGCGCCGATAAAAAGTAGAATGCAGATCAATGTCAGCGCGTGAAAATCATGGCCGAGGAATTGCATCGTATCTTTACTATGCGCTTTGGCAGCGGAGAAAATAGCATCGAAATAGACGCTGCCGAATAACCAGTATGTGGCGAAAATCCCGAGCGCGAAGCCAAAATCACCGACGCGGTTGACGAGGAATGCTTTGATGGCCGCTGCACACGCGGATGGTTTTTTGAACCAGAAACCAATGAGCAAGTATGAACACAGGCCGACGCCTTCCCAGCCTAAGAATAATTGCACGAGGTTGTCGGATGTTACCAGCATCAACATGAAAAAGGTGAACAGTGACAAATAGGCCATGAAGCGTGGTTGGTATGGATCGTCGTGCATGTAGCCGACCGAATAGACATGCACCACTGCCGATACCCATGTTACTACCATGAGCATCACTGCCGTCAGCGCATCGACGCGCAGCGTCCAGCCGGCGGCAAAATCGCCCGACATAATCCACGGTGCAATTTGTATTTTATAAACCAATCCCGTGGGGCCGAACAATTCATGCCAACCTTCGTGCGACATGGCAACGCCGGCGAATTCCTTGAATACCAGTCCCGATAGCAGCGCCGACAGCACCATCGCCCCGCAGGTGAACCAGTGCGCCAGGCGCGGGCTGATAATGCGTACGGTAAGGCCGACGGCGAGCGCGGCGAAGAGTGGAAGAAATACGATGAATGAGATCATGCCTATCCCTTCATCATATTGACATCTTCCACGGCAATCGAGCCGCGGTTGCGGAAATAAATCACTAAAATGGCAAGGCCGATGGCGGCCTCGGCAGCGGCGACGGTCAGCACAAACATGGCGAAAATCTGGCCGGTTAAGTCGCCCAGCTTAACTGAAAAGGCAACGAAATTGATGTTGACCGAGAGCAATATCAATTCAATCGACATCAGGATGGTGATGATATTCTTGCGGTTCAGGAAAATACCGCAGATGCCGATGGTGAACAGTAGCCCGGACAATATCAGGTAATGCATGATGCCGATCGAGCCGAAGAAATGTTGTGTCATATCCCCCTCCCCGATTGCACCTTGACGATTTCTACGCCCTGCTCTTTCGTCCGCGACATTTGCTTGGCGATATTCTGTTTACGCACGTTCGGGCGGGCGCGCAGCGTCAGCGTAATCGCCCCGATCATGGCGATAAGCAGGATGATGCCGGACATCTGGAACGGGTAGAGATACCAGGTGTAGAGCACGTTACCGATGGCTTTGGTGTTGCTGATGTGAGCGCTGTCGGGGATGATTTGCCGCGCCGGCGCGAGCGCCGACGGATGCGAAAGCGACAGGTAAAATACAAAAGCGAGTTCAAAAAATACGATGGCGGCGACGGCAGCGCCCATAGGCAAATAACGTAGAAATCCTTTCCGCAATTCCTCGAAATCAATGTCAAGCATCATGACCACGAACAAAAACAGCACGGCGACGGCGCCGACATAAACGATAACGAGAATCATGGCGATAAATTCTGCGCCGAGCAAAACGAACAGCCCGGCCGAATTGAAAAACGCCAGTATCAGAAAAAATACCGAATGCACCGGATTTTTCGACGACACCACCATCACCGCCGAAAACAATGTAATGGCGGAGAAAATATAAAAAATGAGGGTGGGGAGAAAATCAGCCATGGTTACCTGTATTTTGCATCCGCTTCAAGGTTGGCTGCCAGAGCTGGTTCCCAGCGGTCGCCGTTGGCCAGAAGCTTTTCCTTATTATAAAATAATTCCTCACGGGTTTCGGTGGCATATTCGAAGTTCGGGCCTTCAACGATGGCGTCGACCGGGCACGCTTCCTGACAGAAACCACAATAGATGCATTTGGTCATGTCGATGTCGTAGCGCGTCGTGCGGCGCGAACCGTCGGCGCGCTGTTCGGCTTCGATGGTAATGGCCTGCGCAGGGCAGATGGCTTCACACAGCTTGCAGGCGATGCAGCGTTCTTCGCCGTTGGGATAACGCCGGAGCGCATGTTCGCCGCGGAAACGGGGCGACAACGGCCCTTTCTCAAACGGGTAATTGATGGTGACTGGTTTTTTAAAGAAATATTTGAGGGTAATGCCGAATCCTGCCACCAATTCCGCCAGCAGGAACGATCTTGCCGTTTTATCAAGCCACGCCATTGGAACCCCCTGGCGCTTTTTTGCGGTGATGCCGCACATACATGACAATCATTATAATTAATCCTCCGATGACGGCTCCCTCGACATATGTCAGGTAATGTTTAACAACTTCTTTATTGCCGCCGATAACATATCCGACCAATACCAATATCGATGTCCAGAGTCCACCGCCAACACCGGTATAGACCACGAATTTCTTGATGTTCATGTGTGAGAGTCCAGCGGGAAAAGCCATGAAATGACGAAGCCCGGGAGTAAGCCGGCCGGTGAGTACGGAAATCTCGCCGTGGCTTGCGAAAAAGCGATCGAGCATCTCTACTTTGGCATGCGTAAAAAATAAATATTTTCCGTACGCGAACAGGAAGCGACGACCGAAATGAAAGGCGATGTAATAGGAAAATAATGAGCCGCAGATATCTCCGAGGATAGCGCTGACCATGACCGCGAAGAAGTTCATATCACCTTGCTGAATCAAATAACCGGCGGGCGGCATAATGAGCTCAACCGGAATCGGCACCAGCGCGTTGCCAAAAAACATGGCAATGAACAGCCCCGGATAACCGACGCTTTGCACAATTCCCACCACCCATGTCGCAAATGTTTCCACTTTTTTCCCTTTATTTTACAAACGTGACATAACCCGCGACCAGCACCACCCATAGCAATGATAGCGGCAGAAATACTTTCCAGCCCAGACGCATCAGCTGATCATAACGGTAGCGCGGCAGCGTCGCGCGCGCCCAGATGAAGACGAAGAGGCAAAGCATGACCTTGGTTAGGAACCAGACAAGGCCGGGAATGATTTCAGCACCGGCAAAGGGCGCCTGCCAGCCGCCTAAGAATAAAATGCTCGTCATGCCGCTCATTAAGATCATGTTGGCGTATTCGCCGAGGAAAAAGAGCGCGAATGACATCGCCGAATATTCGACGTTATAACCGGCGACCAGCTCGGCTTCGGCTTCCGGCAAGTCGAACGGATGGCGGTTGGTTTCGGCTAGTGCGGAGATGAAGAAGATGATGAACATCGGAAATAATATGCCGCAGGCGTTCCAATGCGTGATGCCGCCGGCCTGCGCCCGCACGATATCGCCGAGATTGAGCGATCCGACGGTAAGCAGTACAGTGACGATGACGAAGCCGATGGAGACCTCATAGCTCACCATTTGCGCGCTGGAGCGGATGGCGCCGAGGAAGGCGTATTTCGAATTGCTGGCCCAGCCGGCCATGATGATGCCGTAAACGCCGAGCGAGGAAATGGCAAAGAGGTAAAGCACGCCGACATTGATGTTGGCGATGACAAAGGTGGAGGTAATCGGGATGACCGCCCAGCCGACCAGCGCCAGCGAAAACGTCAGCATCGGTGCGGCGAGAAAGACGATTTTACTCGCCTGTGCCGGGAGAATGGTTTCCTTGCATAAGAGTTTTAACCCGTCGGCAAATGGTTGCAGTAAGCCCCAGAAACCAACGACGTTCGGGCCTTTGCGCAGCTGCATCGCTGCGATAATTTTGCGCTCATAATAGGTCAGCATAGCAACGCAGACAATCAGCGGCACAACGACAATAAGAATGCTGCCAATGATAGTGAGGAGGAAGAGAAGCTGGTTAAAAAATTCTGTCATGCCACCTTCCTTACCAACCCTTGCTCCGTGATTTCCTTCGTGCATTCTGCCATCGTTTTGCTGGCGCGGGAAATCGGGTCGGTCATATAGAAGTTGGTGATGAATTCCTCAAATGGCGTACCCGAAATGCGGAATGAGCCTTTTTCCGGTTCGGCCAGAAGATTAAGCTGGCTGCCATCTTGCCCATATTCCCGGGGCCATGCAGCGGGATCGATTTCACCGACTTTGGCGAAATGCGGCGCGGCTTTTATCATGCGTTCGCGCAACTGCACCAGATTGTTGTAAGGCAGCGGTTGTTTGAGCGCATCGGACAAGGCGCGGATGATCGCCCAGTCTTCCTTGGCCTGGCCGGGTGGGAACACGGCGCGTTTGGTTTGCTGCACGCGGCCTTCGAGGTTGACGTAGGTTGCGTCTTTTTCGGTATAGGAGCATCCAGGTAGAACAACGTCAGCCCAATGCGCGCCGGCGTCGCCATGGTGCCCCTGATACACGACGAAGGCGTTACCCAGTCGCTCCATCTCGAGTTCATCGGCGCCGAGCAGATAAACCAGTTTGATTTCTTCGCGGCGGCAACCGTCGAGGATTTTGTTGAAGTTTTTTCCACCCTGTAACGGCACGAAACCGAGATCGAGCGCCCCTACCCTCGCGGCTGCATGATGCAGCACGTTGAAGCCGTTCCAACCGTCTTTGACCATCCCGAATTTATTGGCGATCGTATGCGCTGCGGTAAAAATTTCACCGCCGTCGAAACGCGTCAATGCGCCCATTCCTAAAATAAGCATGGGTTTCTTCGCCGCGGCCAGAACGCTTGCCAGCGAATCCTGCCCTTCGGCGATCTGGGAAAGAAGACGCGGATCGTTGCCGAGATATTCGTACGGATACGTCAGGTCGGTTTCGACACCGAGATTATAAACCTTGAGGCCATTGCGCCACGCCTTGCGGATGCGGGCATTAACCATAGGCGATTCAAAACGCGGATTAGTTCCGATGAGCAGGCAGACATCGGCTTGTTCGATGCCGGCGATGGTGGTGTTGAACAGGTAATCGGCACGATGGGCAGCGTCAAAACGTGTGCCGTCCTGCTGGCAATCGCGGTTGTCGATGCCGAGGTTGTCGAGCAAATCGCGGAGGGCCATGATGCTCTCAGAACAGGAAAGATTGCCTGCCAATGCCGCTATTTCGTTGGGTTTTAGGCGCTTCATCCATTCGGCGATGAGCGAAAACGCTTCCTGCCATGATGCTTCGACGAGCTTGCCTTCGCCGTTTCGGATGTACGGCCGGTCGAGGCGCTGCACGCGCAGGCCGTCACAGGCATGGCGCGTCTTGTCGGAAATCCATTCCTCGTTGATGTCTTCGTTGACGCGTGGCAGAACGCGCAGCACCGCTTCGCCGCGGCTGTCGATGCGGATGGCTGAGCCGGCGGCATCCAATACGTCAATCGATTCGGTTTTTTTCAAATCCCACGGGCGGGCGACGAAGGCGTAAGGCCGCGAGGTCAGCGCGCCGACGGGGCAAATATCGACAAGGTTGCCGGAGAGTTCCGAGGTTATCGCTTTTTCAATATAGGTTCCGACTTCCATATGCTCGCCGCGGCCAAAGGCGCCGAGTTCGGGAACGCCGGCGATGTCAGCGGCAAAGCGGATGCAACGCGTGCAGTGGATGCAGCGGGTCATCTGCGTTTTGACGATGGGCCCCATGTATTTATCTTCGACGGCGCGTTTCATTTCCTTGTAGCGGCTTTTGCCGGCGCCGTACATCAACGCCTGATCCTGCAGATCGCATTCGCCACCCTGATCGCAGATCGGGCAGTCGAGCGGATGGTTGATGAGCAGGAATTCCATGACGCCTTCGCGCGCTTTTTTTACCATCGGTGTATTGGTTTTGACCACCATGTTGTCGGCGCAGGGCAACGCGCAGCTGGCCTGCGGCTTGGGCGGGCCGGGCGCAACCTCAACCAGACACATGCGGCAATTACCGGCGATGGCGAGGCGTTCATGGTAACAAAAACGCGGGATTTCGATGCCGAGTTGCTCGCAGGCCTGGATGATGACCGTTCCCTGTTCAACTTCGATTTCTTGTCCGTCAATGGTCAGTTTTGGCATAAATCACTGGGCTGGTTTACTAAGTTGATTCATAAGCTCGAATACCTTTTCCTTGATTGCTTCAAATTCCGGAAGATTTTTTTTCCTGAATCTGACGGCTGTGCTGCTGCCGCGTTTCATGTCGAAATTGGCGCGGCCGCTGCGGATAAAATCGATGGTGCCCATGCCAAGCAAAAACGGCGGTCTGAATGTCACCTCCGAGATGGCCATCAGGGGAATCTCCGTTTTGGCATTAAAGCCGTATTTTAGTCCATTGAACAAGCCTTTGCGTATAATGATGACGCGATCAGCCAGCAATGCCAAATCAGCGTCGAACCCTACGGCTTTAAGAATTATTTTTCCCACTACGCCGCCCTCCGCGTATATTCTTTGATACGACGTTCAATTTCAGGACGGAAATGCCGCACGAGTCCCTGGATCGGCCAGGCGGCGGCGTCGCCTAATGCACAGATGGTGTGCCCCTCGATGCGGCTGGCGATGTCGAGCATCTGGTCGATTTCCGCGATTTCGGCATTGCCCTGTACCATACGGTCCATGATGCGCCAGAGCCAGCCGGTGCCTTCACGGCAGGGCGTACACTGCCCGCAGGATTCATGCATGTAGAATTTCGACAGCCGCGCGATGGCTTTGACGATGTCGGTCGATTTATCCATAACGATGACCGCTGCCGTGCCGAGCCCGGATTTGACGGCTTTCAGCGAATCAAAATCCATCAGCACCGTATCGCAGATTTCTTTGGGGAGCACGGGAACGGATGATCCGCCGGGGATGATGGCGAGCAGATTATCCCAGCCGCCGCGCACGCCGCCGGCATGGGCTTCAATAAGTTCCTTCAGCGGAATGCCCATGGCGTCCTCGACATTACAGGGTTTGTTGACATGGCCGGAGATGCAATAAACTTTCGTGCCGGTGTTGTTCGGCCGGCCGATAGCGGCGAACCACGGAGCACCACGACGTAAAATGGTCGGCACGACGGCGATGGATTCGACGTTATTGACGGTCGTCGGGCAACCCCAAACGCCGCAGGCAGCCGGGAATGGCGGCTTCAGGCGTGGCTGGCCTTTTTTGCCTTCGAGCGATTCAATGAGCGCGGTTTCTTCGCCGCAAATATAAGCGCCGGCGCCGCGATGAACGAAAATGTCGCAATCGAAACCTGAACCGCAGGCGTTCTTGCCGATGAGGCCGGCGTTATAGGCTTCCTGAATGGCGTATTCCAGCCGGTTGCCTTCGTCCCAGAATTCGCCGCGAATATAGATATAAGCTGCGACGGCACGCATGGCGAAACAGGCGATGAGGCAACCTTCGATGAGTTTGTGCGGCTCATGGCGCAGCATGTCGCGGTCTTTGCACGTGCCCGGCTCGCCTTCGTCGGCGTTGACAACGAGATACGATGGGCGGCCGTCAGATTTCTTGGGCATGAACGACCATTTCGTTCCGGTCGAAAATCCCGCACCGCCGCGGCCGCGCAGGCCGGAAGCTTTGACTTCTTCGATGATGGTGTCCTGTCCCTTGGCCAGCAGCGATTTGGTCATGTCCCAGTCGCCGCGCTTCTTCGCACCGGCGAGTTTCCAATCGTCGAAGCCATATAAATTAGTGAAGATGCGGTCTTTGTCAGCGAGCATGATTATCTTTTCTACTGCCTTTCTCATCATTCCAAGGTTTAAAATCATTTACAGGCAAATGACCCGATCTAACGTCTTTTATGTTTTTCTGCACTTCTTTCAATCCATCAAGCACTGATTCCATAAGGGATATATCTATTGAACTACCCATCTCAATCATCATTTCTTGTTTTTTTTGAATATAAACATCTAATGGAACAGCTGCGTGGAATGGCATACAGACAAGCCGACCTGTATCAGGAATTATCAAATTCAGATATCCAGGACGGATGAGCTCACGAGATGCTCGGAATATAGAATGCGTAACTTTTCCATCATGCACAACTGCACCTGCGTTAGAATCAATCTCCGCCTCAGGATAAATCACCGCCGTTAGTCCTTCATCCACATGGAATATTTTGTAAGGTTTATCGCTCATGCTTTTACTTTAATACCTTCCGGCTCGGTTGACTTCCGTCCGCTCTGTGGCCCGACTTTTGGCGTGCCGCCATGCGTCAGCACGTCGAAAATCCGCGTGACGTTTTGCGGTGTCAGGTCTTCGTAAAAATATTCACCCTGTGCATTGATAATTTGCGCCATCGGCGCATTGACGCAGGCACCGAGGCATTCGACCTCGCGCAGCGTGAATTGTCCGTCCGGCGTCGTCTCGCCGCACTCAATACCAAGATGCTTTTCGCAAGCCTTCACGACCTCATCCGAGCCGCGCAACCAGCATGGTGTCGTCGTGCATACATTGACGACATGTTGCCCCACCGGCTCGAGGTTATACATGTTATAAAACGTCGCCACTTCCCACACACGCACGGGCGCCATGCCGAGAATGCCAGCGACATAATCCATGGCAGCCTTCGGCAGCCAGCCGCCATTTTGTTTTTGCGCCAGCGTCAACAGCGGCATGACAGCGCTATGGTGATTGCCTTGTGGATAACGGGCGATGATGGCCCGCGCCTGCTCAAAATTTTCGGGCGTGAAGACGAAATTTTTAGGCCCGGTCGGTTCAGTCTGGTGAATTTTTCCTGTCATTGTTTTTCCTTTAATTAGCGACGGCCAGCTGGTAGTTGCACTGGTTGTTTATACTGTGGTTGCTCATTGACCCGGCCATAGACTCTTAGCAGCCGTCCCTGGATCTGCCCCTGAGGCGGCATCAGCAACATCTGGCCCGGAGCGAATGGTCCTTGTGAATTGGCGACAATAAAGCAAGCCTGAGTATCGATGGGTGTTTTATCCTGGTAAAAAAAGATAAATCCTGATGTATCCAACAGGTATTGCTGTAGCCCCGTCGTATGCTTGGTGATTTCATCGCGTATTGTTTCGGGAGCTACTTCGGTGCGGCCGGCATTATATTTTCCATAAGTATTGTTGGTATTGAAAAGCATGTACTGCATAGGGGCGGCGAGAAATTCTGTCAGTTCATCGCCGATGGGAGCCTGATAGAGGTGCACCAGTTTCCATACTCCCGGCAAAACGCCTACCGTGCAGGGGAATGAAGGAGGAAGCTTCGGGAAATTTTGCGTTTGCGCCGCGTATCCCGGCTGACGCGGCCTCCCTGCTTGTGCAGTCATTTGTTGTGCGTTGGCTGCCGGTATTACTGCCGTTAGCAGCCATGATGCTACGCAAATGCGTTTTAGGCATGCTGACGCGTTCATCGGTCGATTTCTCCAAATACAATGTCCATCGTGGCGATGATCGCTACGACGTCGGCAAGCATATGCCCCTCGCTCATAAAGTCCAGCGCCTGCAGATGTGCGAAGCCGGGCGCACGGATGCGGCAACGATATGGCATGTTACTGCCATCGGAGACAAGATACACGCCGAATTCGCCCTTGGGCGCTTCAACAGCGGTATAGGTTTCCCCGGCTGGTACGTGATAGCCTTCGCTGTAGAGCTTGAACTGGTTGATCAGCGCTTCCATTGAGGTTTTCATCAGGGCGCGCTTGGGCGGCGTAATTTTAGGATCATCCGTTGCTATCGGGCCGGTCGGCATTTTCTCGATGCATTGCTTGATGATGCGCAGCGACTGGCGCATTTCCTCCATGCGTACGAGGTAACGGTCATAGCAATCGCCATTTTTGCCGATGGGGATATCGAAATCGAGTTTGTCATAGACTTCATACGGCTGGCTCTTGCGCAAATCCCAGGCGACACCCGAGCCGCGCAGCATCGGGCCGGTAAATCCCCGGTCCATCGCCTGCTCAGCCGTCACCACGCCGATATCGACCAGTCGTTGCTTGAAGATGCGGTTGGGCGTCAGCAGGTTGTCCATATCGTCGATATATTTTTTATGCTGTTCGGCGAAATTATAAATGTCCTCGTCCATGCCGACCGGAATATCCTGATGCACGCCGCCGGGACGGATATAAGCGGAATGGAAACGCGCGCCGGATGCCCGCTCATAAAACTCAAGGATTTTCTCACGCTCTTCGAACAACCACAAAAGCGGCGTCATCGCGCCGACGTCGAGCGCTTGCGCCGTGATGTTGAGGTGGTGGTTGAGCAGGCGCGTCAGCTCGGAAAACAGCACACGCAGATATTGCGCGCGCAGCGGCACCTTGCAGCCGAGCAGCTTTTCAACGGCCAGCGAATAACAATGCTCCTGATTCATCGGCGAGACGTAATCCAGCCGGTCGAAATACGGCAGCGCCTGAAGATAAGTCTTGTGTTCAATCAGTTTTTCGGTGCCGCGATGCAGCAGGCCGATATGCGGATCGGCGCGCTCGACCACCTCGCCGTCCATCTCCAGCACCAAACGCAACACGCCGTGCGCCGCCGGGTGCTGCGGCCCGAAATTAAGCGTAAGGTTTTTTATGTCACGTGCGGGCTGGGTCATGACGCTGTCCCTGCGAGGCTTGAACTGCGCGTTCAAATAATATCTCCGGCGCAAGATCGATATCATTCGGCCATACCAGCACCGAACATTCCTGATCCACCGCTACTTTAGAGAAATATGCTTTATCTTTAAGCGGAGCGTAGAACGGATGAGTAAGAAGATCGCTTAAATCGACATCCGCCTCAAGCGCACTGTGGTATCGCACATGGATGCGATAATCACCTAAATAAGAAACATTCTCAAGTTTGTTTTGCCACCATTTCATGAGCTACTCCAAGGGTTTAATTTTTGCAAATTTACCATCAATCCGACCTTGCTGCCAATTATTTCGCAACTCTTCCACATGGATGGCGCGCCATTCCTGCACAAATCCCAACACACGCGGCGGCAATTCGCCATCCAGTACAGCGCCGTTTTCTATGCTGATGGAAGCTTCCTGTCCCTGATAAATGGCATGAAAATGCGGCACACCATGCTCATTGACAAACATGCGAATAATAATTCCAAAAAACCGGCTGAGTTCAGGCATGCCGTGGCCCGAAATTAAGCGTAAGGTTTTTTATGTCGCGGGCGGGCTGGGTCATGGCGATTTTTTGCCCCCTGCGGCATTTTCTTTTTTATACGCCTGCACGCATTCCTGCAACCAAGCTTGATTCTGGCTAATATATTGCTCGGGATCGATGTTATTTTGCTTCGCGTAATCGGTCATGGTTTGTTTGCAGCCGTCAAGATAATACGAATCCCATGAGGGTTTTTCCCCTGTGGGCGCAGCAACCACGGGTGCATCTGAATGTGCCGGCAGCGGCCCGCCAACAAATAACCCTACTATAGCTAATCCTATAGCTAAAATAAAACCGATAACGCAAATGATGACAAGCACCCGGACAACATAGCTCCAGAATTTCCAGTCAGCATTAAATGCACACCTCCACTCTGCAACCAGGAGCCAGATAAGGTATATTATTGCGACTACACCAAGCAGGATTGTTCCAATTTTATTTTCAATAACGTTAGAAATGATATTAAAAACAACTCCAACAACCCATCCATAAATCCAGTATACTTTCCACAGCCGTTCTTCTCCGCGCCATGCTCGACCAATCCAACCCATAAAATGCTCCTTTTTACTTATAATTAAATCTTATAAAAACCTGTGCATGATATAGACATCCACCTTGCCTTTGGTGGCATGTTTAAAACCTTTGGGCAATGTGCCGACGACTTTGAAGCCAAGGTCCATCCAGAGTTCTACCGCCGGCTGGTTGGCGCTGACGACGAAGTTAAACTGCATCGCCTTGTAGCCTTCTTTTTTGGCGAGATTCAGCGCCTTCTTTCCCAGCGCCTTGGCAATGCCCTGTTTGCGATAGCCATGATGCACCATGAAGGAAGCATTGGCGACGTGCCCTGCCCTGCCCGTGCGGTTGGGGCGAACGGCCGCAACGCCTGCGACTTTGCCCTTCACATCGGCTATGATGCAATGTGTGCCCGGAGCGGATATCCAGTAAGCGAGCGATCGCTCCGGCGTCATTTCTTCCAGCGTATAGGAGTAGGTTTTTCCTTCTTCCAGCACATGGCAAAAAATGCTGTAAATCTCCTCGAAATCCTCAAGCCGGGCGTCGCGCAGGGTAAATGCGATTTTGGGTTTTTTGGTCATTATTTCGTACCCGTCGCTTTTTCATCGCCCGGTAGCGGCGCGTAATTCGGGCCTTCCCACGGGCTTAAATAATCGAAGCTGCGATAAGCCTGCGTGAGTTTCACCGGCTCATAGACGACGCGTTTCTGCTCTTCGTCGTAACGCACTTCGACATAGCCGGTCAGCGGGAAATCCTTACGCTGCGGATGACCATCGAAGCCGTAATCGGTGAGGATGCGCCGCAGGTCAGGATTGCCGTCGAATAAAACGCCGTACATATCCCATACCTCGCGCTCATACCACCCGGCGCTGGAAAACAGCTCCACAGCCGATGGGACTGGCGTTTTATCATCGGTCGTCACCTTGATGCGGATGCGCTGGTTATGGGTGAGGCTGAGCAGGTTATACACCACCTCGAAACGCTCAGGCCGTTCGGGATAATCCACGCCAGCAATATCGATCAGCTGCTTGAACTGGCAACCTTCATCATCACGCAGGAAGGTAAGCAGCGGAATAAGATGCGCGCGATCGGTGTGGAGGATAAGTTGGTCGTGCATAACCTCTTGGGTTGCAGCAAACTTCTGCAAAATTTGATCTGCGATACTCATCTGATGATGGTTCCCGTCCGGTGGATTTTTTTCTGCAGCTGCAGCACGCCGTACATCAGCGCCTCGGCCGTCGGCGGGCAGCCAGGAACATAGACGTCGACCGGCACGACGCGGTCGCAGCCGCGAACGACGGAATAGGAATAATGGTAATAGCCGCCGCCGTTGGCGCAGCTACCCATTGAAATCACGTAGCGCGGTTCCGCCATCTGGTCGTACACCTTGCGCAATGCCGGCGCCATTTTGTTGCACAACGTCCCGGCGACGATCATAACGTCTGACTGGCGCGGACTGGGGCGAAATACAAGGCCGAAGCGGTCCATGTCATAACGCGATGCAGCGGCTTGCATCATCTCAACAGCGCAGCAGGCCAGTCCGAATGTCATCGGCCATAAACTACCGGTACGCGCCCAGTTGACGAGCTTATCCATCTGCGTGATGACAAAGCCTTTATCGCCATATTCTTCGAAAATATTGGTAAGCAGCGCGTCCTGGCTGGGAGCCGATGCGGTTATTATTCCCATTCCAGCGCTCCTTTTTTCCATTCATAAATAAAACCAACGGTCAGTACGCCGAGAAACGCCATCATCGACCAGAAACCGGCCGCGCCGATGGTTTTAAGCGATACTGCCCACGGGAATAAAAAGGCTACTTCGAGGTCGAAAATGATGAATAAAATGGCGACGAGGTAAAACCGCACGTCGAACTTGCCGCGGGCATCGCCAAAAGCATCGAATCCGCACTCATAAGCCGAGACTTTTTCGCTGTCTGGCTTCTGGCGGGCGATCACCATCGGCAGGAACACCATGAGCCCCGCCAGCACGACTGCGATGGCGAGGAAAACAAGGATGGGAAAATAAGAGGCGAGAAGCTGATTCATGGATTGTTTATAAACAATTTTTTGGAGGGGCACAAAGAAAAAACGTATGGAAATTCAGATAATACGCACCATCGATTTTTCATCGAAAAGTTTATAAAGATTTATAATTATTTTGTTGAAGTGGCGGGAGTGACGGGACTCGAACCCGCGGCCTTCGCCGTGACAGGGCGACGCTCTAACCAACTGAGCTACACCCCCGCAAAAGAGTGTCTATGTAGTATATACCTTCCGGTCCCCCTTCGCTACCTCGCTAAAAGCTCGGCAGCTACGGCGGACACTCCGTTTCGCAAGACCGCGCTAAAGCGCGGGCGAAACGGGTGGTGGGCGATGACGGGCTCGAACCGCCGACCCTCTCGGTGTAAACGAGATGCTCTACCAGCTGAGCTAATCGCCCGTCATTGCCGACGGAGAAGGCCTTTTACATGGTTTTAATCGCCTTTGCAACCGTCGTTTTTGCATAAAAAAACGCCCGGATTGCTCCGGGCGTTCTTTGCATTAAAAATAGTGGTAAGATTAAGCAGCTTTACGCTTGCTGTTCTTGTTGACCACTTCCGTCAGGGCCTTGCCAGCCTTGAACTTCGCTTTGTTGGAAGCGGCGATCTTGATAACGGCGCCGGTGCGCGGGTTACGGCCTTCGGTCGCCTTGCGGTGCACGACGGTGAAGGTGCCGAAGCCGACGAGGCGGATTTCTTCGCCCTTAGACAGCGACTTGGAGATAACGGAAATGAAAGCGTCGATCGTTTCCGCAGCCTTAGCTTTGGTGAGATCGGTCTTGTCTGCCACTTCGGCAATCAGTTCGTTCTTGTTCATTGTCTAACTCCCTTTGTTGCGTTGATTTAAAAATGAGACTCACGCAAGTGGCTGAAACCCTCATGTGTGAGGCCTTAGTCACGAGCGACACCTTGGAATCAAGCACGGAAAAAAAGACTTGTAAACAACAAATCGTAATTTTTTTTCAAAAAAATTACTTGGAAGGGCGCGCAGCGCCTTATCTTTAGCGTTAAGAGGAGGCTTGATGTCTTTGGAAAAGCGTAGAATTTAAAACGTTTCCGCCTAGTGCGGTTTCTTGCTTTCGCGCTTCTGCTCGGTGTGAACGATGACCGGCGGTGCACCGTTGTCGACGACATCGGCGTTGATGATGACTTCTTCGACATTCACCATGCTCGGTAATTCATACATGAGGTCGAGCAAAATACCTTCAAGAATTGCCCGCAGTCCGCGCGCTCCGGTTTTACGCTTGATCGCTTTTTTCGACACCGCTTTCAAAGCATCGTCGGAGAAACGCAGGCGCACGCCCTCCATTTCAAACAATTTTCCGTACTGTTTGACCAGCGCGTTCTTCGGTTCGGTAAGAATCGAAATGAGCGCCGGTTCATCGAGGTCGGTCAACGTCGCCAATACCGGCAGACGGCCCACGAATTCTGGAATCAGTCCGAATTTGAGCAGATCTTCCGGTTCAACCTGCGCCAGCGTTTCGCCGACACGTTGATTTTCTTTGCTGCGCACGTCGGCAGCGAAGCCGATGGCCGTGCCGCGCCCGCGCGTGGCGATAATTTTTTCAAGACCTGAGAACGCGCCACCGCAGATAAAGAGGATGTTGGCGGTGTCGACCTGGAGGAATTCCTGCTGCGGATGCTTGCGGCCGCCCTGCGGCGGAACGGAAGCAACCGTGCCCTCCATGATTTTGAGCAAGGCCTGCTGTACGCCCTCGCCCGATACGTCGCGCGTGATCGACGGGTTATCGGACTTGCGCGAAATTTTATCGACTTCATCAATATAGACAATACCTCGCTGCGCCCGCTCGACATTATAGTCAGCAGCCTGCAGCAAGCGCAGGATGATATTTTCCACGTCTTCGCCGACGTAACCGGCTTCGGTCAGCGTCGTTGCATCGGCCATGGTAAACGGCACATCGAGGATACGCGCCAGCGTTTGCGCCAGTAGCGTTTTACCCGACCCCGTCGGGCCAATGAGCAGAATGTTGGATTTCGCCAACTCGACATCGGAATTCTTTTCGATCAGCGAAATACGTTTATAATGGTTGTGCACGGCAACGGAGAGAATTTTCTTCGCCTGTTCCTGGCCGATGACGTAATCATCCAGAACCTTGCGGATGTCGGCCGGTTTGGCGATGTCATCACCTTCCTTGGCCAGCACGCCTTTATCGGCGGCGCGAATGATGTCCATGCACAGCACAACGCATTCGTCGCAGATGAATACGGTTGGCCCCGCAATCAGCTTGCGTACCTCGTGCTCGCTCTTGCCGCAGAAGCTGCAATAACGCGTGTTCTTTGATGATTCTTTACCGCTTCCTGCTTTGGTTACCATATACTCCTTTTCATCCCGGAGGCCGGGATCTATTTACTATCCTAATATTATCTTTGCCAAGACTCAGCGCCACCCTTCATGGGTTCCTTACCTTGCATTCTGTAATGCAACTCTGCAGCCAAGTGGTATAAATAATTAGTCACTGCTGCCGCGCTTTCACCTGAAGCCACATTCTTTCTAGCATCTATAATTCTTGCAGTAGTTTCTCCCAAATTCCTTACTAGCTCTACAGATGTACCTTTTACCACGTCTGTATATTGTAAACCAAACCTATACAGATCGAACTTTTCAGGCGCGTCAGGCGCGTTGTTAAAATGAGAATTGCTTATATCTGCAAATTTGCTTGCAAATTCTATTGGATTAAGTGACATGATTCTTTCCTTTAGTCTTTCTTCTTCATCGCCGCAGCGTCTTCAGCGCTACGCTTCTCAATAATCTGGTCGACGATGCCGAATTCTTTAGCCATTTCGGCACTGAGGAAATTATCGCGCTCCATATTTTTCTCGATGTGAGAAATTTTCTGGCCGGTGTGCTTAACATAGATCTGGTTCAGTCGCGCTTTCAGGCTCAAAATTTCCTTGGCGTGAATTTCGATATCAGTCGCCTGCCCGGAAAAACCACCCGACGGCTGGTGAATCATGATGCGTGCATTAGGAAGGGCAAAACGGCTTCCTGCTGCGCCAGCCGCGAGCAACAGAGAGCCCATCGAGGCCGCTTGACCGAAACACAGCGTTGACACCTTCGGACGTATATATTGCATCGTGTCGTAAATCGAGAGACCCGAAGTAACCACGCCACCCGGCGAATTGATGTACATGAAAATCTCTTTATCGGGATTTTCCGATTCCAGGAAGAGCAACTGTGCGCACACCACAGATGACACATTGTCATCAATGCCGCCCACTATGAAAATGATGCGCTCCTTGAGGAGTCGCGAATAAATATCGTAGCTGCGTTCGCCGCGGCTGGTCTGTTCGACCACGATCGGCACCAGCATGTTATTGTAAACTTCGAGAGCGTCTTTTGCCATAGTTCTACCTTATCATATAGGTGTAAATTATTCGTCTACCAGTACCTGTGTAGCGGCCAAAGGTTAATAATGTGTTAGTAAAAATAGCGCACCACTCCTGAAAAAGGAAAGGGGTTATTATTCTGGCGCTTATTTCTTCTTTTTGGCAGCGGATTTTTTGGGGGCGTCTTCAGCCTTAGCCGTTTTTGATTTAGCGGATTTGGCTTTTTTTCTGATTTCGCCGTCTTCTTCACTTTCTTTCACCAGCTCGTCGACCGATACCTTGCGATCATTGAATGTGACTTTGCTGAGAATGAAGTCCACCGCCTTCTCTTCCAATATCGGCCCGCGCATATCATCGAGACGTTCCGGATGGCTACGATAGAATTCCATGATCTGTTTTTCCTGTCCTGGATACTGACTCGCCTGCTGCATGACGGCGCGACCGAGTTCTTCACGGGTGATCTGAAGTTTCTGGTGGCTGCCGATGCTGGCCAACATTAAGCCGAGCTTCACGCGGCGTGCGGCAATTTCCCGGTATTCCTTCTCCAGTTCCGCTTCATCCTTGCCATCCATCATATCTTCGCCGCGGGCTTTCGCCTCTTTCAGGCGTTCCCAGATGCTGGTAAATTCGAGGTCGAGCATACATTGCGGCAATTCGAATTCGACTTTGTTTTCCAACGCGTCAAAGAGTTGTCTTTTGAGATGATTACGCACGACCTGCTCATATTCTTTTATAAGCTGATTGCGGATGCCTTCGCGGAAAGCGCGCAGATCGGCAAAGCCCAATTTTTTGGCAAATTCGTCGTCAGCCTCCGCCGTTTCCTTGCGATAAATCTCTTTTACCTTGACGGCGAATGACGCATCCTTACCTGCCAAGTTTTCGGCCTGATAATCCTTTGGGAAGGTGACATTCACAATTTTGTCGTCACCTTTTTTCAGGCCAACTAATTGTTCTTCAAAATTTCCAATGAACTGGTTGCTTCCTAACTCCAGCATGAAATCTTTTGCCGATCCGCCATCGAAGGCGACGCCGTCGATCATACCCTTGAAATCAATACTAACGACATTTCCTAATTTGGCTTTGCTGCCTTCTTCAAGCGGGGTGAATTTCGGGTTGCGTCCGGCGATGCGCTCTATCGTTTCGTTGATTTCTTTTTCCTCGATATCAAACGTTTTGCGCTCCAGCGTGATTCCGTCGAACGAAATTTCCGGTATCTCGGGGAAAGACTCGAGCGACATGGTGAACACCAGCGCTTGGCCTTCTTTATAATCTTCTATATTAATCTGCGGCGTCATCGCCGGCTTGAGGTTCTTCTGCGCGATGATTTCACCACTGGTCTGGTTAATGATGGCTTTAAGCACGTCCGGCTGGATGCTCTTGCCATAACGCTGCTGCAGGACTTTCATCGGGATGAATCCCGGACGGAACCCGGGAATTTTGACGCGTTCGCCGGCAAGCTTAAGCTCTGCATCCATCTGTGCATTTATTTGATCCGCTTCGACGGTGACTTTAAACGTCTTCTTCAATCCTGTAGATTCCAGTTCCGAAACTTGCATAATATTGTTGCCTATATAAAATGGTGAATATCTCTATGCCTGCAGCGCGCCGCAGGAGGACATGGAAAACCACAAAGCACGTTGGAAGGCAAGTGGTTTTGTGGGTGTTAGAGAGTATTAGCTCCCGGGGGTTCGGGCATTAGATTGCGGAAGGCGCGCTGCCACAGGTAGCGGAGTTACAGTAGTCCCATCCGGCACATGAACACCATTTCCATTTGTAGGATTAGGATTCGTGCCTGCCGGCGTTTGTGGTGCTGACGACAGCTTTCCATCCGACTTGATGTATTCACTCATCAAGCCATCAACCGCTATAGCGCGCTCTTGCTCTGGAAGATGGGAAAGCATACGCTCGGCTGCCTGACGTATTCTTCCATTCTTCATAGAAAAATCTCGGCCGCTCAGCATTTCGCTAATAGCCCCGCCAAAATCATCCACCATGGGAATTTGTTTTGCCACGCTCCATATAATCTTCCCGATAGAGGAAATCCAAGTTAATGGATTGAACATATTAAGAATACCTCCGGGATTTGACAACATCCCAGGAACATCATTCACATTGAGGCTCGGTAAATTAATACCCTCGATTTTATCGAGTTGAAAGTTCGAGCCTTCAACAGTAAAACCCAACCTTTGTTTTTTGAAAGCTTCAAACCCTCGTTGGAAAAGCGCTTGATCGCGCGGATTACCGCCCTGTAAAATTAAATCGCCACTGGGACTAATTTCCTTGGCTTTGATACCGGGATATCCAGCTTCCAATTGTGTAAGCTGCTGCCTCACCGGATTGCTATTATACACAGCGACTTTTTGGGAGTATGCTGTCAGGTCTGCATCACTAGGCGCTTTATCCGCGGGCAATTCAGGCGGCGGCGGTTGCAAGGCTTCTGCCATCCAACGCTTGAAACGGTCTTGCATCCACGCTATTTCGGGGGCTTCTAGTCGTGCCATTATTAAGGCCCTGAATTTAAAATTATAACTCTAATCCAGTATCAGAATAACATAGACATATCTATCATTGTGTTAAACTTTTATGACAATGGGGATAGTTAAAAAATGACTATTGTTACAATAGGTTGACAGTTTTTTTACAGCGAAAATAACCATGGGCGCTTGATTTTTAATGCAATTTTAGATGGATACTGCGGGCGAGTCCGAATATGATAAAACAGCGCGGATATTAGGCAATGCCTATACCTTAAATGGCTTTACTCGATGTCTGGAGGGCTTCTTTTTCATCTGTTCCCAAGGCGGTAGCCGCATGCCCCGCAGGCAGGATGTGTAATGTAGGCCTACATTACACATCCTGCCTGCTTCCTCGAAGGTGTCCTCATAAATATGGGAGATGAAGTAACAGCTTTCTGCGAAGAAGATTCTGTCGGTATCATCTGATCGGTGTAAGGAATATATCGGGCGTTGATATATAACTTGCTCCTGTGCGCTACAAGAGTAATTTACGGTTTGACTCCAATGATCACGCCATGATCGCGGGGAAGTTTCTGTCTTTTTACCTTGATGAAGCCTGCCTGTTTCATCCATGATTCATATTCGCTCCACGTGTAGAGCATCCCTTCGCCGGTCGCCAAGGTCAGGAAATAAGGCGAACCGATGGCCGCCGCCAGCGGGCCGTCTTCTTTATCGGATTGCATCTGGTTGAAGATAATGGCTGACCCTCCCGATGGCAGCGCATCGAAACTTTTTTTGAGGAGTAATTTATCTTTCTCCTCGCTCCAGATGGTAAAGAAATGACAGAACAGGATACAGTCAGCGCCCTTCGGAAACGCATCGGTAAAGCAGTTTCCGGGCGCGGCACCGAGCCGATCGGTGAAGCTTTGCGCCTTGATGTTTTTCCTGGCGATTTCGCATACGCTGGGAAAATCAAAAACCGTGGCGCGCAACTTTGGATATTTACGGGCAAAAGCGATGATATTCGCTCCGTTGCCGCCGCCGACATCCACGAGATGCTTGACATGCGACAAGTCCACATGCTGGGCAAAGCTAGCATTGGCCTGAACTGAAAGATCCTCCATCGCCGCCTGAAATATCTTCTCCAAATCCGGGTAATGTGCAAGACGCTGATACAGCGTCGGTTCATCTCCTTTAAATTCCTTTAACCCGACGTTTGTATTTGCCTTGATGGCGTCATAGAAAGAATTCATGGCCTTATACATAACGTGATGCTGCAGTTCGACGAAGGAAAGGAGATTTTTTGGGCTTTTACGATTCAAGGCAATATCAGCCAGCGGCGCGTTGGTATAGATATCTCCTTTCTTGCGCAGCAACTTGACGGCCATCAGTCCAAGCAACAGAATCCGGCAAGGCTTTTCGTCAATGCCGAGAGACTTGGCTATTTGAGGGTGCGTCAGTCCTCCCTCGCTTGACAGAAGCGTAAACAGATCAAAACGGACGGCGGCACTGAGGGTTTGAAAGAAAATATGGCCACCAAACACAAGGCTGAAACGTTCAATATCCTTGGCGTATATCTTGTCGATCAATTCATCGGTAATCTTGTGGTAAGATTGTTTGCTGATTTGCGTTTTCATACTCTATCCTTTTCAAAAATGAATTAATTGCTGAACATCTCAGGGCAGGTCACTTGGGTGGAGAGGCAATTTGACGGCTCCGCAAATATTGAATGAGCCACCAGCGTTTGAGGCGTTGAAGCGGATGATATTTGCCGCCAGTGATGAGCCGGCCATGAATGAACCGGCCTACATAGGGATCGAATTGATAATAGTGCGGCGCACAGCGCCGGACGCCGCGCTTCAACAGGATTTTGGCAACTTCGGCGGTAAGCACTCCGGCCGCCAGCTCACAGGCCGCACCGACGGAAGGTCCCCGGTGAGCATCGAAATCTATTTCGGATATATTCATATAGACTCTTTGGGTTGCCTTAGGAACCATCCCCACGATATAAGCTGCGAATTGTTCGATTGCGCCCATTCCATCGGAGAGGCCAAAGTAATCGTCAAAGCTCATGCCTTTGGGATCAAAAATAACCCAGGCCGTGCTGAAACCAACCGGTCCGGCGCCGAGCGCATAAATTCCCTGCCGCGCCGCCTGCCGGAAAAGAATCCGCCGCACCTCAATCTCGAAGGCGTCTATCCCATCGGCCATGATATCGGCATCTTTAAGGAACTGTTCAGCATTATGAGAACCGATGTGTTCACGGAAAATGCGGATATCAGCTTCGGGATTGATGTCACGCACGATTTTTGCCATGACCTCGGCTTTCGGCTGTTGCATGGTGCTCTGCATTGCCCCAAATTGCCGGTTGGTATTTGCCATCTCGAAAATATCGGGGTCGGCGATAGTAAACCGGTTAATGCCAAGCCTTGCCAGCGTGACCAGATCAATCCCGCCGACGCCCCCCAACCCGACAACAGCAACCCGACTATTGCGAAGCCGTTCCTGCTCGGCGGGATTCACCAATCCAAGATTACGGGAGAAAGCTTCCCTATAAGACCAGCCAGGGGGAATCGTCGCGAGTGGTAACGTCACGTAAGCGTGCTGCGGGATTTTGATATTCATTTGAGACAAATCATGAAATTCAAATAATTACTCCGCCGCTTAAGTGTTAAGAGAGTCTATAGCAAGCTTGACCGTTAAAAAATTAAATGGTATCAATTATTATCTTTTATAAAATAAATGATAGGATGCCCTCCACCCCACAGCAATTTTATTATAAGACCAACCGCCTGCAGCAACTACGGGGGTTTTGCTATGCGGCGCAATTCGGCAATATCACTCGCGCCGCCGAACATATGGGACTGACGCCGTCCAGCGTATCATTACAGATCAAGGCGCTGGAGGATGATTTGGGCATTACACTTTTCAGGCGTAACGGTCCGCAGATTGCCTTGACGGAGGAAGGCGAAACGCTGCTCAATCTGGCACTGCCGCACATCTACGGCATCCAACACCTGCATGATGTGTTTCACAGGGAATTACAAGAGAACGGAACTTCTCATCAAGATATAGTTGCAAACAGCACGGGACTGAATTTTATTCTGCCGGCCATCGCGAAGGAATATCTGGCGACGAACCAAGGTAGTTATATCACCATTCATTATGCCGAGCACGATGAGGCGATAAAGAAAATACAGGAGGGAACGGTAGATGTGGCATTATTGCCCCGGCGTGCACACAAGCCTTTTCCCAAAGGGGTCGATTATATTCCGGTATTTTATTATACTCCGTCGCTGATTACGCGGTCGGATCACCCGCTGGCTGGGTGTAAAAAATTATCGGTACAGGAAATCAGCAAATACGATCTGACATTGCCGGCAGAGGATTTGCGCGTCATTCCCAACCTCTACGACATTTTTCCGAAACACAACATCAATAAAAAGCTGCGCATCAATTTCGTCAACTGGGAAACGACGCGCAAATATATCGAAGCCGGGCTGGTCATCAGCATTTCGTCCGACGTCATTATCGGCAAGAACGATACGCTGGTGGCGACGCCGCTGACGCATTTGTTTCCGATGGTGGATTATGGTTTTGTCAAAAAGCAAGGCAAGATTTTGCCGGAAAAGGTCAACAAGCTGATCGAAGTCGCCAGGCAACAGGCCGGGAAGAAAGACAGAGATTAATTTAGCGCTGTCTCGAGGGCTCAGCCTTCAGCGGCAGCGGATTATCTTTGTCGATACGCCCAAGCTCATCCAGTTGCGTTACAATATCTTTCCAGAATTTCAGGCGCAGTTCGCTCAGGCGGGTGACTTCACGCAACACGGCGGTAAAGTCTTCAGGATTTAGAGGCGACATGACGTCAAGAGCGATATGGCGGGCATCACTGGCGTGGCCGCTTTCGGCGTCATCTGTCCAACCGCCGGCCTTGCCGATCTCCGGATCGCTATGTACCTCGGACCATTGAGTGACCAGATTCAGTTCGTCAAAATCCGGATTGTTAATCCGGCGTTTGTTTTTGGGCTTATGAAGATAGCCGAGATACTGATTCACGAATTTGCCTCGGGCGCCGATAAAGGATAAGCGGCCGGTGCCATGCTCATCTACCGAGCTGGCCTCACGCGTGGCTAATTCAAACAATGCGATGGCCAATTGTTTGGCATTATTTGGATGGAGCACATCAGAATCGCATGTGAAACCACCGCTGCCTACTATCGCTCGTATCACCTCAGTATGATAATCGGCGATAGAAGGAGGGACAAGATTACAGATTTCAACGGCATCGAAAAAATCTCTTGGGTAAACGTGAGGGGAATCAGGAAAATACCAAAGGCCTTTTAACTTCTGCCCCTCCTCATTCATTTGCTGTACAAATCGTCCGTAATCCTTCGCTGGAAAATTGCCGAACTCCTGGCCGAACTCCGGAAGCTGGCGCAGGCGGAGAATCTGGCGAGCCATGTTATAAGAATTCTCATTTAAAGAAGTACACCCCGTCGCCCGCCCTAAGATTTCCATACTATCATAAAGCATTTCCACATGTGACTTCTTGCCGCCAATTTCTTCATGCGCATTCCGGTGTATGGCTTCAGCCTCATGACGAAGACCGTTAGCTTGCAGGATGGCCACGGCACCGGGTATAGTAGCATAAGTGGAGGAAGAACGAAATATCGTTGACGCATTTAACAAGGTGAATTGTTTTTTAGTCAAACCAGCCTCGGGGGATTTAGGATCGGTATGGCGGTCAATATAGCCCATGATGGCGGGCGTTTTTTGGCATACCTCCTGATATGCGGCGAAAGCTTCTTTCACTTCGGGAGTTTGAAATTTTTTCTCATTGTTGATTAATCGACCCAGCGCCCCCACCAATATTGCGGTAGGTAGATTAATGTAGGGGATCTCTTTATTAGAACGGCGATCCGAATGGGATTCAAAATGTTCAGATGCTATGTTTTTACGCGCATCGTTTAAATATAAATGAGTTAGTTTTGTAGCATTCTCTAATGCCTTCTCAGAACCTAAGAGGGTCGTGGCGAGGATTTTGTCGTAGAGGATTTCGAGATTTCTTCGAATAACCATGTGATCATTTTACCAACAAACCACCGCGCTGGCAAGCATCAATATTAATAAATTTTAATTATATTTCTGTTGGTTATGATGTCAGCAATTCTTCCAGTGGCTTGCGCAGCGAACGCAATAGCAGATCAGCATGGAGAGAACCTTCGAACCCTTACGGGACAGATTTATAGTCTGCTACCATTTGATATTAATAACTGAATTAAAAAAACTATTTATAGCTATTCATGGGCACTATTTTTTCCAGAGGTATAGTCAGTTCTGTAACTATACAGAATAATTAGCGTTGAAAAGCAATGGTGCGGGTGGAGGGACTTGAACCCCCATGCCTTTCGGCGCTTGGACCTAAACCAAGTGCGTCTGCCATTTCGCCACACCCGCTACACAGGGGTATCTATAGCTGTGAGGTGTTAATTCGCAAACAGATATTGCATTACGCCGATATTTCGTTAAGAAATGCCTCGTTCTTCTTCGTCGATCTTGGCTTGCGTAGATTTATGGCTGCTCCATCCAGCGTGTTTTTTATATATGACGCATAGAATTTTTTGATCCTCTCTACGCTTGTGCGGCAAATTTTTGGCAATTTGGTAAATATCCGCGCCTTCCATCAGGCGCATACAAATGTACGTGTGCCAGAGACTATAGGCTATGCGGCGATTGCCTTCCCGATCAAATTTCGATGAATTCTATAATCCTAAACCAATCCGAGAGTATGGCATCCGAGAGCATGTTAGATATTTATATTTATAATATACAAAACAATAGCTTATTATATTATTCCACTTGCCACTGGTAAAATCAGTAGCGTTCACTTATATTAGATACCGAGTCATTTTCACCTCAAACTAATCGTCATATATGGAACCTACCTCACTCATGAAAACCGAGATATTTCCTGTCCTGCCGCTGCGTGACATCGTCGTATTTCCGTCGATGGTGGTCCCGCTATTCGTCGGCCGTGAAAAATCGGTGCGGGCGCTTGAAGAAGTAGTCCGCCGCGAAGGCAAAATATTACTCGTTACGCAGAAAAACGGCGGCGTAGACGATCCGAAAGAAGGCGATATTTATCGCATGGGCACCATCGGTAATATTCTCCAGTTGTTACGCCTGCCTGATGGCACGGTGAAAGTGCTGGTCGAAGGTGTCGCGCGTGCTGAGATTACCGACTATCTCGATAACAAAGATTTTTTTCAGGTCGTTGCCAGACTCGTTGAAGAGAATCCGGGCGAAAAGCAGGAAACGGAAGGCATGTTCCGTACTGTGCTCAGCCAATTCGAACAGTATGTTAAGTTGAACAAGAAAATTCAGCCGGAAACGCTCGGCACCGTCGGAAAAATCACCAACCCGAGCTTGCTTGCTGATACCATTGCTGCGCATATGTCGGTCGATATTGCCGCCAAGCAGAAAATACTCGAAATGCTGGTGGTGCCGGAGCGGCTGGAACATATCTTCGCGCTGATGGAAAGTGAAATCGGCGTGCTCAATACCGAAAAACGTATTCGCAGTCGCGTCAAACGCCAGATGGAAAAGACGCAGCGCGAGTATTACCTCAACGAACAGATGAAGGCTATCCAGAAGGAACTCGGCGAATCCGAGGACGGCAAGGATGAAATCGGTGAACTCGAGACAAAAATCAAAAAACTGCGCCTGTCGAAAGAAGCGCGCGAGAAATGCATAGCTGAAATCAAAAAGCTGCGCACCATGAGCAGTATGTCGGCAGAAGCGTCGGTCATTCGTAATTACCTCGACTGGATTGTCTCGCTGCCTTGGAAACGTGCGACGCGCATTAAAGGCGATCTCAAGGACGCCTCAAGAATTCTCAACGAAGATCACTTCGGGCTGGAAAAAGTCAAGGAACGCATCCTTGAATATCTTGCCGTGCAGCAACGCACGCGGCAGGTCAAAAGCCAGATTCTCTGCATCGTCGGCCCTCCGGGTGTCGGCAAAACATCGCTCGCCAAATCCATCGCCCGCGCTACAGGCCGCAATTTCGTGCGTATCAGCTTAGGCGGCGTGCGCGATGAAGCTGAAATCCGCGGCCATCGCCGTACCTATATCGGCTCGCTCCCTGGCAAAATTATCCAGTCAATGAAAAAAGCCAAATCATCGAATCCGCTGATGCTGCTCGACGAGATCGACAAAATGGGCAGCGATTATCGCGGCGATCCGGCCGCAGCGTTGCTCGAAGTGCTCGACCCCGAACAGAACCATACGTTCAATGACCATTACCTCGAAATCGATTACGATTTGTCGGATGTGATGTTCGTTACCACCGCCAACACCACCAATATGCCGCGTCCGCTGCTTGACCGCATGGAAGTCATCCGCATCCCCGGCTACACCGAGGATGAAAAAATCAACATCGCCAAGGATCATCTGATTGCCAAGCAGATGAAGGCGCACGGTCTTAAAAAAGAGGAATGGTCGATTACGGATGACGCGCTGCGCGACATTATTCGTTATTATACGCGTGAAGCCGGCGTGCGGAACCTGGAGCGCGAAATCGCTAACGCCACGCGTAAGGCGGTCAAGGAAATCATGCTTAAGGCTAAAGGCGCGATTAAAGTTACAGCACGCAACCTGAACAAGTTTGCCGGCGTGCGTAAATTCACCTACGGCGAAGCGGAAAAAGAAGATCTGGTCGGTATGGTCACCGGCCTGGCGTGGACGGAAGTCGGCGGCGAATTACTGGTCATCGAAGCCGTCACCATGCCCGGCAAAGGAAAAACCACCATCACCGGTAAACTTGGCGATGTCATGCAGGAATCGGTGCAGGCCGCTATTTCCTATGTGCGTTCGCGCAGCGTTGCTTTCGGCATCGCGCCGCCCTATTTCCAGACCAAAGATATTCACGTGCACGTACCCGAAGGTGCAACACCGAAAGACGGCCCGTCCGCCGGTATCGCCATGACTACGGCCATTGTTTCGGTGCTGACCGGTATTGCCGTGCGCAAAGATGTTGCCATGACCGGCGAAGTGACGCTGCGTGGCCGCGTGCTCGGCATCGGCGGCTTAAAGGAAAAATTGCTGGCGGCATTGCGTGGCGGTCTGACCACGGTGTTAATCCCACAGGAGAACGTCAAAGACCTTGAGGAAATCCCCGATAACGTCAAACGCGATTTGACCATCATCCCGGTTTCCACCGTCGACGAAGTGCTAAAAAATGCGCTGGTGCGGATGCCCGATCCGATCGAATGGAAAGATCCCAAAGAAAAAGAGGCTATTCCTGCCATTCCTCCCACCACCATCATCACTCCGCCCGAAGGCGGCGGTGGGATTATTAAGCACTAATTCGGCATTACCTGAATACTACTGTCTTGCTACCATTCAATATCACCCGGTGTTCGGTGTGATATTTAAGCGCGCGGGCGAGCACCTGGCATTCGATGTCGCGGCCGATAGCCGTCAAGTCTGTCGGCGTCTGCGTATGATCAACGCGGGATACTTCCTGCTCAATAATTGGGCCTTCGTCGAGATCGGTGGTGACATAATGCGCCGTGGCACCGATGAGCTTGACGCCGCGGTCGAATGCCTGCTGGTAGGGTTTTGCGCCCTTGAAGCTGGGTAGGAACGAATGATGGATGTTGATCGCCCTGCCCTCTAATTTTTTGCACAGGTTCGCCGACAGAATCTGCATATAGCGTGCCAGTACGACAACATCGATGTCGTTTTCCTCAATAAGCTTAAGCAGTTTGGCTTCCTGCGCAGCTTTGCCTTTGGCGATCACCGGCAGGTAATGATACGGGACGCCATACCACTGCGCAGTACGTTCCCAGTCGTGATGATTAGAAGCGATAGCCGAAATTTCGATAGCCAGTTGGCCAGTCTGATGGCGGTAAAGTAAATCGTTGAGGCAGTGGCCGTGCTTCGATACCAGAATCATGACGCGGCTTTTCTTCTGCTTGCCGATAATCTGCCACTGCATGGCAAAGTGCTGCGCGACCTGCTCGTGAAATTTTTTCTTTAACGCATTTTCGCTCAGGTTTTTTTTCTCAACCGTGAACTCGACGCGCATAAAAAATTTATTGGTTGATTCGTCGCCGAATTGCGCTGATTCAATGATAAAACCGAAATTCTCTGCTAAAAATCCGGTCACGGCAGCGACGATACCACGCGTATCGCGGCAGGACAGGGTGAGGATGTAGCGCGTGTCGCTCATGCCACTTTTTTCTTTGATATGTATTGTTGCAAGTCAGGATTGTGCCGCTGCAGGTGGCATTCAAAACGCGCGCCCTTGCCTATATCCGAATGCAATTCAACATGACCGCCATGCAGTTCTATGAAGCTTTTGACGATGGATAGACCAAGGCCGGTGCCCGAGCGCTGGCCGGACTTTCCGCGCGCTGCTTCCTGATTACGCCCTCTATAGAATTTACTGAATACCGCTTCTTGCTCTTCTTTTGGAATTCCCTGCCCCTCGTCTGCAACCGACAATAATATATTGTCTGGCTCTATTTCCTTGGCGCCGAGTATTATGGTGTTGCCGGCGGCGGAATATTTGATGGCATTGGAGAGCAGGTTGAACAGGATTTGCTTGATGCGCGTTTCATCGGCGGTCATTTTCCCGATGCGCGCCGGGCATTCAAATTTGACCTTGAGGTTATGTTCTTTGGCGCGCTCCTGAATCAGCGACAGCACCGATTTCATCATGGCATAAATATCAAACTTGCCAACCTCGAGGCGCATATAGCCGGCTTCGACGCTGGCCAGATCGAGAATGTCGTTGATGAGCTGCATCAGGTGTTGCGACGATTGGTGAATGCCGTCGACATATTCTTTCTGCTTTTCGCTCAAGGAGCCGAAATATTCCTGCTTCAGCATTTCCGAGAAGCCGGAAATCGATGTCAGCGGCGAGCGCAATTCGTACGATACGTTAGCGAGGAATTCAGTCTTGAGCCGGTCGGCTTCCTGCAGCGCTTCATTGCGCTCACGCAAGCTACGTTCGACCAGCGTTGAATCGGTGATGTCGAGGTAGGTTATCAGCGTCGCACCGTCCGGCAGCGGGACTTTGCGCCAGTCGATGACCTTGCCGTCGCTGCGCTCAATCTGCTGCGACAGAAAATCCCGCGCCTGAATCCGCTCGATATGCTCTTTTTTGAAGCTTTCCCAATCGTCGTAGACAAAAAGCGGTTTGCATTTCTCGATGATGTCGCGGACATGCGGTTCCGCTTGCGCATCTTTAGCATCGATGTGCCACAACGTCAGATACCCGGGATTGTTCAGCTTCAACCGCCCATCTTCACCGAACACGGCCACGCCTTCATGCAGGTTATCGAGCGTTTCACGCTGTACGGCAATCAGCGTATTGTATGAACGTTCCAGCGCCAGCCGGTCGGTGACGTCTTCATAGGCGAAGAGAATACCACCCAGAGCATGCGGAATGGCGATGACGCGCAGGGCTTTGCCGTCCGGCAGGTAGAAGAATTCCTCGCGCGGTTCGATAAGATCGGTGAAGAGTTTTATCTGCTGCTGCTTGAACAATTGGAAATTCGCTTGCTCCGGCAGTTTGCGTTTCTCGCGCAGGGCTTCGAGGATTTCGCCGTAGGTCGGTTGGGTATCGAGCCAGATTTCATCGAGTTTCCACAACGCCGCAAAGGCGAAATTGAAGGATTTAAGTCGCATGTCGGGACCGTAAATCGCCATGGCGGAGGCCGAGCTTTCCAGCAGGTCGTCCTGCGCTGAGATATGGCGCGACAAATCTTCCTTCAGTGTTTCCATCTCCGACAGGTCGATAGCGCAGCCGACGGTAATTGCTTCCTCGGGTACCGGTAATTCCGTGATGTCGTACAGCTTGCGCGCGCCGCCGACGACGATGTGGCGACGGTCGGATATAGGCTTGCCGGATTCCATTGCCTGTTTAGCCAATGTTTTAATCTTCTTATCGAGCTCCGGCGTTTCGCTGCTTTCCGGCTTATCCGAACCTTCTTCTACCGCTTCGCCGTAGGAAAGATTGTAGAAACGCACATTAAAACTGCCGTCGCGCTGCCAAATGGGGTACGGCACCATGTTGAGGATGGTCGAATAATTTTTGAGGTCGGTTTTGAGTTTTTCGTTTTCCGCCTTGAGGCGTTCGACGGCCGATTCAAGCCCGTCGCCGCTGGACAGCCAGCGGCGCAGCGTCTTCAGGAAAAGCAATGGATTCTCGGTTCGATGCATAATCCCAGATTACTACTTTGTATATTCATAATACAAAGAGAATAAGCTGTCATGTGATTTGGTAAGTAAAAAAAATTACCTGCTAATCACTAATACCGATACGCCTCCGGCTTAAATGGCCCGTTCTGGCTGGTGCCGATGTAATCAGCCTGTGCTTTGGTCAATTTTGTCAGCTTGACGCCAAGCTTTTCCAGATGGAGCGCCGCGACTTTTTCATCGAGATGTTTTGGCAAAACATAGACCTTGTTTTTGTATTTGGAATGATGGTTCCACAATTCTATTTGCGCCAGTACCTGATTGGAAAATGACGTGCTCATGACAAAGCTCGGATGGCCGGTAGCACAGCCGAGATTGACCAGACGTCCCTTAGCCAACAGAATAAGGCGTTTGCCGTCGGGGAAGGTAATCTCGTCAACCTGCGGCTTGATTTCTTTCCATTTCAGATTGCGCATCGCTGCCACCTGAATTTCGCTATCGAAGTGACCGATGTTACAAACGATGGCGCGGTCTTTCATCTTGCGCAGGTGCTCGAGCGTGATGACGTCGACGTTGCCGGTGGCGGTGACAAAAATATCGCCAAGCGCAGCTGCTTCATCCATCGTGATGACCTGATAGCCTTCCATTGCCGCCTGCAACGCGCAGATCGGGTCGATTTCAGTAATCATGACACGTGCGCCCTGCCCTGCTAATGCATGTGCACAACCTTTGCCGACATCGCCATAACCGCAGACGACAGCAATTTTTCCGGCGATCATTATGTCGGTGGCGCGTTTGAGCCCATCCGGCAGTGATTCACGGCAACCGTACAGGTTATCAAACTTTGACTTGGTAACCGAGTTGTTGACGTCGATGCACGGCACTTTCAACTTGCCAGCCTTTTCCATTTCATGCAGGCGGTGGACGCCGGTGGTGGTTTCCTCAGAGATGCCCTTTACATTGGCAATAAGCGCCGGATACTTCTCATGCATGATTTTGGTCAAATCGCCGCCGTCATCCAGGATCATGTTTGGTGTCCAGCCGCCCGGCCCCTGAATCGTCTGCTCGACGCACCAGTCATATTCTTCTTCCGTTTCGCCTTTCCAGGCAAACACCGCAACGCCGCTCTTGGCAATCGCCGCCGCCGCCTGATCCTGCGTTGAGAAAATATTGCAAGAGCTCCAGCGCACTTCAGCACCGAGCGCGGTCAGCGTTTCAATCAGCACCGCTGTTTGGATGGTCATGTGCAGGCACCCGGCGATGCGCGCGCCCTTCAGCGGTTGCTGTTTGCCGAATTCGGCGCGAAGCGCCATCAGGCCGGGCATCTCGGTTTCGGCCAGCGAAATTTCGTTGCGACCCCATTCAGCCAATTTGATGTCGGCGACTTTATAATCTTCGGATGCATTTGTCATGGCGGCCTGCTTGGTCATGGTGTTTCCTTTCGGTTAATCTGGCCGAAAGTTAGCGTTTTAGGGGAAAAACTGCAATGAAAAACTAGGCTTTTCTTATTTCGATGAGACTATTCGTATCAAGATGGGGCAACAATGTTAGCAAATCGTCTTTCGCCAATGCAACGCAGCCCTCTGTCGGGCGGCAATCCTCGTGCACGATATGCAGGAAAATAGCACTCCCTTTGCCGGAGACAATGGGGTCGTCGTTATAACCCATTGGAATAATCAGGTCGTAAACATGATCGTCATGCCAAAGGCGTTCGAAGCTATATTCCTTGGCTGACGAAGAAATCTTGATATGCCGGTTATAATCTTTGTTTCTTACATCATCGCACCAACCGTCATCCCGATTGATAATATGTAGCGGCAATCTTGTTTTAGGTGGCGACATGCGATCAGCACGATACCAGCATTCACGTAACAGAAATGCTCCCAACGGTGTGCAGCCATCGCCTTCTTTTTTATGATCTGAAAAACCGGATTTGCCGATGGCACAATGATAAGTTTTGCCGTGGAACGAGAGCAAATTGCTGGTGACGATAAGACGCTCAGACACGCCGTTTTACCAATACCGGCTTGTGCCCAAGTTTTTCTGTTACCGCTTTGATGATTTGCTCGGCATTAAGTCCGGCTTCATCATATTGGGCATGCGGGTTGTTCTGTTCGATAAAATGATCGGGCAGATAAAGCGGCACTAATTTGGTTTTACCACCAAGTAAATCTTCTCTGGCGGCAAAAGATAATACATGTGCGCCGAAACCGCCGATGTTTCCTTCTTCCACCGTTACTACTAACTCGTGATTTTTCAGCAACTGACGAATCAATGCTTCATCGAGCGGCTTGGCAAAGCGCGCATCGGCTACCGTTGCATTCAGTTCCTCTGCTGCCTTCAGACATTCCTGCAAACGCGTTCCGAGCGACAATAGCGCCACACGCTCGCCTTCACGCACGATGCGCCCTTTACCGATTTCAAGTATAATACCGACTTCAGGTAATTGTACACCGGTGCCTTCGCCGCGCGGATAACGGAAAGCGGACGGGCGATCATTGATGGCAGCGCTCGTAGCAACCATGTGTACCAACTCGGCCTCGTCGGCAGGAGCCATAACAACAAAGTTCGGCAACGTTGCGAGATAGGTAATGTCGAAAGATCCGGCGTGAGTCGCCCCGTCGGCACCGACTAATCCGGCGCGGTCGATGGCAAAACGCACGGGCAGATTTTGGATAGCAACGTCATGCACGACCTGATCATAGGCGCGTTGCAAGAAGGTTGAATAAATAGCGCAGAATGGCTTAAATCCTTGCGTCGCGAGGCCAGCGGCGAAGGTCACTGCATGCTGCTCGGCAATGCCAACATCGAAGCAACGTTCCGGAAATTTTTTGGCGAACAAATCAAGCCCGGTGCCCGATGGCATGGCGGCGGTAATAGCGATAATCTTATCGTCTTTTTCCGCTTCCTTTATTAGGCTCTGGGCAAATACCTTGGTATAGCTCGGCGCGGCGGCAGCGGATTTTTTCTGTGCGCCGGTTGAGACATCGAAGGTGACGACGCCGTGATATTTATCATCGGAGGCTTCGGCCGGCGCATAGCCATAGCCTTTTTTGGTGACGACGTGCAATAAAATCGGTCCGCTGTCATGTTCGTTTTTGATGTTCTTCAAAACCGGCAGCAGATGCGCCAGATTATGTCCGTCCACAGGACCTACATAATAAAAGCCGAGCTGTTCGAACAAGGTTCCGCCGACGACAAAATCGCGCGCGAAATGCTCCGTTTTGCTCATCAACTTCGCCAATGGTTCAGGAAATTTCTGCGCTACCATTTTGCCAATGTCGCGCAACTTATGATACGGATGCGACGACAGCAGCCGCGCCAGATAGGCGCTCATGGCCCCGGTCGGCGGTGCGATGGACATATCGTTGTCGTTGAGGACAACGATCAGCCGCGTATCGAGGCTGCCAGCGTTGTTCAGGGCTTCAAAGGCCATGCCGGCACTCATTGCTCCATCACCAATAACGGCAACCACCTCATGCTTCTTGCCTTCGAGATCGCGGGCGACGGCCATGCCGAGCGCCGCTGAAACCGAAGTTGAGCTATGCCCGGCGCCGAAATGATCGTACGGACTTTCGTCACGTTTGCAAAAACCGGATAAGCCACCAGGCTTGCGCAGCGTGCGAATCCGGTCGCGGCGGCCCGTCAATATTTTATGCGGATACGATTGATGTCCGACATCCCAGATAACAATATCATTCGGCGTATCGAACACATGGTGCAATGCTACCGTCAATTCAACCACGCCCAAGCCTGCACCGAGATGCCCACCGGTTTCCGAGACGGCATCGATGGTTTCCGCGCGCAATTCCCCCGCCAGTTGCTCGAGTTGTTCGAGGTTCATGCCGCGCAGATCACCGGGATCGCGTACGGTATCAAGAAGAGGAGTGTTGCTCATTGTTGCGCTTGAGGTTGTGCCGGTTGTTGTAAGGGCGATGGAGGCGCGCCCGGCGCTGCCGGCGGATAATAGCTGTTGTTCTGCGAAGAATCCTGTGAAGTGGGTTGCATATCGTCTGAATCTCTCGCCGGTCTTGGATTTCTGCCGGATGATCTGTTACCGCCGACGAACGCACTTCCAAAATCATGTGGATGCTGTTTTTTGTTGTATTGTTCGATTTTATATACAAGTCCCCCATTACGTTCCTGCGCTCTTTTCTTTTTGATATCATCCATAGGGCTATGGCCAAACATCACCATCAGGATGATTACAAACGCGCCAAGGAGAATAACATAAATATTCATAGGATTTACCTTGCCATGGAAACGGGCTTAAGGACTCATTATAGCTTTATTATATACTATTTTCAAATGATTCCCAAGCACCATAAAATAATGGCTTTTTGTACATGCAGGCGGTTTTCAGCCTCGTCGAACACCTTCGATTGAACTCCGTCGATAACATCCGCCGTCACCTCCTCGCCACGATGGGCGGGCAGGCAATGCAGGAAAATGGCCTTAGGAGACGCTTGCACCATGAGTGCCGCGTTTACCTGATAAGGCGCGAGGAGGGCAATTTGCGCCTGCGCATCAGGGTCACCCATTGACACCCAGGTATCGGTGACCACGGCATCTGCCTTGGCTACGGCCGTTTGCGGCGATTCTACAACGGTCACGTTGCCGCCGTTTTTACGCGCCCATGCCAGCACGTCCGGCAGCGGCACCAGTTGCGGCGGACAGGCCAGCTTCAAGATAAAGCCGAAATGCGCGCTCGCCTGTATCCAACTTTGCGCCACGTTATTGCCATCGCCAACCCAGGCGATGGTTTTGCCCTTAATCGGTCCGCAATACTCCTCAAAGGTCAAGATATCGGCCATAATCTGGCAAGGATGGCTGAATTCGGTAAGCCCGTTGATAACCGGGATAGCGGCGTTAGCCGCCAGTTCCAGCAATTTATCATGGCTATGACAGCGCAGCAGGATGGCATCGACATAGCGCGACAGGACACGCGCCGTATCAGCCACCGTTTCACCGCGACCAAGCTGTAATTCATTGCCGTTGAAATCGAGCGCATGGCCTCCCAGCTCCACCATCGCTACTTCAAACGATACGCGGGTGCGCGTCGAATTTTTCTCGAAAATCATCGCCAGTTTCTTGTTTGCAAGCAGCGGTGCAAATTTCCCCTTGCTGCGCTCAGTTTTGAGTTTAGCGGCATGTGTCAGAATCAGGCGCAGACTAGCGGCGTCGATATCGGCGAGATCGAGAAAATGGCGGATCATACCCATGCCTCACAGACGTTCCTCAAAATTTCCAATCCTTCATCAACATGTGCTTCTTTAATAATCAGCGGCGGGAGGATACGGATGACATTGTCTTCGGCCGGTGCAGTGAGCAGATGCGCCGCGCGGAGTTTTTCGACCATTTGTGTATGCGGAATGCGCGCCTTGAGCCCAAGCATCAACCCGGTTCCCCTCACTTCGGCCAGCAATTTTGGGAAATCATTTACCAGCGCCTGCAATCCGATTTTAAGCTCCGCGCCGATATCTGCCACATGCTGAAAAAATCCGGGAGCCAATAGCACGTCGAGCACGGCATTACCCACTGCTGTCGCCAGCGGATTGCCGCCGTAGGTTGAACCATGCGAACCGGGTGTCATGCCAGAAGCTGCGCGCTCAGAGGCCAAACATGCCGCCAGCGGGAAGCCGTTGCCGATACCTTTGGCGACTGAGACAATATCGGGCGTTATACCGGCTTGCTCATAAGCGAATAGACTGCCGGTGCGCCCCATGCCACATTGGACTTCATCGACGAAGAGTAACAGCCCATATTGATCGGCCAAGGCGCGTAGGCCACGTAAAAATTCCAGCGTAGCCGAGCGGATACCACCCTCGCCCTGAATCGGTTCAACAAGGATGGCGGCGGTTTCAGCGCCAATCAAGGCTTCGACGCTTTGCAGATTATTGAACTCGGCGCGGTCGAAGCCACCCATCAGCGGTTCATAGCCTTTGCGTGCAATGTCGTTACCGCCGGCGGAAATACAGGCCAGTGTGCGACCGTGGAATCCGCCCTGCATGGTGATAACGCGGTATTTTTTCTCTCCCTTGGCGGAATGGTATTTGCGGATCATCTTGAGGCCGCATTCCACCGCTTCCGTTCCCGAATTGCAGAAAAATATTTTATCGGCGAAGGTGACTTCCGTCAGCCGCGATGCCAGCCGTTCCAATTGCGGCATGCGGTACATGTTGGAGCAATGCCACAGCGTATCAGCCTGATTTTTGAGTGCTTCGACGACATGCGGGTGGCAATGGCCGAGCGAATTGACGGCGATGCCGGCGGCAAAATCCAAATAGCATTCGCCTTGGACAGAAAAAAGATACGCGCCCTCGCCGCGCACCATCGTGATGTCGGAGCGCCGATAGACCGGAAGGATGGCTTCTTTCCCTTTTTCTTTTACGGGGGAAAGTTCATTGATGCTTGCGAACTTATGCGCCATAGGTTTAACCAATGGAAAAACGGTGATTATCTACTCAGCATACGGATTTGTCAATGCTGGGTGGGGAGTTAATAGGCAAAACTTATCAACAATTAACTGTATTTAAAGATTTTATGCTTTAAAATTGGTTACTTATTGCTATAGCGCAGAGGTTTTTTGGAGCAAAGTAAATGCCTTTAAAATCAACTTTAAGTTCCTATGATAAGCTTCAATTGGTTCGCGATTTTTTTACAGATTATTGTTATCTGGATCACATAGTAGGCCGTGAATCTTATAAAAAAGCTGAAATTGCCAAAAGGGACAAAAAGATTATTACCCAGAGGATTGAGGTAATTTACGATGCGCTGCTTTCTATACATGAAGATGGGAAGCGCGCTTTGAGGAAAGCTGAATCATTGGGAGACAATGATCGAAGTCAAATGGAAATGCTGGCATCTTTACATGATTCAGGGGAGCTTGCTATTGATCCAAGAGATGTTATCGAATTGAACCCCATTCTTCAGAAACTCGCGGCAGATAAAGTAGTGCTCGATCGAGAGGAGCGCGAGTTGCTCTATGATATTAAGTCGATAATCTCAAGAGCTAATACTGCCCTTGAAGCGACAAATGATACGTTAGACACCGGCAATATTATAGCGAGTGACACCACAATAAAAATCCAAAAAGGAATTGAGGCCTCCAAAAAGATTTTGACACAACTTGACAAAGAGGTGCAATGCAAAAGCGATATAACTATGGAAATGATCCTTAAACATTTTGCTAAACCTAAAAATTATGGTAAACGTCATAAAAATATTTATTATCAATATATTGTAAATAAAAAAAATTTTGCATTTTGGTGCGCAAAGTCAGAATTTAATGGTTCGGAATACGAACCAGAATTTCCCCACTACCACTCACAAACTGCAAATGATTCAGCTGCGAGAGAACCCTACACACCCATACGTACCGATAATATAATAACTGGCCCCAGCCGCAAACCTCCACAATTGGAAGATCAGTCGAAGTCTAAAAAATCTAAAAAATTCCGCGCTGGTTGGATAAAGAACGTAGCTACCAGTGCAGCGTTGCTTGCGACAGGTGTAGGAATTGGTTATAAGGTGCGGGATTTAGAAAATGATTTTAACGCTCCCAAAGCCCCAGAAAGTAATGTCCGCCAAACAGGCGAAGGCGATCTACCCGGCAGCATAAAAAATTTACGCGACAAAGGACCGAAATCTCCTGTCGAGCGCGGCGAAGAAAATAGCAGAGGCAAAGGCAGATCTCTAGACAACAATATATCCCGGGACGACGATTAAGTCTTCAGCCGGTATCCTTTTTTGAATAAATACGCCGTCAGCAGCCACAAGATAACATTGGTGGCCATGAGCACCGCCATCCCCGTTCCGATCATGCCATCGGTGTAATCAATCAGCGCATAACGGAAGCCATCGATCATGTAAAAGAACGGATTGAAATGGCATATTTTATAGAAAAAGTCAGGCAGCTGCCTTATTGAATAAAACGTACCGGAAAGAAATGCCAGCGGCGTGATGATATAGTTGGTGATGGCCGATAGCTGATCGAACGATTGCGACCAGATGCCAGTCAGCACGCCAAGCAAAGCCAGCATGACGCTGGCCGAAAGGACATAATAAAGCCCAATCCAGAAATGAAAGAGCGAAAACGGTACGAAGAGATAGACCGACGCCATGACCGCCACACCGACCAGCGCACCGCGCACAATCCCGCCGACGACATAGGCAAACACCACCTCCCCGCCGGTCAGCGGCGGCATGAGTATATCGATGATGACGCCCTGAATCTTAGCCAGCATCAAAGATGATGACGTATTGGCAAAGGCATTCTGGACGATGGCCATCATGATGAGGCCGGGCGCGATGAAGCGATTGAAT